>Ga0209756_1000086_pt1 | contig 83799 bp, 88 predicted proteins | sample ETNvirenome_6_85_FD_184071 | JGI IMG/M metagenome (GOLD analysis project Ga0209756, IMG submission 184071) | Marine viral communities from the Pacific Ocean - ETNP_6_85 (SPAdes) (version 3) | ecosystem: Environmental > Aquatic > Marine > Oceanic | place: Pacific Ocean | collected 2013-06-19 | reverse complement strand
TTTAGAATATTCTGGACCAGACTTGGCCATTTCATTCATTTTTGAATAATAATTTTGTAATTCATCCCCATTTGGTGTTAGAGGATTGCTCTCCTTTAATTTTTTTAGATTTATATTTTCTAAAACTCTAGCATCAGAAGGAACGGCCAACTTATATATTTGATCAAACCGAGATGCTTCTTTTTCTTTTTTATGTTGCATTATTAACCACTGACTTTCATCAGTATTAAATAATGTATATGAGCCCGTTTCTTTTTTTCCGTTTAATTTGAAAATAATACTATCTTTTTTAGACTCAATCTCTTCATAATTTCCAGAATCATAAATCTTCATATGTCCTTTACCATATCCATTTGGGATTTCTCCCTCAAATTTATTATAAGAAATTGGATGATCTTCAGTTTTTACAGCCAAGAGTTTTGCTTTTCCGCTAGGCAATTTATGCTTTGGTATTGCCCAACTCGATAACGTTCCTTCATTATTTTCTAACCTTAAATCAAAATGGCGTCCAGCTTTATCAGCAAAATGGTCTTGAATTACAAATCTATATTTATTTTTATCTTTATATTCTTTTCCTTCAGGCTCTAATGTTTCATTAAAATCCCGTTTGGATTTATATTGGGTTAAAGAAGAATTTACTATTTTTTCAATCATACTAGAATATTTCTTGGCAGCAATTTTTACTTTACTTCTTCTAGTATTTAAAGCCTCTTTTATAGAATATTTTGACTCCATTTTAGTTGACTTTCCCAACTCATCCATTTGTTTATATAATTGCTTTACAAACTCCCTCCATCTTTCAGGATCTTTTTCTAATAATTTTTTCATATCATCGCGCTTTAAAACTTCTTCTACGCTTTCATATAGTCTTGAAAGTGAAAAAATGTCTGGAAAAAACTCTATATCACGCTCCAAATGGGCCCTTTCCTTTCCAAAAAACGCCCTCATGGTATCAGAGTCAGAGTCCTTATGCTTAATTTTGCGACTTACAACATCAAACTTAGTGTCCTGTAAAATATGTTGAGAAACATGCATTATTTCATGAATAACAATATCTTTAAAATCTTCTAATGATTTTAAATATTTTTCTACCGTAGGAGGATTTGTAAACTCTCCTTTTTGTCGGTCAATAAAAACATCATATTTATAAGTTAAAATTGGAATTTTAAGGGTTGCTGGAAATGATTTTCCTATTTCTGAACTTACCGATGCCTTACCTTTTTTTTCTAAAATTTTCACAAATAAGTTACCTTTAACAGGGGCGTTATAAGAATATTTCCATCCAGATAAAATGCTGTCATTAATTTCTATTCTTTTCTCATGTTCTTCTAATTTAGCATTTTTTACCAAATTGTAAATTTCTGAAACTGAAAAATCGTTAATAACATTTAATTGAAAATCACCAAAATATATATCGCTTTGAAAAAGCTCGTCTAGAAGTAACTTATTTAGAGTTTCTAACGCGTCCTCTACTTTATTAAAATAAAGCATCTTATTAGGCCGATAATGTGCTATATTAGTGATGCAATTTAGAAAATTATGTGTAGGAGAAAAAACTATTTCTTTTTTTGTAACTTCTCCAGCAACATTTCCTTTTTCAGTTTTTATGTTTTTATAAAAAGAAATATGATGTTTTGGGATAGTTAGATCTATATTGTCAATATTATCAACAGAATATGTTTTAATCAAAATTTTTAATTGTTTCTCAAAAAAATCAGGGTCTTTTCTCATGCCCATGATAACTTCACATTCTTCTTTTACTCTATAATTGAAATAGTTAACGGCCCAATCCAAAATCTTATTTTCTAATAATGGCGGATTTTGAATCATAGAAGCTTTTTTATTTAAAACAAAACGTTTTACATTGAAAGTTTTAGCACCAAGCCTGTTAAAAGTTTTTAATGTTTTTACAATACTACCTTTACGTCCTTGATGGTCAAAATCCCTTTTTTGTTTATATTGTTTCAAAGAGGATCTTACAAATCTATTTTTCAATGAAGACTCACTTTTTATAACTTCTTCAACTGTATTTTTTGGAAGAGAAATATCTGGTGGATCTATCCCATATAATTCTAAAGTTTTTAAATATCCATTAAACCATTCATTATTTTTATGCTCAGGATTTTTCATTCTCTTATATAATTCATTATTAGCATCACTATATAATTTTTCTGTTATTCTTGTACCAGAACCAAGTCTTCCAGAAATATTATAAAAGTATTTTCTGGACATATTTTGTCTGTTTACAAACATACAATAAACATATACGTAATTTCCCTCTTCTAATGTGATATCATCTTCTGGAAGTTTGTACTTCTCTATGGCCTTTTCTAAACATTTTCTAAAATAAGCATCAGCGGCTCTTGCTCTAAATCCACGTACAGGTCCAGCAGAATAAATTTCATTCATATTTTCAAGCAATTCTTTTATATTCTCTTCATTTCTGTGCTGTTGTAATACAAATAATGTAAAAAGCTTTGGTTGCTTTGTGAAATGATCTCCTGTTGGAGTTCCAGCACGAACATATTTCTTTCTCATTTCTTCAATTTGTTCCATGATCTCTTTACTAACATCAAAAAATCTGCTCATGTCTACTTTTCTAGAAAATACTGTAATTAGTTTTCTATCTAAAAATTCTCCAGAAAATAAATCTGGCTTGAAACTTACAACTTTGTTGGGGCAATCATTTCCAAGATTCTTGGCAAAAAGCACATCACCGATAATTATATTTTCTGTTTTAAATTTTTTGTTGCCTATAACACCTGGCACTCTAACAATACCATTGCCATCTACTTGGCCAACAAAACCAAAATATGGTCTTAATTGGGATTTTTTAACATTTCCAAATTGAGGGATATTATTTAGCACATTTGCCGCACCTCTAAATCCTCCAAATGTCAATCCGGGGCCAAGTTTTTCTTCCAACTCTTTCATTATCTCTGTCTCATTTCCTTTTACACTTTCGAAATTATCTACAACAGAGTCTAAGTCATCAGCAACTATGCTTGAAAAAATTGGATATAAGTCGGTGTCCTTCTTCGTGCCGCCAGTTTCTCTTCTAAAAAAGAACCATTTACCAAAAGAGTTGACAAATTTCGATTCTTTTTCTGGATATTTTAAATCATTATGAATTTTTGAAATAATACCATCAAGCAATTTTCCCATCCTTTTAAGTTCAGATATTTCTTTTTGTGGTGGTAATTTCTTTTGAGACATTGATATGAGTCTAGTATTTACACTATTACTTTGTCTTGTCAACTCAAATAATAGCAACTCAATAAAATGTTGGGGAATAATAAAATGTGTCTTTTTATCATTTTCCTCATTTCCTTTTTCTGCAGAAGGTTGTAAGTTTTCCCATTCATCAAGAAAAGTAAATGGTTCTGGTTCATTCCACTTAATAACTCTTGGTCTGATAAACAAACCACCCCATCCATTTGCCTTATTTTTTGCCGAATTTGGCGTGAAAACATTAAAACAAAATGGGCACTTAAATGGAACTTCAGATAATATTTCTGGAGCCATGAATACATTTTTATAATTTATTCTATCTTTTGGAACATCTACTTGAGCATCATCTGCTGTTTGAACTGGTGGTTGAACACCAAAAGTAAGTAATTTTTTTTCTACCTGCATTTTTGTTTCTGTGTCAATCGCACTAAAATATGGATGATCCCAGTGTACACAAGAAATAGGAATTCTTGATGGCATATATTCATTATTTATAGTTTTCTGTCTACCGCTACATGAATCTTCTGGACAAACAATATGCTGCCTCGACGGTCTAGCAAATATTTTAGCAGCCCAATGTCTGTCAGCCAGGGCCTTCATTTTATGCTCTTGTCCTGCTAACACAACTTCCCGATCTTCTGCCACTTCTAACATATTAGAAGCACGAGCCTGTTCAATTATATATTTTGTCTCGTCCATCTCTTTTTTAAATTCATCCATCTTATTTTCCATATGTCTGATATATTGATAGCATCTTGGACAGAAATATTTTCCTCGACTAACAGGTTCCAATGGCTTCTTTCCAGATCCTCCCTCATACTTCATGTCAGTTGTAATTTTTCCTCTATTTAAATTACAAAATGAGCAAGTTGGTCTGGTTTTTAAGACAGTATTTCCCGTATCTCTTACTAAATGGTTGCTTAAGTTATTTACTAATGCCTTAGTTAAATAGCCCATTATCGGAGCCTTGGGCGGGCTTGACGAGCCATTTTCTAAATAAACTTTTAAAATTTTAGGTATTTCTTTTTGTGCAAAAATAATAACTTCTGGTGCGGGTCTCTGTATTTTGATTCCAGGACCATATATCCAAATTGTTCCCACAGGTATCTTAACACCTCTTATGAAAATGGAACTATGGTCTTTCGAGAAATATCTAGAATTAACAATTTTCTTTATAACACTTTTCCCAACTATTAATGTTAACATTGGCAAAATACGATATGATATAAAATCAGGATTTTCTTTTAATCGTCTACCCAGTTCTCTCCAAGTAGTACCCAAACTAAATAACTCATCAATCGCCTCACGAGATCCAAGTGTTTTCTTGTTAAAATAATGATCGGTCTCTTCATCTGGTAAGTCACTCAACTCTTCTCTCTTGTCTCCTAAAGTTGGCTGGTCTACTGGAATCAAACCAAATTCGCTTTTCATAAGTTCAGAATATCCAGCATAACTTCTTCCATGAATGCCATGTACTTTTTCCATATAAACTCTGCGTTTTTCAATTTCTTCCTCAGATATATATTCAGGAATGGAATCATCAAACGTCATACTATTTAGAGGATTGTCGTCATCAATTTCCGAATCGTCAGAGTCTTCGTCATCGAGATCTTCTAAAAATGACGCCAGTTGTTCCTGAAGTTCTTGGTCTTTCAATTCCTTTTTTAATTCTTCTTCAGTCTTTTCCTCTTCTACTACCGGCTCTTCTTCAGTCTTTTCCTCTTCTACTACCGGCTCTTCTTCAGTCTTTTCCTCTTCTACTACCGGCTCTTCTATAACCTCTTTCACTTGGGGCTTTTTAACATATGTGAAATCCTCAGTCTCCTCTGAAGATATTGCTTTAGCCGGTTGTGGCGCAGGAATATATTCTACTATTTTTTTAGGAGAAAATGGCTTTGGTTCAACGACGCCTTCTTCATCTACTTCTAAATCTTCCTCAACTGTTTCTACATCTATAATATTTACATCTTCTTCTTCATCATCTTCAACAGCAAACTTACATAATTCTCCGAATGTCCATATTCTTTCAAGAAGTTTCTGAGCAGTTCTTGTGGAAAACATCCCCATTGGTGGAGGATTAGTAATAACCCCACTATCTCCAGAAGGAGGATCACCATATAATCCGGTTTCTGGATCTTGAAAATCTTTACCCCAAAGCTGTCCATCAAATTGTGTACGATAGTTATCATCAACATTTTGAGACACATCAATTTTTCTTTTCTTCATTTCATTTTTTACAAGATCTAATAATTTTTCTTTTTTCATGAATTTTCTCCGATAAGATTATTATATGTCTCAACTAACTCATCATCTGTCATCAGTTCCACTATTTCTTCCTTTCTGGCATCTTTTGTACTTGGCTTATGTTCAATTCTGTATATATATTTGCTTGGCAAAATACCATCTTTTAAAACTAACATGGCATGTGCTTTACCAGAAAAATAGAATTTCCCCTTTTCTTTCCATTGATCTTCCTTAATTCTTGAGCCCTTTAGTTCTGTTATAAAATCTTCTAATTCAACTGGGCGCTCACTTCGCACTTTTTCTTCTACGATTGATGCCTTTTCTATAACTCCATCTCTTACTGCTGCCACAAAATCAATATTATAAAGATCATGTTCTTCAGCATATTCTTTAATATCTTTATTTATTCCTTTAATATTAGTAGGAATAGGCTCTAAAAGAACAGATAGGGCTCTTGATCCTCCCTCACCATCAAACATTGCTTCACGCCTTTTTTCTAAACCTTCCAAAACATCTTCATAAGTTACTTTAGATTTGGGAACACCCATTGTTTCTGCTGTACGATCTCTATAATTTTCTATACGTTCTTTATAGTCATTATCGTCAATTAATCCATATGGAGACTTCAAACCACTTTCTTCTATATCTTTTCTTACATCTTTTGGACTATAATGATATAAATAAAATTCTGTATCTATATTTTCTAATGAGGCACCCCTCAAACCTTGAGTCTGGAAATCATTATATGTCAGATTCTTCTTATCTAATATGGAAGAAATGTTCATATTTTTATTTAGATAATATTTAGTCACATCTCTCCAATCCATAGACATTTTTTCTATTACAATATCTATCCCATTATTCATGTTTTCATAAGGTCCATGAATCCCCTTTTGGTCATGCCATGAATGTTCTATCCAATACCATCCATCTTCCTCATTGTAAAAAACAGCACTATGTCCGTTACCCTCACCATCTTTTGGCCGAATAAATATCATTATTGGATCATATCCACTTTCACTTAATAATTTATATTCTAAAAGACTTTGCTCGTAACAGCTGCCAATATTTCTATCTAATGTCTCTTCTGTAGTCAATAATTTAATATTATTTCCCTCTTGCCACCAATCAACATTCTTGGCATCCATTGAATCCATTTTTTTCGGAGATAGTTCTTCATCATCTATTGTAACCAACCCATAATCAATATCATCCATTTTTTCTAATAGTTCTTCTGGATAGTTGGTGCTATCTCCTGATGCTATCTTATTAATTAAATCAAATCTTGACGCATAACTCATTAACCCTTTTTCTTTTATATCTTCATAGGCTTCTTTTGGGGCATAATGATATAAAGAAATGGAGTTTGCCAATTTATATATCTTATCAAATCTTGATGCTACTTTTTTATTTAATCTAATCTTAAAAGCACTTTTTTCATTAGCCCCTTTTACATTATTTAATATATTGGGGTAAATATCGTACAAATTATGTTTTTCAAATAATTCCTCAAGATACCAAGAATCCTCTTCATTTATATATTTTTTTAAATATTCTTCTCCGTAATGTCTATATCTGGGATCTTCATAAACATTAAAGCGAAAATAGTTTTCATACCCATTATCCAAACCACTTTTTATTATTTCTGGAGCAATATTTGGTATAATATTATATATTTTATATTCTAAATATAATTCTCTCATATCATGACTATTAGACAAGAAAACTTCTGAACTATCTTCAACTACTTTAGGATACTTCTTATGCAAGCCCAATCTAAAAAACAAATAACTTACTTCAATGTCGTGTAAAAGACTATAAGCCAAATTTTCACTGATATATTCGGGATATTTTTCATGTAGTTTTGAATAAAAGAATGCTATATTTCCAGAATTAGACATTCTTTCAAGTATTATTCTTGCTAGCTTAGGATATTTCTCGCTCAAGCCTCCTATATCAAAAAAGAATTCTGGTTCTGGGCCTTCCGCTATTGTCTCGATTAATAAATCATGTAATTCGGGATACTTTTTATCTAACCCATACGCATAAAACAAGTCAGCTTTAGTCCAATCATGTGTTGCTATTCTTGTAGCAAAAAGTTTTAATTGACTTGTACAATACTTTCTCGTTTCCATATTTCTAGAAAAATCTTCTAAGTAGTCATATTGGATTATTTTCTGAGATATATCTAAGTTTTCCAATTCTATTTTTAATTGTGTTGGAGACATAGTTTTAATTATTTCCTTGAATTTTGTTTCCTTGCGACCTTCATTATCTCTATTAATAATAGGAATTATCTTATCATAATATTTTCCAAGTGCTTTACTAAGAGTTGCTTCATCTATTTGAAAATCAACAATATCACGAATGTCTACGTCAATCTGATCATTATATTTAGTAATTGTATAAGCATGTTTATCATCATTTTCCTTATTTAAAATATAATACAGATATACATTTTCCAAAGAATAAACTACAAACATATTATTTTCTTCTGTCGCTGTACACCATTGTGTCCCAGAACCAAAATATTTAGAAGCCTGCTCTGTTCCTGGCAATATTACTAAATAGTTCTCATCTTCAAAAATAACATCAGAATTTTCTCTTGCCGTTTTCTCCTTTCCTCTTAATCTCTCTCTTTCTTCAATAACTTTACTTATTTCTTGTCTCACAAAACTCTGAAATGATTTAGGTTCTATATTATTAAGAAATCTTCTCCCATCTTCATATGATTTTGATCTTATCTCTTTTCTATCCATATTTAAATTACGATATTCTTCCCTTTTTTGTTTTAACAACTCAAAATATTGTTTTGCAACTTCCCGCGCCTCATGTTTCTGTTTCTTTATTTCAGAAATAGCTTTTTGCAAAGACTGGAAATTGTATTGATACAAATCTTTATTTTCCAACAATTGCTGATGATTTTTAAATTCTGTAATATAATCATATAATCGTACAGCGCCACTTTGTTTATTCTCAAAATTTACAAGTTGTTTCGTAAACCATGTTAGATATCTTTTATCGATTTTGTGTGCTACTTCTAAAATATATTTTTTTAAATCAGGATATTTTTTTATAAGATTTTCTCTGATTCCTGCTAATTTATATATCTTATCAAATCTTGACGCATAACTCATTAACCCTTTTTCTTTTAAGTAATCAAAATATTTCTTAATTGCCTCTAATGTAAACTTGCGATCTAATACTTTATATACCATTTCAGGTGAGTTATATCCCTCATTAATAGTATTTAAAATAATATCAGCATATTTATTTACTATATTATTAAACTGTTCATTATATTTTTTCTTGTCATCGACATCTATTAAAGTTGCCAGTTCTAAATTTTTAATCTTTGTTAAATAATCTCCTGGACCATATCGTCTAAGAATTCTTAATAACTCAGCCCATCTGGCATCTACTTCTATGTGTTGTCTCATATACTTTTCTTCGCCATCTTCTATCGACGTATATTTTGGATAAGAGATTAAGCCCCCATGTGTTGATTCATGTTCAAGAGTAGATTCTATTTTCGACAAATCAACATTGTCGAAATCAGGAATCATAACTAATATTTTGTCTCCTCCACATATTCCACCATAACCAACTCTTGGCATATTGCCCCAGATTTTACTTACAGCCATAGGATCTAACTTTATAAAATATAATTTAAGGGTAGGGTCTGAAAATTTTGTTGATGTTCCATATGGGTCAAAATATATATCTCCAACATAAAGATATGGATGACTACTTGAAATATCATATGTTGATTTAGGATTATATTCATCTATCCCCAATTTTTTGTACTCTTCATTTATATTTTTGTAAAATGATTTTGTTCCATTAATAAGAGAAGAAATATATTTTTCATTTAATCCAACATTTCTCTTCATTTTTTTATCATATAAAACATTTTCTTCTTGTTCTTTTTGATTAAGATATGTAATTTCATTTGCTAATTTATCAAGTCTTGAAGATTTTTTATTTAAACCTTCAAGTAATTCAATATCGCTCTGGTCTTTTGGTCTGTTCATCATCTGTTTCCATTCTAGCGTATGCTCTGGACTCCAATGACTAATTCCCTCTACATCTGTTAATAGCATATTTTCAGCAAAATCTCTTTCGTCAACTTTCCATGGCCCAGTAAATATTTCTAACTCACCTTCTGGAAAATCAAATCTAACTCTAGGATTTCCTGGGCGAATTTCATCCACAATACCATTAGGATGTTGTGATATCCGTCTCCATGCTTTTTTATCCGGAATGGTAATATCTAAATCGCCAACAGATTTTAATCCTAAAGCGCCAAGAATTCCACTTCCTCCAATAATAACTTCTGACTTCGATACATTCATATCATTTAATATATTTATAAGATATCCAATAAGTATTTCGTACTTGCTTCTTTGTGCTAGTTTTCTTATCTGATTAAGCCTCTGGGCAACTTTGTCTTGTAATAAATTTTCAACTGCCTGATATACTTCCTTGACCGCTTTTTTCCATTTTATAGGAGCATCTTTTTTTAATAAAACCATTGTCCTATCATGTGTTAAATTCCAAGGTCCATAATTATTTTCTGAAGGAATAACTGCCAATCTCATTTTGAGGATTTCCCCTCTCTCATCGGAAGGATATTGTAATAAATTTTGTTTAATATCTTCTATAGTAGTTACTAAGTTTGTTTTAAATTCATGTGGTTTCAAATGATGCTCTGGTTTATCACCTATTCTAGAAGAAGACAAACCAACCTCATGTCTCTCTTTACCTAGTTTTTTGGCAAGAATATCTTGCATTACATGTGTAAATTCATGTGGGATAGCACGAAGTGCTTCAAAGAAATATTGTTGATTTGTTTGATATGGCGAAAATGAATGTGATCCAAGTATTATATATCCAACAAAATCTCTTGAATGATAATGTGTTCTTGCTGTAGGATCAAAAACAACTCTTATCATTATAGGATAATTGTCTATTTCAAAATTAAAATCTTTTGTATTTGGCAAAGTAATAGTTTGGCCATTGGCATATTCTTTTAAAATATCAATTTTTTCTTGTGGAACTTTTCCAGCCCACTCAAAATCCTCTCGCAAAGACTTCTCTTCTTTGTCAATTATATCTATAATTTTTTCTTTAAAATCTATATTACCTGCTGATAAAAATTTAATATCTAGAAATTTTCCATTCCCAAAAAGCGACCAACTAGTTTCTTTTTTATCAATGGTCAAATTGGTTTTTTCTCTTTTTATCCAGATTGATGGCAAAGCATTTTTGTCTTGCTCCAATTGTTTTTTGGCATCATTAAGTTCTTTCAATATAAAATTTGATTTTTCTTTCCAATTTCCCCAATGTGAAAATAATGCTGGATAGAAATGTTTACGAATATAATCAGATACCATTTTTACTTTATCTTCTGGCGGCGTTAAAATACCAGAAGGTTTTTCTGGGGAAACTGCTAACTTGTTAATCTGGTCAAATCTTGATCCAGATATTTCGACGTAATCTTCCCATGAATCTTCCTCGTCTTCCTCGACTATAGACTTATTTTTCTTTGGTTTTCTATAATAATCAGAATCATATTCTTGAGCCTTATCCATCCACTTATCTGTTTCTTCTAGTTCATTTTCTAGTTCAACACTATCCTCATAAGTCAAATCAGTTTTATCTATTTCGTTATCACTCCTTCCAAACCCAATTGGACTACTTTTAACTATATTAATCCCAAGTTCTTCGGCTTCTTTTATAATAGAATCTATATTTGAAACAATACAAACAAATTTTGATTGTTTCGGGATAACCCAAGCCTCAAAAATAGTCTCGGGAGGCTTTCGCTTATTTTTAGTCAAACCAGAAATACATCTTCTATTTGTCCACTCATCAATATCAGAATAAACATCATGGCCAAAAGCCCCGTCTGCCTCCCCATCCATAATGATTGCAAAAAATTGGTCAGTTCTTCCCTCTACATAAAGTTCATCTCCAGATTGATTTCCGACCGAAGAAAAACAAACATGATTGTCTATATTTAAAAATTTACGAAGATAATTGTCTAAATTTTTTCCCCTTGGAAGACAACTTACATGAATCCATCTTCCACTAATTGGTTTTTCTAAATATCCGCCTCTCGGTCCCAAATAAAACGTATCCTCCATACCATCATCATAAACTTCTACAATAACATCTTTTGGAAGTTTATCATTTAAATATCTTCGTATAATTTCAGGTGGCCGGCTCAAAGCAGCTAATGCATCATCATCATTGTCAAAAAATTTAGAATTATTAGAAGATCTCCCCACACTTATTAACTCATCAGCAATATGCTTATAAACATGTTTGTATTTTTTTTGTAAATATAGTATACTAATTCTTCTGGCAACTTTCTTTATTAAGTCAAGCCTTGAGCCTACTTTAGCATCGTTACAATATTCTTCTACATTCTCTATTGATGCTCCCTTCAAACCTTGAGTTTTAAAATCTTTATAAGTCAATCCTTCTTTGTCTAGTATTAGAGAAGGATCCATATCTTTATTTAAATAATATTTAGTAACATTTTTCCATCCCATCGACATTTTTTCTATCATAATATCTATTCCGTCATTTATATTATCATAAGGTCCATGGATTCCCCGTTGATCACCCCAAGAATGTTCTATCCAATACCATTCATCTCCTTCACTATAAAAGATAGCACTGTGCCCATTGCCCTCACCATCTTCTGGATTAACAAATACCATTATTGGGTCATATCCAGCCTCATCCAATAGTTTATATTCTAGAAGACTTTGCTCATAACAACTTCCAATATTTCTATCTAATGTCTCTTCTGTGGTCAATAACTTAATATTATCTCCATTTTTCCACCAATCAACATTCTCATCGTCTAATGAATCCATTTTTTCTTGAGATAGTTCCTCGTCATCTGTTGTTACCAATCCATAATTAATATCATCTAATTTCTCCAATAATTCATTTGGAAAATTGGCTATTTTTTTTATTCTATCAATCCTAGATGCTTCCCTGTCATCGATATTTTGGTAAATGGCATTCACTCTTAATATACGATCAATAAGAGAGACTATTTCCTCGCCAGCATTTTTTTTATTTAACATATCTTTTATTGTATTTAGACGATCATTAGAAAAGTAAGAATATGATTCTATATTTGCCTCGCCAGATAAAAGCCTATCAACTACATCTTCCATCTCTCTCTCTAATTGCTTTTTGCCAATCCCTGGCCGTGTTTCAAAATAGTCTTTCATTATTTCTTCTGCTTTTTGTTCATCTATAGATCCAACAAAAACAACATCTTTCTTATATTTATTCCATAAATTCTCATCAAATATAATTTCGGTCGCCCAATCATATTTCTGTATGCCACCAGACTCTTTTATCATGGCCATGGGAATTTTATATATGTAAATATTTCCGTGAATACCGTGATTTTGCCAAACCTTTTTCCAGTTATTTGTTAAAAATACTGCACGTTCATAATTTATGACTTTATGTTCACCATCTTCCTTAAAATATCTAGTCCATCCTTTTTCTATATTATGTTTATAAGGCTTAGGTTCGGCTGGCCTTGGACCAACGTGATATAATATTTTCTGGTCTTTTCCACCAAAAGCAAGTTTTTTAATATGGTCTAGGCGAGAGGCAGTATCTATCAAATGATTAAATTCTAACTCATCAAAATATTTCATTATTGCCTTCTTAGAGAATTTTCTTTCAAGTGCCTCATATGCCATATCAATAGAGTTATGCCCTTCATTTATTGTTTCCAGAATAATATTTTGATATTTTGATCTTATTTTTTTAATACACTCATCAAACACATCTTTTTCTTGATTGGTCATTCTTTTGCGTTCATCACTAACCAACCCATAATAAATAGGGCTAGGACCATGTTTTCTTAAACTAAATAATATTTCTCCCCATCTGGCATCTATTTCACTTTTATTTAAAAGATATATTAAACTATTTTCTTCAGAACTAATATATCCACTAAAATCTCCTTGCCCACTATGAACTAATTCATGCTCTATAATAGATTCAATCATAGCCAAATCTACATGGTCGTTTTCTGAAATATAAGCAACAATTAAATTTTCATCAGGCAAATATTTTCCAGAATATTTTCCATTATTTTTAGTTCTTTCGTGAAATGCCAAAACTATTTTAGTGTTTTTGTTAAAAAATTTCCCGGCTGCGCCATAGGGATCACTCCAAATTTTTTCCAATGGCGTTGAAGGATGATCTTCATCTATCGGCTCTGCAGTATATTCATCATATTCAAAACTATTATAATAAGCCTTTGTCCTTTCTAATAACTCATTAAACTTATCTTCATTCATCCCAATATCACTAAGGTTTTTTTCTTTTTGCTCTAAAATATTTTTTCTTTGTTCCCTTAAACTAATATAGTTAGAGCTTTTCATATCAGGGACACAAAGTAGAATTACGTAATCACCCTCAATTGATATCCTAAAATTCTTGAATACTATTCCATATCCCAAAATCTTCGATATGTGTTCCCCAAATTCTCTTTTTTTTGAGTCATCAACATTTAATTCAGACAAAGACAGCGTTGTGGGATTTTCAGGAAATAATATTTTTAGTGATCTTCTAAATGGACCACTAGAAAGCTTAAAAGAATAGTGTTCATCTTTTACACCATAGCCAAATGATACAGACCCAAACACTTTGGCCCAAATCTTAACCATTATAGCTTCTTGGTTTAATTTTGATTTTTTAAAAGCACTGTTTATGTTTGCCGCAGCCTTTCTTATTAAATCTGGAGAAAACCCATTTCTGCCAATAAGACTAACTATTGCTTTATGCTCTTTTACCATTACTGATGCTTCGTTATTGTTTAAACCAGTAACAACATCAGATAAGTCTATAAAATCTTTATAATCGCTCTCAAATGATAATTCTAAAATTATATCATTCACAATATCTGCATCAATAACAATATCAGGATTTAAATCATCAATTATTTTCTCGATATCATCTTTTTTACTTATATCTTCAGCGACCTTCGAAATCAACCTCATCCTTTCTGATTCTTTTCTTATAAGTTTTATATATTCGTATTTGTGTTTTCCAATATCCTCTTTATTTTTATCGGTCAATTCATCTAGATGTGGATGATCTTCTAACTTATTATATTTATCAACATCTTTAACTCTTAATGTTCCAAATGGAGATGTTAGTATGTCACCTTCTTTATATTTTCCATAATCTTTATCAACACGAGTTGTGTATATATGTCCCCGCTCTTTTAATTGTTTTTTAATATCTTTGTGTTCTGACTTAGGGAAATCTATCTCCTTTTCTAAACATTTTTCCATTTGTTTATTGGTAACATATCTAACCTTAATAGTTTCTTTTTCTTCGTCAAATGCTTTAGATAATCTATGATTTCCATCAACAACCGTATCTTTATATACCAATATCGGATATTTGAGATCAACTTCTTTTATCCTAGAAGATTCTTTTCTATATTTAGATTTATTATCCAATACATCTTGTAAGGAAATTTCATTATCATCAGAATCTTCCCACATTTTTTTCTTAAGATTTTTTTTGAACTTTTTAATTGGCTCATCAGTAATTTTATTGTCTTTTGTTATTTTAATAAGTTCATCAACATTATATGTATTATCATTTCTATCACTATATGTTTGTGTGGCAAGTTTTTTGATTTTATCTAAACGAGAGGCATTACTTAAAAAACCATCTCCCCTAAGATGATCTATGTATGTCTCAATTGCTCTTTTTGTAAATCTACCATTTAATACTTTATAAATCATATCTACAGAATTATGACCCTCATTGATAGCTTCTAAAATTGTTCTTGCGTTTTTTTCTACCCTGCCACGAACTTGTTCCATAAATATTTCTTCTTCTTTCTCGGTCATTCTTTCTCTTTCACGCATAAATAAATCTAAATGGTGTTTTGATAACCCATCTCTTCTTAAAGATAATAGTATTTGTCCCCACCTGGCATTTATTTCATTTTTATTATGTAAATATGCCATAAAATTTCTATCTGGGCCAATATATTTACTTGCACTCGGGTCTCCAGAAACAACTTCTCCGCTATGAGCTAATTCATGTTCTAACAGGGATTCTATTTTCTCATAATCTATGTTTTCTTCTGGGATCCAAATAGAAATTGTTTTCTTTTTGCTATTATAAAGCCCCTCATATGCTGCTTTTTGATTATCTTCTAGGCGAAATAAAATTTCTATATCTTGGTTAAAAAATTTTCCAGAAGCGCCAAATGGATCATGATATAACTCTGATACTTTTGTAACAAAACCAGGTTTAACACCATCATTATTAAATGATTTAATCTTATTACCCATAACTTTTATGATATGATCCATCATTTCAGTATTTAAACCAATTAATTTATTTTTCTTTTTTTGCCCTAAAACATTTTCTTTTTGTTTTTTTTCATCAATATATTTTACATCAGGATATTCTAATGAGATAATAAATATTGATTTGCCATTATTAGAATAAATTTTAAAATCTGTCTCTTTAGATTTTTCTTCGCCCAAATGTAAATTAAACACTTCTCTTTCTTGAGGAAGTAGATTAAATTCGCTCAATTTAAAAACAAAACTAGATTTAGGAACAATTATTTTAGATCTATTAAAAACTGAAAACGGGTCTACTACAGAGTAAACATCATCTTTATGATAATCATTATCAGAAATAATAGATGCTATTGTTTTAATAAATTTTTGTATAATTGTTTTTTGATTTGATATAGATTTTTCTATTATATTATATAAAATATCTACAATTTCAGAAAATTTTTCCGTTTCTCCTTGCCTTATATAAGACGATACTTGTATGTAATGATCTTCATGAGTTGTTCTTGAGAAAATATCTTGTCTAAATAAGGGACTCAGATTAATAAAATTATTTGGCAAATCATCTAATATAATTATAAATTTTACACGATATAAAGAAAAATTTTCTATAATGTCATATTCAAAATCCATATACTTTTCCCAATTTGAAAAAGAAGAATCTAATATATGTAACGCATTAATTAAAAATTCTGCCCCATCATCCACCACAATATGTTTATTATCAGAAGCATATTTTATATTAGGATTGTAAAATTTAATAACAAAGAAATTTTCTACTTCGGGCTGAAATTTAAACTTCTCCTCTAAATCAAGTCCTAATGGTTCACTTATGTCTTTCCCTATTTTATATGGAGTCATTTTTTTTACTTCTTCTATAGAAAGATCACAGAAGTGAGCACCAGCATCTGTAATAGCTTGTACAGTATCACCAGGCTCTACACCATAATCTTCAAGTCTTATGGTAAATGTTCGCTGGCCATTCTTAATTGACTCTACATAATCTTGTGGGAAAGGAATTGATTTCATAATTGCTCTCTTTGATATCATTGCTGTCTTTTGTTTAAAACCAGCCAACCCACCATTCGGAGGCATTTGTGTTGAAATACCAGTTTTCTTTTGAATGGCAGGATTTGCCCTTTTTAAATAATATAAGTGGCCTTCAGAAAAAGTTTGTTTGTTTTTTAAGAATCTACTAAGTCGGCCAAGGCCACTAGCATTTGCTATTGCTATTAGTTGATAAATATTATAGGCTTGTGAGTTGGAAACATCATATCCATATTTTTGAACCATTTTAACTACAGAATTTATGCGGCCAGAGAAATCTCTTTGCGCCATTCTCTCACATAATGCCATTAATGATTTATTTTTTCTTACTTTTTTTGCATCAGTAAATGTATCATCAAATTTTTTATAAAGTTCTGGATGATCTTGGGAAGCTTTTAATTTGGCTATAGCACTTAAGTTAACATTGCCAGTAATATATCTACTAACAATGCGATTGATTTTAGACTTTGACTCAGGAGTTATTTTCATGTAGCCACTTAATTTACTATAATCAACACCATATCCTTTCCAGCCACCATCTTTCTTTTTGGCAATAATAGCTTCGCCATTTGGTAAAGTATATTTTAAAACCTTCCGTCTATATTTTCGAGGATTATTTTTAAAATAAGATTCGACAGCATCTTGATCAATTGGAACCTCTTTCCAATAATCTATTTTTCTCAGTGCCCTACAAGCATTACCATGGGCACTTCCAATTGTTTTATAATCAGAAGAACTTATTCCAGTTACTTTCTCAGATAGTGGATCTTTTGATAGGTGTCTAGAAAAAGCTGATAGTTGGTTTCCCACCAATCCATAGCCAGTCTCAAGATCTCCAACAGCATATTTGCCACCAGTTTCTAAACCAATAATAATATCATATGCTAATTTTGTATCAACAAGAGGAAGCGGTCTCAATATAGTTTCTTTTGAAACAGTTTCTTGAGGACTGGTTTTAGGAGATGTTTCTTCTGGCATCAATTGTTTTTGCAGAAGATTTACAATTTGGCCAAGATCTGTCGCCGTAACTTTAGATATCATCTTATCACCTACATCATCATAGCTAATGCAATTATTTTATCAAGCCTTTTTGCGGTTTTGGATTCTTCCCCATCTTCCGATTCTGGAACATCAATATCCTCTAATTCAACCTCTGACTCTACTTCTGGAGTCATGTCAGATGGAGTTCTTATCCCAAGTTCTTTTTTCATTGTGGTGACAGTTATTTTATTAATTTTAATCCAATCATCTGATACGTACTCACATCTTAGAATTTTCCCGTCTCTGCCCCTCCATCGCAAAATATTTTTCCACTCTGGATGAGCCGCGTCAATAACTAATTTAACAAACTTAACAGGACCAATATCTCCATCTGGTGTAAGTTCGACAAACCCCTCAGAAAGTCCTGCTTCAAACTGCTTTCTCGGTAAATAAATAGAACCGCTATCACCCTCAAAAAATTCGTAATCTGCCGTATTTTCGATCCTCACAGCCTCCTCTGGTGTTTTTGGTGTAACAAGATCTTCATGAAACATGTCAACTTGAGAACGATCTACTTGGGCGAATTCAATCCAACTATTTCCATCTTTATCCGTCAATTCTCCATCTTGTACCCAAGCAGCATTAATTATATTTTCGGCAGCAACTGTGTTTTTTAATTCGTTGGACAAGTTAGCACTTGGTGCCTGATTGACCATAAAATATTTTTTACCATCATCTCTTGTTATTGAATTAAAATGAGAGTTATCAACATGGTAATCAAAAACTTTTTTTGGTATGGCTATTCTCGCAACATTTGAATAATCAGATGTTGCATACCTCTTATTATAGAAGATTATTGATCTATTCCAGCGTGCATAATCCTCACTTGGGGCACCTAATAACATTTTTAAACGTTTTAACTGATCTGCAGTCATTTCTTCAGGATTTTTTATTCTTGGAATTTCATCTAACTTTTCGGCAGAATCATCTTCAGCAACGGGAGTAGTATCTCCTGGAGTTTCAGTTGATGGGGCAGGTTTCTTCTGCTTTTTTTGTTCTTTTTTTAATTCTTCTTTTTGTTCATCACTCAAGAGACCAACACCCTTATTCATTTCTTTTAAGGAATCATTATATCTATTTTGTAAATTTGCGAGTCTCTCAGATGGAGTGATATTGATGCCCAATTCAGCTATTGCCCTTTGCCAATTAATAAGGTCATGCCGGGCAAGATACATTTTTGTTTGGCCAAATTGCTCATCCACTCTTCCCATGTGATCATCCAATTCTTTCTGAATTTCAGTTGCCAAAGAATAAGCTTGACGGAAATTTTTAAAAAATATTCGTTTGGACCAACCAGATAATTTCCCGCCTACCCAATCCCACAAGCCAGCATGTTTTTCAATTGGTGAGTTACTGGCCAAAAGAATATATTTATCTATATGACTCGCATCTTTATATAATTCATTTTTTACTAGTACTTCTGAAAATTGTTTTGCCTGTTTTATTGTAAGCATTGTTTTCTCCTACCAAATTTTATCGTCTGCCAATGTATCAGGGTCTATCCCCTTATCTCTCGCCTCACGCCTTTTTGTAAGTTCTTTTCTTAGTGGCTTTACATAAGTGTCATAAACACCATCCAATTCTTCTTTCCAAACTTCATCCTTTTCCTCAATATCCAATATTTCTTCAGAATCATGTAAAGCTTTATAATGTTCCAGTTGTGGCATTTCTCCAGGAGGAACAATTGCCGAGCTACCTAAATCAATATCTGGTAATGGTATAATCTTAGATGTTTTTTCTTGAATCTCGCTCTGTATTTTACCGGGATTACCAACACGCCGTTTAATATATTCTTTATCATCGTCTGACAATTCACCCAAAGGAGGCCCCGTCATAAGTTCTATATTTCTCATAATTGTATATTCAGCAATTCTTGAAATATCAAAATCTAAATCTTTATAAGTATCTTCAATTATAAGATCTAGGTAATGATCATATCCACCACTTCTCCATCTTTTTAAAAATTGTTCAGCATTACTTTTACCCCGAAACACAAAATAAGAAAATCCGTTACTGTAAAATCCCCAAAGACCCCTTTCTTCATTAGTTAGTCCACTACTAAAAGGAGTTTTATCATTTATTCCAGTATCATCATAAGTTTTTCTAACTGCTCCAACATCATGTGGAGAAAAATTTCTTCCACAATGTGGACAAATCTCATCTGGGACAAACATTTTAGTAAAAACTGAAGGATCTAATTCTACAGGCTTATTACAACTTGGATTAGGACAAGCAGGAGACCATCCCTCTTTAAACTTTTCAACAAGTGACATATCAATAGCTTCTCTAATTAACTTATCTATAAATTTAGATTCTTTTATATAGCCAAAAATATCTAATTTATTTGCTAGTTTAGTTAATTGTACTATCATTATTTTCTCCTCATCGCTTTTTTTGTCAATCTCTGTGATTCACCACATAATTTCTTTAATAAGGATAATTTAGCAGAAATCAAATGAAATTCTGAAAGAATTTGTTTATATTCTTGATTTAACTGAGAATCTACTTTTTTCATTAAATGTGGATCTCCAACTTTTCCTATTTCTTCCAATTGCCTCAGTTGCTGTTTGTATTTTTTCTGTATTTCTTGTACTGTTTTTTCTTCCACAATTTGTCCTTAATAAATTATTTCTACATTGGGGGCGCTGCGCCTGGACCCATCTCTGGACTCATTCCTCCACCACCGCCGCCTAACTCACCAGAAGGAGGTGGTGCTAATTCTCCACCCATTCCACCTCCCATGTCTCCGCCCATGCCGCCCATGTCTCCGCCCATGCCGCCCATGTCTCCACCCATGCCGCCCATGTCTCCACCCATGCCCATGTCTCCACCAGCCCCTGGTGCTCCAGCTCCAGCTGCGCCAGGTCTTTCGCCCTCAGAAGCTTCTTGAATCTCTTTACTTGAATCCATAGATCTTAACTCTTCAAGTGAGTATTTTGCCAAAGCCTGCTCTTCTCTTTGTTTTTTTGCAAGATCGATCATTTCTTCTCTCTGCTTTCTCTTCTCTTCCTCATAATTTAATCCAATACTTCTATATATAGTCTGTAATGAACATTGTTGTGTAGAAAGAAGACCTGTAGTTGTTTGTACATAATCACTAAGATCATAGAGATTCATGTGATTCCACTCAACTTCAGGAATTATTAATTTCTTTTCCCCGTCTTTATATTCGAAAAATCCTCTCATCTTACTTATCGGAGCAAAAATTTTATTAACTAACCATTTTGCAATTAAATTACGGAAATTGAAATATCTCTGTCTCAATACTTCAAGACCAATAGATGCTGATGAATAAACAGCACTCTCTGTATCAACAACAGCCTGAGGAACCATTAATCCAGTATAAAGATTCTTAATAATTAATTCAATGTCTCCAGCAACATCAATAATTTGTCCATTAGCACCAATGCGCTCAATGGCCACACCAGCATGAGTAATAATTTTAAAATCTTTATCATACTGTGCTTCTTCCATAATTTGACGCCATTCTTCTAAATCTTCAGAAGTCAGCCTCGCTTCACCTTCAGCATTTCCACCGACCTTGACTAATGTAATTGGGTTTATAAGACCATCTGCCTGAGCAAATTTTGCCTCCCTCAACTTATCAAAAAGCATTAAATCCTTAAAACATGATACAACAATTGAAGTTCCACGAATATCATAAGGGCTGGATAACATTTTTAAATGAGAAGCATTGAAATTATCTAAAGGAATATTTTGTCCTTTTCTAACATGATGAATGATCTCTTCAGGAATCTGAGATCTAATGTGTTGATCTGCAGGATGACTGCTCATAACTAATCTTTTTAGTGCTTCGTCAGGTCTTAGAGAAATAATAGGATAGCCGCCAATTGCTGCTTTTTTAACATGAACAAAATCAGGATTTAAAATATTAATTCTTTTCCATTTTTTTTCATTTTCATCTAAAACTGCATAAGGAACAACCTCACCTAACTTCCAGAATTCTAATGATAGTTCGCCCAATGTTCCAAGCAAATCCATTTCTTCAACCATGTCTGAAAAAAATTGCTCAACCTTTTGGTCGTGACATCTAATATTTAATTTTGAAATTGGATATGTCGCATGTAATGTAATACAATTTCTTACAATAGGATGTAAGTCATAGAAATTGCGAATCCAAGAATTAATAGTAATTCTATCTCTTGGCAAATTAAGATTCGCCATCGTAAATAATGGGGAATATACTTCTGGTGCAAGTCTATCAGTATGTGACCCACCAGAATAACCAGAAGAATTGGATGTAGAAGAAATAGATGCTTGCTTTTTAAAAGAAGAGCTGTTAGCAATAACTGCTTGTGCCGTTTTTTTTAAATAATTAGATGGTCTTCCAGAACCTCTAGAAACAACTTGTCCACTTTGCTCATCCCATTCTCCGCGATCAATGTCTGGCAAATTAGAATTGCTCTGTGAACCAGCAACAATATTTTTTTTCAACATACTTCCATTATAGTTTTTTCCTGACTCAACAACTATACCACTTTCTACATCTCTATGGATCATATTTCTCCTGACATCAGAAAGTTGTCTAGATGCATCTGGACTAATTCTTATTTCGCCCACATCATTTGCGCCTTTATTTACTTCTCTTGATCCTCTTCTCATAATTTCTCCTTACTTTATCCCAAACATTTGAGGTGTTAATGTTGAACTCAAATCATGATCTATTTTTACCTGCGGATATTTCTGTATAAGTTGTTGTAAATACTGCTTAGCTAAGCCAACTTGTTCTTGACTTCCCTTAAAACTCTTAGCATTTCCCACCTTAGTAGTATCATCCACAGTACTAATTGTAATAATATATTTTTTCATGATTATTCTACCATACAATTTTATTAGTATAATTTTATTTTGGGCTTCTTTTATAAGACCATCAATAATAATAGATTCTTTGGTATACCCCAAAATATCTAAATCTTTTGCTAATTTTATTAAATTTAATATCATATAATTTCCCCTTATTTAAGTTTTGGCATATAGGCTAAAATTGGCCTTAACTTACTTGACTTCATTGAATTTGGGTTCAACTTAAAAGCATGTGTCTTGTTAAACTTATAAGCAACATAAGCACATAATAATGACATCAAACCATCATTTGGTTCCTTTCCCTTTATAAACATTTGATATGGCACGCCACCACGCACAACATCTTTAGATTCCATAGAACAACAATGTTCTACAAACCAAGCCAATTGTTCATAACTCGCCCAAGGAATACGAAATTTCCCTCGTCTAAAGTTATCAAACATTTCACCCAACCACTTGTCTTTATCAATAACAACTTCTAATTCATCTGAATGATACTTAACACCATGAGCAACAGAAGCAGAGTTTCGTACTGTTTGATATTTATCACCAAAAATAGACTTTAGTTCCATAGATAAATCTTCAGCATAACCAATATCACCCATTGCCAATCTTGGACGATATAGCCTAAACATCTCTTCAACAAATTTAATTTTATCATCTATTTTAAGTTTCTTAAGTTTTGTCGCATATTCAATAGGATATAATCCATCATGTTCTACTCCAAGCACTGTTAGAACAGAAAAAGATTGGCCCCTTTTAGAGCCCTCAATGTCTGGTTTCCCGCCCCAGTCAAATCCAAGAAATAGTGTTTTGTCTAATACAGACTTACGTTTTGTTATAATGTGCTTCGGATGAGTCCAAAGTCTGTCGGGATCTCTACAAGTAGTATATATTTCGTCAAAAGTAATTGGAAGACCTTCTCCAGAATAGAATTCACCAAGGACTTCGTTCATATAAGTAACTTCAGAGTTTTCTGCCGAATTCTCCGGTTTTTCTTTTAAGACAGTTTCTTTAGCAAAAATTGGTATATATAATTGATTAAAATGAAAACCAGTATATTTACAACTTTCCGGATCTTCCACGGTTGGTATCCACTTACCCCTGTCAACAGCTTCTAGTTTATTTTGTTCTTCTCCACAATGAGTACATTTTACGACCATTTCGTAAAGCCATATTTCTTCCCAAGCATCAGTTTCTTTAGAGTTATATAGTTTAAAATATTCTCCACATCCACAACACCCTAAGAAAAAATATCTCTTATCAGATTTCTCCCAGATTTTATGAAAGTATGAGTTCTTATGTCTTGGTGTTCCAAAATAAACCTGAAAGCCTTCGCCAACAGGACCATATTGAGACCATGTTAGACATTTCTTGGCAATACCAACAGCCTTTTCCGTCATCTTCTGAACCTCATCAAAAAAGATGCCATCAAAACGACGACCCAAAACTCTTGTGCCCTCATTGCCAATAGAGTTACACCACCAAGAATTTCCGTCTTTGAATTGCTTGAATGTTAAACTATCTGTCGCATCACGCGCAGAATCTTTCATAAACTCCATATATCCTAAAATTTTATCCGCCTTCGTAGGATGTTTGAGGGGTGTAGAATTACGAATTGTTTTTTCTAATTTATCTTTTGCATAGTCATACATGAGTTCAAGTTGCGGAAATGCATGAAGTAATGAAATAGGTGGTCTGTCATTAATACCATAATTTCCTGAACCCATTAAATAGCAACCTAGATTGGTTGCCATTGTTGTGGCAGCAACCTGACGACCCTTGACAATAACAATAGGTTTGCCGTCATCAGACATTGCTTCATATATAATGTGTCTATATAGATCTGCCATAAATTTCCAACCATTGTTGGTTATCTTAAATTTACGGTTTTCAATTGTTAAATAATTTTCTGCAAAAGATACTGGATCTATCTTGAGAACTTCTTTTTTTAACCAATCAAATGTTTCTTTTCCTGAATTGATTGTTGACATTTACCACCTCATGTCATCGGCAAGTTTATCTGGATCCTTGTCCTCATTCCTAATTTTTTCTCTCAGCAAAACTTGTCTCCTAACTCTGTCGCCATGTTCATCAAGAACTTCATAAGATTCCAAAAGTCCATCTTCGTCTTTTGGTAATTTTTCAACTAACTGTTCTTGTTTTTTCTTATGGCCCTTGTCTGGAGATTCTCCATGATGTACATACTCACTACTATCTAGAGGAACATCGCATGGCACTACCTTGGTTGATTTTTCAATAGCATCTTCAAATACCGCATCAGGGTCAATCTGTCTTTTAGAAAACTCAACATCACTATGGGGAATTCTTTCATGCGAGGCACCAACCCTAGCATCTCTCCACATCTGTTCTTCTGCCTTGTCCCAAGTTTCTGGGTCATCCCAATTTATTTCTCCCCATGGATTTGATGCGGGAGGAAAAACAGTGCCGAACCAGCCCAACGCTTTTCTAAGAACATGTGCCAAAGCATACTGTTTCGCTTTTGGAAGAAATTGCCCAGGATCTTTCATAAGCGATCTCATAAATTGTTGAGCATTGGCTTTCCCTTCAAAAACAAATAATGGAGCTCCAAGTGTATAAACAGTCCAAAGGCCACTCTCTTGTTCGCTTAATGCGTGCTCACCAAACTCTTCTTTCATGCCCTTCATATTCCCCGGACCCATTATTCTACGACTAGCACCAGCATCATGAGGAGAAAAACTATTATTACAATTCGGACATTCTATTGGCTCAGGCATAAATTTACTAAATACATTATTATCAATGTCTACTGGACTATTACAACTAGGACAACCATATGTCCATCCTTGCCCAGATTCTATTAAAGCCTTAACTTGAGGATCTAATGCTCTTTTAATAATTACATCTATAATTCCAGATTCTTTTCTGTATCCTAAACTATCTAATCTATTTGCTAATTTTATTAAATTTAATATCATTTTTTTAACTCATATTAGATTCTGGCATGTGAAACATTTGATTATTCGCGTCTCTATCTTGTTCTTGTATGTCAACTCCAAATAGTCCAGAATGTTCTTCAACGTCTGGGGAGTTTTCTCTCACTGCTTTAATCTTATTTTCTAAATATTTTTGTACTTCTGGATCTACGATCATTCCTTTTTCGTTCTCTATCATTGCTTGTATAGAAACAGATGTTACTTTTCCACCTCTTCCCTCAACAATCTTATCAATAAATTCCAAAATACCACGAAACTTAGGATCATCAACAATACCTGCCAGACCATCTTCGCCTTCCTCAGATTTTTCAGATTTTTCAGATTTTTCAGATTTTTCTGTACTCTTATCATCTTTTTTCTTAGATTTCTCTGCTAATGCCTGAATCTTTCTGTCAATGGCTTTTGCCTCATTGTGTCTTCCCCGAGAATCTAATTCGTTGGCCATAGCAATAAGACTTATTATTACATTTTTCGCTGTCTTCATTTCAGAAAGTATTTTTTCTCCAGCCGCTTCCTTAGTTAACATATCAAGGCCGACTCTCTCACGCAAATCACTAACCATCGCGTCAACAGTAGTTAACTTAGATTCTGGATGTAATATTTCATTAATGTGGTCAATATAATTGCCCTCTTTTTTGTCAAAGGCTTCCTTCTCAGCGAAATCCTTCATCCATTCAGGCATTTTTGAAGGCTTCATATATTCATAATCTCTATGAGTCATTTTTAATCATTCTCCTTATAATATTATCCATATCAGCAGCATATGCTGATAATCCCGGATCATCAGTATCTACGCCCAAAGCATCAAAATAATTGGCCAAATCAAGCATATTAAATACTTGACTTGCCGCTATTTTAGACATTTTTTTTCTTACCTCTTCTAAAGATTCTTCTTCTTGTTTTTGTCCATCAGGATCAGAGATTTTTTTTATGGGTTTCATTATGCGTGATAATTTTTAATCCATTCCCCATTACCCTCTTGATCATCCATCAAAACACGATCTTTATATACTGGATAACCAAGATCAGTCAATAATTGAGTAATCCCCAACTCTTCTCTTTTATCAAAGCCATACTTCTTCTTGAGCTTTCCATAAACTTCATTTATGTTTTGCCCACCAGAAACTGTAGCATTAATAAGTGTTCCAACAATTGATCTCTCAAACGGACTCATTACAAGCTGTATGCGAGGAGTTGTTGCTTCTTTTACAAGAGTCTGATTCACATGACGATCATCTAAACAAGACAAGCACAGTGGAAGACCAACTTCCTCATCATCATATAATACAGATGTGCAAATTCCACATTTATTATCATCATGTGCTTTTTTTCTGTGCCTTTGCCTAATATTTTTTATATGTCCATCTCTGGCAGCACGAAGTGATTCTACCCTATCTAGAAGATCATCTGACATTTGATAAATGCGTTCACGCGCATCATCAAGCCATTGAATCTGATCTTGAGTAATATGTCCTTCATGATCTGAACCCAAACCTTTAGAAATATTTCTATCTAAAGCATTTAGCCTTCCAAGCATTTGTTGATATTGACTTGGGCTACTTCCCCATTGGTCTTTTGCTGGAAGACTGCCTAAAGTATCATGTACATATTGGCATAGATGTCTGGAGTCCTTACTTTTAAGAAAGTTCGTTTCTTGCTTTTGCTCCTCAACAGTTTTTTCTTCATTGCCGTCTTCTTCTACCGCAATCTCTTCATCGAAATACATTTATTTCCTCCTAGTTAATCACTAACGATGTTATTAATTTTTTAATTCTATCTTCTAGGGCTTTATGAGTATTTATACAAATCCCTATTCTCTCTAAAAGGCGTTTTCGCCGTTCTTGTTTTTTTCTCTTATCAGAAGCAGTCTTAATAATTTGTTTTGCCTCATTAGACATATTATTTCCCTCCTAAGAAGAAATTTTACTGGCCAGTTTTTCTAATAAACTAATAAGATCTGTCAGCCTCAAAGTCATCGCTTGATTAGAATTAATTAATTCTGGAAGTTTGGCCAAAATCTCTTCAGAATTTTCATCAGTATCTGATACAATTTTTTTCATCTCAGATACCATTATGTGAACTTCTGCAATTAATTTTTTTAAATTACTTGTAACATACCATAATGGCACATTATCACCATCTTTTACATTATGAAGATCATAACACTTTATACAAAGTTTTTCATTTCTCCCAACAGATAATAATAATTCTTCCAATAGTTCTTTGTTCTTATTAACAGTTAAGTTAGTTTTTTTACGCATTTCTACATCAGACTTGCCAAATACTTTCTTTTCTAATATTTTTGCAAGAACTAATAAAACAGTAATTAGCCCTGTAATAACACCAACTAGTGCGGCTGGAGAAATTCCAGATACTGCTGGGGCTAACAAGATAAATTCAAACATTTTAAATCTCCTTTTTAATGGCTTTTATTATTAATCCGACCCATATTTGATATTTTCATCTTCTTTTTCTTCTCCAAGTAATGAAAATAAGCCATACGGTGTATTTCTACTTTGATTATTATCAGCATAAAAGCCTAAAGGAAATCCATAAAGTCCTTCAATGCCAGCAAATGTGCTTGGATACAACGGACTTCCCGTTAACTCTGCACCACCGACACCTTGACCAACATCTCCCCAGTCACAATTTACGTTATTTTTGCCCATTATATTTACAGCAAATGGACATCTTTTACCGCTTTTATGATATATATAGACTCTTCTATTAGCTTTTTTTATTTCTTTTTTCTTGCCCTTGCCCTCAACATAATCCATTGGACACATTCTTAAAGTGGATTTTCCAGCATTCTTACAAGAATGTGTTATTGGAAGACCAAAAGGACACGCATCTCCAAAGCCTTTTGATTTTATCCATCCACTTTTTTTCATTTTCTTTTATTTTCCCTCATTAATTGAACATACCTTACAATATCTTCAACAGCATCAGAAGCAGCTAGTTCTACATCATCTGAATACTGAGCAAGAAGCCCCCTTACATTTCCCCATTTTTGAGGATCATATTTTTCTGCCGTTTTTGACAAATTATTTTTTAACAAATTAATAACTTCTTGTCCAGATTTTTTATTAAAATCTTTTATCGAATGTAAATTAAATCTTTTATCCTTTTCCTTTGCTCTGTGTTTAACCCAATCTCTTAATCCACCTGGGAATTCCTTCATAAAATCAACCATACTTCCTCTCCATGGTGAATTTTCATATCCAGCATAATCAAGATTGCGCTTCCAAAAATTGGGAGTATCCGAATTGTCATCAGGGACAAAATGTGATTTTTTAAATATCTTTAATACATGATCTTCATAACTTTGGCATAATTCTCTTAAGCCCCTAACATCATTATTATTTATCATTTCTTCAGCAATTTTTAACATTACATTTAAAGTTCTCATCATTACTCCTTAATCTAAAATATGTTGTACCATTCTCTGTCTTGCCAACTCTCTTGTGAGCATTTTTGATAATGGCAGAATAGGCAACAATTTATAATTTACTAAAATAGCCACCGTTTTTTCTGTATCTTCCCTTAAAGCTTTATTAATTTCTTTATTTATATATCTATCTGATACATCCATTAATAGATTCTTAAGCCTTCTAATAGATTCTCCAACTTCCTTGCTAAATTTCAAATCCATTTTTACAGCAATTCTAATAGCCCTAACAATCCTATTAGGGCTATTTATAAAAGAAAATTCACCGCTTATTGGGCCACGTAATATCTTATTCTTACAATCATCTATTCCCTTTCCAGTAACATCTATTATGTCTTTACTTAGGTCATCAATGGGTTTTAGCAACGTGTTAATTGTAAAATCTCTTGAATAAATTTCTTTTTGTAAATCTGTTGGATCATTTATCCCAAGTTCTTTTAATTTTTCCTCAATATCTGGGGCAATCTTATTACTACTGAAGTCTAATTTAATATTTTTAAAATTTAATGAGGCATGACCATCATTAAACTCTTTAAAAGATGTTTCTGGCCAATGTTCATGACATAATCTGACTAGTTCTAAAGAGTCTTCATTGCCAGTTGTTAAATCAATATCTTCAACATCATTACTATTTCCCATAACTATATCTCTTGGTATTCCTCCTACCATATATGGAGTTGCTAAATTATTAGTTTTTGCTATTTCAAATACTGTTTTCAATAATTGAGATACCTTCATAAATTATACCTCTGCTGGAGCCTTAGGTGTCTTTGTTGGAGGAACCTTCTCTTCTTTTTCCGCAACTGGAGGCGCTTTAGGAGCCTCTACGGGGACTTCTTCTAAGACTGCTTCTTCTGGTTCCTCTACGTCAAGAGTCTCTTCAGGCTCCTCTACGTCAAGAGTCTCTTCTCCAGTTATTTCCCCCATATCTACTGAAGGCGCTGGGGCTGAAGGGGGTAGGGCTCCTGCTGCTGAGTCCCCACCCTTGCTTCCTTGTAATTTCCCAATAATTTTTTCTAATCTGTTTGCTATATAATTATCACATTCTATTTGTTTTCCTATTGCCTCACTTAACTCTGGGAGATAAGAGGCAACACCTAATCCCTCAAGCATCATATCTGCTTTTGTTAGAATACGAACATTTACTCTACTACGAGCACTCTGTAATAGTGGATTTATAATATTAATAACATCTTCCGGATTTGATCCAGCAAAAGGATTATCTGCTCCTGCTGGCTCCGAAACATCTAATTCTGGTTCTTCTGTGGTGGGTTCTGGCACATCCAAATCTGGCTCATCTGGAGAAGGCTCTTCTCCACCGTCAGGTTCTGGCACGTCCAACTCATCTCCCGCTGGAGGAGCGTCAAGTCCTTCATCAGGAGCAGGTTCATCCATGGGAGGAGTCTCTCCACCGGGGCCAGCCTCTCCACCGGGCAAATCTAATTCGTTAGGCATGTCCATTAGATCATCGCCTAGATCAGCAGCACCGGCACCTTCTTCAGCGCCTTCACCACCACCTAATGCTTTTTCAATTCTTTTTGCTATATTTCCCGCAGGAGCAGCTATTTTCCTCAATTCTTGAGCGCCCTCTTGAAAATCATTATCATCAAAAATATTTGCGGCTCTTATTACTCTATCATTTATAGTCTGAGCTACCTTTAGTTGTGTGGCCTCACCTTTAAGTCTTGTCAATGTGTCATACAAAAATTGCCACTTTTGCTCTGGTAGAACATCTACAAATTTAGCCAATAATCTTTCAGCAGACATGAGGCGACTAACCAAAGATTTTTTATAATCTTGTAATGTCTGAATGCGTTTTTGTGGTATCTGTACTTCAGGTTCTACCTTCACTTCTTCTTCTTGTCCCAACACAGGATCTTTAAGTGCTTGCTCCATTTCATGATCAAACACAAAATTTAAATAATTAGCTTTTTTATCAAATCCATATTTCATATGACTATTTTCCTCATAATATTTCATCCATTGAATGAAATTATATTTTTCTGTTTCATTCCAACTGGAAGTTAGTTGCTCTAAAGTACCTATTTCATCTTCAGATTGATTAATATTAGCCATTGTAGTAATCCACTTATTAATATCAACCTTGTCGTGATTATATTCTCTATAAACACCAGTAGTATTTGGGTATGCTCTTTTCGTTTTAAAACAACTCGAAACAGCATTTTTTATATCATCTATGCTCACATCTTCTTTATCTTTTAACATTTCAAAAACTTTTTTGGTAATCCCAGGCTGTCTTTTTGTGCCAAAATCATCTAAAATATCATTCATAAATCTTCTTATATAAAAAAGAAGGGCCTTCTCTTTTTTATTAGAAACCCCAACTCCTTTCATATTTTCTATATCTTCATTTACTAAATCCCATAAATCAGGAGTCATCCCGTCATCAGAAATATCATCTAAGACACTTTGTATGTAATCAGTCATCAGAAATCTCCGCATCCACATATTCATCTAACATTTTATGAGCACTGCCACTAATACTTTTAATACTTGTTGTTTTCTTTTTTCTAAAAATAGTATTTTCCAACTTGTTATTTAAATTTTCCAAAAACTTTATTTTTAGTTCTGGAGAAACATCATCTAAGGTTTCTAAAATAGCCTCTCTTATTAAAACAGCCTGATCTTGAACTACAGTTATATTAACATCAGTTTGTACTGTCTTATCAGCAATTTTTTCTACATATTTTCCCCATTTTTCTAAAACAGATAGCTGCTTTTCCATATATCCCAAAAAGTTCTCTTCTCTTTTTTGGGATAATTTTCCTTGATTCGCAAGATTAAAAAGTGTCTCCATTCTAGAATTAATTACCAATTCTAGATTTTTAAGAGTTCTTCTTATATCAATATGTTCTTCTTTTGCGTTCTCAATTACTTGTTTATAAGTTGGAAGATTTCTTATTTTCCTGTCTATTTGAGCATCTTCTTTCTTTTCTAATTTTTCTTTTTCTTCTTTTTTTATAAGAGACAACGCTTCAGCATCTAAGTCCATATAATCTTTTCTGAATTTCTGTAATGTCATAAAAGTAATTGTCTTACTTTTATCATCTGGATACTTTTCTTTTAAAAGATTCTCTATTGCCCTCACACCATTTCCTTGAGCCAATAGCCTAATAATCAAATTTCTATCTGGATGTGATAAAATTTTTTCAAACTGTCTTCTACCTGGTTTTATTTTTGGCATATTTCACCTATACAAGAGGATTCATTAAGTTTTCTCTTGAGTCAAAAATTCTTGACGGTGCTGCAAAATAATCACTTGATTCAGGAGTTTGGTGAGCAACGCTTCCACCTGGAATATTTTCTCCTCGATAATTGGTATATCCAGTCTCATAATTATAAGTCTTCTTATCTAGTGGACACTGATATACTCTTTCTCCAATTCTAGTTGTTTGAACACCATGATGATCTGGACAATATCTTGTATTTAAATGCGAACCCATCTCTCCGAACCCCTTAACACTAGGCTCGTCACTTCTTTTTCTCTTTTCTTGTTTTTTATCAGGTGATTCAGTATCATAAACTTGCTCTGAATGTTTTAGTCTGTCAAATTGACTTACTGGGCCATATCTTCCTGGGATATCTTCAATAGCAATTTTTAAAACTTTGTCCAATATGTCACTTGTTGCGCTATTCATATCATCCATGTAATCAGCACATTTCGCGATCATAACTTTTGCGCTATCAGAACTCTTAATAATGTTAGTATTTTTTCTCATATTAGCAATAGTATTAACCGCAAAATCAAATAAATTGGCGATAGAAGTAAATCCTCTTTTATCTAAATAATCAGCATAATCAATTAACTCTTTTAATGCATTATTTTCATTACTCATTGTAATTTCCTCCATATTTTATTCGCTAATCAAAACTCTTGCGTTAGAAAACATCGCTCCCTCAGATCTTTGAGCTTCGCGAGAATAGTGTGTCTTTTTCAAACAACAATTTCCACCATCATCTTGAAGAACATCATGTAATGGAACATTATAATGACCGCAATATTTATAAATAGAATTAGGACTTTTGATTTGTCTTGAACAACAAGATTCTTCTGTTGTTAGGCTGGCATTTTTTAGAATGGAGTTAAAATCAGTTATAAGATTTTTGTAAGTTACAGCATCAAATCTTTCAGAAGCAACTGCTAAGATCTCATCACAAGTTCCAAAATCTTTATCGATTGCTGACTTAACTAATAGATCACGTAATTTCGAAATATCAACATCTAATAGTTGATTATCTCTATTAATATATGTGTCTCTATTTGATCCTTTTGAAACAAATGCTTTTACAGAACCCTCATCAAAATCAAATATTTGATCGTTCTTGGCAAAAACTGATGGCATTAATGGCCTATTTTGCTTCATCTCAATGGGAACTTCTATACTTACTTTACCACTTGGAGAATTTATAATTGCCTCACATATGAACCCATCTTGGGTTGGTGCAGCAATTTTAACTTGTGTTCCAGAAAATCCCATGGCATTAATCTCAGCAACTAACATCTTTTTGGCAGTTCTAACTGAAACAAGTGGAAAGTCTAAAGCAGTCTCAACCATTTGTTCTTCTAAATCATTAGCAAGAATTTTTAATGGCTCGGGAGTTTCAACTCTAGGCATTTCAATCATGCCAACAGGCTTTCCTTCTGGCATTTGACCAAGCAAAGATGGTGCCGAAAGTGGCATGTCTTTACTTGTAGGAATATTCCCGGCAATCTTATCAAATTCATCTTTTGGCATTGTTTTTTCGGCTTGAGAAGTTAAGAGGTCAAGTGAATGTAGAATGGCATGAACAGGTGGCAGTTGTGTTCTAAAATTAGCAGATTCTATAATATGGTTTTGAATATTACTTGCATTAAGTTCCATAAATTGGTCGCCAGCAACAAATACTGAAGGAAGACTATCTGTTTCTGCCTCACAAGGAACATATACTCTTACAGCACCCCTATTAGTATCTAAGTCTGAAGAAAAAACTAAAAATTTGGAATTTCCCCCGGCAAACTTTGTGCGAGTTCTATTAAATCCATTCATTGATAACTCAGATTCTACTCTGTGTTTTGCTGGAGCAATTTTATCTCTATCATATTTATCTTCGGATTGTTCAAATAAAATTTTTAATTCATTGTCTACTCCCGCTAATACATCAAGAGACCCTTCTTGAGTATCTCTATTTTTAGAAATAAACTCTTTATTGGTGGTAGATGTTTTTTCAATTTTAGTATTAAGAAAATCCCCTAACGCCTCTCTAAATTGAGTATTTGAGTTCAAACCTATAAGGTTATTATAGATATCACCAATTTCTCCCTGAGAGATTACTCTGCTAGGATCACTGTCTGCCATCTTTTCAATTACACCTGCCACAGCACGAATGACTGTATCTCTGGGATATTCAGCAACTGCTTGTCTCATTCTATTATCAACTTCCGCAATAATATATTCATTGCCACGTTGTAGTTCTTTTAAAAGCCTCTCTGCCTCACTTTTAATGTTATTGATATTTGTCATATCTTTTCCTCCAAAAAGAATTCTCTTATTTATTTAAAATTATTAATATATTGCTCAAAATTATATTCCTGTCCAATATAACTATCTCTTGCTACTTATCTACGAAATGCTTTTTTATATTGATCATCTACTTCAGAATACTCAATGTCATATTTCTTGCCAGCAGATTTAATTTTAGACATCATCGTACTTATTTCTGCTAATGAATATCCCTTTTGATTCTTTTTCTGCGAAAGATAACTATGTGCCGCCCTAACACGTTTTTCTGTATCTAATGGATATTTATAATTCTTTGGATCTGCATATTGCGATTTATCCTTTGGGTATCCCTTAGGCGGAGACTTATGTCCCCCCCGCTTACCAGCAGTTGGCGAGCCCGCTTCTACTTTTTTTTTAAACTGCTAAAAGCAAGTTCCCATTGCGCTTCAGAATTTTTAAACTTTATTCTTCGTGTTTGTCCAGGCTTTCTTTTTTGAACCTCTTTATTCTTTTTCTTCTGTTTTTCTGTTTCTTTATCTTCGCGTTTTTTATGCTCTTCGTCAGTTTCATCTTTTTTCTTAGGCATAGGCATTGTTTCACCCGGTTTTCTGGCACTTTTCTTCATTTCGAGATTTTGAAATGCTAAAGACCACTGATCATCAGCTGCCGCAGGGGCTCTACCACCCGGAACATTGCTGGCAGCACCAGGTACCTTAGTGACTGCTGTTGGTGCCACAGCCGGTTTCTTACCACCGAATTGTTTAGAAATCCAGTCAGTTGCTTTTCCAACACCTTGACCTATCTCTTTTTTCATCTGTTGTACTTGCTCTGGACTTATTTGCTGTTGCTGTTTACCACTTAATCTCTCATGATTATCAGTAAACCAAATAAGAACTCTATGTTCTGGTTTTTGTTTTCCAGAATATGATTTCATTCCCCATTTGGCAGCACTAGGATATTTTTTAATAAAACCATTCCAAGCATTACGAGTCATTGGACCCCACATACTATCCACTATGCCCCTATACAGACGCTCTCTCTTTAGAATCTTTTGAACTTCGCCAACATATTGATTCTTTACCCAATATCCTTGATTTTTGCCACGCAGATTTGTAAGAGTTTGGCTAACTACTTGTAGTAAGAATGGTGCCATATCTGTAGGTTTGGATTTTTTTTTTGCTTCTTTGAGAGCAGCATACAACGCAGATTTGCGGTAATCTGGTATTCTAGCAACAGATTTCCTTTCTCTTTTGTTTGCCAAAAAATAATCAATAAGACTATGTACATTACCAACAGTCTTCATGTATGGTTTCCGTTGTGGCCAATCAAATTTATAATATTGATTCATCCTACCAAAAGCATTATTAAGTTGGGCTATTGAAGTCTTGTCTAAAAAATGATATGTTATATTACCACTCTCTTCCTTTCCAAATGGGGAAAGATTTATTTCTTCCTCTTTCCCAGACTCATCTTTCATTCCAAAAGAATCTTTATATAGCCAAGAACCTTTTCCCAAAGGTCTATTTATTCTTTTTTTAAAAAAAGAATAATAATTTTTGGGAGTAACTAACCTATTAGGATCTACATCGGTGCTGGTAGGACCAACTTTAACAATAACAGCATCCACATCGTTTAGAGTTAGCCTATCTCTAATATCCAAGTCTTTAGTAGTAATCAAAATCGTCATTTTGATATCTTTGGTAAGTTTTCTGGCACTTTTTCTTATTTTGTCTAAAACAGCCCACTCAGCCTTTGTGCGGGCTTCATCTAGGTCAACAATACCAGACTCCTTAAGCGCAGAAATCTTTGTTAAGGGCATTTCCATAGCAAGTTTCTGTAAAAAATCAGTATCATTTTTTTGTAATTTACCATAAACAAAAGCGCGAAAGCCCTCAGACTCATCGCGCCCTATTTTCATATTATTTAAATCCATTCTATGAACTGGAACATCAGACTTATATATAGTAAGGTCTGTCCCTTCTTTATTTAATTGTACGTCCCAATCTGACTCAGCCTTTAATCCTTCTTCTTCGCCATCGGAAAAAGTCCTCATTAAATACTCTTGTCCGTCATCTGCCTTCTGAACCTGCCATAATGTCTCAGGATTAGCATCTTTCAATCTAAAAAAGTCAAAAGCAACTCGCATCATCTTATCTTCATTGCCCTTTACTGGTTTTATGTCTTTATCTTCACTTAGTTTTTCTAAAACTTTTTCATAGTCTATACCAAAATTTTCAAGCATTTTACACACTCCTATCAATAAAATATTCAAGATAATACTAACTTATTGATAGGTTGAATAAAAAATCTGTATAAATGAGACAAATTCATACATTAAATATATCGCGTTATATGATAGTAAAGCTACTACTGCCTTGTAAAATTAGTAATTTGAAAAAATAAAAATTATTCGAACTTACATTCTTGCATTCTTTTCAATATGGAGCCAATATTATCATCACTCGTACAAAGTTTTCTTAACTTCTTAATAGCACCGCCATATCTCTTTTTACCATTAGTGTAATCTATGTTACCTTTCAAACACTTATGAACAGAAGTTTGATGTACTCCAAGAGCATTGGCAATTTCCATCTGTGTTTTTCCCTCTAAAAACATATATACTACTTCGGCTTGTCTTACAGTAAGTTTAGTTGAGATAAGTCTATATACCTCAACTAATAACTGTTTCTTTAATTCGTCATGTTCTTCCGAATGAGAAGAAATATGTAGAAAACCCCCAAGCCCCTCGTTATTAGAAAATTCTCCTAATAAAGAAGGGTCAATGGGAATTTCTACAATTTTATATTGATATGAGTCTGACTTATTTTTTTTTACCATCTATTTACCTCAATTTTAATTTCTCTGGTCCATATTTATCCAGAAATTCATCCAAATCTTTAGTATCAGAATAAAAGGGGTTAATAGATGATATATTTGTGCCAGAAAGTTCTTGAAATCTTGATAAAATTTTCAATGTGTTCTTCTTGCCAGGCTCATCATTATCTAACATTAAAACAACATTTTTTGTATATCTGCCCAATAAAGCCAATTGTCTTTTGGTTAAAAATGAACTACAAACACCAACAACATTTTTTATGTTATGTTGGTGTGCTTTGATTACATCAAAATATCCCTCAACAACATAAACTTTATCTTTTTTAAGAATTTCTCTTTTTGCTAAATCCAAACCGAATAAATAATTTCTTTTATGGTATGGAGTATTCATATATTTTGATAATTTCTGATTATTGTCAATTAATCTTCCTGCCAAAGCGACAGGATTACCAAAACTATCTCGTACAGGAAAAATTATTTCCCAAGTTTTAAATACACTGTGTGACGCATTTTTGATTATATTAAGCTTCCTAAGTGTTTTAGGATCTGCTGCCTTAAATAAAATACGCATATCTTGAGGGAATAACCCTAAAGAAAATTCTTTTATTACATCAATATTAAGATTTCTTGACTTCTTTAAATATCCTAACCCTCTACTATCTTCTAATAAAGATTTATGACAAAAGTCTATAAATTTATCAAATGTCTTATTCATTACTCTCTTTTTCTACCATAGTTTTTACCATATTAAAAAAGGTATCAGATAGTTGTAATTCTTCACTACATAAACTACAATGTGGTTTATTTTCTTTAATATCAATATCGCACTTCTTCTTACAAGAATTACACTGAACTGACATAGACTTAGATTCTGCTCTTATAATTTGACCTTGACTATCTAAAATCTTCTTAAAAGTGTCTGTAATTCCCCCAATTTCTTGGCCACACTCAGCACATATTACCTCATTAGTTCTTCTATTTAATTTTGCTTCATTTGACTGTAAGCATCCTTTGTTTGTACATGTCATTAACATTAACTATTCCTCCTAGTTTCTACAACTTCATTAATTTTTTCTATAAGCTCTTTTTGTAACTCTTCATTTTCTTCAAGAGCATCAAGAAAATTGTCTCGTCCTTTCCATTTCTGATCGTCATATTCATACATGACGTTATTGGGTCTTTCTATTACACCGTATTTAATTGCTAACTCCCCTACCTCCAAATGTCTATTAACAATGCCTTTAACATATTTAATATCAAACTCACAATCTCTTGACTTAATCGGGGCACATTTATTTTTTTGAATCTTTAATTTAACCCTATGACCAATTATATCTTGGGTTTCATCATCTATTATTAAATTATCTTTTTGATTTTGGGCAGCAAAATTTACTGTCATCGATAAAGCGTGCTTCCAAGCTCTACCACCAGAAGTGGTTTCGGGATCGCCATACATCTGACCAATGTTAATATGAATATGATTTAAACCAATAAATAATACATTTGATTTGGCAACAAGTGGTGTTAGTCTTCTTAAACCATTAGATAAAAACCTTGCCATTGGGGCCATGTTCTGTTTTTCAACAGCAGATGATTCTTCAATTGGTGGACTCATATTGGCAACACTATCTAATACAACAACTCCCAAATACTTCATAATATCATCTTCATCATTATTTCTTGCGTCAATTACTTTTTGTAACAAACCTGGAGTCGTTGTAACCTTTTTGGTAGTCTTATTTTGCTTAGGAACTCCACAAAGTAAATTCCAAATCTTAACAGCACTAGCCTCTTTAAATACCATTAGTCTACTAGTATCAACACCCAATGATCTAAACCAAGATTCATCATAAGTATATTCCGCATCAATAAAAAGTGCCCAATTTTTTGGATGCCTCTTCTGCCACTCTTTAATAACCATTACTGACATAAAAGTTTTTCCGCTGCTTTCCTTGCCAGCAAATTGAACAAATCTGCTTCTGGGATATCCACCAACCCCAATTAGATCGTCTACAACTAGACTTCCTGATGATATAGCATCTACTGGCTCGATACCTTCACTATCCCCAGCAAATAATCCGCTGTCTCCAAAAGTCTTATTTAACTCTTTCATAGCAGACATTAATCCAATTGTATCAGGATTTTCATTCGTCATTCTCTCTCCTTATTTCTTCTAATAATTTAATTTGTTTCTCACTTAATTTTTTAGGCATATTTACTTGTACTTTAACAAACATATGTCCTCTTAAACCACTCTCATCAACTAAGCCACTCTTTTTCATTCGTAATGTCGAGTCTTGTTGTATGATGGGTTTAAGTTTCAATTTTTTATTACCATCAAGTGTCGATATTTTTAATGTCTTTCCTAATAAAGAATCTAACCAATCTACATTAACAACCTGAATTAAATTTAATGGATTGTTAGTTCTTTTAAAAATAGAATGTTGTACATGAGTTATTGTGGCAACATAATGATCTTTTATTTGTATCATAGAACCATGCTTAACTCCCTTTGGAATTATAACATCAATTTTTTCCGTTGAAGAATACGTTTTATTTCCATTACAAAAACCACAAATAGATTCGATTTTCTTCCCAGTTGCCTGACAAGGAGAACATTGAGTCATTATTCTCATAATACCTCTATTTATTTGAGTTCCGCCTGTTCCTTTACAATGCGGACAAATTTCATCGGACAATTTAAATCCCACACCATCACAAGATTTACAAGATTTATTTTGAACTATTTCAATTGTCTTATTAATCCCAGACATAACTTCTTCTAATGAAATAGATATATATCCAATATTCCTAATACTATTTAAACTATCCCTATTAAAGAAATCAGCAAATGGGTTATAATCATCTTCCAAATTTGGCTGAGACTTATTTGGCTGAGACTTATTTGTCAATCTCTGATAAGCCTCATTGACCTTTTTAAATTTCTCTTCTGCCTCTTTTTCATTTCCCCTATTTAAATCTGGATGCCATTTTTTTGCTTTTTCCTTAAATGCTTTTTTGATATCATCTTCAGAAGCATCTTGGCTAACACCTAAAGTTTTATATGGATTCATTATTTAATATCCTCATCACAAACAGGATACTCGCCCCATTTTCTTATTTTTGAATTTTTTGAAATTGATACTTTTATAAATGGAAAACATTCTTCATAATACATTTTCACAAATGCCTCATAAAGCATATTTTTTAATGGAGGCAAACTTTCAATCAACAAATCAAAAAGTTCTGAATTTTCTTTCTTTTTATTTATTACTGGCATAATTCTCCAATACATAAGCCCATGCCGTCGCAATCCCGTCTGCCTGATCATAAGTCTGATCTGTCCAACCTGTTGTGCGCTTTTTATAATATTTTAAATCATTATAAAGATATTCTTTTATAATATCAGGCATATCTTCTTTGGCAATCTTATTTTTTAACTTACAAGCATTTTTTACTAATTTCCTTATAGTATTAACATTCATGCGATGAACATCACCAACAGAATGATATGCCGAAAGAAGTGCTGTTCTATTAAAAGAAGCCAAGGAAATAATCGTCGCAGCACTTGAACGACCTTTCATAAACTTAATTATCTCTTCAATAACAACTGTTTTTGGTAAAAATTCTTCACATGTTAACTTAATAATCTGATAAAGATAATTCAATCTTTCTAAAATATCATATTTGGAAGATGCTAAATTATAATATCCATAAGCAACAAGTCTTTTTGTTTCAGGATCTATGAGGCCCCAACCTAAGACAGAAGAACTACAATCTAAACCCAAAATACAATGATTGGGAGTAATTGGTTCCAAGATATTCTTGACGTTCTTTGTCTTTATTTTTTTACTCATTTTCGAAATTAAATTTATCTCCAGCAGCATCAAACTGTAGCTGATTCAAAGATGGTTTTTCTTCAGGAATGGGTGGAAGAGCATCAGCAAGTTCATCAACTCCCGACATTTTTTTATCAGATCTCCTATAAAAACCATTCTCGGAGTTTTCCTTATATTGATTATCTTGTTTGTGCATTTGACTAATTACATTTATCATGAATTCTCTTGGGGTTGCAGACTCCATAAGAGAATTCTTTAAAATCATGTCTTTTTCTACTTCATCACGATCAGACAATAGAGAATCTGCTTTTTGAATCTTCTCCGTCCACTCAGGTTCTAATGATCCTAGTGGCCCATCAGTTTTTACTATGGGAGCAATGTTTTTAAAATCATTATCAAATAATGTTGTGAGAGATTCTGCAGTAAGTTCTATTTCTGTTGGTATAATATTAGATAACCATTCTTCTTCAATAATATCTTCATATTCTCTAAGATTTTTAAAAAGTAAAATTACTTTTCTTCTCAATAAGTCATTTTCTTCTTCTAGCAACTTGCCAAGTTCATCTCGCATACTAATTCTTGTACGATTATATTTCAATATGGCTCCAACCATATTGCCCCATATTTTTGTGACTTCTTCTTTACTCATCATCTTTGTCCATCATAGAATTTTCATTTTCTAATACAACAACAAACATATCTTGCAGTTTATAAATAAATTCTTCTTTGGTCATTCCACTTTTTACTTTTATCTTACAAGCGGTTGTTTCTTCTTCTTTCGACCAAGGACGACTTCCCTTTAGTGTTAGAACCAATTCTTCCATATTTTCTCCTAATTCTTTTCTTCATATTTAAATAATCCAGACTTACTCATTGCAAGTAAACTAGTTATTTGACCACTTACAATTCCAAGATCTGTCTTATTTTTTTCTTCAAATTCAATACACTTCTCCACAAACTTAACTTCATTTATTTTCTTATTATTGGTAAGATCAATTATAAAATTATGCCAAGAACCATTATATTTATTATCTCGCTGATTAGCAATAGAATCAAAATTAATTTCCCCCATATCAAAATTGGAAAACATAGATATGTCTAATGATACAAAATCCATTTGTTTTTCCACTTCTTTTAAATAATCCTCGATAGTGGAAACACATTTTTCCATATGATAATGATATTTTTTAGCATATTGAGTTCCTGGTATTATCAATTTTAAACCAAAAATCATAAGTTCTTCGTTATCTTGAGACAACATTGGAGAAGTTAAACCAATACCGAAATTGTAACACAAATTCATTAAATTTCTTATTAACTTAGAAGATTTTACTCCTCCCTCAAACTTTATTGATGCATTTGCGCTAACAGGCTTATCTGTTTCGGTCCAAAATGTTGATTCAAAATTTTTCATTTAGTCTCCATAAAAAAGAAAATGCGGGTAATAGTCAAGGTTCTTCCGCTACTCATAAGAAATAACTCCTAACTATATCAACATGATTCGCTATTACCCACATTTTCTTAAATCCTACTCATTTTCGAAATTAAATGTATCTTCATCACTATCATTAGAATCCTCATCGGACCCCAGATCAGTAAATCCAAGTTCAGTTAATTTTGATGTTAGAGTTTCAGCAGTTGGTGGCACAACCATCTTACTAAGATCAAGATCTTCTAGAAAAGATTCGACCATTTTCTGATCTGCCTTAGCAAGCTTCTTATGAGGCTTTGGAGTAACTGTGTAAAGAGGATTAGTCCCCTTTGGTCCACGAGTTACTACAACATCATAATTGCTAGGGTTGCCCCAATCGTCATCTGCTACAAGTCCCTTAATTCCAGTCATAATCTGTGAAGAAATTTCTAGAATTCCAGTACTTGATTTTTCACCCTTACGAGCAAGCACTCCGATATACCAACGATACTGAGCCTTAACGTCCATATTCTGACAAATAGGACAATTCTTTGTTGAACATCTGAGTTTTTTCTTGGCACCAGAGGGATCTGTGATCCAGTGAACGACAAATTGATAAGGTTTTGTGGATACTCTGAACCTATTCTCGCCTTCTACGAGGTTAATAAAGTCATTTCCACCGCTAGTTTTTGTGTCGCCCCAGTTAGTTTCTCCAGTCTTGTGTTCCATTCGTGTCTCCTTTTTTGTGTATATTACACTTTTTTGTTTGTATTAGTCTGTCCACCCTTGCTCTCCGCAAGACATTTCTGTTTGTGTTTGTCGTGATCTGCCGCTGAAACTAGCAGCACCTTCGTGACCTCTTTTTAATATGTCTTTCATGAGATAGTGTGCGCTGACCAGGCTGCTCTTCTTATTTTCTAACCATTTCTTTATGGCTATAATTTTATTATATTGCTTACATGCCTCTAAATATTCGGAGTCTGACTCGGCATATATTTTCTTTTCTGAAATATTCTTTGCTCCCTCACTCGTTGCTCTTGATAATACTGCTTCCGAAAAAATCTTCTTCCTGTAGTCCTCCTTTTCTTGTACAAGCCAAATAATTGTGGTGTAAAATTCATCACATCTATCAGCTCCTCTTAAAAATTGAACTGCCAAATCTTCGGCAGTATTTAAATCTACATGGCCATCTCTCGGTATTTGTCTTGTTATTTCCTGAATTTCATCTAAGTTTACATCACCTAGATTAAAATTATCAGGAAATAAATTTTCTAACACTTTAGACATCTTTCTCCTTATTAATTTCTATAAGATTTTCCATTTTTCTTAATCGCTGATTAATCATCAGATTTTGTAGGAAAAATAAAACTCCCCATTGAATTTGTTTTCCGGGCAATGGTTTAATAATAAGTATAATTCCATTTTCGTCAACATCAAAAGCACCTCTAAGTTGATTTGAAATTGAGATTCCATTATCACTTAAATTTTGAGATAATTGTTGAAAATAATCATGTTCATCATTTGTCATTTCAACTGGTAAATGATTAATTGGAACTATCACACTGTTCTCCTAAAAGAAGCATCTCCACCACCTTCCATTGCTCTGGCTGTTTTTACCTTATTTTTTAAACGTGCTGCTTCTAATATTGGATTTATATCTCCAAAATCAGCATTGCTTGTGGCTGTAGCCATATCACTTGCCGATAACTTTGTTGCTTCTTCAACTTCAATACGTTGTCTTATAGCATTGGGTAACTCTGTTTCATCAAAATCTGTCGAGGAGATAGAAGCAGAAAGACCTCTTGATGGAGCATCTTCCTCACCAAAACTTAGATTATACTTTGCTTTTAGTGCTTCTTTTAATGCTTCACCCTTTAACTCATCTAACTCTTTATTCTCTATCTCCCTATCTCTTTTTTCTTGAAGTTTCTTAATTTCTTCTTCAGCATCATATATTTCTTCTTCAACTTCCTCTCCAACTTCTTCTGAAACTTCTTGAATTAATGCCTTTCTTGTATTAGTAGTTCTCTTATAAGGTACATTAGAAGAAATTCCTTGTATATTATATCTTGTTATCAACATCATAGACAACTTTTCAAGAGTTTCTGGCCGTAAAGTAATAGAACTTCCAACATATTCTATAATATCACCCTTAAGTGCCCTAGTTTCCTCATCAAGAATTTCTTCTCCACATGCTGGACATTTGTTTTGAGACAAGGCAAATTCAAAAGTTGCCGGGATTTCTATTTTACAATTAAAGCATTTCATATATAACACCTTCCTATTTTTACTAAATAATAAGTTTTTATTAATAATTGTCAAGCAAAAATATTAGTATATTTTCTATTTAGTGTAAAATTTCTCAAAACTTTTTAACACCAAAGATCTATCACCGCCAAATAAACTTACTTCTGCAATGATTTTAATAGGTTCTCCCTCAACTATCATTTTCTTGGCCAAATTATAATCTGTTGGCCAAACAGTTAATTCTGTTTCATCGCCAAATTGATCTGATATTTTGTATTTGACCATCTTTTTACCCTGCCACCTTCCTTTCTTTTTAATAACAAATTCTCTTAATTCTGATTTAACAATTACCTCAAACATAGCAGAGTTCTTTTCTGGCATACTCTTTATCGATGCAATTGGAGAAGACATACCAGTAAAAAATCCAGGATATAATTCTCCCAGTGATCCAGAAATAACTTCAGCAAGAACTTCTCGTTCCTTAATTAAAAATTCTGCTCTGTCCCACTCTTCATCTGATAATTTAAAAGATAATTCACCCAAGTAATCTAGCGGATTTTCTTTCTTCTTTTCCTTTTTCCTAATGAAATTGGAAACCTTTGTTCTTAATTTTACAGCATTTTCACAAATTACTTTTCTGCTTAAATTTAAAGAATCAAAAGCTCCACCCTTAGCAAGAACCTCAACTCTTGTCTTATTTACAAGTCTACCTTGAGTTTTAGCAAAGAATTCAGATAAAGACTCGTAAGGTTGATTCTCTACCACATTATCAATAGCCTTTTCTCCAAGACCCTTAATCGCTGAAAATCCCATAACTATAGTTTTTTCATCTAAAACCTCATATCCACTATTACTTCTGTTAATATCAGGTGGAAGATATTTGATTCCAAGTCTTCTACATTCCATTTTTGCTGAAGAAATTTCTTCTGGAGATGTTAAAGAGTTTTTAAGTGTCTCAATTTTTAATTTAGCAGCCAGAAATGCTGCTGGGAAATATCTTTTTAAATATGCTGTATAATATCCATTAATAGAATAGAATATAGCGTGAGAATTAGATGTGGCAAAACCAGAAGCCAATAGGAAATTATGTGATGAGTGTTCTACTTCAATATCATAACCCTGTTGTTTTCCAATATAATTGATTCGTATAATTTTCCTATAGCGACTATCTTCTTGGTTTTCTGATCTTTTTTCATTATTATTTTTTCTAAAGAATTCAATTTTTTCTTTGAAATAATTTTCCCACAAGTCTTGAAGTTCTCCATAGAAATTCTTATTAATTTCCACTCCTCCCTTTTCATTATTTCTTTTTCCAACATCCGATCTCTTCCCTGTGTTTTCTCTAAAACTTCTTTCCCATGAAGTGGTAGAAAATGCCAAGGTCCATCTATTTCTATTATTACCTTCATTTGACGATTTATAAAATCTACTTGCTTTTGTGTCTTCCCGCAGTAAAATATCACATTTCTCTTGAATCCCATTTTTTGTAAACCTGGTTCCATCCACTGTTCCATTTTGGACCTTTTGGGAGAGCATTGTCCCTTCCTCATTATCTCCATAAATTTCTCTGGGTGTTCCTCTCTCCATTTTTGTAATACAGCCGCTCTTTGCTTTTGGATATCTGGCCTGGCTGACGTAATCTTTGCTGTTTTTGAGGCGATATTTCTCATTTCTTTTGACTTGTTTGACTGGGATCGTGTTACTTTTCGTATTTCCCTTCTTTTCAATATGCATTGTTTGCATATTTTCCGATGTAACTTCGCTTCTTTTTGGGTTATCTCCAGTTTCTTCCCACATAGAAATTCTACAGTCCTTAATGCCAATGATCCCGTTTTTACATTTCTTCGATGAGCCAAGCAACTTCTTTTGTGTTGATACATTTTCTCTTGTGTCTGAAAAATTATCATGCAACTTTTGCAAATCCATTTCGCTGATTCGAAATACTCCCTTATCTCTTTCAAGGATTTCCCAGAGGGGTAATTTCCCCTCATTGGTAATCCACTTGTGATCAAGTGTGCATTTTTCAATAGTTCCGTCATCAAATTCTACCTCCCATAATGGAACTATTCCATGATCATGTAAATCTACAATTTTAGTTTTCTGAATTTCTCTATCATTGTCAACACAAAATACATAATCTTTATTGGAACAATCTTGTACTTTTTTTATTCCACCATCTGTTATTATTAATGTATCTTTATTGATAGTTTTATTAAAACCATATCCAGAGAATTTTTGAACAACCGTTTTCCATATTTCAAGAGCTAATTCATATTCCATTCCATGAGTATCCATCGCCCCTTTAATAAAATCTATTTCAAGTTGCTCTGCTAACTCTGGTTTTTTTCCCTTAAGTTTAGTATACTTTCTTAGCCCATCTGCCTTGTTAAGATCCCATCCTGCAACATTTTTAGCGACACTCATAAGTTGCTCTTCAAATAAACAAATACCATATGTTTCTTCTAAACACTTAAGACTTGGATGTAAATATGTAACAGCCCTTTTGCCATTTCTTCTTTCAATAAAAGGATCTCTGTCATCTTTTGATGAAGGACGACCTAACGCATTAACTATCGCAATATCTAAAATTTTATTTGGCCGAATCCTCTTACATAGATTTTGCATCATGCCAGATTTACCCAACTGAAATATACATTTTGTATCACCTTTTTGAATCATTTTATATGTCTCAACATCGTTAAGAGGAATATCTTCCATTTTCTTTGGAGTATTTACCCCAAGTTTTCTCATATTTCTAAAAGTTTCATCAATAACATCAAGTGTTGAAATGGCTAAGAAGTCCATTTTTGCAAGCCCAACATTTTCACTCCTATTCTTTTCATACTGGGTTGCCGTCATACCATTTTTATCAACTCGTAATGGTGCAAAATTAATTATTGGCTCATTAGCAATAACCATAGCAGCAGCGTGAGTGCTGAACTCTTTTTCAAGACCAACAATTTCAGCAGCATATTCCATTAATTTGGGGTATACTTCAGCAAAATCTCGCAACTTCTTAGATGCTTCAAGAGCATCTTTTAATGTCTTTATTGGCTTTCCATTGCCATCTTCCAAGGGAATAGCATCTTTAATTTGAGCCGACACTCTCCAATAATCTGGCACTCTCATGGATCTAGTTAAATCAGGAATAATACTTTTGGCAGTATATGTGTTAATGTTTGAAACTTGAGCACAATGATCTGCCCCATATTTATTTCTAACATAATCCATAACGATATCACGACCCGCAGAAGTAAAGTCTGTGTCAATATCTGGTAAATCTGTTTTATAAGCATTTTGAAATCTCTCAAATAGAAGTCCATATTTAATTGGATCTACTCCATGAATATCTAAAAGATAGGCGACCATACATCCACCATCACTTCCTCTTCCAACACCAACTAAGATTCCATTATCTTTCGCCCACTTAATAAAATCAGAAACAATTAACATATATGAAGAGAACTTATTTGATTCAAGAACCGCAACCTCTTTCTTAACTCTATTCCACCGCTCTCTACGATCTTTTTTATTCAAATGTCCAAATTTCTTTTTAAAATTCTCAATACACTTATATCTCATATAAGAAATGTCTTCATCGATTTCTGGAAATTCCTGATTTTTCCATTCCATAAAAACATCATAATCACTCTTAGACTTAACATCAAATTGGGGAAGTCTATGTCCTATAGTTTCCATATAATCTGGAGGTTCACACATGTCTGCAATTTCTACAGTTCCAGCAATTGCTTTCGTCGCAATTTTTTCTCCATATTTCTCAGATAAGAAATCATGAATCTGCTCGGGCGTCTTAAAGTAAAACTCACTAATTCCATATCTGTGTCTACTTGGATCATCTAATGCTTTTTTATCATTTATTGCCAATAAAACATCATGATATTCCTCTGCTGCATGTGTTCTATAGTGAACATCAATACCAACTGTTAAAGGAATATCATATTTTTCATGTAATTCGATCATTGCCGTATTTAAAGCATCTTGATCAATTCTCTCATTCTTTAATGCGTGTGGTTGAAGCTCCAAAAATAATCTTCCTGGGAAAATATTTCTAAGAACATCTAATTTCTCCTCAGCAGCCTCATAACCTTCATTAAGATAGGGTTGAGCAACGTATCCAGAAGCACAAGCCGTTGTTGCTATAATACCTTCTGAATATTCAGATAGATCATCCATAGATATCCTTGGCCAAACTCTTCCAATGAATACTAAATGATTTTGAAAACCAATATAACACAGTTTGAGTAAATTCTTCCATCCTTCTTCATTTTGTGCTAATAATACAAGATGTCTACGTTTTTCATAAGTTGTTATTTTTCTTCCAGTTTCTGCCACTTTCCCCTCATAAGTGTCAGTAACATATGCTTCCATACCAGGAATATATTTTACTCCCGTCTCTTTGTACATATTATAAGCATCTAAACAAGATGCCAATGTGCCATGTTCTGTAATAGCAATGGCTTTTTGATTTGCCGCCTTTGCCATTGTAAATAAATCTTTGACAGATGTCATAGCATCTAACATAGATCCTAAACTTGTATGTGTATGAAGATGAACGAAATCCATTATTTTCCTTTCTGAAAGTCTATATATAAATCAAGTGATTTGTCTAACGCATCAATATCTTGTTGAGTTGCGTCTTTTCTTATTGTAACAGTTAGTATGTGTGTATCACCCATTCCATTTATTAAAAATTTCTTTCCATCCATTCTAAGCATATTGGTATGCTTAAAAGGCCAAGTTTCCTTGGCATATGGGTTTAAATATTGGGTTATATTATGAGTAATTTTTATAGGAAGGGAATAACTAAATGCTTTTGCAAACTTAACACATGTATTAACTCTCTGTTTAGAGAAGTTAACCATTAAACACCCTGTTCTGCTGGTGCCACTACTAAACCCACATCAGCCTCTGATGTAGCATGAATCTCTAATGCTGTAAGGACATCTCCAAGAGTCAAAGAACCTGACCCAATATCATCCTTATCAGCAACTAAAACAAGCTTTACAGTATCTTGCTTTACCTGAAAATTATTTACTACGAATCCTCTTACTTCTTGTACTGAATCTGCCATTTCTTACTCCTTTATGCTTGCTGTTCCAATTAAATTTGTCTTATGAGTTAAATATTGACCATTGCGAAGATCATTTTCTGGTGCCTTAAATAGAATGCCTATAATGCCGGGATCATATTCTGCTCCTGGAATGTTACTGGCCATTATTCTTACCAAATTTAATGTTGATGATAAAACTATTAATCCACTACTTGTTTCTGTTTCTTCTACCTTTTCCACCAACAGATAATCTTCTGCTGGCACAATTCCTTCTAGTTCAACTGCTGACATTTTCTTCTCCATCTGTTTGAGTTTCCTCTACCTGAGTTTCCTCTACCTGAGTTTCCTCTACCTGAGTTTCCTCTACCTGAGTTTCCTCTACCTGAGTTTCCTCTACCTGAGTTTCCTCTACCTGAGTCTCCTCCTCTTCTCTTTCCGTAATTGTCGCATTAGACATAATAAAAGACATAATTTTTCTATTTCTTAAATTACCAATAAATTGATCATAAACATTATTTTCTTTTATTTTCTTTAATAAAATTTGTTTTGTTGTCCCTTGTGATTGTGCCTCCATTTCAAGAAATTTATTTACTTCATCCTTTGTTATGGCTAACTCTGCTTCCATATTATATATTCTATTCAATATATAAGCAGACTTTACTCTTTTTTCTGCCTGACTTCTTAATTCCTCATCTTCGCTCTTGCTATCACAATCCTCTTTTTCACAATTATATTTGTCACCACAACCATCTCCGTCGCAACCATGATGACCATGATCATGACCACCACATCTTTCGCCACAATGATTTTGATTACCTGCTTTAATAATATTTAATTCCTCATCAACTAATATCGCTGGTGGCTCAAATTCATTTGTTTCTACTAACTTATCAACTATCTGCTCATTGAGAACTGACATTTTATTATTTTCCAAAGAACTATTAACTTGATGCTTGGCAAATTCCATTAATTTTTCTTCAGTGGTTCCTAAACTTTTAACAAGTTCCTCAAGATCAGGGTCTCTTCTTTCAAAAATTTCCTTTATGTCTATAACAATAGTAACTTTTTCTCCAGGATTTTTTGGGAAATTTTCTGGTAAAACATAATCGTATTCTACTGAACTGTTCTTTTTGGCCCCAAGCAATTGAGAACCGAAAATAGTTAATTCTGTATCATATACCGGAACAGTTTGATCTTTATCTTCCCCAATAAGTTCATCCCCCAACCTAATGGAATAATCACATTTAATATTAGAACCATCTTGTACTTCTTCAGATTCTACCATTTGTGGATGTTGTGATTTTAAATATTTTAAATATTCGTCAATACTTTTATCAACATTATATTTTGGAACTTCAAGTTTCATGTTTAGATAACCAATGGGATCAATTTCATACATCCCATCAATCTCTAATTCAAACTCGAAACCATCTTCTTTGTCTGGATAAGTATTAATTTTTAATAGTTTTGGGTCTCTTAATGGCATAAACTTATTCTCTTGAACTGTTAAGCGAAATCCTTCATCCATTAACATATTCATGGCTCCACCTGAAATCTTCTCCGGGTGAAAGTTCTCAAGAATTTTTAATGGAACCTTACCCTGCCTAAAACCATTAACCTTAACCGACTTATTTACCTGTTTGGCACTTTTTTCTAAAGCTCCCCTAACAAGTTCGCCATCAAAAGTAATTGTACTTTTGAACTTATTAGTATCTAACTCTTCAAATGATATCATATGATGTAATTCTGTTGACATTTCTACCTCAAACTTTTGTGTCTATTTTAGTATTGTTTCTTGCTGTTTTTACTCGCGTCTCTCTAAACTTCCAAAAATCTATATCTCTGCGCGAATTTTCCTCATCTCTAACTCTAGAAATTATGTTAGATAAAACATCTGATCTCACTCTAAGCAACGCTCTTATTGGAGCATGAGATGGATGTCCTGGCATCATCATTGCCCTAACTGAAACAATGTCTCCGGGATTTATTTCTTTCTCCTGACTTAAAATTATGTCTTGCCACGTAATTGTCAAGGAACTTTCTTCTAAATTTATTGAAAAACTTTCTTCGTTTTGTATTTTATTTATTTCTAAAATCTTTGCCATTCGAATATTCCACTTGGCAGATTTTAAATCAACTATGTTTGTATTATTCTTTATCCTATTATTTTCTGTTACTTCTGTAACAAAAGTATCAATAGGACCATTGCTAAAATTTGGCTCCCTACAAAACCACTTAAGATCTTCTAAATTGTTTATATTTTTAAATTGTTTTAGTTCATTAAAATTCATACTTATTAAACTTAGCCACATATCAAACATTGTCTTGTGTATGTCTATTCCTAAAATATCTGCCTTATTATAAAAATAATCCGCAGCATAATTCCAATATTTTTTAATCCAATAAATTTGTGACAAGTATAAATACTTTTTTAAACATTTGTTAAAACTATTTGATTCAAGATGTGCTAATTTTATTACTAATTCTTCAATTAATATATTTGACTTTTTGATGGCATCAATATTCTTAAAAGGAGATATTGCCATATTTCCATTTAATATAACATTATTACTAATTGGAACATGTGAGAATTTTCTATAACGTTTGCTTGTTGCTAAACTTTTTTGCTTAGAATCTTTTAATTTGAAAATATCAAAACAATAAGGACATTTTAAATCTGCCATTATTAATTCATCTGGTAGAATTTCTTCCTCTATACCATTAAAAATTAATTGTGCCCAATCTGTGTCAATCCATGATTCCTTTATGTTTAATGAACTTATAGGAATATTCTTCTTACAACCAACACATTCAACACCATCTTCTGTGAAAAAACTAAATGTCTTATGTTTGTAAAAATCGTCCGTTCCCCTTTTTACCATTTCTGAATTAACAATGTCTTCACAATGAGAGCATTTGTAAATACGAAGATAGGGATTGACCAATTCTAAATACTCATCATATCTGCAAACAGGACATTTTAATATTCCTTTTTCAGTTTTTATATAAGCGTGAGATTTTAAAATAAATTCTTTAAACACGTATCTTTTTAAGGAAATATACATATATGAAGATAGTGAAGCATCTGGTTTTCTTTCTATATATGTATCCAAAATCTTTTCTATCTTCTTCTCTATTTCCCAACCATTTCCAATATCTCCATTTTCTATGCTGGAAAAACGACTATAAAAATATTTTCTATAAACACTTACTCCAATTTTTAATGCTAAAAAAGATATTATTTCTTTTTTTCTGAGATCTGCAACTGTCTCAGTTTTTAATTCTTGTTCTACTGCTTTTATATTTTCCAATATTTCCTACCACTCGCCAAAGCATATCTCTTTAAAATCACACCAGTTACAAAGTGGACCAGCTTTCATGATCCATTTCTGGTCTTCAGTTATTTTATCTCCATATTCTATAAGTTTTCTTTTACATTCATCTTTTTCATATTGTGTAACCTTATATGACAACTCTCTGTCAAGTCTTAACATCTTATATAAAGCATGAATGGTACTTGTGTCACCATCAATATCATCATATGTATCTAATGCCAAACCATAAACATATAACTGAAATGGCTCCATGTATTTAGCATTTTTATTGGTTTTATAATCAACTAAATAGTAAACTCCATCTCTCATATCAATGCGATCCATAATTCCATTTGCCATATATTTGTCAGTTAATGGAAACATAAATCTACGCTCATTATATAGAACACCATTAACGGTCTCAATATCTAAATTATCAATATAATTTTTAACCATCTTCTGAGCATCCATTAATTGTTCTTTTTGTAAAATTATATTTTCTTTTTCTGCTAATATCTTCTTTCTCTCTGGAAAAATCTTGTTCATTAGTTTTCGGTAAATATGTACACATTTACCATCTTTATCAAATTTTTCGCAAGAATTACCATCCTCATGACTACATTTTAAATTTGTCTGTGGTAATGCTATATGAAATTGTTCTAAGATATCATGGCAAAATGTGCCAAGATGCAGGTGAGTAAAATCTTTCTTTGGAAGTTTCTTAATATAATTATAGTAATACTTTCTAGGACATTGCTCATATGTTTTCACACTTGATGGCGATAAATATAACTTATTCGGGTCTCTCTTATCTTTCTTTCTCATTTTTTTCCTTTATATGCTACTTCTCTTTCCATGAATCCATTTAAACACTAGTGGCGGGCCTGATTGAGCTCGTACACCCATGTTCTGAAGGTTTGTTGTGTCAAACCTCTGATAACTTATAACCCATCTTAACTCATTACTATCCCAATATGGAAAGTAAGCAGTTCCTTTTTGTGTGTCATAAATTGGCCTTAATAACCCACCAGAGATATAAGGATGTTGTGCATACATAGATGCACCATTATAATATTTTGTCAAATCCATTGTGCTTCCATATGGTCTGTTTATTATAAGAACAGATTGATCAGAATAACCATCTCTTCCATCTATAAAAACATATAATGAACGTGGATTAAAATTTATATTATCATTGTTTGGAGAACTGGGAGATTCCTCTACGGCAGAATATTGTCGCTCTAAAACATCAGGATCAGGATATCCTATTGATATTAATGTTCCCTCACCTTCGCCACCAACTCCAGTTCTCGAATATTTTATATCATAATTGACTAACTCTTTATCATATTCTCTAAGTGGCACAGTGGTTGCATTATTAGCATCTAAGCCATATCCATCAGCCAGTAAGTCGGGCTCAGAAAATCCGTCTACTAAAATACCAAGTCCAGTAATGCTAACTCTTCTTCCTGCCGTCAACGATGTTGCGTCTGTGGAGTAAGTTACATCAGAATATGCAGTTAATGCTCCACTTTTAGCTAACACTCTTAATCTAACACCAATTTCCCCAGGCATTTCTATTGTTGCCGTATATACAGATGATGATGTGGTTGGTAACGTTCCATCTAAAGTATAAAATATTAAAGAAGGTATACTTGTTGAAATACTAACAAGCTGGGGAATCCCAGAAATAAGTTGCCGTGTTGAACCTGTAAGTGTAATTGATAAAACTGCCATTCTTCACCCTAAATTAATGTAAGAAATCCTTCCTTGCTTCTTCCATCATTATAATCTCTATATATTTTATGTGCCAACCTTCTTAAAATTTTATGCCCTTTAAGAAATAAGTTCTTACTAGGATCGTCTTTTCTCGCAAATTCTAACATCTTTTTTGCTAAATACATTAAATATTCATCAGTATTGTCACTTTTCTTCATTCGTAATTCAAAATCTGAAGAAAGTTTGGAATATACCAAATCATAATCAAACTTATTAATTAGACCCAAAGTATTTTCTAAATCTTTCTTTATTTCTTTTTTGTTCATCTATACCTTTCTTATCATTATATAATATATAATAAATATCTCCTTCCCGGCATTTACTACAAAACTTTATAAAATCTATCATTCTAGTATGTGCCAAGTTTTCTTTCCAAAATTCTAATGCTTTATTTAAAGCATCAATCCAATTAATACCAGAAAATTCTTTATACGTTGAAAACTCCCATTTGGGTTTCAATTACAAAACCCAAAATTTATCTATCTTTCAATTTCATAAATTTTTTCCCCGAAGAAAATTCTTAATTTTTCTTCTAATTTACCAAGAGTTTGATTATTAATAATAGTATCAAATTCTTTTATGTTGTCAATAGATAACTCAGACTCACAAATATTATTAATTAAATTTGTTTTTCTAACAACGAATATTGTAACATTATTATCCAAAACATATTTTAATTCAAGCTTTGTTCTTATATCTGTTATTACCCAACTATCATCTTTGTTTATTTTATTAAAAACAGATTTGATAAAATAATCTTTACCATTTTTATCTTTAAGCATCTTACTATAATTCCACAATTCTTTACGAACTTCACCACATGTGCCTAATTTTTTTAATTTTTCAAATTCTCTTTCATCTGTTTTTGAATAAGCAAAATATTCTTGTTTAATTTGGTCAGCAAATGCTATTTTTTTAAAATTATAGTATTTGACTAAGAAGTTAGCAACCTCATCTTTTCCGACACGAGGAGATCCTATCAGACCAACAATCATTCGATTCTCCTAATATGTAAATAAATTAATAGGTTTATTGTAATATCGTACTGTGATCACCATTTCTGCGAACCGTAATAATATTACTAAATTTTTCTTTCATCATGTCATTATGTGTAATTATAAGGATTTTATATGAACCACTTAATAGATGTATCATGTTTGATAAAGACTCTATACCATGTTTATCAAGAGATTGATCGACCTCATCAAGCAATAAGAAGTTAATTCCACTTCCCATCCGTCTTGTTAAAATATGACTGATCGCTAGTCTCATCGCAATAGAAATTCTTATCTTTTCTCCACCACTTAAATCTCTTAACTCAAATTCTGTCCCATCTAATGTGACAACAACCTCAAATGTTTCTCCCCAAGAACCATTATCATTTTTCTTTTGAGTTACAAAATCAATGGATGTTGGCCTGTGACAAACTTTTTCCAATATCTGATTTGCAAATTGTCTTAGTTCTTGTGTAATATTCTCTACAATAATAGCAGGAACACCATCTTTTCCAAATGATTTAACAAGATGTTTATATATTCTTGTTTCCTCTTTTAAATCTTCTTGCTGCCTCAATAGAATTTCTCTTTCAGACTTCAACCTATTGTTTTCTTCTATTTTCGCTTTTATAGATCCTAATTCGATTCCATTATCTAATAAATCTTCTCGTAAAACTGATATATTAGCCTCAACAGACTCCTCACTTGCTCTAAGATTGTCAAGTTGTTCCTCATTATCCTTATAATCTTTATATTCTTTGATAAGTTCTCTTACCTTTGTTAATTCTTCCTCAATACTTTCTTTGTGAGCATTAAGATTTTTTATAGTTGCCTTCAATTTCTCGTTGTCTTTCTTGAGAAAGTCTTCTTCCATTGTATATTTTGAAATAATTAACTCAGTCTTTTCAATATCTTCTATAGTATTTCTTGTTTTTGTTCTAACTGATTGTGCTCCACTTAACTCAGTTTCATTTTCAGATTGTTCTTCGCCTAACTCTAATATCTTATTTTCAAGATAGTTTTTTCTATTCTTTCTCTTAGTAACAACTTCATCAATCTCATCAAAATCTGATAAACAAGTTGGACATTGTTTGCCGGGTTGTAAAAGCTCAAGTTGTTTTAACTGTAACTTATACTTTGTAATTTTTTCTTTAACATCATTAAGCTTTTCAGTATGAGTTTGAATAAGTTTTTCTAACTCATCTTCTCCAGCAAATGAGGCAATTACAAAAGCATCTTTTTTGGCTCGTTTTATTTTATTAGATAATGACAAACTTTCCTTAGTTGCTCTTTTTATTTTATTCTTGTTATTTTTATAAGATTCTTCGATTGATTTAATTTTATTTTCAACAACATCTCTTTTCCCTAACATCTCTTTTTTTCTATCAACAGTAGCCTTATACTGAATAATATTATTTTCGGCGTCAAGTGAGTGTAATTTACTTAATTCTTTACGATAACCCTCCAATTCTTCTTCTAACTCCTCAATGTTGTCTTTAAATAAATCTATATTATCTTCAGCATTTTCTTGATCTTGAATTAATCTAAATGCCTCATTATCTAAATCCTGAAATCCCGAAATCCTCTTATCTAATATTATCTTCTTTGTCTTAAAATCTTTTAAAAAACCCTTTGCTATTGCTTGGTATTTGTCCCAAATATTAATATGTAATGCCTCTTTTAATATTTCTTTTCTTTCCGAAGGACTCGCATCGGCAAATTTAGTAATATCATCCTGCTTAAAATATACAGAATTTAAAAAAGTATCATATTGGGCTCCAATGTTTTGTGCTATAACTTTTGTTACAAGACTTGGCGTTCCATCTTCACAAATTCTTGTCCAACTTTTCCCAACCTTTTTAAAAAATAAAACTTCTGAAGCATTATTTTTTCTGCTCATTCTTCGTATAACTTTAAATTTCTCGCCATCTTTTTCAAAAATAAGTTGGCCGGAAACAATTGTTTTTCCTATTTTTATAACTTTATCAATTGTACGAGATTTTGATTTATTATATAATGTCCATGTTAATCCCTCAAATAAAGTACTTTTTCCAACACCATTAGAAATATCAACATTACCATACTCTTCACCAATGATTAAAGCCACATTGAAAGGATTAAAATTTATAGTTATATTATTAAAACATCTGAAATTTTGTAGTTCTAATTTTATTGGGATCATTTTATACCACCTGATATTATTATTCTTTCACCCTTTTCCATCAATTGTGATCTAAAATCTTTATTATCAACAATTAAATTTAAATATTCTTTAAAAGCATCTAGATCAGAACTTTTTTCCGTAATAGATGCTCTTCTCGGTTGCTTCATTGTGAGAGTAATTATGTTAATACCAGTACAATAAGATATCTTCTTTCCACGAAGATATTTCCTAATTTTTTGTAAATCAATCTCATTAAAATTTGCACTAGACACAAATATTTTTATTCTTATAATTCCATTTTCTATACTATTTTCTTTATTATATCTCCTAAGTCCCAACATAACAAATTTCATAGTTTTTTCTACTGGCATCTGAGTACAATCTATTTGTATCTCATGTAACTCTCTAGTAGGTAAATCTAAATATTCACAAGATATTTTGCCATCATCAGCATCAATGATGGAAATTTTCTTATCAACACCCATATCACTAAAATTATTTCTTTCCATTGATCCTAAATTTACGATATAAGGATTTTCTTTAATAATTTTAAAAGAATGAATGTGCCCGAAAAATGACATATCAACATCTTTAAAAACTTTTTGTGGTAAAATAATCTCAGAACTAATATCATGACTTAAAATAAGATGACTTATGTCCGATCCTTTTATTGTCATATGACCAGCTATAATTGTTGGATATTCGTTATTACAATTTTCTTCTAATTCATAATTCACACCTTCACTAATATAATTAACTGCTTCATCATTTGTTTTTAATTTTAACATATTTTTTGATTTATAGGGCATAAATATTACATTTAAATTATTTCCGTTATTATCAGAAATTATAGTACTTGAAATTGTTGAATATACATTTATATTTGGCAATTGTAACTGTCGGAAAACATCCAAAGTTGTTGCTTTGTTGGATCGTATTAAATCATGATTTCCTACTAAAATATGAACAGTAACATTATGTTTTGATAATCTATTAAGCTTGTTCGCCAATAAGCTTAATTCTATCGGAGAAGGTCTGCTATGTTCAAAATTATCACCTAAAATAATTAAATGTGGTATTTTATTATTTAAAATATGATCTACAACAAAATCAAAAGTTTTACTATAATCTAACAATCTACTATTAATTTGTGTCTTAGTATCAATACCACCTAAAGAATAACTCGCTCCAAAATGAGGATCTCCGAGCAAACAGACTAATTTCATATCTTTTTCCTCCGCTCTTCCAATTTCTCTTTTACTCTATTTTTAATAGAAAGAGCTCGTTCCCAGTTTTGAAACTCCAACTTATTAAATAATGTTTCTGCAACCCCAGATAATTTTTCAACCCACTGATTATCATTGTGGCTATTTCTATATTTCCTAATTAATACATATGTGTCATATACAATATCATCAACAGCTGGATTCTTTTTCTTTTCTTCTTTTAGTCCAAAAGTTAGCTGAATAGTTCCATCTTTAATTATGCCATATTTATTTGCTAATGTCCTAATTACTTCTACAACAGGAGTACCTTCCATTTTGCCAATAAAATCAAGTGCATTTCCATGATTGTTGCAGCCAAAACAATAGAACTTTTTTTCATCTGATATGTAAAAAGAAGGAGTTCTGTCTTCGCCATTGTCTCCCTTTCCATAATGACCAGGAAGTGGGCATCTAGATTTATGCTTAAATGAATTATATGAATCATCTGATACTTCTATTCCGTAATCTAATAATAATTCAGCAAAATCAATTTTCTCTAACACATGTGGTTTTAGTTTCCACAATTCTTCTGGAGTCACTACATCAAACATATTACCACCACCTGAAAAAGTTTTTCTTGCTTCGTTTTATAATATCATCCAATTCATCAATTGGGATAAATGTTCCCTGAAATCTAACAAGAGGACATTCTGGAGCATTTATCATACCATCACCTTTTCCCAATAACTTTTCTGCCCCATTAGTATCAAAAACCACCCGACTATCAACCATTGAACTAACTTTAAAACTAATTCTACTAGGAAAATTTGCTTTTATTACACCAGTAATAACATTCGTTGATGGTCTTTGTGTTGCCATAATCAAATGAATACCACAAGCTCTCGATTTTTGTGCCAATTTGGATATCAATGGCTCTATTTCTTTTTTAGCCTCAACCATCAAGTCAGCCATCTCATCAACAACTAAAACAATATATGGAATTTTCTTTTTGTATTTTTTATTATACTCGACCAGATTGCGGCATTTTTTCTTTTCTAATAATTTAAATCTCTTTTCCATTTCATCAATTAAAGAACCAAATAAATCTATAGATTCTTCGACAGAAGATGCCATAGCATAAAGTTTCTTTATTCTTTTATATCTAAAGAATTCAACTCTCTTTGGATCTACTAATGCGACCTTTACATTGGCATTTTCATTGATTAAGAAATTTATAATAAAATTATGAAGCGCCATTGATTTACCAGATCCTGTTGCTCCAGCCACCAACAAATGGGGCATTTCTGTAAGATCAATAACTAATGGTTGACCACGAACATCTTTCCCTAATATTATTGGAATTTGTTTATCATCAAACAATGGAGCCTTAAGACCAAAATCTGACAATCTAACTACTTCTTGTTTGCCAATTAAAATTTCTGCTCTAACAACTCCCTCATCTGGAATTGGATATATTGTACACTTATGTGTTTGAGCTTTTAGAAATAATGTCAACTCTGTAGAAATATTTCTTATCTGATTCACCATGCCACCAGAAGATAACTCAAAATCAATAGTCAACAATCCACCTTGTTTTATTAAATTTTTGACTTTGGCTTTAACTCCCAGGCTCCTCAGTAATTTGTTGATCTCCTCTTTCTTCTTCATATTCCTCATTTATTTTATTTATAAGTACACTAACGAAATGATGTACATTTTCTAATATAATATCACAAGATTTGCTTTTGTCACCAAATATAATTTGATGTTGCTCTTGAAAATCTAACATAGAACGTCTATACTTGTCATATTCACGAAAAATTATTCCTTTCGTATCCATTATTCCTCCAGCCCCTTTAGTTCTTCATCCAACGCTTCTTGTAATTTTTGAAGTTTCTCTTTCTTCTTCATAATATCTTCTTTTCTTGCTCTATCTTCTGTAGCCTCACCAAATACTTCTTTTTCTAAAACATAAATTTGATAAGCTAAATCATTACCAGCATCCTTTAATGAAAGAAGATGTCTTAAACAAAGAACTATTAGAGTAATAGTTCCCTCATCTGGGCTAAGTTCATTTAGTCTGTTAAAATTATTTATCAAATCAGTAAAAATAATAGACTCTTGCTTTCTACTATTTTCTGTCTTATTTTCATTTAATACCTTGAGCTTAAATAAGTTATTGAATTCTCGCATTTTAGAATTCATCTGTTCTCTTAATCTTATTAATTTTTGCTCTATTCGAATGCTTTCTTCTGATGGAGAAAGTGTTTCTTTGGGCGCTGGAACATCAGGAATTACTCTTGGCTGCTCTTTTGGTTTCTCTTTTAGAACAACATTATTTATTTGTTTATTAATATTGGGCACTTTGGCCAATTTAGAATTAGGGTCAAACTCACTCATTTTTTACTTTCTCCTTTAAGCATTTTATGTATTGGATCTATAAATTCATCAAATTTTCTACATTTGTCACAAACTCCAGTAAATCTAAATCCATACTCATCTGTTTTAGAAAATTTTCTAAAAATACATGCTATATTTGTCGTAAAAGATTTTTGTTTATGGCAGAAGAAAAACTCTAAATCCATCATGTCTTGTATTTTTTCAACATGATTGGTTGATAAATTATCTGTAATATATTCTTTTTTAGAAAGTAATCTAGTCTTTTTCCTTCGATCTTTTTTCTTTTGCTCTCTAGTCTTTTTTCTTTGCTCGCGTTGTTTTTCTAGTTCTTTCTTTTTCTGATCTTTTACATTTTTTCTACGAGTTGCTAACTTTTTCCATCTAGGATTTTCTCTTGTTAACGTATATATTTGCTGATAAGCAGAAGCAGAAGTTCTTCTAGGTAAATCTTTTTTAATTAGTTCAATGGTTTTTGCTTTTGTAACACCATCTTTCCAACAATCATATAATATGTCCAACTCTTTAACAGAATATTTCCCTCTTTTCATTTTTAATTTACGAGGAGAACCTCTTTTTATAACTATCTTTGGTTTTTTGCCAAACAAAATACTCATCCTTTGCATGGCAGCAACAACAGTTCTGTTTGATAAATTGTCTTCGACCAATGCCATTCTATCAGCTCTTGTTTCTCCCTTTGTCCAGCAATCTTTTAGAATCCGATCCTCTTCTTTTGTCCAGCTCGGCCCTCTTCCCATAATTTCTCCTATATGTCAAGATTTTTTACAATACTAGAATGACCTATTATAAAATTTCTTCTAGCATCAGTGTCAGAAGACATAAGGATACTAAACATTTTATCAGCCTCTGCTATATTATTAATCTCTACCTTTAACAAATTTCTAGTATTAGGATTCATTGCTGTTTCCCAAAGTTGATCAGGATTCATTTCTCCCAATCCCTTAAATCTTTGTAGTTTCATTCCCTTGAGTTTTTGAAATATAAATTCTTTCTTGGCATCTTCATCTTTTAAGTCAATATCTTTTCCAGCAACAGTTGCCTTGTATAATGCTTTCTTTGTTCTTCTTTTTAATTTTCGTATGTTATATTTTGCTAACAATTGTTGCTCAAAACTTTCTTTTTCTCTGTCATCTTTTAGATAAACAGTTTTACCCTTATATACAATTCTATATAAAGGGGGTTGAGCAATATAAATATTACCATTAAACATAAGTTGCGGCATTTGTCTGTAAAAGAATGTTAAAAGTAAAGTTCTAATGTGAGAACCATCGACATCAGAGTCAGTAAAAATAATTACTCTACCATATCTCAATCTATCAGGTTTTAAAGTTGGACCAATTCCAACTCCGAGAGCAGTTACTAATGTAACCAATTCTTTATTTTCAAGCATCTTTTTAAAATCATTTTTCTCAACATTAAGAACTTTTCCTCTTAATGGCAAAATCGCCTGCGTCTTTCTATCTCTTCCCTGCTTAGCAGAACCTCCAGCAGAATCACCCTCGACAATAAAGATCTCACATTTTCTGGGATCTTTTTCTTGACAGTCTGCTAATTTTCCCACCAATCCGCCAACACCAAAGTCGCCCTTCTTTCGCTCCAACTCTTTTGCTTTTCTAGCAGCATCTCTGGCTTTCGCGGCAGAAGTTGCTTTCTTAATTATCTTTTTTATTTCTGCTGAATTGTTCTCGCAATAATCTTTAAATTTATCTGTTGTAATTGATTCAATTATGCTTCTAACATCTTCAGAAACTAACTTCTCTTTGGTTTGTGATGAAAAACTTGGGCGTGGATGTCGTACATTAATTACATATACTAATCCTTCTCTAATATCATCACTTGTGAGTTTAATTTTTTGCTTGACCTCAAATGTCTTTAAAAACCAAGTAAAAGTTCTTGTAAGACCAGATCTAAACCCAGCCAAATGAGTTCCACCATCAGGATTTGGGATATTATTAGTATAACATCTGAACTCTTCTGTAAAATCATCAGACCATTGTAATCCTATATCAATTTCGACGCCATCTTTCTTACCTTTAATGGTAATAGGCTTATCTAATAAGTTAGTTTTTAGTAAATCTGTTGCTATGTGTTCGACATAGTTTCCAATATTATTTTTCTTTCCATTATATAATGTTTTCTTATCAACTTTATCATCAACAACTACAATATCGAGATTATTACACAAATAAGATATTTCTTTTGCCTTATTATGTATTTTATCAACTAAAATTTTATAACCCTTAAAGAATGCTTTATCGGGCATAAAATGAATTAAAGTTCCAGTTCTATTTTTCTTCAACTTCTTTTTTAATAACTTTTTTGAAACATATCCATTTTTAAAATTTAATAAATGTTCATGTCCATCACGATAAATAATAACTTTTAGCCATTCTGATAAAGCATTAACTAAACAAAGACCAATCCCATGTAATCCGCCAGAATATTGATAATTGTCGCTGTTAAATTTTCCTCCAGAGTGATGATCGGTAAAAACAGCCTCTAAAGATGATTTCCCTTCTTCTTTCATATGTTTTACAGGAATTCCACGTCCATTATCTTGAACTAAAACAGATCCATCTTTTAAAAAATGGATAATTATTTTATTACAATGACCAGCCATATTCTCATCAATGGAATTATCAAGACACTCTAAGATCATATGATTTAACGCATGATCTTTGCTGCCAGCATACATGCCAAGATTGTTGCGAATGCTTTCTGGACCTTTTAAAATTTCTATACTTTCATATTCTTTCTTTTTCTTTTTTACCAAATTATCCTCCAAGTACGTGGTTCATAAAACCTTCTGGCAGGAAAATCCTATGTGCTCTTAAATAATGAGAACACTGCGAAGGCCAAACATATGTTCCATCTGAACAATCAGTTGCTCCTAATCCTTCTCCACATAATTTACAAAAAGCATGATCCATATATTTAGCAATTTCTTTACCACTATCAAGATAAGTAGCAACTTTTTCTAATTCTTCATTGTTGCCCATAAACATATCTTGTCTTGGCCAAGGCAATTTACTCTCATCATTAATCTTTTTTGACCAGAAACAAACAAGTCTCAAATTAGGATTTTCATTTTCCAGAATATCTTTTTCTGGAAGTAAAGTCTTATCTAGTTCCTTAAAATGATCTGCTATTTTCTTATTTACTTGTTTTTGATATTCTACGGCTTCTTTTAATTGCTGATCTCTTAACTCATTAGAACCTATTCTCTCTATTGGCTTCATCTAATTCCTTTTTAATATCATCGTTAGAACAACTATAACCGGCCTTACTTAATATAAACTGAATTATCTGTTCTTTGGGCACTTGAATATCTGCTGTAGTTACATCATTCCAATTTATATCACCATTGGCTTGCCAAGACATGCTCTCACTTTCAGCAAACATCTCTGCTACAATTTTCGCAGCAAGTCTTTTTATCATCCCCTGATTTTTTTTTCTTTTATTATCAACCTTAAAATCAAACATTATTTCTCCGTATATAAACTATTTATTCCATTAAACACACTTTTTGGAACCCAAATAGTTCCATATTCCCACTCATAATAACCACTACATGGAGCATATTTAATTACATTTTTTATGAATAGATTAATTCTTGGATAAAAATAAGCAATGGATTCTTTGTTACCCTTACCAACTTTTCTGGCAGATTTTACAATATCAACAACCTCAGATATCTGCTCACTATCCATACTATCTAACAAACAATCACCAGGTGTTATTATATATTTTTTATTATGTCTTGCTAATAACATATATAATATTTTATCTGGCAATGAATCATTAAAAGCAAAAGAACCTTTCTTGACCGTCTTTAGTTCAAGAGCTTCTCCATTAATAAGAACATCTGGTTTTTTCTGTGAGCCATTTGGATCTGTAACAACATTATCTAATGTTCCAATAGATTCTTTTAAAATTTCTTCAGCATAATTTGTATTTCCACCTCGCCCACCTTTGTAATCATCTGGAGGCTCTTTACTTAATATTTCTAATAAGTCGGAATTCAAAAGACACATTATATCATGAATTTCTTTTGAAAATGGACATTCATCAGAATATTTGCTATATATAGTAATATTTGATTGTTTTATTTCTTCTCTTAGATTAAACAAGTTTCAAAACCTCCCCAATATGCTTGGCAAAATACTCTCCAAGATTAACTGGAACGGCATTCCCAACTAATATATGCTGATCAGAAACTGATCCACAAAATTCATAATTGACTGGGAAAGTTTGAATACATGCTTTTTCTCTAACAGTCATTTCCCTATCTTTATTTGGATGTATTAAAGGATTTCTAGTAATAGTATGAGAAATATCTTCCTTTATTCTACGAAAATATGTTCCCATTCTAGGCATAATTTTATAACATTTATAATTGCCACTCCCAATATGGAGTTGAGTTTCAAACACATCTGGCAACTTTCCTTCATAATATTTATCACCCATTTTGATACAGTATCCCTTCTGAATAACTGCTTCTCTTATAAATACAGAATCTACTTCTTTAAGTTTCTTGTATTCAATTGGCAGATTATTATAATATCCACCCTGAGGAATTAATTTTGCCTTTTCAATCCAAGCAGAAGAATGATTTTTCTTCCTTTGATTTGGATTTGTTATTTGTATTTTTTTCAATTCTCTAATTACAGAAGTTTTTATTTCAACTGTATCTGGCAAAGTTGGAGTTATTTCTAAATCATTTCTTATTCCGATAAAAAATATCCTTTTTCTTTTTTGCGGAACATTATAATTTACTGAATTAATAAGAAAACATCTAGTTTTATATCCCGCCTTTTCCATTTCGTCAATAATAACATCTTTTATTAAGATATCTTTATCTTTTGCTCCAAGTTTTCTTGTTGCTAAGTCGGCAACATTTTCAATAAGCATAGATTTTGGCTTTACTAAACTTACAACCCTTAAAAATTCCATAAATAAACTTCTACGAGGATCATTCATGTTGATTTCAGTTTCAGACCCATCTTCAAATAATTGATTCTGATTCAATCTTGAGAAAGGCTGGCATGGAGGCCCACCAATTATAATATCTATATCTTTAAATTTAGAGAAAAAATCGTTGGGAATATCTTTAATGTCTTTATTTATTGTTGGTATTTTTGGGTGGTTTTTAATTAATGTGTCCGTTGCTGGTTTCCATGAGTCTGTAAATAATAATGGCATCCAACCTGCTCTTATAAAACCAATATCAAGACCTCCAGCCCCAGAAAATAAACTTATAAATCTGTTCATTCATCTCCTTATTATTTATCATTTTCCCTAACTTCTTTTCGGTATTCTTCAGCAGAACTTTCAATTAGTCTTTTACGAGGGTCTGCCTCCATCATCTTCCTAATATCTTTTTTTGCCGCTTCTTGAGCATCTCTTTTTTTTCGTATTAACTCTAATTTTTCTGTAAGTTTTTTATTTAACTTATTTATAATTCTTTTGTAATCTGTCTTCGTCATTGTCCTCCTACCTAAAATAACTTTTGGTCAAGATGGTAGCATACAAAATCAGCATTTTCTCGAAGTTCTGTTAGATTCTTTGCGCCCATATAACTCAAAGCACTTCTCATTCCAGCTTCAATTTTCTGTACAACGCCTTCGGCTCCACCTGGTTTATATTTTACTAAAGTTTCACCACCCTCAATATATTTTGGTGCCTTACCAGAAGACTTATGTTGAGCAGCGTAAGAAGCAGATCCTCTGTATATTTTATGTTTTTCATTATTATATACTACCACATCTCCACCAGATTCTTTAGTTCCTGCAAATAAAGTTCCTGTCATTACAAGATCTGCGCCAATAGCAACTGCCTTCACAACATCACCGGGATTTGATAATCCACCATCAGCTAATACCATAGTAGATTCAAGTCCAATATTCTTTCTTACCTCGACACATTCACCCAGTGCAGAAGCAATTCCTTGGCCAACACCAGTATTAATTGAAGTTGAGCAGACAGAACCATTTCCAATGCCAACTCTGACACAATCAACCCCAAGATTTGCTAAGTATTTAAATCCCTCTGCTGATGCAACATTTCCACACATAATAAAAGCATCAGGACATCTAGACATGATGTGACTAATAGTTGATTCTATAATTGTATTAAACCCATTAGCAATATCAATATTAAAATTTTTAACACTTCCTTCTATTAGTCTAGAAATATTATCTAACTCTTCGTCTCCGACTCCAACAGATACTAAAGGTGGCGTTTTAAAACCTGAGTCAGTTGCAATTGCTAATCTATTTTCGAAACTCTGAAACCTGTGAATTGTGCTCCACATACCAAAATTATCTAACTTCTTACACATTTCTTGTGTTGCTATTGTTTCCATTGGAGATGGAATAACAGGCAATGAAATTTTAAACTTAACTCTTCCCGCCAGATTTTTAATTTCCTGTGACAAATCAACATCATCACGACTGTGTATTTTGGATAATTTCCGTGGCACCAAAGATATATCCTTATATGTATATGTTGGATTCATTGTTCTTTATTGATCTCCTTTTTTCTTTATTTACCATAATATATGTCTGAAAATAATTATGACAATAGTTTCTTTTAAAAATTTCTTCTATTAATATGCGTCCATATTAGTGTGAGGTGCCATACATGGTTAAAATACTTACTGGTCCAGAACTCTTATCTTTATATAATAGAAACAAACTAATACATCATTTAGTAAGATGGAATCCTGAATATGTCAAATGTCGTAAATCAAAATGGTTACAAGGATATCCCCCACACGAACCACTAGAATTAGTAAAAGTATATACTATGACGCACCAAAATAATAAAATTGTTTATGTTGTTCGAATGTTATGTTCAGACAAACAATGTGGATGTAGAAGCGGAAATGCTAGACATCCATGGGTTTTGAACGAGGATGGTTCTGCAAAATCTGACATTAGTAATTCTAACCCAGTTCTTGCCAAATATGGGGCATTTATTATAAATCCTTAATTATATATTCGTCATTTAGCCAATTATATAAATCAATTAATTTGTGTTCTTCTGAACAAAATGGGAAATATTTTATTTTTACATTTTTTTTATTACATAACGCACACTTGATCTGCTTTTCAATATCTTCTTTTAAATTTTTATTCATGATCAATCATAGCACTTGTTGCTTTGGAAAATTGCTGCCATTCGCTTACTGGCATTCTTAATTTAAAAACTTCATTTCCTTGGGCATTTTTGAAATGACATGTTAGATCTTTATCATATTTTTCATATTGAGTATCTGTAAAGATACTACGATCTATTGTTGGAATTATGTTTGTAATAAAAGTTTTATCTTGTTTTATCATTAACATAACCATATATTTTTCCTATAATCTTCATTATCTCTCCTAATAATCTATATCTAAATTTTTCTCCAATTTTAGTAAGTCCTGACTTTAATCTATATATCATCATTCTTATATCTTTATAATCAGATTCCATTTTTAACCTATTAAGATATTCCATATTAGATATAACATCAATTGGAGCAGGAGTGTTCGGCTCTGTTCCCATTGTTGAATACGGAACACCATATGCTACAGCAACATCTGGAATTACAGCAGCATAAATTGGCACACACTCTACCGGTCCTAAAACCTCTGACATAATTGCTTCCCTATCACTTTCGGGATATTTTAACAATTCATCTATTAATTCTTGTATGCTTAATCTTACTTCTTTTTCGTTCATAATGTCTCCGCATATTTGACACAAGCGCACTCGGCTTCTTCTTTGGTGTCAAATGGACCATATTTTTCCATCCAAACTTCATCCCAAAAATACCACCTATCATCTTCGCAAAAAAACAGGATTAGAATCAATAAGGTCGCCTGGGGCATCAGGCTGTGGAGCGCCTCCTCTCACAGGCATTGCCATACTATTTCCCAACTCTTTTAGTTGCTCTTTTGTTAATTTTTTAAAAATATCTTTTGTCAATTTTGCCATAAATTAATCCCATCCTAATTGTTTTAATTTCATCTCTTTCTTAATTTTCCAATATTTATAAAGAGCCCAATCATCATCTAAATCAATTTTATCGCCATAAGCCGATTCCAACCAATCATCTACAGATGCTAAATCTGAATTAGAAAACTCTTTATGTAAGGAAATACAAAATTTTGAATAAACAAATTCTTTTCTGTGAAGATCGGAAAAGCCATTTTTTATTATTCCCTTCATATGAGGAATCGTAAAATATCCAGCATTATTTTCCCAATCATAATGACTGTATTGTTTTTCTTTAGCTAAATCAGCCATCAAACTATCTCTAGTTACTTTGCCAATAATAGAAGCTGCCCCAATCCACCAAATTTTTTGATCGCCCTTAATAATAGCTTCTTGGTCATAATCTATATCAGGAATTGTTTTATTTCCATCAACTAAAATCTTATTTGGAGTAAAGCCTTGTTCAACTATCTGGTCTACGGCTCGCTTCATGGCTAACAATTTAGACCAATATATATTAAGTTTCTTTATTTCAGAAATATCTGCTGATCCAACAGCATAAGCGATGACTCTATCTTTTATTTCTGGAAATAAAGTTTCTCTTCTAGATTTATTAAGTTGTTTAGAATCATTAACACCAGCAATTTTCTTTTGTTTTTTCTCAACAATTACTGCCGCTGCTGTCACGCTTCCGGCCAGCGCCGCGCACCCGCATTCATCTACGCCCATTACCAAATTACTCATTATGCTTCTCCTTGAATTGTTTAATATATTGTTTATACTCACTCATATCATAATTTCCATTTTTACTTAAATTCTTATTTGCGAGAAGCCATTGGTGATTTTCTGGGGCCATCGCTGCTTTTATTTCAACTATATTTTCTAAATCAAAAGCACACAAGGGAATAATATGATCTATATGATAATCTTCTATATTGCCAGGACAATTTCCGCTAATGCTTTAAAATTTTCTGGTGTTGGGGGAAAACTTGTAATCTTTCCATCTAACCAACTTGATACTTGTTCTAAATTTTTAAGTATTTTTTCACATTCTTTCATTTTTTTTATCCTATACAAACGGCTGTGATTTTACCTTCTAGCTTTTCCCAATTCATTTCTTCACCATTATATATGGGTTCGGAACTAGAAGGCACTATATTATGAGCAGGCTCTGGATTTTGACCATGATCTGCTTCAACATAAATTACTGCATCTTCTGGATATTCTTTTAAGTGTGCTATTAATTGTTTAACTTTCATATTTCTTCCTTTATTGCGGTCCAGGCACCTCATTAAGAAGCATTGGGCCTCTGCCACCACTATTATATGGACTTTCTTTGCGTGAATTGTCTGAATATGTATTTACAAATTGAAACTTACCTTGTTCTAATTCAGATATGAAATCGTTAAATTCGGCATCATCAGAATCCTGTGTTTTATAATCTGTAACATCATTGAGAATATATTCATCAGTTCTACGATTATCTAACAATATTTTTTCTATATCAGACCATTGTAATGAATATTTTTGTACTAACGGATTATCTTTCCACTGTGACTCATAAGGACTCTTGAAAAATCTAGGATTTTCACCTTCATCTCTTGCTCTTTCTTCCTCATCATTATCTTTAATATAATCTATAATTTCTTTATCCCAATCTGTTACTATTATATTATCTATAAGATCTATTTGTGGCATACATAAGAAACCAGCATTTTTGGCCTGATTCCAATTTTCAAATGGACCATAAAATAAATTTGCCTCACCAGTATAATGAACAAAATATGCACCAGTAGATCCAACTGGGCCAGATAGGATACCACGAGAATCACTTGCCTCTTGTTCTTTACCAAATTCTTTTAAAACTGCCTGTTCTGCCTCTTCTTTATTAAGCACAATGCCTTCTTCAGCTTTTTCATCAGAAAGGTTTTTAAGAAATGACATCACTTTACTAATTATAGGTCCAGGTTTTATATTAAGAATTTCCTGAATTTCATTTCCATTAAGTATTGATTTGTCTTCAATTGGAATTTCCATCGCTTCTTCAAGTTTTTTACGAAGTTTTGGAATATAATTTTCTTTTGGAGGTAATCTGCCCAAAGCATCTGCTTTTGCCAAATCCAATAAAGATTCAATCATGTCTTTTCCTATTTCACGAACAAATTGTCTTAGTTCTTTAACACTTGCCTCTTGTAATTTCCTTGGACGCATATGTAATCCAACAAGTTTTGAGACAGTATTTGAAGTTTCTTTATCAAATTTTAATCTATCCATAATTGCTCTAGTAATCTCTTCTCCAACTTTTGGATGGCTAGGAGATTGCGTTTTATCAACCTCTTTCGGAGTTTTTGATGTTGTAATTTTCCCAATATCATGTAATAATGCTGAAAATTGACCTTCAATTGTCGGTGGAGCCTTACTTAAGACCATTAAGGTATGTTGATATATATCAATTTCCTTACCCTTATGTTTCTGAATTAAACCAATCATGGCATGAACTTCAGGTAAAACATATGATAAAACGCCAATCTCCCTCATAAATGGAATTGCTTCGTATAACTTACCAACTTCTGCGATTTTCTTTAATTCACCAGTTATTCTCTCCCATGAGACAATTTTTAATCTTTGACTATATTTTGACGCTGCACTTAAGACATCATAAGGGACATGCCAATCATATTTTACTTTAAATCGTATTAGACGCATAATTCTAAGAGGGTCTTGATCAAAAGATTCTTCCATACTTACCCAATCTTTATGTCTAAGAACTCCTTCTTCAATATCTTTCAAACTATGACCAGTTAAATCTATCAACTCACCATTTGTAAGATCTCGCATGAGCATATTAACAGTAAAATCTCTACGATGATTATCTTCTTCTATTGTGGCAGGAAAAGTTTCTCTTTGGCGAGAACTATAATCTTTAAATACTTCTTTTTGAGAATCAGCAATATCTAATTCAGCACCCGTAGTTTTATATTTTTTTCCATCATACTCGACATCTTCCGTAAAACTTATACCAAAAATAGGGTATGTTTTCTTTTCTTTTGTATCATCTTCTTTTCCACCTTGAGGCCAAGGTTTTACAGTTTGTTCCGAAAATGTATTATGTAAAAACCAAGCGAATTCTTTAGCTCCGCCGCCTTTTGGACTATCTATAACAATATCAAGGTCTTTACTGGGTATTCCCATTGCCCTATCTCTCTCAAATCCACCAACTGAATGTACTTTATTAGCAAACTTAGTTCCTGACAAAAGCGAAAGAAATAATCTCTGAACTTCATCTTCTGCTATCCCAGCTTTCTTAGTTATCTTTTTCATCTTATTCCTCGCCAACATAGCCAAAACTATCATATTTTTATCTATAAAATCTGCCTGAGTGATGCTTCCAGCTTTATCAAGAGCATTTGCAATTTTCCTGAGTCTATTAATTATTTCCATAAAAATCTCCAAACTTTATGGAAATATTAAATTATTAATAGTTATTTTTCTTGCTATATAAGCAGCAATCATGTTTTTTAAAATTAAAGCAGCCACAGTAACAGACACAGCATTACCTATTTGTTTATAGGCCACCGAATCTAATTTGGGCAAAATGAATGAATTAGGAAATCCTTGTAATCTAGCACATTCTCTAGGAGTTAATGTCCTCCATCCCTGATTAGAATCAAAAGATGGAGTGGAAAATGTTGCTATTGTTGGTGAAATTCCTAATTTTGAATATAGTTTATCTTGTTGTCTTGGTGCTCCAGAAGGAGTATCGCCCTTTACAATAGCTAATGGTGTTATCCTTCTTGTTACCATTGTTGGATGATCGTTCCTAGTAGCAAATTCTTTTGCTAGAGCCTCCAACCTCATACCTGGAAGTTTAACATTTTTTCTATTTTTCCATAAATTTTCAAGCAAATATTTATCATTAACATTTGACTCCAAAATATCCTGAACCGCAGACTTCCTACCTATAACTGATGGAAAATTAAATTCTTCTGATAATTTTATATCTTTTCTAAAACCAACAAAATATATTCTTTTTCGCTGCTGTGGCAATCCATAATCCGCAGAATCTAAAATTCTTGTATAAACGTTATATCCAGCATTTTTTAAATCTGAAACTATTATATCAAAATAGAATTCACCATCTTGTGTTTTCATTTTCGCAAGACCTTTTACATTCTCAAATAAAAACATTTCAGGTTGCTTTACTTTTAAAAGTTTAATAAGATAAGTATACAACTGATCTCTCGTCTCATCTTTGCCAACAGTTCTTCTATTTGTGTTATAATATTTACCATTTTTACTAAATGGCTGACAAGGAAAACCTGCCATTACAAGATTATGATCTGGAATCTTTGAAATATCTTGTTGCGTAATATCATTGGTTGGATCAATATTAAAATTTTTCTCATATGTTTTAGCGGCCATTTTATCATTTTCAGAAGCAAATACACATTCTGCTTCTGGAATAATATTTTTAATAGCCTCATGGAATCCACCAATCCCAGCAAATAAATCAACAAATTTCATTTTTCTCCTCCGATAGGAATATCGCGTTATATAATTTTAGACCCACTTCTCCTAAATCTGAAAACCTCTGTCAAGATCATCATCCCATTTAAAACATAAATTTTTAATAAAAAATTGTTATTTGTTTCGTAGAACAAGTCTCCTCCTTATGGGAGAGATTTATAAATCGTAATTAAGAGATGACAGTCCAACCCCATAAATTGATGGACGCTTCTTAATTATCTAAGAACTTTTTAGAAGTTTTTTATTCCCATTCACTTTCAATAATTTCAATAACACCACTTCTTTTAGCATCATTGAACAACTCTTTTGTGCCACAATCATGATATCCTACTGCTATCCCAATAATGTTGCCTTCAACAGAATTAATTAGATCATACCTATATCTTTCTCTTTTTAAATTTCTATATACCCATTCTAAACGATCTTTTGCCGGTGTAGTTATTAGTCGCTTTTTGTCATCTGGATGAACATCATTGGGATCACATTCACTATATTTGGCAACATCTTTTTCTTCCATTTTTATATTATGTCTTATATCTCCAAGAATTTGTTCTTTATTTTCATATTCTATACGAGTATCTCCATAAGTGTCGCCCCTTTTAACTATTTCAATAATATCTGGATCACTTCTACCACAATGTTCACAAGTTACTGGCGCATTTACTTTAATAATATAACTTGAAGAACTTGAGTTTGAAACAAAACTATTTCTTATCTTCATTACATACTCCTATCGTCATAATATGTGTTATCTTTTTTTCTTATCTTATCCATTAAAGTAGATATGGCAACATAAATATCTTCTTCTAACATTCCAATATCTATATCTTTATATTTTTCTCTATCATATAAATCAATATCATGGTTGGCGCAATAATCTTGAAAAATGTCATTTTCTTGAAATTCTTCTGAACTTATATATTCTGAAGCAACAAGGCCATCGACTCCTAAAATAGTTTTATGCTCAAAACAAATATCAAAGATTTCTCTCTCAATGTCTGTAAGATTACTTAAGTCAACGTCTCTAGGACAAATACAGACAAATGAGCTGCTACTACTATTGCTTACAAAACTATTTCTTATTTTCATTTTTTTCTCCTATTATTATATAGAGCATATATAATTATTGGCCAAATTATAATATATGATACAAGATCATTGAGACTTATAATCTCAAAAGCATTTCTGCCATAATCTTCGGCCTTGGATTCTAAATGTATCATAATGCTAAAACCAATTATTAAATAAAATATAGATAAAAAGATTAATAATGTTATCATACTATCTCCTCAATTAATTTTTGTGACTATGCCAAATACGTTTTTCTTTAAAGCCCAACCATTTACATACCCATGATTGTTGCTAATTTGATAAGAGTTTTCTCTTACACCAGTAATAAGATGTAAATATAATCTTCCATTAACTTTTGATAATACAACATCCTTCTTTTTTAAAACTCTATCTTCTATAGGTTCGATTGTTACAAAACTACCATTATCTATTTTGCCCGACATTGAATTACCAGAAGTTTTTATCTTTATCGTTTCTCCAGCTATCAACCTCTGTTGAGCATTTTGTAAATTCACTTAATCTCCTTAACTAATTTTTGAAGAGCCGTGATAAGTAACTCTGCTTCTTCATGTGAAAAAGATATTCTTCTGATCACCTTACTGTTGGGCTCATTATCATCAAACTGACGAATTTCTATTAAATCTAATCCATCACGATCAGGCCCTATTTCCATGTGCATGCCATCCTTATTATTCCATATTTCATATAATATCTCTAATTCATAATCACTCATTATATGTACCTCCTTAAAATGCCCAACCGGATTCGAACCGGCAACCTCTCGCTTGCTTAAGGCCAGTACTCTACCATTGAGTTATGGGCACAAAAAAGGAGAGAATTTCTCCTCTCCTCTTAACACTATGCTACTTCTTCTGTTATCTCCTCAACTATTGTGTATCTACCTATAGTATTTTTAACATACTTGGCCTGATCTTTTATGGCCCAATGAAACATATGTCTTCTCTCATCAGCAATACACTCTTTATTATTGTAGCCATAATAACTCCAACAATCTGTTCCAACAATATCATACAATGTACCTCCATTTAACTTTGTCATATGAAGCTTGCCTCTTAAATGTGCCATAACACTACAATATAATGTATGATCCTTTCCCATTAAATCTTCTCTCATTTTTTTTACGTCTATCATTTTTTCCTCCTAGTTAAAAGCTTGAGCCTTTTGGTTACTGGCTTCAATGTATCCCTATCACTAGTAGGATATAGTCCAATTGCCATAAGCTCCCCATTCCAGGGGCTATCTGGTTCTCGGACACTATGATATTTGATTTTGCTCCTGGAAAGTTGTTTTTCTATCTTTATGAGATGATTCTCATTTTTCGCAGATAGAACGATAGCATGAGTTCCAGACACAGTTGGGCCTGTTTCTCCTGCTGCATGAACTAATTGTGCTGCTAATGTTCCCAAGGGAAGATCTTCCCTTATTATACAATAATGATATTGTGTGGGTTGGACCGGTGAAACCGGCGAATTCTTACTGTCAAGCTAATGTTTTCATGTTAATATATCCAATTATTAATAGATTTTGTTTGTTATTATTTTAACTTTTTTATTCTTAGATGCTAATATTCTATGATAACCATCCATCAATCTATAATGATTATTTTGTTTTATCGCCAGACCTTTTATTTCTGGCATATTATCTTCATCATTATAAAAATTATCGGATGAAACCTTTTTAGCCCATCGCTCATTTCCTAATTTTATATCAGATTTACTAACTTCTAATATAGACCAATTTTGATTTTCTAATTCTGGCAGCAAAAAACCATATTCAAATTTCAAAGTTTCTTCTACCTGCTTATTAAATGACATTTTTATTAATTTAAAAAGTTCTCTATTTAATTCTTTCTGTCCACCACAAAAGTGAATGCCATTTACTTCTTCTCCATAATACCCATTGCTAATTTCTATGTCCCAGCAATCAACATTGTATATTTTTTTTGCTCTTAAAAACCTATCTACACAATATTTTACTCCTTCAGACATGGAAAATAGGCTGTTATGATATTTTGACAAATATCTGACTAATTGATTCACTACAGATAAAACATTAACACTATCTATTTTTTCATCAATAACCCTTGAACATCTATGTATATAATCACAATCACAATCATATGGAGTATCATATTCGCAAGAATATTCTATAGCACCAGAATAATGAAAATCTCTGTCGAAAAATGTAAAAGGAGTTTTTGGACATGAGTTTTTATTATGTCCCTCTTTTCTACAAATTGAACAGGCCATTATTTTTGCTCATTGATTGCTTGAGCCCAAACCTTATCCAACTCCTTGTCAGTCTTCTCTTCAAGCAATTTCTCAATAACAGTTACTTTTAATAACCTTTCTGTTGCTAATATCGTCACTGAATCTTTTTCCAATGTAAGCAAATGCTCATTATGTTTCTTTAATTTGTCTAGCAATACTTGAACCCTTACTCTACTCGTAAATTTTTCGTCATTCATGTGTTCTCCTTATTGTAAAAATATAAATTTTTGATATTGGTATTCTGCGCGAAAACTTGCAAGCGTTGTCCAGCAGCGAGATTCTTTACTTGAAAAAGTGTTAATATAAATATTATTAATATCATTTTTTGAAAATAAAAATGTATTATCTATTATAACTACATCGTTGCAAAAAGAACATCCTATAATATTATCAATTGTTGAAATAGTTAAATTTTTGATCTTCTTATCATATGCCAATTTTTCAACACTATCTTTTAATTTTTTATTTTTAACTATGATAAGAGGGCTGTTAAATTCCCTTGATAATTTAATTGCAAAAACAGAATGTCCACTTCTTCTTGGTAAACCAAACTTAATAGTAGAAATCTCTTTTGCCCATGACAATATAGAATAGTTGTCAATATTATATTCTTTTTGAATTTGATCTGTCCATCTCACCATATTCATTAATGCTTTATATATTTTTTTATGTTTTATAGGAACAACTCCTTTTGGGTTTGACAAACCCAGTTATTTATTTAATCTTCGTCTACTGTAATTGTCTTAGCATTTTTACTAACCATTAATTCATTTCCCGCGCTACTAGACTGAAACACCCTATCAAGAACTTTCTTTGTTATTCTAAGTCGGCAATCATTACTTATGACCATAGTTCCTACAACATCATCATTGGAAATAACATCATCAACATGTTTCAATACTAGACTATTATTATCCTTTATGGCATAGATTCCTTCACCAATGTCCCAATCCATATCATTGACCCAAGAAGCAGGAACTTCAAGACGATGATCACTCTTTTGTGCTCTTTTTACTTCATCAGATGCTTGAGATATAACTGCCGCTCCTTGTAAATCAGATTTGGCAACATCAATAGCATCTGTATCATCCAACATTACATTATCATCTGATTCATCTACTACCAATTTAGGAACAACAGGTTCTTGACATCTATCAGTATAAGCATTAGCACTAGTTGACCAATGATGATATAAGAAAGCTTGTTTCTGATCACCATTTGAAAGTGTTACACTAATTAGTTCTCTCTCATATCCATTTTGAATAATAATACCGGCAGCAAACAATTGTCTTACTACCGGAGCAACATCTCTGTGTCTAACAGCCCTATCAATACTGTTTTTTACTGCGTTACTAACATCCAATGATGTAAACGGCCAACCCTTAGAAATGAAATTTTCTATTACTTCTTTTGTCTTTGCTTGTATATCCATTTTCGCTCTCCTTTATAAATTTCCGTCAATCTCACATTCTTCTATAAATAATTCATCTTTGATTCTATTATTGTCCATATTCCACTCGCTAGCATATGCCTGTAACTTGGCTTCAGCCTTTTCTCTTGTAGAACAAATGGCAATAGTTCGACCAAACTCATATGAAACATCTTGATGAACTATATATACTTTCTTTAACTCTTTCTGTCTATAATTTTGTAACTTACATTCATTATTATACTCACATAAGTCACAATTTGTTTCTGACCTTAAAGAAAGTTGGGTAAATATGGCATCCATCATAAACTTTAAATTATTTTCTGTTTGATGATACCCTCTTAATACTTTAAATTTAGTCAACTCACCCTTTATAATAGGTTCTGAGAAGAAAAATTCAAGTTGAATATTATTATGATCTTCAATAAAACGATCTTGCTCGTCATGAACAACAATATCTATAATAAAAATATTATCACAACCTAATAATAATTCCTGAGCACAAGAAAAAGAAACGTTATGTAATTCACATGTTTTTATTATTTCGCCACCGAGTTTTTCTTTACGAATTATTAAAGAATCTGCTGTCCCAATAATTCTTCCACTTTGACATATGGTAATTTTTTTGTTACTCATTTTACTTCCACTTCTCGTATATTTAAAAATTGTTTCCCATATTTAGTGCAATAATTATTTCCAAAATTTTCTAATGCGTTTCCCGCCTTCTCTCTACTATCAAAAACACCTTTGGTGTATTCTGAATTTCCAAATTTTTCTACTACACAATAAATTTTTCTCAATGGTGTATGATGTTCTACATGGTCACATAATTCGCATTTTTGTTTCGGAACAGAACATCCCATTGAAACACCATCCATTTTTCCAGTAATTGCCTTTACGGTCTTATCATCCAATTTTTCTCCCATTAGTCTATCAAAAACAATCTCGCCATCATTCCAACTCATATCAAAACTTTTATTGCTTATATGTGGCTTAATCCAAATATTTTTATGTGTTGTTATAAGTTTTGAATCTTTCATAATCAAAATATCAACTAAAATTATATTTTGATTAATACATGTTAATGTTTCATAAAAATTATTATCTTTCATGCATTGAATCCAAATATGAGCATTGAATAGTTGGTATTCTATTTTTGGTTTAATGTATTCTTCAGGGCCACGATATGTCGCTTTTTCTATTTTTAATTCTTTTGCATTGCCAATAAGAATATTATCATGGACAATTTTTATCTCTACATATCCCATTACTTTCCTACTATCTCCGAAACTTTTTTCTTTCCGCTGCCATGAGCTGGAAATCCAATAACATAATTTCTATCTTGTCGCCAACACAAAGCGCCTTTTTTTCCGCCGCAATTGGCACACTGAATTTTATCAGAAATAATTGCCGGGCAAATAATTACTTTCCTACCTTTAGGTGTTTTTGTTTTACCACTGCCTTCTGGGATTGTCACTGTTACTGGACCTATATTCATATCAATTAATTCATCAGCATGTGTCAAACTATTAGCACTAAGATTAATTGTTAAGCCATTATCATTACAATACTTAACGATCTTTCGATTTTTGTCAAGACCAAGATCTTTATGAGTATAAGTAAAAACTTCAAAACCCTTTAAAGCATTAACTAATTTTTTTGTTTGTTTTATGTTTATATTATTGCCAACACCAGGCATATCTCCTGCTTGAAATAATCTCATTCGTGATTTTGGAAGAGATTTTAATTGTTCTATATGCTCGTCAAAAGAAACGCCTCTTTCTCCTGAAGAAACTTTATTCCAATGCCAAGATAAATGACCATGTTCAGCATAACAACCATTACTCTTAAATGGGCATGCATCTGGACAAGTTTTGCGGTCTGATGTAGTTACTGGGATTTTACCAGTTTTTACGTTTGATGATTTTTTGCTTAAATGATAATTTGTCAATCTTCCTCCTCAATAAGTTCTTCAAGTAAAAATTCAACGGCTTTCAATATCTGATTATCAATTGCCTTTTTTAAATAATACCCGCTTTTTGTTGCTGAATAACTAATATGTGGAGTGTTAAATAACTCTTTCTGTAATTTCTTCAGCAATTGTTCTTTTTCCATAACATTCCTTTTCCCATAAAAAAAAGGACGCGATTAGCGTCCTTTAAGTAACTTATTTATTTAATCTATTTTAAAAATTCTTTTAAATGTAATAATGACACTGCATAATTACCACCAGGCAATTTCCCATAACCAAATATGTGTGATATCATATGAAAAATACCTATTAATTCTCCATGGTCATTGAATACTCCACCACCAGATGATCCGAAAAAACCAGATGCTGTTATACTTGTCACAACAATATACTTTTTATGTTTCTTCTTAAAAAAAGCCAAATGTTTACTCACAATACCTTTTGTAACTAAATTTGCGTCTCCTTTTGGACTACTTATCATCCAAACAGTATCTCCAATTAAAGGAGGAGATTTTGCCAATTTAACAAACCATTTAAACTTCTTTTTATCTTCCTGTATATTTAATTTTGCCAGATCAGTAAGACTATTTAATTTTGCTATTTTTACTCTTACTAAAGAAGCATTAAATGATGGCAATATATATAAATCAATTTTCTTTTTTTGCATGTGTTCAATAACATGCGCTGCAGTTAATACGAAAATATCTTTTCCCTTTTTTACAACAACACCAGATCCATATATTTTACGACTTGAGTCTGTTATAGACACACTTGCATTATACTGTGTATATATTTTAGCATTGATTAATTTGGTATTAATGGATTTAAATATAGGATTTGGTGGGCCACAAGACATAAACGATAAAAGAACGATAAAACAAAGAAAATAAGAAAACAATTTATATTTCAAAAAATATACCTCCCAGACAGACTTGCCTCTTTTTTGAATATGAATTAATTAGTATGTTTTTTTTGGTATAAATAAAAAAGGCGCATGTTTGCGCCATTTTGGTACTTTTATTTATTATTATTTTAAAAAATTTACAATATGTGGTAAGGACACAGAATAATATCCACCGGGAAGTACACCAAATCTTGTTGATATAATCATATGAAATATGCCTATCAAATCTCCATTCTTGTTAAATAACCCACCACCGGAACTCGCAAAAAACCCCGTTGCTGTTGTGCCAAAAAGCAAAATCTTTTTGGTCTTACCTTTTCTTTTATGGATTAATAGATGACTTAAAATACCTTTTGTTATAATATTGTGATGACCACTTGGACTACTTATCATCCAAACAGTGTCACCCAAAAGTGGCATAGATACTGCTAATCGAACTGCGATATTTTTTGTGGTTTTTGTTTTTTTAATCCCACTAAGTAAAGCTAAATCAATATTACTATCAATTTTTATTACCTTCATTGGGACAAGTCCGAAACGTATTGGACTTAATACATATATGTTTTTCTTTTTCTTTTGCATATATTCAATAACATGTGCGGCAGTTAATACTTGTAACTTACATTTTCTATCTATGATAACCCCACTTCCAATGATATTGCCACTAGAATCTGTAACAGATACGCTAGATAAAAATGGTCTTTTGATTACCGGATTAAGTGGTTGAGAAGCGGTAAGACTCGGAATAAGTAAAGATAATAAGATAGATAATAAAATTAAAGTATGTTTCAACTAATAACACCTCCATTAAAAAATATATGTTTTTTCGAATATCATATATTTTAATACAAAATTATTAGTTGAAAAGATACCTATTTATAGTTTTTCACCTACTTAAACGAATTTGATTACTTTCTTCTTGCTAAATTCTTTACAGTTCCTGACTTTTCTCTTCCAGGTCTAACCCGTGCTATATCAATATCAGAATCATCTGTCATTGTGGAATCTCTTCCAGTGTCTGATTTAAATCCACCTTCTTCAGAAAAATTATTTGGATTATTTCTGGGCTTACCGTGCATGTGATAAATATATACCTTATCAGAATCAGTGATATGTTTTGCTAAATAATCTTGAGCCATAAGGTCACATCCCTTAGCATCTCCAACTATAAAGTCATCGTTATTAGCAATATGTTTTTTGATATGTGAAACATAATGTTTTTCAAATTCTTCTTCTGTCAAATCTAAATGGCCACTAATAAAAACTATCATTTTTCTCCTACTTGTAAGTTTCTTGCAACAATTTGGACACCAACTTCCCTTGGATACAGATTTCCATATTGTATTCCATTCAAAATTGCAATTACGGCACTTAAATCTTATTCTTGAACTATTATTCTTATACTCTTTTGAAAGCAATTTACCATTTTTACTTTCAGCAAATTCTTTTATATAATTTATATTTATTCTTTTTGTCATATCTTAATGTTAGGTTGTTAATAAGTTTTCGCTTTAGTTGATAAATTATTTCGCTTGAGTTTCAACCTCAAGTATATATCTTAAATTAAATTGCTGATTATTACCAGATGGATAATAAGTTACAAATTCATCATTATATAGTGATCTGCCAGCTTTTGCCCATATACTAT
>Ga0209756_1000085_pt1 | contig 84071 bp, 89 predicted proteins | sample ETNvirenome_6_85_FD_184071 | JGI IMG/M metagenome (GOLD analysis project Ga0209756, IMG submission 184071) | Marine viral communities from the Pacific Ocean - ETNP_6_85 (SPAdes) (version 3) | ecosystem: Environmental > Aquatic > Marine > Oceanic | place: Pacific Ocean | collected 2013-06-19 | reverse complement strand
TAGTAGAATCTGTATAAGATTCTTCTGCTAAATCTTCCTCAAAAAGTGTATCAAAAAGTGCATATTTGTATCCACCATCATTTACCAATTCTGCGGAAATGATAGTATCTACATTTCCAGCAACGTTATTGTTGTTAAGAACTCTGAATAGATAATAATATTTGTGATTGGATTTTACAATATCACTAAAAACCGCAGTTGTGTAGGAGAAATCGCTTCCATCGATGGCTAAAGATACAGTTTCCGGCAGCACTGTGTCAAAATCCCTAAAGCTAGTGGGTTTGGAAGCTAAGCGGTATATCTCTACGACGCGTTGGGGGGATACAGATCCATATTGAACCTTTTGATAGGCTGTCATATCATGGGATCTTATATAGTTTTGCGCCCGATTAACATCTTTCTCTGAAATAGCACGAGGGTAGGGAGCAGCACTGAAAGTCTGATACTCAAGATCAAACATTAAGCGATTAGTGTTGCCGAGCGCATAGGCCGGCACGACGTCGACTTCATTGGGGGGATTATCGACGACATCCACAGTTTTAGTAAGAATAGGTACTTCTACCACTCTCAGTGACGGTTGCACTGTAACTGAGATATTGGCGACATAAGGGGGCATAATATTGCCGCCGCTTGTCGTCTCCGACGAGACCGCGGCCCGTTGGGCGTCAGAGCTATAGTCAGAAAGCTGCACTCCGGCGGCATCACCATAAACATCGGACGTACTGTTCATTACATCGTCCATCGTAGTATCGGTAAAAGGATCGTAATATTCTATACAATAGGCAATCGGAGGTGTGGGAGGGCCGCCCTCTACGCCCGATGCGTATTCTAGTGGGCCGGTGTATCCATCTTCGCGGATCTGGCCTATTAGTCTGCTAACTTGCAAGCCGCCATATTGATACTTAAAACCCTTTATCACGTAGTAAGCGTAAACTTTATAGGTGTATGTGGAATCATATTTAACCTGAGAGTCAATTAACACTTGTGACGGCGACGTGCCCGGATGCGTGTTAAAAATCCAAAAGTTCTGTAGTACCTCCTGAGTCATTGCGTCCGGTTGTGGGGGGCCACCAACTTTTTCCACACGATAGGCAACTACTTCATGATATTTACTTTCCGGAATCAGGGCAGCTTGCTCCTCTATAGTGTTGGGGCCGGAATCGACTTGGGAGTTGAGGACTGCATTGAGATTATTAACTGCTACCGCTGATGTTGTGCCCCCAAACATTCCAAGAACATCAACCAACAGTAGTGACGTATTTCTACTATTGTAGGATCTGTAAAGAGCCTTAGTGTCTTCCGCTGCTTTAACTTCCAATGTTTGATAATCCATAAAACAAAAATCTTCATGAGTAAGCAATACATTATCATACGCGTACAGAACCATTTTTACGAAATCAGCGGATCGATAACTAACTATTTCGCTAGTGCTCACCGTTTGGTTCTCGCCGCGGTCGACGGAACTCGATACAAACTCTGCATTTCTTAAGAAGTGTTTGTTAACAACCGGCACCTTGTTGTCGGTTTGTTCACTAAAAGTTTCCTTGAGCGTTCTCATAAAAATAGACGAACACTCGCGAGATATTATTGCGTTGCTAATCTGGCTTTTATCTAGGCCCGGGAACTCGACCTGAACATAATATGGGAAGGCGGCGCGGTTTTGGTGAGCTTCTGAGTACTCACTCAGAATTTCCGATGAACCATTAGCGTTGAAGATTATATTTTTGTTTCTGTCTCTCATTCTCTTCATGGTGTTTGATGACAAAATGGCAGTTTTGTCGGGTAGTATATGGTTTATATAATGGGTCAAATGTTTCATTTGAGGAGCATGCCGATCGTCAATGGTCGGAAACGACCAATCAGGGGTCGTAAGCTCTATTATTTGTCCGGAGCGCCCTGGAGAAACTATCGAATTCATGGATTGGAAGAGACCCTCGACCCCACCAGCCGGAATATAAGACCCTCCTGAATAATAATCCCGCATGCTAAAGTCAAATAACTTTAAGCATCTCTGCTCTTTTTCTTCCATTCCCATAAGCGCGCCGGGCTTATCGACAGTGCTGATCAGCTCCTCTTGAGCTATGGCATAACCCATTAAATTAATACTATACCAATTGGGAATATTAAGCTCAGACATTTGAAACTGCGAATAATGGTTTTGATATCTTCTAAAGTGGCGATTGTAGCGTGGTGTTATCCCCACAACATTTGTCATGGAAGCTCCATTAAACAAATAGTTTTTTTGTAAGTTAGTGTAGGGCATGTCTGTCGTGATATAGTGGTCGTCATATGCCGCCTCATTATAGATAGGGGTTATATTGTGGTGTTCAAACTGCCCTCCCATAAATAAAGTTTTCCAATATTTGCTTCCTTGAAGTACATCACTTAAATAATCTGCTCTCGGATCACCTTCGACTCGGCACACAAAAGTTACAGAGGGTAAAATAGTTTGCTGCTCAAACATATATCCAGTAGCGCCCGGGCTTGACGCGTCGGAGTAGCCCAGCACAGCGCTCCCGGCGCCCTCTTCAACTTCTCTATTTAACAACCGAGCAGCATTGACACTGGAACCATGGTGAGATCTCACGTGAAGAATATCTTTATGCGGGTTGTCTGCCGGCACAAATTTAGTGAAAGGAGGTGGTGTGCCATACAGGTTGTCCGCACTTTTTGTATTGGTAAAATATCCACCACACGCAGCCCTAAGTCGATCACTAGAGCCAGAAACCAAATTTAAGTCCACTAATGAAACTTTTATAGCGGTAGGAATATAAGCAGGTTCACTGTCGTCAATCGTGGCTACAGTTCGACCCTGGGGATCGAGAAATGTGGTCATGAATCGTAATCTCCCGTGTCAGTGATCATAGTAGATGTGGCAACTCCTGACGTGCTTTCGTCGATGGGTTCTTCATTTTCTACAGCGGAGATTACTTCAAAATTATCAAAGATGTTAATACCGGGCGTACTTCTGGATATGTTCTTGCGCGAAGAATATCCTACCTGTAACATTTCAATAAGGTCGTCTATTTCCATACCTATGCGTACACTAACGGCACCATATGTATCGGCAGGATAATCCGCAATGCCGGCTGTATAACCAAACTTGTTCCACAACGCAAGATCTTCATCTACATCATAAGTATACACTGGGGCTTGATAAACGGCGTTGCCATAGGCATCTCCAGCGGTGGGACCGTTCACGAGCGTCGGGTCCGACTTACCAAGATGGGCATATTGAGCCAAGCCATCGATCGCCAGCGCGGTGTCGCCGGAGATACCTTGGTCTGGGTCGATATATATGCTGTTTACACTCAGTTTACCTATCATAATACCGCTGGCGGCATGGGCGCGCAGGGGGTCGACGTCAGAAATGGGCTTAAAAACCCAACCAGTACCCCAGTCCACGCCATCTTCAGCCACTATGTTCATTTGTTCGGTAGCTAAGCACCATGGAGCTATTGTAGACATGTGGGCGACGAGGTTCTCGCCCGAGAGAAAGTACACACCGTCCATCTCTAGCGTCGTCGTTTCGTCCAAAATGTCCTGGACTTGGGGAAGGGCGTCGGACCAGTCGATCGCAGAGGGCATAGCGCCGGAGGGGTCTTCTGCATCGCCATATAAAATGTCGGTTGTGGCCCGGGGTCCGCGGGAACCGTCGTAGGTCGTCATATCCTCTCTAGGTCTTCGGGCGCCGGAAAAGTCTTCTCCGCCCGTGCCTCCATATCTTGTTACGTCTACCATAATAATCTCCTAGAAATACTTGCTTTTTCCGAAATAGTTGGTACTTTGATTAAGGATATTAATGTTTGAAAGAACAAACGATAAATCGGGAAAGTTGGCCACTTTTCCTCCAGCTATTTTCAATGTTTTATATGCGATAGGGGCAAAGACTGCCTCATCTAACTTGTAGAATGGGTCTGTGGTCGATGGAAATTTATCTGTTGCTGATATTTGCTTTTTCATCGTATTATTGAAGTCCGCGCTATCCATGATATTTGGGTTGGAAATCGAAGGTTTTTCTGAGTTAGATTCGAGCAGAGAAAAATCTTTGTCAACGTCTACCGGTGCGATATTCATCATCGCTAAAGTTTGTCGAGCGACAAAATCTCTTCGATTACTTGTGCCAATCTTGTTTAATTCTCGTGTAGAACTAAATGGAGAAGTCTTGGCCATGATGGACAGGGTTGCTGACTGTACATTAAAAAGCGTAGGCTCCTTCAGCGGATCAACAATCTTGTCCATAAGAATTTGTTGTCTTTTTCTTTTTCGATACTTCGTGCTGTTTTTAATACTCTCGGGTGTAATAACCAATCTCATAAGTGTATTTCCTTGTTGCTATTAATTAGTAATAGCATAAATTTTAACGATTTCATCTATAACTCTTCAAGCATCTTATCTTCTCTGGTGGTATAATCTCCAATATGATCAATAACTTCGACTGCCAAAGTCCTATAAATGTCGAAATCGACAATGGAGCCATGACTCTCGGCGGCAACCGCAGCATCTGTGGGATCATCGCCGAGCAGCCAAGGCTCTGCCATCCCGTTATCAACTGTCTCTACTGTCACTTTTGTTATTTCAAGTCGAGCTTTGAAATCTTCGCAGGCTTCATTAAAAGAAATAAGAGCAGAGAGAGTGCCTGTTTCTGGTCGGATTGTTTCAAGCATATTATTGGCCGCTTCTTCCATTTTGGAGCGATCGCCGGCGTATACGTCACTAAAGAGGTTATACAGTGTAACATAGGTGGCCACCATCCTAAACCATGGTTGTTGGGTGGGTGTTGGATATTCGTCTAGCATGGCATCGGCAAAAAACTTATTAAACTTTTGGTCAAACGCATCAAAAGCACAATTTTCTTCAGCGGCGTCCACGTAAGCCATAAAGTCATCATGTTCTTCGATATATTTGTCGCATAAAGCTTTAACTACGTCTGGCGAATTATCTCTAATCCGGATAGAAATCTTGACGTCATCCACTGACTTGAGAGTATCGATATATTCTTCGTGTGCATTATTGCTATATGCTAAATCGTCATCCATAAAGAATTGATATTTAAAGCACATCATTCTATAATTGTTTTGCCATGTGGCGCCCATATTTAGAGCCATGTCAGCAAAGCCTTCAAATGTGTAATTCCTCAGAGAGATCTTTGTGTTCACATTTGCTGTGCCATATTCCTCAAGGACCGCGTTGATGTCGACTTCCTGGCCTTCTAACGTGTCTATCCTTCGATCGGTGAGAGCTGCATCGCGCTCGGCTTCGCGGTATGGGTTGTAATCACCGCCGGCCATATAGGGATCGATTTCCCCGGTACCGGCGCCGCCCTGCGGCGACGATGGCTGGGTGGGTGGCATTGTGCCGTCGGACCTTTGGTACCCGGTGGCGGGGCTTGCGGTGGCATTACCACTTGAGTCCACGACCACACCGCTGCTGCCGGCGTCGGGGTTATTTGTGAATCCTGCTATCTGATCAAACCGGACTGCGTTTATTCGCTCAATTCTATTGTATACGAGCGGTGCGCCCTCTTCGCCTTCAAGAGAGATAAATGTCATTCTTGAGAAGTTGGTGGGTGAATAGGGGGATGTTTCAAGATCGCTCGATAATTTCAGCAGGGCGGCGTTCGGCATGGGGCCGCGATTGTGATATCCCCATCGTGCATCGGGGGTCGCATAAGGGGCGCCTTCTTCTCTTATGCCAAAGTTGTTTAGTTGGATCTGAACACTTTCAAATCGGACGGCCGCATTAGTCATTTCTTGGCCGCGGCTCATATATGCCAGCAGCCTATCAACGTTAATGACCTGTGACATCAGTGAGCGCTTGCGGATATACTTTTCTAAATCGAAGAAGAAATATCCATATTTATTGAGAACAATATCCACTTCTGCCAATGTAGAGTGAATGCCAACATCACTTTGGAGGGAATCTAGTTCTCGACGGCTACTTAAATATTGAATTGCTTTTTGCTTTATATCTTCTTTGTTGTCCAGAAAGTTATCCAACATGAGTTGTTTAATGCTCTCTCCGAAATCTAACTTAAAAATTTCACTTTGATTCCGGGCAGTCGAGCCCGCACCTATCAGCCGGGCTTTGCCTTTCACGGCGCACTCGTTTGGAAGCGAAAAATGGCCATAGGGAACAACAGTTTCGCCTTCGCCGGCGGATATCACGTCCCCTTCCACAACGCCGAACATGAGCTTTGAAGCTTCTTCTTCGGTGCCGCCGCGCAGTCTCCGTAGGTTGTCGGCGCTGACGGTGTCGTCGAAGGAACGGCCGGCACCGAAGGCACCCGGGTAAGATGTGGCTACATAAATACTACACAAGTCTTTCCTTAGATAGCCTGAGAGCGCTTCTAGATAATCGGCATGCAGACGCTCTGTTGCAGCAGCAGCTTCCATCTGGATCTCGATTGCCGAATCTAGATCGGCATAAGGCAAATCTCTTAGCCTGTCAAACATCTTATTGGAAACTTCATCTGCGATAAGGCCCGGCATCTCTTGAAGGTACGCATCCAAGGTAGTAAAAGCGTTGGTGCTGCCCGTGTCGACGTCGGAATCCACTGATCCGTGCGTCTCGCCGCGGGTCGCCTGCAACATACCTTTGCCATCCTCATCCATGCCGAAGAGGTTCATAACAAGTGCTCGGACGTCGCGATAGATACGCTTAAGTTTTCTACGCTTAACTCTAACAAAGGGTATGTTCGAGTCATCTGAGTTTGGATCATCCAAGATCTTGTTTCCACCGCCATCGACATATGGGGATCCGTCCGAGAGGTAGGGACGTCGGGCGCTGATGGCACGGACACCTCCTATTCTCTCCCAATAGTTGCTGAAGTTATCCAGCCAGTAGGTCTCAGCATCCCATGTCATCGCACCGGTGGGATCCCAGTCCAGAGACGCGGGCCGATCAATCTCTCGACCGGTAGGGGTAATCGAACTTTTAGGTACCCAAAACGAAAGTTGTTCATCTAGATTTCCTAGCGTGTGGATGGCCCATACATCTTTATCGTCGGCTGGGGTCCAAAAAAAGTTATTGAGATAGTACTGATAATATCCAGCCCTTGGCCCCGCCGGCCCGGTGTATTGACCTGGATCGGTCAGGGTGAGGTGGACACTGTACCAAAACGCGGGGTTTTTGTGGGCGCCCCTATTATAATCGGTGTCCTGCTCCATCACCAATGTGTTCGGGCCAGTGCCACCAACATAGATAAAATGAGGAAGGGGGTTGAGTCGTGTCGCGGATGGCGAGTATCCGAATTTCGATATAGTCCAGTCCTCAGATCCGTGGGCGGATGGTGGTCGTCTTACCGGTGGTTGTTGCGGGCCAGTTCCTTCAGTGCCGTCAGGCCTGGGGGCCGTTTCCGGAGTTGGTACATAGCTTTCTTCTTGGGACAAGGAGCGTACCAGCCCTCGGAAGCGTGATGGTGGATATGACTTCTTACCTTCCTTTGCGGTAGGATTCCTTATTGACCATTCTGCGTGCTTCGAGCGGATGTCGTCTGCGTACCAGTCGAAGCTATTTCTATCGCTGGTTGATACATACCAGTGGACTCCATCAAAATCGTCATTGGCTCTATAGCCCTTGTGCTCTGACCCTTGAATCAGGCGGCCGGCCCATACATGATATATCCACCAAGTTAATTTCATGGCGGCGCGATCTAAAGGGTGATCTTGGCTGTATTCGTCGCCGAGCATTTCGTTTATTTCCGAAGCACTATAACCTACATCATCAATAGAATAAGAATGGTCACTCGATGTATAAAGTTTGTTGTTGGTCTCAGCCATGCCGGACTTCGACTCCCATGGCAATCTGGTGGCGGCGATCTGCTGTCTGACGTTGTCATAAACATCGTCGGAAACGGGATCTCCCGCATCATAGTCAAAACCGCGCACATTGGTGCCACCCCGATACGGCATAAGCAATCTGACAACGTCATTTCGCATAACCTCCGCTTCTTCAGAAAACTGGGTTAGGCGTTCAGAGGGTGTGCTTGGCAATTCCGCTCGACCGGGATATTCGGATGGAGCGTCATCCATTGGAACAAAATTCGCCACATTCGAGTGAAAGATTTGTTCATAGAGATAATCGCTAGATTCTGCTAGCTCGGGCACATACGACATTGCGTCCATGGGAGGGGGCACATATGCCCGGGCATCAACCACCTTATAGTTGCGATATACTCTTTTCACTACTTCTTGTTGATTTCTTAATGTAGCATCGGCATTATTCACAAGTATTCTAAATCTTTCGTAAAATCTAGAGAGGCGAGTTGTTGTATTCGTTTCGGAATAAACCTGGCCCGCTTTATTTAATATCTGCAGAAATTGTATGGAGTCTTGCTCGGTTTGAATTAGCAGTTTTATTTGGTTGACTGAATCGAGTAGTTCGCTATCACTGGCTAAATATGCTCGATATTCACTTAAAAGTGCGTTTGTCTGGGCGATGATCTGTTTTGGACCATACTCATCGATTTTATAATATTTCTTATTGATTGCCCGAAGAGGCATATTGGGATAATAAATCCCTCCTGAATCAACAAATACAGGCTCTCCAATGGATGATAGTGTTCCATTTTTTACCAAGTCCTCATACGTAAGATCGCTGAAGTTCATCGAATAGCTGACCGGATCCAGTGGGGAGCGCTGGCCGAGGGCTACCGGTGAACCGGTGGATACTGCAGCGTAAAAAACTATGTTAGGGTGGAGAGAAAAATGTGTTATATAAAAGGTGAGTTTAATATTTGAAACTTTTATGATTGGATTATCATCAGCGTCATATTCTGCACTTAGATCAGCCACCTCATAAAAATCACTTAATGGTACTGAGACCTCATATTCACCGCCGCGGCCGTTCGCGCCAAGGGCAGTCATATTAGATAATGCAGCTGCTAGATAATTTGCGTCAGGGCGCACGGAGTGGGGTTCTATCGCATCAAGCTGGTTATGCAGGCCGCGGTCGCTGAAATCATAAAACATGGGCAAAAGATCTAGCTTGTTTTTTCTCCTTAGTGTGCCTACAGAGTCGCCAGCTTCCGGAGAGGAAGGATAAGTGACAGCGGCATTAATATATAAACTGTTGCTCGTGTCTAAAGTTCCTAGGTCATTGGGGCTTGTTGTAATCTGTTCGAACAACTCTCGGGTAAGTTCATTGACATCAAAACCTTCCCATGTTTGAAGATAAAAAGAGATATCCATGTCTATTCTCGTTGTCGTACTTATGATCTGCGATCGCCTTGTGTTCATCTGATCTAAAACCGCCTCATAGGCGTCATCTTCAAAATCAATTGCTGCTAGCTCATCAAGGGCCACTATAAACTCATCGTCGGCTTTTACATCCAACAACGTCATTTTTTCAATAGTGGGCGTCGGCAAGTTGCGCCCATACAAGTTCATAGCCTGTTCTTTAGTTAGTCTAGACATATTTCTGGTTCTACCTCACTTCCATAAATATCGTTGTAGATATCGTCTATTTCATTTCCTGTACAATCAATATCCAAGTCAATATAATATGATGATTTGTTGTAAATTTGTAGCTGTTTGCACACTATGTCAGAATCTGCTGCCGAATCCGTCAATAAATCAAAGTAATATTCTACTGCTGTCTCCGAAGGAGCAGCATCCAGTACGGCACCCTCGGTCGATGCGGCGCCGTATGTATAACGACCTTTTTGCGTCGGCTGTGGTCTTGTCATCATTCCATCAACAACTTGCGGGTCTTTTGTCTCAAAATATTTTCTTTCTAGTACTGTGCCAGCAGATCCGGTCACAAGGAAGATTTCAATATCAAAGTTTTCATTCAATAGCTCCGTATTAACCTCGTCCACATAAATAATAGGATCCTGAGAAGAAAGTCTAATAAAATTATTATCACTAAACGCTGGGGTGCGATTATATCTTCCACGAATCGATCCGGCCGACACTTGATCAGTTTGGCGGGTGGGATATTCGCTATTGCGGATCTCTTTTTTGTAATCTACAGTAATATTGACCTGTGGTATACTAGCAGAAACGTTAGCAGATGCTCTAAATTTTTGCTCCGAACTGGTTATCTTGCCATTCAATACGACGATCTTCCATGCGGGAGCAACATCTGTATATTTGCTATCAAGCAGGGCATCGCCGATGGCCGAGTCATACTTGAATATATCTTGACGTGGCACATATTGAAGTGGGCCTATATCGGCAGCAAAGAAATTTTGAGAAAACATTCTCCTAACCTTGGCACCGGCATCACCGCCAGCGGTTGCGATGGAATACGCTTCTCTGACGTCGTCCTGGCTGAGAGGTGTTTCTCCCCTCTCATATCTAGCGGCCCATTCGCTGATTTCGCCGGCCATCAGCGAAGCTTCGTCTAAATCTCTATTTTGAAGTTCTGGTTGTTTCGCATTGATGTCTTCAAAAAGAGTAAGGCTCCCAAGGTAAACGGTTTCGTCTTTGATTCTAACGTTAACTGAATTTTGAGCTTCTGGCGCCAAACTGGCGATGCTCTCTCGATCGAGGCCTCCGCGTCTGTATTTAATATCATATGTGATGTTGTCGTCGAAGAAGGCGTAGTAAGCAGGCTTGTATTTACCCACTGACATCAGGTGTTTGGCATAGCCCGTAAGCCGTAAATCATACACTCTCTCTTTCTTGTTTAATATCTTGGTCATACTCTTTTAATTATTCTCTTGTTTGTTTTTGGCTGTTTGGGGGGTTAACTATCTTTATTGTTATCCAATTAGAACTTTACCTTACCGGTGGTTTTTTTCGACGAAGGTGGCTTACGAGTAACAACCTTCTTGGGGCTGGCTTTTTGTTTTTTACTTACGTTTACTTCTTGTTTTGATCTGATTTTTTTGCTAAGGGCTTTATTTGCTATCTTGATCTTGGTAGCTTTCGGTAACCTTTTCTTTAAAGTACTCTTGGCTGGCTCGAGCTTGTCATACTTAATATCTAAATTCATTTTTATTGTTTCAACAATCGAAATATAATCATAAGGCCAGTTATAAGATAAAGGATACCCCGACTTAGAACGCGGTACCATATCTTTCTGTCTCGTGGGTTCGCCTATTTGGGCAACTGTCATGGCGTCGTAAGAAGCTTGTGAGCGTTGTTTGACCTTGAAGACCATCCAACGCATGTTTTCGTTGGTTAAAAGGTTGTATTCATTTAATAACTCAGTATCTAAAAGGGCATGCGCGGTCGCATCTTTCTTCATCTCCATCCGAGTGTAATCACGGGGCGCCAAGTTCTGCCAAATATAAGATAAATCGTCTTGATCAAGAATGTAAGAGAACTCAAAGAAATACATAACCAATGGCTCTACTTGGGGATTACTTAAGAAATCAAACTGAGGAGGCAATATATATTTCGGCATCGTGTCTACAAGTCTTCTAATTGAAGCCCCAGCAGTCTGTAGTGAGTCCCCCTCTAGGGATCCGTCTGTTTCTCTTATGGCCGCGTTGAATCTCTTCCCGGGAATATTAATAAACCTCTTTCGAGTTTGTGCGTTCTTGCCAGCGATGTCCGACTCTCCTTGAGTTACTCCCTCCAAGATATACGGTATGGCCACTACGGCTTCCTTGATTATTTGCTTGTTTGCGACTTCGCCCATTCTTACACTGGAGTTTTCAGGTGTGAAGCCCATCAGACTTGCGAAAGACTTCACGGTCTTATAAGTGTTGGGGCCTGCATCCGGATCATAGTTGTTATATATGGAAGATCCGGTCACCACGTCGTAATGATTTTGGAGCCATTGTTTCGGAATATCTCCGATTTCCATAAAGATTCCATGATCTGGGGATTCAGGAAGGATTCCAAACTGGTGCCACATACCGCGGGGAATGACGGATCCGGATCCCCACGTCGTGGGAACAGCCACGGTCGACCCATATGTGATTGGGTGCACGCCAACATCGGTGAAGTTTAACATGGGGGTCTCGAACTTCGGCTGAATAATCCAGCGCTGGGAGACTGCTTCATTATCTTTGGAGAGAGTGCCACCAAATTTATCAGTTTTCTCGCGAACAACGTTTTCAATACCGAATAGATTAATACAAGAATCTATCTGCATTGCGTTATCGTTGATGTTCTCGCTGGCGTATGGTGTGTAGTTGCGCATGAAAGTAGGTGCGAGTGCACTCATCGAGCCTGTGTTGTTCGCCGAAGCCGATATTGTAGCAGCCAACGGGGCATCTCTGTGCAGGGTTCGCAAATACACACCCTTGTATTTCTTGTGGTTGAACATATCCGATCCGGGATCATATCTTCTTGTCACTATTTCAGTCTCAGTTAATATCCGTTGTAAATCATAAGTAGTGCTGGACGAGGGGCGGAAAATAAAGTCAACCCACGCTTCGCCGTCAGTATAAGGAGGAGTGAAGGACCAGTTGTAGCCCGCTAGCGAATCTTTAACTCCGAAAGAGGATGCAGAAAGGTTAAAGTCATTTTGATAGCCGAACCACGTCAACTGGTTGAAATCCCATGCGGCTGATCCAGATGCTGGGCGCCCAGAGACTGCCGGCCCAAACGCTGAGGGGCGGCTGTACATGCTGAAGTTGTGTTTGAATCCGACGGCTCTTTCCGGATCTTGAGGTAGCTCATAGGATCCGGATATTCCGGGGATTCCGGAAGGCGAACCCACGGAAGAGGTAGCCGGAGAGTTATATTTCTTGAAAAACGCCCGGGCACCATCTGGTGCAAAGAAATAGTTTGTGCCATCAAATCCTACTTCATGGCTATAGTTTCTTTGTCCTTCATACGAAGTCTTCATTCTCAAGCGGGCGCCGAAGGTTTCTCTCCCATTGAATCGATAAGTCGACAATGAAACGCCGTTAGATTGAAGCTTCGTATAGTTTTGATCTTTGAGGAAGAACTTTCCAACTTCAGCAAAGAAGTTAGATGCCATCATATTATAGAGCGATCCCACACTATCTCCGCCCATGGAAGCAGTGGTTGATTGAGCTAATGCCGCGCTTGGGTGAGGCTCTACGTCTACCATTGGAACATCTTTAATATATTTAAGAGGATTCATAATCGCCTCAAAAGGAACTCTCATGTCCCAGAACGTTCCGGACGTGTATGCGGCTGAGCCTTTTGCAAGATCGCCGCTTCCGGTGGGCCCATTGGAAGCGATCATCCAGTTTTGAGGAAAGTCGCCCGGGCTGAAATAGGCGCCGGTTACTATCTGCTTAAAGACCTTATAGCCATTAGTAATGATGGGATAGTCAACAGCCATTCCAGATTTGATGGAGTTATACAAGATTCCGGGCGCAAATAAAGATTGCATAACCGGTCGAGCGTAGCCATATTGGATCACATTACTCCCCGTTACTCTTGCAAAGGTTGCGAGAGCGGGTTGATAAACAGTAGCGCCAAAGCCATCTGCAAAAGATTTTGAGAACTGGCTTACCAAATCAAGCGTTCTTTGTGCGGGATAGAATCCCTTGTATGGATTAAACTTGATGGTTGCGTGGCAAGTTAATCTCAGTTCTTTGGCTTTAAGATCAGACATTTGTTTTACATCTAAGAAGTTCTTCATGAAGTCTGAGTTTGTGTAATCTTTATAGAATGTATCCTGCGAACTGCTCAGAGCAGTGCCGGGAATAGTGAAAGTATCAAAGTTGTCGGCGCCCAGAATATCATATCTTGCGTAGTTTTCGATTTGTTCCGAGATTCTAAATTCCGGAATAACTGCATATCCTTTAGCAATAGTTTTAAGATCTGCTCGGAAATCGTCATAATCGTTATACCATGGCTTAGAAGAGGCAGAAACAAAGCCCGTCGTATTGTTGGACATTGTAAGATAGCCGGCCTGTGTGTCGGCCTGCCACAGCGCTTCTCCAGATCCTGTTGCTAGAGAGCCCGTCCGTCCGGCGATTGGAGCGCTCATGATCTGGCGCTCAAGGCGCATGTTATTTGCATCCATGCCCAGAAGCTGTCGATTAATCGTACCCGATAGAGAGGGAGATACTGCAGACAATGGCGAGTTTAACATGTGCTTGCGAGAATAAAGCCCCCCATTTCTCATTGCTATCTGCACCTGCCATAGGCCGCCGTTCGTCGTCTTCGCAGGTGGGTCTTCAAAATGATAAGAGGTGTAGGTATTTTGGAGTTCACCGGCAGTGTTAGAGATTATTGGATCTTGTATATCATACGCATACCACGGGCCGCCGCCGATGATTGTCGAGCCTATGGTCGAAGGCCCCGTACGTGTCAAGAAGTCTTGAGGCGCATCAAGGGCCCACATGCTCTCGGAGAGATAGCTAGTAGACCAAGCCTTGACTCCCACAGAGTTGGTTGCAGGGTTAACTGTTCGGTCGACCCGTACATCGCGCCAGAAGCCGTTGTCATATCCGACACGAGTCATGGATGATGATATGAACTCTCGGCGTGTCGATGGAAAAAGGTTCTCAGAGTATAAGACCCAGTTAAGGTCAACGTTATATCTGTCTTTCATCGCAACAAGTTGCTCGAAAGGTGTGACTTCGCTTTGGTAGTTTAGGTTTTGGAATACATCCAGCGCTTGTTCATTGAATCCGATCATCTCGTTGTTATAAGATGTTTTGAGTGTCACATTGTCTTGTATCTCGGTGAGACCATGCTTCGAGCCCGACATGGAAGTTACGTAATCCATGTTAACAAGTGCTGGTGTGCCTTTCATTGAAACAGGCGGGAGGTCGAAGCTTCTCGACACATTCCCAAGATAACTAATATTAAGTTTATTGGTCTTCTGTTGCTGCATGAGCAGGGGATGGTCTTGCTGGCGCACTTGTTTCCATGAGGGATAACCATACTGATTTCCTCGCTTCCACATGAGGTTATTGAACATATATGCCTCATCTTTGGGATCCATACTGAGTACTTCAATAAGGCCAGCATTTCGGTTAATATATTGCGTAATGGGCGTCGTTGCGGAGTACCCCAGTATATTTGATGATGCGCTAACTGGTTCGTGTATGTTCAAATTAAGCCTCTGAACTTGTGGTAAATCAGCGGGGGAGTAATCAGTGGGATCAAAAGTCAAACCAGCGCCAGTATTTACTGCGCCGGCTTCACTAGCACTTACAAAGTTCAGTGGTTCAATGTATGTGGATCCACTTCGGAACCAGAAGTCGCGAGGGGTGAAGCCACAACTCCACCACGATGCTGTCGATTCTAATGATGAAGTGATCCATGCATACTGTCGCGTATCGCGTGGGATCTGATGTTGGATGTTAAAGTTATCGTATTGTGACTGTTCTGTGACGGTGCACACTTCTTCAAGGCCAACGACTGACAGAGTACAACCCGGAATAGGATCGGGCCAGACTCCATCAACAGCACCACTGCTGAGGAGGAACTCGCTGGTGGAAATAGTTGTGCTTTGCCGCCCCACCGGGTACATGTTGTAATGTGGCTCTGGTGAATGATCCCAAATGATGTTGGAGGCAGAGAGCGGTGAGCCGACGTTGGATGACTTTACTTCGTCTTGTTTGCCGTTGGGGGCGTATTCTCCAAGAGCATACCACGCAAACAGATTGCTGGGCGCGGCTGTATATGCTGCCGATGCCGTTATATCGCAGGGGACGCCGCCATTGTAGATCTCGCTTATGTCGGCTGCTGAAAGGTTCCTGGTCCACATTGTCATTTGATCCATAGATCCAGTGAAGGGGTCTGGTCCAGTTGCTGCGGCCGATGACTCTCCGCCAAAGGCGTATATTTGTTGGCCGCTTTTGTTTGGCACTCCGCCTGCCGCGGGAGAAAATCCTTTGAACGAATAGTCCCCATCCTTCTGAGCATCATAAGTCAGGATAGAGCCTGAAGGATTCGTCACGAAACTTGTGATGCTTATAGGGCTCCCATCGACATAAAGAGCAACTAATGATTCTGCATCTTGGGCATCACCAAGCGCGCCGTTTTTGCCCTGCAGGGTTACTGCATAGTGGTGCCAGTTTGCATCGGTAAGGGCTGACGTTACTCCGTATACTGTAACGAGTCTCGGAGTGCCATCGTGACCAGTGGATGTGGTTCGGGTTCTTACCTCAACCGTAAGTCGATTGTTATTGGTTTTTTCAACTACAACGAATGGTTCCGATGCAGCACTGCATTTTCCAATTGACCACAGTGCCATGGCAGTCGTCTGGGCGCCTGGTTTGGCCCACATTGAAAGCGTCATGCCGGCGCCATTACCATCTCCTCGGAGAGATGCAGTCAAGAAATCGGCACTACCTGTGTCTGCACTGGCCAGAACGGTGCCTACCGACGTGGCGGCGGGGGCTGCGACCCAATACCCAGATCTCAAGTTAGAAAGCGCGCTCCCGCTATATATCGGGTTTAAAACGCATGAAGTTTGCTTCTTGACACAAATATTGTTTCGGTGAATCTTGTGGAAGTTGGGTAGCTGATTATATGTTAAGCCCGGCTCTGGTACTGTGGTGGCCGTGATTGAGTCGGCGTAAAAGATACTACCGACCTCGGCAATCGCATGGACATCCGCTGTGGGGAGTATACTGTTCCATACCGCCACATCAGATATCTGGCCCGCGAACGTACGAGTGCCACCATTATTGTTTCCGATATGACATGTCTGAGTAACAATCCCATAATATGTGCCGGCCGGTGCGGTACCGGTTTGGCTAGCGGCCGCGGGGACTCCGTTGATATAGATAGTGGGTGCATTTGATGTCGACGTCGCGTCATATGTTACAGCCACATGTGTCCATATCGATGTGGCAATCTCGGCTGTGGTCTTCCAATTGGCAACCGCGGGGCCACTATCCCATTTAACGCTGAAGTTAAGCTCTGTTCCTCCGGCGCCGTCTCCGAGGAAAAATCCGATATCTTGGTTTCCAAAATCTATAATGCGGCCGTAATTATTTTCGCCAGCACTAGTTGGGTAAATCCACGCTGAGAAAGTCATCTGCTCGGTTGAGCCCCCACCGGTGTCATTTCCGATGATTGCATCCCAAGTTGCTGCGGCGCCAATGTTTGTATCATCATCAGACCCATCGAAAGTACAGCTTCCTGTTTGTATAAACTTGTTCGGGAAGAGGGTTGTACTAAATGCCGGTCGATTTGTGGGAGTACCGTCGCGGCCGTTTCCACTACTGTCGACAGCATCGCCGGCGGATGATATATCTTCGTTTAGTCTCCACCAGCCTTGAAGGCCTGCGGAAGAGCTATATGTGGAGACGCTCGGTGAGCGAACGTACATGCTACTTGTCAGGGTATAGGGGATTGTCGGCAATGCAACAGGATCCCGACCAAAGCGCGCAGTGTGGCGGGCGTAGTGAGAAGTTAATCCCACGTCGCGGCCGTGAAGGTCGAAGACACGAATCCCCGTAGTGCCGGCGCCCGGTGGTTCCGAAAACGTCCCAGAAGGCGGCTGAGAGGTCTTAATGACCGTCATGTAAAGGTTGTTGAGGGTATTGTATACAGAAAGTGAGTCAGACCTAAAGTCTCGATACCCTGTGCCATCTGTAAGTGGTCCTCCTACCGTACCAAATCTCGTAGAGATAATAGAGTTGTTTACTGTTCCTGTAAGGTAATCGACACTATACTCATCGACAAACTCAAAGTGTGAATCGTCAGTACGATGTAGATCTAAGAAAGTGCGTGTCTGAGTTGAACTGGTGCTGTTGTTTTGGAATATTTGCGTAGGAAGTGCCGGCTGTTTTTCTATAAACTGGCGGGGGTTAGCGTAAGTGTCAAAGGAATGAACAACTTCATAATTGTGTTCGAAGTTACCAAGAATGGTGGATCCAGTTCGCATGCGAATGTTGCGAATGTTTACTGGACGCTTTGCCGTAAATCCTCTATAATAAACAGCTTTTTGGGAAGCTGTCATCGGATAAGGGGGCACATCTGGCTCGTTCGCCTCTGGCCATGGATAGTCTGCTGGTACTAACCCGATGGCTCCTGAAAGAAAGTCGCCAGTTGGGCAGCCCGGGCCGCGCTTACCCAGAAGAAGTTTCCATGCCTCGGGGCGTGTTGTATAGTTATCTAACCCTGTGGAGAAAAATGTTTTGGTGGAGCCGCTGGTGTTCAGTGGCACGTGTCGTGATTGATGGCCTCCGACTGCATATTCAGTGAATGGGCCTTGCAGCGGTTTTTCCAGCTCATAGCCATAAACGTCATTGTGTAAGTTGGCGACAGTAATGCTAGATGATAATCTCGCAGAAATGAAGTCGTCGATGCCGCCCGATATAGAGGCGCTCATCAAGTTGAACGGGAAGGCAAATGAGTTTTTAGTCTTGGTATAGTTGTAACCGCCATCATAGTCGCGGCCCTGTACAACTCCTAAATAGCGATGTCTCTTTTTGCTAACATTGCCATCTTCTTCCCACTGTTCGATATCTTCAATCGCCGTCAGGTCTGCAATGTCGCCATAAAGAACGTTCTCGGGTATAAATAAGCTGTCAGCCGTATTAATGGGGCCGGCTGGGTATACTGAAGATTGAACATAGCTAAAACTTTTGCCAGGTTCGAAGTTAACTCCACCTTTAATTGTCTTATTTCTTTCCGGCTGATTAAAGTTTACAACCCCATGTTTTTGTGTTTGCAGAAGTTGGTTTCTAACGTATTGTGTGCCGTCAGGCTTAGAAAGAACAATTTGTGAACTCGATAGAGATGGCTTACTCCACGAAATATTTCGGAAAGCCCTTCGTTGAGAATCGATAGCCGCATCGCCAGAAGAAATCTCAAATGAGCCAACCCCTTTAGCACCGGGCTGAGCGCGCTTTTTCCAATAGTTCTTATGAACATTCACTGGACGCGGGGAGGCCTCTACACCGCCAAATAAATCTGTGACGTATCCAAGCAAGTTAGCGCCAATACCAAGCATGGGTGCTTCAGGATCGGGCTGCTTAAATTCTATAGTAGGGAACTTGGAATGATATTTGTGTCTCTCCAGAATATGGCTTTCGACCGTGTTATACATATCTGCTACATATTCGGCTGAAGCAGGTACCATTTGTTGGATAATGGCAGCGATCGCGTCATCAAACCATCGGAAGTATTCAGTAAACTTTTCAACTGTCTTGATATCATTAAACTTTTCAAAGTATATTCGGCGCAGTAAATCTATGGGTTTATATTCAAATCGATAGCGGTGAACGGGATCGCCAATCATATTGGAAAAATCCAGAACTCCTGCAAAATAATCTAATATTTCTTCGGTTACCGATGCGTATAGACTTTTTTCTGTTAAATGCCTGTAGCTTGGGACTTCATCAAAGAGTCCGAAGAGTTCATCGTCCTCATCAAGGATATTCACCATTTCATCACTTGTCACGATCTCCGGATCTACAAACTTGAATTCATTTACAAGGTTGTTAGATACAGCGTCTTCCGCACTCGCTGGGAAGCCATGGCCTTTTCCTGCGTACAGGTAGCCAGATAATTTACCTGCCCAACCAAACTTCTCCATAACCGAAGTTCCAGCACTATTGAGAGAGCCTGAAGATAAATCCGTAACATAGAAGTTGCCGGCGCTGTCTGAGCCGGTTACGTTTCCAAAATACCAATTAAGGGCGAGTGTATTAAGATTGTATACATCATGGGTCGCCGCCAATGGATCAATACCTGAGATATTGCGATAAGAACCTGAGACTCCTGAGTTTTCTCGGTCTAGGGCGTGTTGTTTGAGGGAAATATTGTCAATATATTTTGTCCAATATTTCAAACCATTAATTTGAGTATCAGCAAAATGTGTATTCGAGCCAGTAATGTTTACATTCTGGGCACCAACATACATTCGTTTCCATGATCGGAGGAAGTTCTTGCCGAACTCAGCCTTCATAGACGCCGAAACCTCAAAGCTGTTTCGTATCGTCCCTAAAGTATTGTTGTATCCGCGAAATACAATGTCATAGACGAAATCCGTTGAACCAGAAATGATATCTGAGCCATACTTAGTGGGGCGCAATCCAACTGAGAGGTTCCAGTCTTCGTTGGCATAGACACTTAGGAAGTTGCTGCTTGTAAGAGCATCAAATGGGTGAGGATCGAATGAAGAAGTAAGCATAAAGCGAACATTCTTGGATCCGAGTGCATCCCTAATGGCGTAAACTTGGAAGTTAGCGACATCTTGCGCGCCAGTCAGAGCGGTTGTCCCTCCGGCATATCCTGTGCCGGTCGCGCCAGTCATCACAGTCATTCCACCAAATAGAGAAGACGTGAAAAAGTTCCTATCCATGGAATCCGCAATCTTAAAGAATCGGGGGAATCTAATACTTGCTTCTGCTGTAAACCCATAACCATCTTGATTACCAGCTTCTCCGAACTCATATGGGCCCGGGATTGCTTGCTTTCCAGAACCAGTTATATACCCTAGAGAAACTGGTGCCGGGTAGGCCGGATCTTCAGCTTGATAGACGACTGCTTCCATATTGGATGCAGTATTGAAGTTAATCATCTTACGCTTCTTAAGCGTTTGCTTGCGATTGGTGTTTAATTCATAAGTTTGATTGTCTGCATACGTATTGAAATAAACCAAGTTGTCATCAATATTGAAACATCTTAAGACATTTCTAATGGAACGATGAGTACCTTTAGATTTATAAATGGTAGCTAAACTATTGTAAAGATTTTGATATATTAAGTTCTTGGTATCGTTTAAATCTCCCTCGAACATTTCCGTGTTCGAGCGATCTTTAAATCTTTCGAGAATCTTAGAGTCAACAAATATGTCCGGCGTTGTCAATCCCAATGATTGGGGCAAATGCTGAGCAAAAGGCAGCGGTTTATATGAGGAGCTTGTAAATTGCTCGTGCCTAAAGGACGGCAGCGCTGAAATCTGTAAGTAAAGTTTATCAAAGTAGGCGCCCATAATGTGCGATAATTGCTCTATGTTGCTTTGTCCATCTGCATCGTTCGTAGCTTGGGCTTCTTCGACTACCCATGCGGGTATCAAGTTGAGGAACTGTCCCGCATTTTGAGTATCGTGATGCTCGCCTTTCGCAGTCAGTTCTGTTCGTAAAGAAGAAATGCCTGCATGTTGTGGTCGGATAATCGGGTCTAGGTATTCAAAAGGCGCTGCTGATGCGGACACAATGGCAGAGCCTGTGTTGCGCGATACTGACGAATATCCGGTCCATGTACCGTTGCATAAGCGGCCGGCATAATCCAATACCACGCTATCGATAGTTGGGGCGCCGGTAATACCTTCATTGAACTTATAGTACATACCAAGCGTTGTATTAGAGATGTCTGTGTTGGTACCGCCGCGGACTTGATCAAACCAGTATCGGCCGATCTGCTCAGCGTTTCTTGCAGTTTTCCAAAATCTAAATTCATCTAAAGATCCGCTCAGCTTACCGCCTCCAACAAACTGGCTCGCAGTCAGAGTGGTATCTGACACATAAGCCGGTGCCGTTAAAAGGGCGCCGATGCGACCTTGCATATTTTTGGATGACAACTCTCCCATAGTCGTCGATAAATAAACGTTTGTATCGTTCAGTTCTCCGTTCACATACAGAGATGCTTTAAAGGCGCTGCCGGAATTCTCTAAAACAAATGCATAGTGTCGCCAATCTGACAAGCTATGTGACAGATTTGCTGTACCAATGGAGGAAGTGTTTATCTGTTCTGCGCTCGCGCTCAAAGTTCCTGATTGTACAGTAATCAAAAAGGGACTTTCTGTTGCGCCGTAAGCGCCGTCGGCGGCCAACTCGATACGAATGCGTCCGTAAGACTCGTCGGCACTAGCTGTGGCATTATTATTCCACATATCGAACACAACCTGTCGGTCAGTAACACTTGTTCCAAGTGCGCCGGTCATAGCCCAGAATTCAATGGTAACCCCTGTATCAAAGTCGGATCGGAGGTTGGAGAGACGCGTACCTGAACCATAATCCGAAGGGAAGCCGCTGTTTACGTACAGATTATTATCATAAATGTTGTTATATTGGAACTTGCTGTTGGTTGGATCCGGTACAAGTTTTTTAATGTTCGTTGTCTCGTTAACTACGTTTAGGCCGCCATTGAATGTGATGTATTCCGCAACCGTCGGCATGCCATACCCGGCGCCTCCATAAGCTGGTCGGCCGCTATATTTGGCCGAACTCGTTACATTAACAGGAGAGATAATGCTGTATCCAGTTGTGCGAGGATACTTCTTATCAAAAATATATTTCTCAATGTCCAGCGACTTATTATAGAATTTAGTTATTTCGGAATCAGATCCATCATAGGGATAAAAATCCAAGATACGATCAATAGCACTATTATAATAAAGATTGGCAGAACCGTACTTAGCAAATGTGTATGGGTTCTCATAATCAATCTGCGGAATAAAACTATCTTGCCGAGCTTTTTGTGCCTGCAGATTCTCCGGCGACTCAATGTCGACAGATATTTCTTTTATGCTTTTGTCTGGTAGATAATTTCTACCAAATAAGTCCTTAATACTCATAGTTTACCACTCTAAACTTAAACATTTCATCCTGTTCAAGCCAAGATTTTAATTCGTCATCATAAAATGCAAACTTAAATCCATACTCATATCCAGGATCAAGCAATTTCATATCAAAGTTGAAGTAGTTACCCGACACATCGTAAGAGAGTCCAGTGGAGAAGTCGCTACCGGTATCGTGCGGAAGAACTTCAAGAGCATCTAAAACGCGGAATACACGATAAGAGGCGCTGACGACCGGCAAATGCTCCGGTGTGGTCTTCGCTTTTGTATAAATGGTGGGATTCCAATTTTTATTTCGGATATATAAGCTGAACCGTGCTGTCTCCGTGGGACTGTAACGGTTTTGCAAGTTACTAATATTAATATAGTATGTAGGCTCGCGGACATCGGTGGTCGCGCCGAACGTCTTTGGTTTTGTCGAACCCGTAAAGAATTCTATACCATTCTTGGCATGGCCAGAGGCGGCGTGAGAGCCACTCCACCAAACGTCATAAAGAGTCTTAATTGGGGTTGCCGAGGCAGTCGCACAGATAGATGCCGAGTATATACCCGTGGACACATAGCCCCCCGTTACGGCGTAAAGACCATCGCAAAGTAATAGTTTAGAACCAGAGGGTGCATTATTTTTAGCAGAACCAGAGTAGAGACTCACCATAATTGAGCCAGTGGTGCCAATGGCGGGGATGTTTTGCAACTTGCCGCGGACATAGTTATAAATATAGATAGTATTTTTGTTATCTGCGGCGGGTGCTAGAGAGCTACTGTAATAGAAGTCTCCTCTATCGTCTCGGGTTGTGCTATCCCATCGTGCTTCTATACAAGGCTTCTTGAAGAAATATTGTGTTCCTCTTCCGAAGAATCTTTTTGTGTAGTAGGAATCAGTGGCGCCACCGGTATTATTGATAATGCTGCCGGTGTAGAGGGGAGTAACGTCAGTGTCATTTGATGCTGAATAATAAGCTTCGTACGAAGATGAGAGTATCACCCCTACCCCGTAATTGTCTCGCGTGCCAGCAATCCAATGTTCAACCAGCGGCGAAATATCAATTTCTAAATCTTCAAGGCCGGTAGAAAAAGTCTGCTTGAATCGAGGGTCGCTGGTACCGGTTAAGTATGAGCCGCCTACTGCGTTGGCAGAGGAGGTCCATTCGGTTGTTTTGGTTGCCATAATCCAGTTGGAGCCGATGTTGCCTTTGGTTAAATCAGTATAGCTCTCAAGATCCAGACCGAGGCCTTCTTCCCACTCTTGCGAAACCGGGAAGACTTCAAGGGCAAAATCCCGCGGTACTGTCTTTGAGGTTTCGGCATTGTGTATCTTGAGATAGAATGAAACAGAGCCGCTAGCGGGGATCTTGTTTGCAGTGCGATCAGCAGTAATGTTCGCAATAGGAAATTGCATTAAGATGCGTGAAAGCTCTTGAGAACCGCTTGTAGCCGATGCTGTAGCCATTGGGGCATGGCCATAGATAGAATAAACTTCAACAATATCGGCCTGACCACAGTTAGCGCCCGTACCTCTAGTTGTGAGATTGGGTTGAAACGCATTGACAATCGTGTTGTCGAGGCTAGCTGTATATCTGAATATTGACATTATCTAATTTTTCCTGTGATGTCGACATCGGGATATTTAAGTTCCATGATTGCGTTCTTGGGTACCACCATATATGAGCCATCGCCAGAGAGATTCTCATTTATGTTGATTCCGGCCGTAGAATAAGCTCCGCCGCTCTTGTTATAAACTTTAACTTTTGTAACATCCAAAACTCCTGAGACTTTTTTGAGAACTTCGTAAATATCACTAATATAAAGCGCTTCTCCTATAAAAAGAGGATGGGCATAGTGCTTTTTCAAAGCTGCTATACAGCGGTCTAAAACAATATACTTATCAGACATTTTCTGTGGTTTTGCTATAAACTCAATTCCAAAATTTAAAATATATGGATCTAATATATCAACTGTGTCATTAATCATTCTATACTGATTTAGCCATGTTTTTAAGTTGTTTTTAATAGTAGAGTTACATAGAGTTAACTTACCCGCTATATCTTCCGAAACAACATACATATTCAGGTTGCGTTTTTGGGAATCGGAGTCTTTTTGTACCGAAACTCTTTTGATGGCTCCGAACTTGGGGTGCATACGATACGCTATGTTTTCATAATCAGTTTGAGTAACTGCTCTATTTTGAGTTGGGAAAGTGTCATATACTCGTTGCTTTATTTCTTTAGTCGTAGGGTATGACACATCTCCCATAATAGGTTCTTCGTTGTTTACTTCCAATGAGCTGCGCACATTGGCGCCCTTGGCGGTCTGTAAATTTTGCGCGTCTTTAAATTGGAAGTTTGTCGACGCCACCGAGTTTAAGGATCCGACTGCTGTATTAGAGTTGGCGCCATTTGTAGTTCGGAATGTAACTATAAGAGTAGTGTTAGTGGGCACGATGCCGAAGCTTTCGTTGTCCGATAATCTTGTAGGATCGAAAGTGGTTGTGGTCACATACGTTTTTCCAAAAACGTCTACTGCCACATTTTGGGGATTAGCAATAACATTAGATGTGCCCATCTTACCACTTCCAAATTGAAGGGTTACCTTATCGCGATTAAACTGCGTTATGAATTTTCGAGATACCAAGGTGGGCTTAAGGATAGATGGGACATTATCGTTTTTGTAGTTCGAGTTCGCAACGTCCTTAAAAATCATATCCTGCACAAGATAATCAACTTCGAAATATTCGTTTCCTTCCGTGTCGAAGACTGAGATGATCTCAGATACATTCTGTGTAAGAAGAGTCACGCTTTTAAATCGCTCGAAGGCGCCCACAGGGATTCTCTCTTGGCCGAACTGGCCCGAGACCACATTACCATAGGCCTTGACGGCATAATAGGTTGGGGCGCCCGTAGTGGCGTCTACGCGGGCTGCTACAAAGGTGTTTTTGGGACTTGCGAAGTCGATGTTTTCAGTTAATACAAAACTTTGGCCAGAATCAGAGGAGAACGAAGTGCCTCTTTTTAAGATTGGCAGATAGTCTGTGTCTGGTCCAATACCGGTAGTTGTGGCTGGCACAAGAATAAAGAGTGCGACGGATCCATAGGTTGATGGGCGCCCAGCAAACTTATATCCTAAAATAGCGCCATGGCGAACCACGTTGGTATATTGAAATGATGTATCTAGGAACGATTCATTGACGTTATAATCTAAGTAAAACGACAGTTGATCTCCGACATACGAAACAGCGTCTAACATAAGGGCGCCGAAGGAGGCCTCGCTGAAATCTTGAAATGAATCAGGGTAGAATCGTTCGGCTATTTCCAACAAATCTTGCTGGATAGTTTCAAACTCACGATGTGTATAATCGATTGGTAGTAACTTTTTTTGATTTTTAGACATAAAAAATCCTCAATTTAAATAGTAAATTCTAATAAATCTTTAGTATTTAAATTCGGTACTGCGTACTTGATTCGAACACTAAGTGCATTTGCGTTTTCATCCATGGCTGTGAAAAATACTTCTTCAATCGCAACAGCGGGCAAATAAATTTTAGCTTGCTTAAGGATATTTCTCTCTATTTTGGCAAACGTTGACTCAGAAAAGTTTTCAAATAGGTATTGTCTCAAGCCCACTCCGAATTCTGGCTCCATCACTCGTTCGCCGGGTGATGTCAATAAAAGCATTTTAAAATTTTGCTTAATCATATCTTTGAAGCTTTTGATCATTTGAAAACCATCAGAGGAATTGCGCTCAAGAGGTAATCTGACTGAGAGTGATGCCATGTACTTTTTCCTGTTTTAAATATTTAGATCGGTTGTGAATAATCAACTAGAGTTCTTGCGTGAACATTCTTCGCCATTGGCATTAAACACATTCCCGCGCGCTTGCTTTTTCTGGAACCAAGGTAATATCTGAAAAGCGGCGTTATATCTGAATTTTTCAACAACGCCGGCGACCCATTCGGCGCCCGGATCTCGTTCAGGGCCGTCGTCAAGACCAAACTTCCTGTTCCTGTAATTGGATTTGAATGCGCTTTTCATGTAAGAAGTCATCTTGCGCAGACAACTCTGATCCCATTCATCGAAGTCCAAGAACCCGAAGCTTGTGAACCAACCGTTTCGATCGTCTTCAGAAAGCCATCCGGGGATAAAGTATGGGTCCGGTACAATATATGCTATTTTGGGGTTGGTGTGGCCCTCCGGAGGATCGGCGGTTGGAATATATTCTTGGGTAGCCTCATCCCACGTGGAGATAATTACTTGTTCGCCGAGGGAATCGCGCTCGGCTTCCATCCAAACAAAGCTGCGATTGAAGTGGCCGCCGGGCTTGCCGCCGTCTCCGGGCGGCTCTAGAGGAATAATGCTCTCGGGCATGCCCGGGGACTTAAGGGCGCCAGATTCTGCAGTCCATTCTCCGATCGAGGGAAGAAGACCCAAATCATTATAAATAGCCAGCATTGCGGTGGCCTTCTTCATGGAAAAGATATAATCAACCATTAAGCGGTAGTTGTCCTCAGTTTCAAGCTGATCGATTAAGCATAATAACAACTTGCTATTTGCCTCCACTCCCTGAAACTTAGCGCACGGAAGATCTAATGCACCCACTGTTGTGCGCGCAATCGGGATGGGGCCGGAAGCTGCCATAATCCCTATCTCTAAGCCGTAGTATACACCCAGTTCACCGGTGATACCAATTGGTTTACCCTCTCCGATTACCACATTGTCTTTTATTATTTTTTCTTTCACCAGTTTAATGTTTCCGGGATAATGATCTGAAATATTTCCATTAAGGGGTCGTATAAAAGCTTTTGCTTCCTCATTGGTCATCCGGGTGCCGCCTACCTCAATATATTTTTTCAAGTAAAATTGTTTGTGGATATCCGTTGAAGCATACGTCGGGCTCGTATTAGGGATGTCTCCCAGCAGCGTTTCCTTACCATCTTCGTCGCGACTAACCACTTCTAATATATCAGCGAAAGGCACAAGCCGATCGTGTTTTTCATCTTCAGCATGCTCTGGGCCGGCCATATACATATTATACCCATCGATGTCCCTCTGAACGTGATATTCCCCCACATAGGGGTGGCCGCTGGGCAGCGCTAACATATCTCCGGTGCTGTAGTGGTTCGAGCCAGACATCGGGAGCGACTGAGCCTTGGGTCGGGAAATATGTTTGCCGCGCAGTTTAAGATCTGCTCCGCCTTGACAATATTTGTTGTAGAACCAGAAATTCATATTATAGTGGGTGGGTGTCGCGTTCGCACGACTGTATGCCTTCACAAAGTTGGCGCCAACGGAACTTAATTGTTCCGCCACCAACTCTTGCAGAACTATTTTTGCATCACTTTCCACACGCTGTACAGCTTCTAGGTTTTTACTCTCTCTAAAACTTTTCATAGACTCAAACGTCCCATAGTCTTCGCTGTTGAAATCATCGAAATCCCAAGGATATTTATAAGTTTTCTGAAGCTGATCAATCTTGTCGAGCGCATTACGTACGTGCTCAGGCATAGTCTCCACTGTAACGAACTTGTCCTCATCATCGCCGAGGCGCTCAACATAAAACTGCACCGACATTTCAAGGAAGGCATACCAGAACTCGTTGTCACTAAATGGATTTAAGAAACCAGTGCCGGTTGTCATCATCTCTTCTTTCATTATCTCTACAATATAACCCGCGTAAGCATTGCTGTAGTTGCTTGGAAACTTGGGCGCGAATGTGGAAAATACAGGCAATGATTTTATTATTGAAACATTTGCAAAGGCCCGGATTCCAGCCATGATAAGGCCGCGGATTGCGCACTTGCCAGAGCGAGTCAGGATTCGATCAAATGGTAGTTCTTTGGTACAATCAGGAGAGCCCATCAAACGAGGGTCTTCGGATAGAGACGCATAAGTTTTTGAAACCATTTCTTGGACTTCGCCGAAACCGGCGATGCCTTCTATTTTAGGACTACAAGGGCTGCGTTCGGGGAACATTATATCCACCATACCAGTCCAGCCGGTGTTCGGCATAGGCTTTGCATAAACAGGGGGAAAGATAGCATTGCCTCCGTACTTGCCCGGATCAAGATAGAAGACTCGGGTTCTTTCAGGTGTGGGGGGGTCACTAGTATTATGATTGTGCATGTCGCGGCTGATCCCCATAACGGTCGCGTCGGTGGCCCAAGCTGGGACATCTTCGCCCTCAACTTTAAATGTGAGGTCCCAGATGGGAACAAATGAGCCCGATGGACCTCCGCCATAACCGGAGCCTAAAAGCTCGTCGTCCATAGTAACTCCATAATCGAAGTCGCTGCGCATAAGCGGATCCATTGTGGCGCCGAACAACCATGCGCGCTCGTTGCTACCTATTTCGTCAACCATGTCATCATAGAATGATTGATTGACTTCTGTATACATCTTTTCTGCTTCATTAAATGTCATTTTCCCGCGGGTTAAATCTAATAATGCGCCAATAGGGGGAGAATAAGACTTATATTCTTCAAAGCTCTTTTGTAATGTTGGATATTGGTCCATTGCCAGATCGCCCAAGCTGTCGTCTACCGACAGCCATTCCATCCTTTTAACCCGTACAATCTTATTCTCATCTTCCTTGCTGTCCATTTTCTTTTTATCGCTCTCGGAAAGTGTAGAGGTATCTTGACCCTCTTTTGCACCGAAGTTAATTGCTGTGGTTATTGAGACTCTAACATTGTCGTCAGGGCGATTCCTGAACATATTGCCGGACGGGACTATCAAATCATGATAGAACGCATTAACTTGATATCCATACGCCCACTTAGATTGGCCGCCGTTGGGGCCGGTGCGATATCCCTTCGCGTTGTCCTTGAAGGTTAAACGAATATCTGGTGTGTCCTTGCGGGGTTCTTTAGTAAACTTCACTCTATCATTGTTAAACTGTGGTTTCGCCGTCACATTATAGCCATAAGATGGGACATCCACCAACTCAACATCAGTATCCCACAAAAATCCCTCGAAGCCAAGATCGTCGAATGATTTATAGAATGTTTTAGTTTCCCTTTTGTTCTGGTTCGGTTCGAACACCATAGAGGAGGCGTCGCTAGTTAAGCTCTTACCAAAGAGGTCGGACGTAATGAGACCTGTGGGTTCCCCCACGCCGCGGCCTCTGGCTTCTTTGGGCAGTGTTCTGGTACCCGATGCAGGGTTTCCACCTCTTTGATACTGGCCTTTTAGCCAACCAGCCACATATTGGGGGTAAGCGCCGCGTCGAGAGCCAAAGAACATCAAATCGATTATATAAATGACCACAAGAAGAGGAAACAGAATCAGCCATCCCATGAGCGCAATAAGCCAGATAGGGATTTTCCACGGACTTGCAGGGGGGTCTGGGGGACCAAATGGTTCTTCGTCAGAGATCTCTCCGTAATAGGAAACCCATTCGGCGCCGTTGGCGGTCTTGTCTTGATGGACAGTCCATGGGTTTCCATAAGTATCCGAAAGGACCATATTGAGGAATCCCCAATCTTCGTGGTTATTGAAAAGGCTGAATCCGCCATCGCCAAGCATATCGGCCGCAAACGTGGCTTCCATGTATTTCATGTTGCTGTCGAGGACCATGTTAGCCGTTTGTAAAATTTCATCAGGTGTATGGGGAAGAATCCCATTGTCACACCCGGGATCAGAAAATACTGGTGGCATCAATTCTTCTACAAGATTGGATACACCCTTGTTGAGGACATTGGCAACATCATCTAAATCTTCAAGTAGTTGATTTTTGGCACTTGCATTTAATGCTTCACATTGTGCCGGGGACATGCGGCCTTCTAAAATAGCACACCGCTGAGCGTTGAATAGATCTAGCTCTTCCGGCGTCGAACACATCGATGGGTTGGCTGGCTCTCCGGCTTCTTCTGGATACTGTTCCAACATCGACTGCAATTGGCTTCGCGTTTCAACAGGGATTAAGAGTCCAACATTCCTATAGAAGTTGGCAATGGATGACTTTGTGGGGAAGGCATCGCGATATTCGGGGTAATCAAACTCGATAATGTTGTCTACCAAATCGCGGGCGTGGGCCGGCATGCCCGTCGGATCGATGAACGATGTAAAGACTTCCTCGCGCGTCATTGTGTTCATAGTATCAGCAAAGAAACTAATCGCCTTCTCTCTGTCGGCCAAGGCTGCACCGCCAATACCAAGCTGGTCTACCAGTGAAACAACGGTGTCTTCTACCTGTTTGTCCGAGGCAGAAGGCCCGCAGATAGTATCTCTAATAACCCCAGCTAGACTTTCGCGGCCGCTGAGAATCTCGGGTAGTGAGCCTGCCACCGCCCCCACTGTTTCGAGTGCCTTACAGATCGCATTTCCAATAATCTCGCAAATTTTACCCAAGATAGCTAGGAGGATCTTCAGGATGAGCATCTTGAGGAGACACTTTAGAAGCGCAAAGAGGAGCCCCAGAATGTCAGATAGTTTAGGCCATGCTCTAAAAGGATTCTCGAAGCGAATGGCAACGACATCCATGGGATCACGACAGAACGGCAACCCAAGGCTCTTGATAAAATCATCAATACCGGGATTAAAGAGAGGAGGAGCGGGGCAATCAAGAAGAGCGATAACTGCGGAAATCAGTTGCGCGCCGGGGAAGTTGCTTAACTGATCTAGTAATACTAGATAGTTGCCCTCGTACACCTCGATCAAACCCAATATATAAGCTTCGAGCACTATGTTGGGATCCAATTCTCCCTTTTGTTGATCGGATGGGCCGGCTAGCATTGCCGATAATGTTCTCTTTTCGCCCGGGGTCGCCGGAGTCTTTGATGTAGTGCTGCCGTGGGGGCCCGGGCGCGCGTTGGCTTTTTGTTGGGCCATGTATTCTTCATTTTCCCATGGGCGCTTTAAATTATAGCCGCCCCAGAACGGTGCGGCCTCTTTGCGTGGAGAGGGGTCATCTCCTAATCTTCCAAAACTCTTCCCTGACGCAAGATTCTTTTTGACTAGTGCGTCAAGTTCTCTCTTCTTGTCATCAGGAAGACCAACAAATAACTCGCCAAAGTCCTCAACGCCCATGGCTTTTAGTGCCGACAGGACAATTCGACCAAGCGCTTCGTCCATGCTGAGGCCCTTAAATAAGCACTCCATTGCTTCGAATAACAGGTCAAATAATCCGCAATTTTTAAGAGGGCCTAGGCCGTATCTATATAAGCTATCCATGCCGGCCAGACCAAAGCCACCGCCGCTGCAGCCTAAAACGGCGCCGGCGACACTGCCGGCCGGGGCTAATATCTTTTTACACATGTTAACGAAGATAGGATCTTTCTCATCTACCGTAAAGAATGATTGGAACTCTGCCATAGTTTCCATATTGAATGCGTCTGCAAAGGTTGCCGCGGCGTTAAGGCCCATTTCCCCAAAGTCTTTGTCAACCTCGTCTGGATTGGAGCGACACAACGAATCATGGAAGGCCTTAGCAATAGCATCACCCAAGCTGAATACTTCATCAAAAATATCTTGGCCAAGTTCTTTGAACTCGTTTTCGAGGTTATTGGCTATACAATCACTGATAGTGGGGGAGCCCATGGGTCCTTCTGGCTTAAAGTCGTAAATTTCCGGATAAGTATATTTGGTTAAGAATTCAATCCACGGAATCGGTACGCGGGAGCCGAGATCACGGACCATATCATTTTGCTTGGCAAAATAAGCTACCGCGGTTTTATCTCGCCAAGTTGAGCGGCGGCGCAATGATGCCAATCGTTTTTTACCGTACGTTCTTCTTGGCCTATCCAAACAGCCTGCGGTATATACTTTCATCTTTTTGATTTTATAATCGTAGGTGAAAACACAATCTAGTTTGGTGACCATTGCATCCGAACTAAAGAAGTCCCCGAAACTAACATTGAGGGTAAAGCCTCGCGCATCAAGCCACGAATCCAGTTCGTCAACAAGATCCGCTACAGCGCCCGAACCAAAAAATCCATCGTCGCCATATTCTCCGAGATTAAAAATCACGTCGCTCTCTTTAAATTTTAAGTTGCCGCCCTCTGTAGCTCTATATACTTTCAAATACCTATTATATAGATCAAGACCTTTGCGAAGCTTAAGAGCCGTGACATTCAACATCGAAGCGTTAATCGAAACTTTTATGTCTGTTTTGTCTATGGGCTCTTCGTCGGCTGCATCGTCGTCGTTCTCTAAATCAGGGAGGGCCAATACATCGTCGTAGTCTACAGAATAAAGCAGTTTAAGTCGTGATCGTGGGCGCGGATCCATGTAGAAGTCAGTATATTGTACAACCGCTAAGATCTTATCAATACTTTCTTGAGAATCATCTTTCTGAAGATACTCAAGCATTTGTTGAATCGTGCCCGGTGCATGAAACTCCCAGATTTCCTTTAGGGCCGCTTCGGCCTCATCGTCGGTCATTTTAGCGTTATATCCAGTGGTTGTTCTGGGGGTCGTTAACTGCACTTCATACATACAGTTCTTTTCATTTATACGAGGGACTCCTGATTGCATGTCTCGCCAGTTTGAGACAATGGTGTAGGGGTTGGGAATACAACTTTTACAAACTTTAACCGGTGGTGTAACGTCGCCACAGATATCAGGCATGCCATCACCATTTTTATCTTGGAACGGTAAATACGGAGACTGACCGTCGGGAGCTTCCAGTTCCGGAGTCGGTACCATTGTTAAATTTTTGCTAGCTTTCGTATATTCTGCCATGTTAAAACCCTAAGTTATGTTTACGTTCCGACTACAAATGTACTTATATCCGCCCACATTCATATAGTTGAACTGGATAAAGTTCATGTTGATGCGGGCCTGATAGTTAGCATTTATTACCCAATTCAAGTTCTGCGTGAGGAATGAAGACGCATTGCCCATCGATCCCGGCCACATTGGGTAGGGGAACATGAATGCGTTTAGAGCGTTATGCATCATCGATGTCCAACCTATGACGAACAAAGAGGCAAAGATGTCTTCTATGCAGTCGGTTATTTCAAGCAGTGCATCTCGCAATAAGTCACCTCTCACTGCGGGCTGCAGGTTTCGAATTTTTTCGAGAGGATGATAAATACCGCCGTAGGTAATATATGTACCAGTGTGGTTGCCCGCGATAAGATTGATTTCAGGTGCCCTTACTGAAATTTTCCCACCCAGAGAGTTAGTCTCTCCAGTTAAGCCATAACCATCGGGATCCAGAGCTTCGCCCGTGACAATGTTGACACCTTCGCGGCCAATTAGGCGAATAGTGTCGGCTTTTGCCGCAATAGAGGCGCGGGCTTTGGATGGGCCTGTGTTGCCGGCTGCCAAACCAAAGTTCTTGTCAACGTCAGTTAGTTGATTTATAAGAACCCTTGCGGCGTCAGCAAACATAGAATTGTCAACATACGCAGTACCACCTTCTTGACCGGGAGGGCCTTCACCTTTTCCGGCATTTGCCATGCGCCCAACCACCAAATCAATAGAGTTGGCGCGGTTAGAGCCCATCGCTCCATAACCCGAGGCGGCAGCGTCGGGTCGATCGGTGCCCAAAACTATATAAGAGCCCTCATTTTGAAGGATCTCTTCGTTGGGGGCTACCTTATAATGAATATTTTGTACCGCAATCGGGCTATGGAAAAGTCCGTTCTCGGCATATTGAGGCCTCTGGCCCGAGTCTATTCTCTGTTGGGCAGTGGGTGGTGTTTCTGATGGTTTGTTTTCTTTGTTTTTGTTGTCGTAAATTTTAGTTGTCATATTTTCCTCTTTAACTTATCATGCCTAGTGCACGCATGTTCTCTTCCCTTTCGCTTTCTGCTGCAGCGGCGGTAGCGATGTTTTTTTCGCGTTCTGCGCGCAAGGCCTTCTGTACTTTTTCATTATTGTGATGCTGTGAAGCTTTATTCGCTCCGCCGTAATATGAGCGTCCAGAGCAGTTGTTGCCCCCGCTAGCGCATGGTCCAGGACTGGGCACAGAGGCCCATTCGCGAGCTAAGTCTAACTGTGCTGCTTCAATATTGTCGTGTCTCCCCTGAAGGTATCCTGCTAGTGTTGATCTCTTAGTACCGTAAAGGAGGGCGCTTCCCAACTTATCTTGGGTCGCCGCATTGAATAAGGTATCGCGTGAAATGCCGGTTTCCGCTAGCGCAAGCAACATGGTTACGGGTATAATCTGGTATCTTCCTGCTGCAAAGAGGACGGGCGGGGTACCGCTCGTTCCCTTTATCGACGAGTGGGCTGCTTGGTGCTGCAGAACCTCAGCGATTGTCATTTCGGTAAGATTTTTAGGTAAAATGGTGGACGCGTTATGGGTGCTCCCTATAATGGTGCCGCCGCTTGTGCCTTGGTTCATAGAGTTATAAGTGCCTTCGCCGCTACCAATAAACGCTAATAGGTCGCCGCCGGCGCTTTGGCCGGCGTATGGAACTCCCATGGCGTGTGGGCTTGCATTCTTGTTTCCATAAGCGCTCGATGCCGGCTGTGCACATCTATTGCCCTGTCGGCGATTGCGTGCTACATTTGAGCCAATGATGTCCACGATATAAGCAATATCAGTGTCATAAGAAAAGCCCTTCTTTTCCATACGAACCAATACTTCACATCCCCCATACAAGGTTTCTCCGGAATAAAGAGCGGTCGTATACATTGACTGGAGAAGTTGGTTGTGCCCCACATTTGCCGTGGCGGCCTCTCCTTGTGGACAAGGATCTGGCAAGAACGCATGTGGCGAGTCTTCCAAGATCTGAATATAATAACCCTGATATCCCTTTCCCCGAAGGCGAGATTGCTCTCCCGCCGGTAGTCCTTGCATGTTTTGCATGACTTGTGGATCCATCTCTTGGCCGGAGCCAAGACGACGAAGAATCCGAGCTTTAAAAGTATTCTTTCCCGTAAACTTATCGCTGGGTGCTGCCGCTTTCCTGATGGCAGATCCCAGCGCGTCGATGCCGCCGGTGCCGCTCACTAGGTCAGCAAAGGATATAAGGTCTTTAGCCATCGGCCGGTTCTCCTTGAATGAGGTTGAAAATACTGTCCTTATCTTCGTCACTAAGCTCAAAAGATGTTTCATGGTCTTTCTTTTGGATAGAAATAATCTTCACTAGTTGCTCATTGGAGCGCTGCAGGGTTTCTATATGTTTTGCCGCAACCGGGCTAAGATACTTATTCTGTTCGGGGGCTGCTACGATGCAGTTTGCTATCTCGTTCAGAAACTCACGCGCAGCTTTGCGATCGCCGCGGATGTTATCCAAGGCCTCGTTAATCAATGAATCCAGATCGTTTTTACTCATAGCGCGCCATTATTCCAATTTTGTGTGAAGAAGTAATACTTCTTTTTAAACTTTTTCAGAGAGTTAACGATTTGTTTAGTGTTTAAACCGGTAATCTCGCGAAGGTATAAATAAATAGCCTTTTTATTAAAAATTTGAATTTCATCTTTAGAATCGAAAAGAACACAAATCGCCTGATATACCTTCAGATCGTTTTCCTTCATCTGCGTAGTGTCCCATGATTTTAATTCTTTATAAAACAAAAGCCAAAATTCATTCTCCTCTCTTTCGCTAAGATATGACTCAGTGGTTGATAAGTAGCGTTCTTCATAATTCTTAGCTAAATTATCAAAGTTAACTTCTGTTCTATTCTTTCTCTGCTGCCTCTTTACTTTGTGAATAAACCAGTTTTTAGTGATAACACTAAAATAAGAAAAGGCCTTTGAACCCTTATTGGGATCATATTTGTCCAAGATTGTCATGAGCCAAATTTTACATTCGTCTCTGAGAGAATCTATGTTGGGTAAGTTAGTAAACTTATACGTAAAAACAATCTTATCCACCATTTCATTAAATGCTGGCTCTATCCACTTAATGTAGAGATCAGTGCGCTCGCGTGTGCAATTAGTTATGCAGTAGCGTATGATCGCATTTTCGTGATCTTTGGTAAAATAATGATTTTTCTTACGGCGCTTCGTCTTCGGCGCTGTCGGGTTCTGGTTCGGCATCTTCCTCTATTAATCCGTAAATATATTCAAATGTCTCCAACTGTTCGTTGAAAGATCGGGCATGCTCCATAAGAGCGCCTAACGTCTCATCGCCGTAAAACATTTCCAGTTCATATACGTTTTCAATATGAGTGGCAAATGAATCTACCATTTCCTTAAAATCGTACATTTCTTCCGAAATGCTTAAAAGACGAATTATTGCAGTGCGAACATAATATATAAGACCAATATTAAGCACGGCTGATACTAAAAGTATTACTAAAAGGATTATTTCAAGAGTCGTCATGGCTTCTTTCCTTCACTTCTTTCTTTTGTTGTTCTAAGATTTTTCTATTTTCCTCAATAAATTTCTTAGTCAATTCTCCCGTTTGGGAGGACGTTACGCCTTTGTTTTTTGTAACAAAGGGTTTGTTAAGCAATTTTACCAGAGTGTCGATGCTTTCGCATTTTGGACAAGCCAACGGGTCTTCTCCGATAAGATGCATAACCTTGGTAGTTTCATCACAGCTTTCACAATGATAAGCAAAGATGGGCATTACCGGACCACTAGCTTTTCTAAATCTGCGGGGGTGATTTCTGATTCATCACTAAAACGTACACTGGGTGGGTTATTAACCACGAGGCCCTTATCTGTAGCCGTTAGTTCAAAGCCGCTCAAAATAGGGACGATATCCAACTCATTTAATAGTGACTCTTGTAGTGCCATCATAATGGCCCCGAGTGCTTGATTTGATAACTGCATTTTTACTCCTTTAAAAATTCTATATGTTGTTGATTTATAGACATTATATCATTAAATTTAAATCTGTATACGTCAAAGTTTTTATACTTGACTACACTGTCTCTAGCAACTGATTGATATTCCATTTCGTTGATGTTCAAAACAAGACCTTGGCCGGCCTCGTGAACTATATCATCGTTATAATGCGTCCACCATTTTACGATATGGCCCACTTCTATGGGATGCGTTTTATTTTGCAATGGCTTTTAAATCCTCGTCATACATCATGTGGGCGAGTTCCTTGAACTTAATACGTGGCTCCCAGCCGAGCTTTTCTTTTGCTTTGGTGGGATCGCCCAACAACAACGGAACCTCATGGGGGCGGAAAAGTCTTTCATCTATTTCTACGTGTTTATCAACATCTAGGCCGGCGTAATTAAACACCTCGTGTAGAAATTCTTTTACCGTGTGTGTCTCGCCTGTAGCAATAACATAATCATCTGGGATCTCTTGTTGTAGCATCAGCCACATTGCGTCGACGTAATCGCCGGCAAATCCCCAATCTCGTTTAGCTTCAAGATTGCCTAAGAATAACTTCTCTTGGCGCCCTAATCGAATATTGGCCGCGGCCTTCGTAATCTTGCGTGTAACAAAAGTTTCGCCGCGGCGGGGAGACTCATGATTGAAAAGAATACCACTGGAAATATGCATTCCGTATCCTTCTCGATAGTTCCGACACAGATTGTGTGCGAAGACTTTCGAACAAGCATAGGGGCTAGCCGGCATAAGTCGCGTGGTTTCTGACTGGGGGTTCTCTGGGTTATCTCCGAACATTTCAGAAGATGACGCTTGGTATACGTGCGCGCTTGGGCAGATATTTCTGACTGCTTCAAGCAATCGCAAAGTGCCCATAGCTACGATATCGGCTGTTTCTTCTGGGGTATCAAAGGACACCCTAACATGCGATTGTGCTGCTAGGTTATAGATCTCATCAGGTTGGTATTCCAATAATAACCGATGGAGGTTCCCTGAGTCAATCATGTTTCCATATACTAACGAGAAGTTTAATATTTTGTCAGCATCATTAAAGATATGATCGATGCGATCGGTACTAATCAAAGATGTGCGTCGCTTCAAGGCAACAACATTGTAGCCTTTATCCAACAACAGATCCACTAAATAGGAGCCATCCTGACCTGTGGCCCCTGTCACTAGTGCTGTTTTTTGCTTATTGTTCATGTTGTTGGTTCTCCGTATACCATTTATATGTTTTCATTATTCCTTCCTCGAACGATGTGAATTTAAAAGGCCCAATCAAATGTGTAAGTTGTTGATTTGAGCCATCCTTTCTAAACTGACCATCTAGCTTCCCATTAAATGATAATCTCACATTTTTATCAATTTGTTTAGTTAAAGTTCTCGTTAGTTCAAGAATCGAAAGGTTCTCGGGGGGTGCAACAATAACCGGCATGTCACTATTGTGGTTTTGCAACAGAACAGGTATTATTTTGCATAAATCATCAACATACAGTTGTTGTCTAAGAGGAATCCCCGAACCCCATAGTTCTATGGCCTCTCCGGGCTTTGCCTTCCACGTCTTGTGAACGAGGGCTGCTACAAAGTGGGAAGCTTCGGCACCAAAGTAATCTTCGGGTCCGTAAATATTAGAAGGGCAAAACGTAGAATAGTTTAATCCATATTGGTTTCTATATGCGCATGACGCGACATGCAGCATTCTTTTAGTCATCCCATAAGAAAAATTTGTTTTAGCAGGAGGTCCGTCATAGAAGCTGCTCTCAGTAAAAGGGAAGATCTCCATCTTCTCCGGGAAAGCACATGTGCTCAACGTAGACAAAACACGTTCAATACCAGCCTTGTAGGCCTCATGAACCACATTTGTATTCATCATAGTGTTAATATGAAAGAAATCTGCTTGATTTTCTATATTGTCTTTGATGCCTCCCACTCGGGCGGCTAAATGTAAGACCGCATCTGGCTTCAAATCATTGTATAGTTCTCTCACTTGTGTAGAATCGGTCAAATCACAATCTTTTGAAGAGAGATATGTCCAATAGGGCTGTTGTAGCGCCAATCTGCGTCCAACAAAGCCGCTACCACCTGTAACAAGTACAGTCTTATGCATTACCATATGAAGTTCTCCTTATAGTATTGTACGGTGGAGTCAATCTCTTCGTCGAAGATGTGCTCTGGCTTCCAACCAAGGGCGCGTAACTTATCATCGTTCAAAGCATACCTAACATCTTGACCTTCTCTTTCATATGAAAAATCGACATGGTCTTCCCAACAATAGCTGTGTCCAAAGAACGCCTCCATGATCTTCATCACGGTATCTATGTTTTTCTGTTCAAAACCGCCGGCAACATTATAAATTTCATTAGTTTTTTGGGAATCCATTATTGTCATCACGGCGCGGGCTGTGTCATCGGCGTGCAACCAGTTGCGAACCGGTGTGCCGGCATTATGTAATCTTATCTTTTTACCACGTTGCAGGTTTTTAACAGACAATGGGATTAGCTTTTCAGGATACTGACCTATCCCATAATTGTTGGTGGGTCTTAAAAGAATGTACTCGATATCATAGGTTCTAGCCCATGCGAGAACAAGCATGTCTGCAGCGGCCTTTGCGGCTGAATATGGATTGCTCGGATGAAGTAGGTCCGTTTCTATGTGTTCTCCTTTAACAATGTCTCCGTAAACTTCGTCGGTGCTAAAATGAAAAAAGATCGGCCGGCGGTTGCAGTTAACGGGCTTGTTTCTTATCAAATCTAAAAGATTACGAACCCCCATGATGTTACTGTTTATAAACTCTTGGGAATCGATAATACTATTTCCCACATGAGACTCTGCAGCCGTGTTAATAACATAGTCACAATCATACAAGTGTTGAAGATCCTTGATATCCTCTTTTATAAAGGTGAAATTGGAGCTATCATTGAACTCTTTTAATAAAGCTTCATTAGCAACATATGTGCACTTATCAACTCCATATACTTTCCAGCCTCTTTCTAAACAGCGGCGCGTTACATAAGAGCCAATGAAACCCAAACAGCCGGTAATATATACAAGCTTCATTAAAGATCCCCAAAGAAACCATCGACTGCTTCTTTGATGTATTCAAGTTTTTCATCTGTGAGTCCCACATAGGTTCCCAAAAAGAAGGAGTTTGTGGTAATCAACTGGGCGTTAGGGAATGCTTCGTACATATCACCGTATTCTTCCGCCAGATGCACGTAGCCCGGGTGGGCCAAAATATTGCCCGAGAAGTACGAGCGTGTTTGAATTTTAAGGCCCTCAAGATGGTTTACTATATCCGAACGAGAGAAAGGAGCATCTTCGTTGATTGTTAATAGAAATGCAAACCAACAAGGGTCCGCCTTCTCCGTAGCAACCGGCATATGGAAATATTGTTGATAAGGCTCAAATATAGCCCTTAGCTTGGCCCAGTTCTCTCGGCGGGCACTATCTAGCATCGGAAGCTTGTCGAGCTGTTGTAGGCCCATTGCGGCCTGTAAATCTAGAGGCTTGAGATTGTATCCTATTTCATCGAAGACATAGCGGTGGTCGTACACCGCATCTTTGAGGCCCGGGAGCCAGTTTTTAAATCTGTTTCCACATGCGGTTTCACTTGTGACATTGCCCGGCTTCATGGTATTACAGTAACACGCACGGCCCCAATCGCGAATGCTGGCAAGGATAGTGCGGGTTTTGAGACTGTTAGTTGCAATGAATCCTCCCTCTCCCATTGTCATATGGTGAGCGGGAAAGAAAGAGCATGTTGACATGTCTCCGTAGGAGCCAAGCTTCTTGCCATCATAATAAGAACCCAACGCATCGCATGCATCTTCCAAAAACACAAGATTGTATTTTTCGACAAGCGCCATCAATCTGTCCATATCGGGCGGATTGCCGAGTACGTGGGCGAACATGATCCCCTTAATTTCAGGGTCTGCTTCTAGAGCCTCTTCTACTTTGTCTAAATCTAAGTTAATACTTGGAAGCTCAACATCTACAAAAACTGGTACCAAATTATGCTGAATCAAAGGATTGATAGTTGTGGGAAAGCAAACAACTGGGGTAATCACTTTGTCTCCATCTTTCAGCTGTCTATCAAAACGTCGCGACTTTGTGGCAGCGACCATCAATAGGTTAGCCGAGCTTCCAGAGTTAGTAAGAGAGCCATAAAGCTTTCCTAGTTTTGAGGGGAACCTTTTCTCGAATTCGCGAGCGTTTTTGCCAAAAATCATCCAACCGTCAAGTATTTGCTTTACAGCTACAAGATATTCATTTTCATCGAAAATGGGGCCCGAATAGGCTATCCAGTCTTCTCCGGGTGTCCATATTTCATTTTCCTGCTTTTCGGTAATGTACTCGGAAACTAGTCCTAGGATTTGCTCCAACTTTTCAGACATTCGTCTACTCCTTTGTCTAAACCTATCAAGTCAATATTTAATGAGTCAAGTGTCATTGATTCACCCGTATACGGCTTACCTAACTCTTCGTGGTCTATTATAACCTGCGATTCTGCTTTTGTCAATTGTTTAATTCTTTCCACATGTTCACTTAGGGTATATTTCTCGGGATAACAGAGATTAATATCTCTTGGGAGAACAGTGTGATCGGCGTGAATAATAAAATCGATCACTCGTCCTACATCTTGAGCATAAAAATAATCCATATATTTGTCATAAGAGATGGTCGGCTCTTTATTAAGCCGAAGCTTATCATAACATGAGCGAAATAATCTTTGAGACTCTTCATGCCTTCCAAAACATCCAAATAAACGTAAGTTATAGATATTGCTATTCATTTTTACTATCTTTCTAGCAATAATATTCTTTGTTAGTCCATAGTAATCAGGGGGAAGTGAGATATTAACAGATGTTTCTTTTGCATTATCAATAGGAAGTGTGCGATTAAACTCGGCGCCGGATCCAAAATGGAACATATATTTGAACTTATCAGAAAAATATGCCAGATTCTGGAACATACTAACATTATCGAAGATGTCTTCTACATGTTCTTTGTGATTTCTCTTTCCTCCGCGGACGGCCGCGTGGATAACGACATCAACTTTGTTTTCGTTAAAAAATTTCTGTACATCTAAGAAATCAGTAGGGTTGAGAGTCGTACGATCGGTAAGAAACAACTTTACCTCTTTTCGATCTTCATAATAATCTTTCATCTCTTTAGCTAAAAAGCCATGGGCGCCCGTTATTAAAATGTTCATATTGCCATAATCTCCTGCAATACTCTTTCTAGTCGTACTTTAGAATCATGATCTTTTAAAAACCTGTGGTGACCGGCTGCAGCAACCTCTTTTAGCATTTTTTCGTTGGTCATTAGGGCGATTGCCTGTTCAGCAAACTCTTGGGGGGTTTTAAAAGTAAGTATCTCCGTGCCTATGTCATAATATTCTTCTATACCGGGATGATATTGAGTTAAAAGCGCGCCGGCGCCGGCCGGCACCTCAAAAATCCTTTGTTTCATTTGAGTCTTTCCGTCGGGGTCATTGTCGTTAACCGAAAGGTTTATTCCCACTTGGCTATTGCTATGAGCCTCAAACAACTGCTGTTGTGACAGGCCTGTTAAAAACTCTACTGGAATCTTACTATCGTTAAAAAACTGACTCCGAGAGGGCGTGGGTGCACCAATAAAGGATAAAGCATACTTACGTGTATCCAGAGCGGTGGGGGTAAAATATTTGGCGTTTGCGTGCCAGTTTCCAACAATAATATTATCATACCCCTCGTTTTTGTATTTTTCAATGTGATCTCTCTCCGGAGTAGAACACACTGTGAAGGCACGGCACGCAATCTTAGAGAAGGTGTCAAAGCGCCACGTATCATCACAAAACCAATTGAATGTTTTTGTGCGGCCGCTTTGGGTTTCTTTCATTAGCGCGTTCCACGGCTCATAGGGTGCGATGGCTTTGTCTCCCGTAAGCATACAAAAAACAAGCTCAGGCTTAAACGTCTCAATAATTTGGTCGTAGGTATTGCCGGCAGGATCGCCGGCCACTGTATCATAAAAGACAACCTCGTGGCCGAGCGATTCGAGCGGCTCACACACATACCACTGGCTGCTATCAGGTTGTCCGCGGTATGTTTTATTTATGGTTAGAAGTATTTTCATCTTTTAAGGTTCATGTAGACAGGAGTCTTTTTGTCTATTATATATTTAAAATCTCGGTTCATGTCATCACTATCTTTTGGATGTATCGTCTTAATATTATTAAAGTTTCTCATGATCTTCTTGTCTTCTTCGGCCCAGTGAGAGAAACCCAAATAGCCATAATCTCGATCTCTGCCTCCGCCAATAAGCTTGACAGGGAGTTTTTCGTGGTCTACGTAGTTTCTAATAAATTCAAAGGGACGATAAAGCACGAACGGTGTGATGGAATATACCACCGGGATTTTACCGTCCATGGCGAGGCCGCTTGCCATGCCTAACATCAGCTGCTCTGACGAACCTACATTGTAAAAGCGATCGGCATAGTCGATCCGAATACGATCCCAAAGCCCATAACCAAGATCTCCAGTTAGAAGGAAGATATCTTTGTTTTCACCCATCTCCAAGTGTAGTCTTTCTGCAAAATCGCGCCTCATACGTTTACCTTTATAGTTGCTATGCGTTCGCTGCGTGTAGAAGTGGCCGGCGGTGCACTAGCTACATATCCATATTCTTCTTTTTCGAGATGAGCAGCACATTCATGAAATGCTGTACGTACATCTTCAACCCCAAAGTCATCAAACAACACACACCCCTTCTTTGGGCCAATAACCTTAAGTGCTAGTTTCCAATCTATACTCACATACTCATAGTGATGTGAGCCATCGATGAATACTACAGAAATATTTAAGCCAGATAGTTCCTCATCAGCGTGAGAGGATAAAAATTCCTCTGCTGTGGTTTCATGAAAAGATATATTGTTAAGCTCTTTAATATTTTGATAAAGATTCTGTTTCTGTTCCGGCATCGGTATAAACTGAGTATTTTCCTTCTCTACCTCGGCAGGTGCAACGAACCTATCTCCCAAAAAGGGATCTATTCCATAGCATATCCTTTCGGGAACGGCCTTGGCTACTCTTTTCAAGGTGTGCCCCTCAAAGCAACCAATCTCCAAATAGTTTCCTTCACATTCTTTGAGGCGTTCAACGATCTCTTGTACCATGGCACCATCGGCTAACCATGATTTAGGGGATTTGAACATCTGTTACTTCCTTTGTTTTTAAAATTTTCGTTGCTGAATTATAATCTTCTTCACTCATAACATGATAATGGGCGTTCAGCCCTCTTAAAAATGGGAAAACACCCACTTCAGTGTAAATGATATGGATACTTGGAAGAAACACCTTTAGCCTGTCGACTAAGTAGCGTGTATCTACGGTATCATATGCACAATAACCATTAACATTAACATATATCCTTATGTTCTTCAGATTGTTTTCATAAATAAATCGGAGTGCTTCCCAGATACTTCCTTCCGCACACTCTCCGTCACTAATCAAGCAGTGTACAGTGCGATCAGGATTGGCAATTGCTCTGCCTACTGCAGCTGTGATTCCCATACCCAAACTTCCTGTGGAACAATAGAGATCATCTTCTTCGCATCGGTGAGGGTGACCACCGTGTTTTTTAAATAAGACACTAGCGTCGTGGTTCAAGTACTTTTCTAACACTACATATAGTGCTAAAGCGCAATGGCCGGCGGACAAAATGAATATATCTTCTTCTTCTTTCTTCGCATAAATCTCATCGATGATGCCAACGCTAGAAAAATAGCTTCCTAGGTGGGAAAGCTTGTTTTCATATGCAATGTCTAATATTCTTTTTATTAAATCCTTTCTTTCCACTTGTCTCTCCAAAAGTCTTGTATCATTTTATCATAGTTAATGGCTTCTTTATGGACTTTCCACGTTGCCTGCTCGTCGTGCCATCTATAATAGAAGCCGAGCCACTCTGGTACAGGATATATAAACACTCCATCATCAACCAAGCGACAGTATAAATCATAATCTGCGGCACCTCCGTACTTTTCCGGAAGCGTCTTAAGTAGGCCGTCATGATACAAACTAGCCTTATAGAACACAGAGGGGGAGTTTACAATACATTTTTTCAACAGTTCTTCTTTTAGTTGTTTCATTGAGCTATAACTGTTGGTTAACATCCCAGTGTCTGTATTCCGGCCTTCTTTGACACTAAAGCCGCGGGCGGGACTCTGAATAGCTTTAATTTTGGGCGCCTGAAGCATTATCTTCATACAGTTTTGTATATATTCTGCATGCATTAAGTCATCCGAACCAATCACCGTCATATATTCCCCAGTCATTAGCCGGTATCCCGTTGCCCGGGCTTCATCCCAACAGTTTGGGTAAATGTTTTCTGCCGAAGATAGAATAAGATCGGGATGATGTGCTTGTATTTCTTTTAATATCTTAACGCTCTCGTCCGTACTCTCATTATCGACCACAATCACTTCTACATTTTCATAGGTTTGTGTGAGAGCGGATGTGACACACTCTTCTATCCACTTTTGCGAGTTATAACATGGTATAATGATCGTTACTTTGGGCCTCATAAGGCTAACAGGGCCTCCACTCTATTAGTATAACAGTGATTGTCTAGGATGTCTTGCTTGTTTTTTTGTTTTACGGCGCTCAGTTCGATGTCGGACAAGGATAGAAGCTGTTTTACGAAGTCGACCATCTCTTGTGCATCTGAAGATGTTTTTATGTCTGGAAACAATCTACTCAACTGTCCTACAGAATCCGAGACTAAAGCGCCATTTAATCCTAAAGATTTAAATGTTCTTTCGTTCGTGTCATGACCAAGGATTCTTTGGTAAGCATCATGAATGTTTAAAGTTATTTTACTGTTGGCAAGGAGATCACACTCCTGCTGGTGTGTGAGATTTTTGTTTACGAAAAAACCACACTTAAGGCCTGAATCTTTAAACGCTGTGAACGTTTCTATGATTATCTTTCTCTTTTCGTCGAATCCGTTGTTTGCCCAGCCGCCAACAAAACTCACATCAAACTGTTTATATTTCGGCTCTGCAGCGGGCTGGTACCCTATAGAATCAAATGCCAGAGGTATGCAATTTACTTTCTTCCATTTGTCGTAATGGCCCGGAATGTCTACCGCATCAGAAAAAGCCCACAAATGAACATTCGGTAGGCTCGTTAGTGCCTCTATAATATCATCAGGCATTCGAGAAACAAAGTTGCGGTGTCGACCCCAAGGATCCGGAAAAGTGTGGGGCTGTACATGTATAAAAGTTTTGTGACTGTTTTGTGCCGCTTTTAAAAACAAAGGAGGGTTCTGCAAAACACTCTCTCCAACCGACATCAGCACATACTCTTCTTCCAAATTTTCTCTGCCGGTTGGGATTTGACTCGTGAAGGCAGTTAGCCCATCGGGATCTTCTGTTAGTTCCTCGGCGACGTCAAAGCCCAAGCTCTCCCATGCTCTTCCGTATCCATCGTATATCCACCGACCTGCAAAATTAGAGTATTTTGGTATGTACGCTTTCATGCTGGCGCCCCGTAATCAATATTCATATATCTTTCGCATGTGTGCCAGTTGTCTTTACCACACAACTCCTTAAAGTTGCTCCAGAATCTTGCGCGTTGCTCGGTCGTCAACTCTATAGCATAGCGCGTGGTGGTTTTTCCATCACTACGGGTTCCACCATATATTTCATCGGTGGGGATTCGAACTGCAAGGCTGGCGTGTTTTTCGATGGCTTCTCTGCCGTGGTGTATAATTAATGAGGGGTTTAGGAAACGTCCGGGCCCGGCACTGACGTCGACTTTCTTTATAAGATTGGCAATCTCGTACCAGGAGAGGGCGTCTGCGGGGGCAGATGGGGATGGGCCACAAAAAGTGTCGTAGCGCTTCGAGATCAGTCGGGTTGCGACATAATCGAGCATTTTGTCATCCAGAGGGGGAAGAGTGAGCGCTTCTATCCCCGGATTGAGTTTTCCGGACGCAGTAAAGAAGACCAATGTTATGGGAGGTCTATTTGGGCCCGTGTCCATCCCGAGATGCTCGCCTGCGATGGGCAATGTGTTGGCCCACTCGGCAATTGTACTCATCTCGATCGAGGTGGTGTCTCGCATGCGAGAGTGGTCGATGCCAAGAAACAACAGCATCGTGGATGGACTACCTTGGTGCGTGTTATATACATGACGGCTCTTTTTGAAGTGCTCATCAAAATTATCCATAAATTTTTGTTGTGCTTTGCCGCTCGGATCTACTTTCAAAAACTGGCACAACTGTTTGATGACAATGGCTGGATTATCTACCAAGTCTTCATAATAAAATATCTGCTTTTTTCCTTCGTACAATTCATACGTTTTTATGTTTTCAAAAAAATACGCTATATTTTGCGGTATTTCTTCTCGCGGATAATGAACGATTGTGCGCGTATGGTCGATGTCCGTATGCCGCGTAAACATCTCCATTGGATTACGCATCAAAAATATTAAAGGTATATTGCGCTTCAGCATGGCATGGATATATTCTTGGTGCCGGGCATCTTCTCCATGTATTTTAACGGCGATTGTTTTTTTATTCGTGTCGATAGAAGTAACAGGCGCATCAATAAGATGGGTTGATGTGGGGGGCCCCCGAGTGGGGCGCTGCGTAAAGTGTTCAATAATATAGCGCACAAAAGTGCTGCCACTTCGGGGATAAGAGAGAATAAGATTAATACTCATTTCTCCTCCCCATACTCGATATCCATATATCTCTCGCATGTGTCCCAGTTTCCGGAACCACAAAGCTCTTTAAAGTTGCTCCAGAAGTTTTCTTGTTGTCTTGGGGTTAATCTCAGAGAATAGCTAACGATGGTCTTTCCATCACTGTGTGTTCCTTTGGTCTCAAGGGTAGTCGGGATGACCGCGGTCGCTTCTGCCATCTCATACGTGATGAGGATGCCGTTGTGTTGTGGATCAGTCCGTTTTGCAGGATCGTGCGCGAGCGCGAATTGCCAATGAAGCTCAGGTATGCCATCGAACACCTCTACGTCCGGGTGGCCTTGGTATATTCGCATCTGTTTAAATTTAAATACATCGAGATCTGTCTCCGGACTCCACTCCAATCCGGGCATTTTCTGATTATCAGATGCATTTTTGCCCCGCTGAAGGAACCGAGAATAGGGAACAAAGGTACCTTGGCCACCTGGACCAGGTGGCTCCAAAGTCATGAAAAATACTAGGTCTGAGTCTTCGGATTGGTCTGCGTTATAGGCGCTGCGGCTGTTCTCAAAGTGTTCCTCAAAATTATCCATGAACTTGCGCTGTTCGGCGCCGTTTGTATCTACGTTCAAAAATTCGCACAGCTGTTTTATGACATATGCGGGTTTTTCTACCAAGTCCTCATAATAAAAGATTTGCTTTTTCCCTTCGTACAATTCATACGTTTTTATGTTTTCAAAAAAATACGCTATATCCGCAGAAAGAGGAGGGACGGGAGGTTCGGAAGCTATGGTGTAAGCTCTCTCTTGACCGGTGTGGCGAGGAAACATCTCCATTGGATTACGCATCAAAAATATTAAAGGTATATTGCGCTTCAGCATGGCATGGATATATTCTTGGTGCAGGGCATCTTCTCCATGTATCTTAAAAGCGACGGGTTTTTCATTTTTATATTTCTCAATGCGCGGACTATCAACAAGGTTTGTTGAAGTAGGTGGGCCCCGCGTTGGGCGCTTCGTAAAGTGTTCAATAATATAGCGCACAAAAGTGCTTCCGCTCCGCGGATAGGAAAGAATCAAGTTCATGCTACCGCCTTAGCCACTAAATCCGCAATTGCAGTTCGTTTAGCATGCATATATTCAATCAACTCTTTGCCTTTCAGTTCGTACCATGGTTCACGCGTGGCGCCAATCATTTTATTAACGATAACACTCATCCCCATCATGCGAGCCTCTACAACAACCCTAGAGAGGGTTTCAGGAGTCTGGGGAAAGAATATGAACGTTTGGTTATCACTTAGTTGATCTAAAAATGACTCGTAATTCTTACTAGATATCAATTTATATGGCTTTTTTGTGTGCTCGCAATACATAACCGCTTCTCTCGTATTCTTGTGAGGAATCTGAGAATGCATGATCGAACACATGTCTTGCTTTTCTTTCTTAGACATTCTCAACATCAAATCCAAGGAAGATGTAGACCAAATGTTCCCACTCAAATTAATAAGATTTTCTAACTGGAGATTCATCTTTATTATTTCCAGATGGAACTGAGATTGACAGAGCACTGCTTGTGCATTTTTATAAAGCTCAACGTTTACAAGCGCTTCGGGGGGCGCCTTAAAATCGGGATAGGCACCCGGATTCCGGGAAAGCATATACTTGTGATCATGCTCGTAGATAATATACTTTTTATCATAAAAATGCCCTAGTAGGTAGGGCTTCACATTGACAAAGTTGGCGATTATAAAATGGGCGTCTTTGTTATTCTTTATAAAAGATTCAGTCAAATTGTGACTATTCATCTTTATGACACCATGACCATTAGCAACCAATATTTGCAGAAGTTCGTCATTATTTAACTCGCCGCCGCCAAGCACTTGTTCCACAAAAAAATCTGCGATGAATATTATTTTCACTAATCTATTTCTTCGATATCCAAACCATCGAGCCAGCTTTCCACATTGAACTCTTCTTCATCAATACCCATCGCATCGATGAACTCCTTATACATTTTTTCTTCAGAAAATCTGGTAGCAAGTTCTTTTGCATATTCCCTGTGTTTTTGGACATCTCCCTCTTTTGTTGCTTCGTAACATTCTCTCATTTTAGTCTTAGATCCTTGCTCGCGAGGAACAGCCCACATAGAATCTTTAATAAGGACGCCATCCCAAACTACATTTTCGGGTATTGGGACCATATCAAAACTAACATTATAGAAATTGTTTTTGCCTTCTTCGTCACAGAGAAAGTCTAGCTGTCCGGACCACCCGGTGGCCACCACGGGGATGCCCATATAAGCTGCCTCAAACAAAGGTAACCCAAACCCTTCACCATGTGAGAGAGAGAGCGCTGCTTTAATTTTTGGATGGATATACATTGAATGCATTTCTTCGTCTGTTAAGTCTCCATGTAACAAATATAGTTTACATTTGTGATCAGGTACCTGCTTTGCAGTATTAGCAAGGCGTGCATAACAAACTTCTCGATCGACGGAACAGTTTTTTGCTATATTAGTTTTGACCACAAGACCAACATCCGAATCGTTCTTAAATTCTTCTAAAAACCACTTGATAGTGTTCTCTAGATTTTTGCGGGGCCCGAATTGGGCCACACACAAGAAGTTATAATCAGTCGTCAAATTCAACTCTGGTTCTTCTAAGTTTTCATAAGTCTTTACTGGATAGTTAACTGCGGTGATGGGGACTGTGTTCTTTAGGGTCACGGGCTCGCCTGTTTGTTCTACCACTGCTTCGTAATGAGTACTTTCATAAACGTTTTTAGAATGATTAGAAACCACAATAATGGAATCCATCTCGTTACCCTTTTGAATCCACTCGTGTGCGATTTTGGTGGTTTCAATACCTGCTGTGTAACCTATATTTTTGGTTGCAATATTCTCCCACTCATTGGGTATGGTTACCTGAACCGAATAATCAAACGTCCCGTTATTCTGGACGTGACTGATTGTTTGCTCAATTTTCGTGTCCATCCATTTTCTCTCTTCATTATCTTCGTGTAGCCAACTGGTATGCCCCCACTGCAGAGGATGAATATAAATATCAAAGATGTCCTCTCTACTGCGGAGCGAGCGCAGTGCAAATCGCGCCTGTTCGCCATAGCCAGATCTAGTGAGGACCGGGCCTCTCAGTACAACTGTTTTACGCATTATGCCACCTCCAATAAATGCCATCGTCTATGATTTTTGCGATTTTCCCAGGAGCCGTGTTTCTCAACAATATTATCCATGAGATTAATCCAATTTTGTTCATAGTCTTCAAAGTTATAGTTATTCTTTATATGTTGCAAGCCCATTTCGCTCATCTTTTTGTATTTTGGTGCACTTAAGGCTAATGCCTTCTTCATCACACGATTAAAGTCTTCCTGGCCGATGCGGTCCTCGTAAATATAGGGGACTTGTAATGAACCAATTACGGCTTTGCTGCTCGGCTGGATCCCCCACCCAAACCATTCTTTTCCATTTGTAACCTGTTCCTGCAGGCCGCCGGTCATATTAACGATAATCGGAGTGCCGCAAGTCAAAGACTCTAGAGTAGATAGGCCGAAGCCTTCTGCGTCACTAATACCGATCGTATAATCCGCGGCGCGATACATATTGGCCATGGCCTCGGGTGGAATCTTAACCGAGGAAAGTAAAACTTGGCCAGAGATAAGACCTAAGTGCTCGATAATATGAGGTAAATCCTGACCATGTGGATCACGAGGGTCGGTATGCATCAACAACGTAGCCTTATCGTGTCCTATTTCATCAAGCAGTTCTTTAAACCACCAGATCAATGTTCCGCTTTGTTTACGGCGGGCATTTCGACTATTCCAGAAGAAGATCTTCTTTTTAGGATTTACAAACTTTCGCTCTGTGTCTGCCTCAAATATTTGATTTCGAACGTTCACTGCTTCCGCCTTCTCTTCTGGAGTTGAGGCGGGGTGAAAAATTGTAGCCGGTACCGCGTGGGGCAAATAAGTTGAATCAACCGCAGGCGCCACTTCTTGAACAATAGCATGCGTAACTTTAGAGATGCAGGCAATATGATCATTTGATCGGTACCATTTACCATTGAAGTGTGGCGCTGGGAAGTTATCCCAAACGTGATAATATACCATTGGAATATTCGCGCGGACTTCGTTTTCAATTTCCCATAGCCATTCGTAAAATCGGGGATCCGTCATAAACCAAAGTACGTCTGGTTTCTCTTTTGCTAGCAACGATCTAATAATCTCATGATTTCCGTACCCATCAACAGGATAGATAACCCAATCGTCGCCATATGGGTCTACTCTGACCGCATTATAGTCATTGTGCGTCATGGCGCCCCCTAAACAAATAAATTTATAGCGGCCGGTTTTAAGCAGGGCTTCAATCATATATTTAGTTTGTGTACCAACACCCGAAGGTGAAAGTGGATGGTCAGCTAGGACCAAGATTTTCTTTTTATTCATTTATTCCTCATGGACAGTGTTCTGTCTTATAAAATTTACAGCCATAACCGCCCGTACAAGAAAGTCGGTTCTTAATATATCGACTGTTCTTGATATTGTATAATGCCGTGTTTAAAAGTTTAAGCGCATTTTCTGTTTTTTTTGGTCCGCTCGTAACTCGGAAAAACTCCACGTGGTTTTTATTGGTTGTTCTCTTAAGTAGTGCGAAGTGCGTTTCTACGTTCTTGGGATCAATATCCATTTTTTTGCAAAAGAACTCTTTGTATAAAGTAAGTTGATAAGTGACTATGGGATCGGCGCGTTTGCGGGCATCCCATCCCCACGAGCATGTCTTCCAGTCAAAAATATGTACTTTTCCATCGGGAGTTGCGACTATCGCATCGATATAACCTTTGAATTTGTATTCTTCTTCGCCGTCAATACTTTCCATTAACGGCATTTCGACGGCCATCACTTCGTATTCTTCAAAGTATTCTTCCAGCGCGTCATCTATTTCGGGAATTATCTTCTTTCCCTGACCCATCATTTGATGGACAAGTTGATCGTTAATCTCTACTTCATTTAAAGACGCTATATTCTTTTCCAACTCTGTAACAAAAAAATCATCTGTCAGTTCTTCTTGGAGTAGTTTCTTTTCGCAAACGGAGTGAATGGCAGATCCAAAGGCGGTATATTCATTCCCCTTGAACCCGTCAATGCCATCCACGCGTGTAAGCTTGTGGTAAAAAGCGCAGAATTTCCAATCTTTTAATTCCGAATAAGATATATGAGGCACAGTAACTCCTAATGTGTTTAAGGTAGTATAACGCAATCAGGCATCAAAGTCAAGATTTTTTATTTTTTGTAGAAAGGCTATCTTCTCGTACAGCGCCGGGGAAACCTGATTGAAGAACTTATGGTTGGAATCCAGATAATATTCTGCAAAGCCTGTCGCAAAGTATTCTCTTAGGGAAGTTGCAGCATACGGACTCACAAATAATCCCTGCATAAGCGTTGCGAGTTTGTCATACCCTATCTTCTCATACAAAAACTTGTCGAACTCTTTATCGTATTCGGTATTTTCAAAAAAAGATATAGGTGCTTTGAATCCTGTGTTCCACAGAATGTCATGCAAGTGTTTCCGCTTTCGCAGAAACTCTTCTTTAATCTTTTCATCTGCGTATATCTGATATCCGTGCGCATTTTCCAGCGAATGGGCAATCTCGTGAACAATATCGTCGTAAAGATCTTCTTCACCTTCTTGCAGATAAGAAATATATAACGCATTATCATCATAAAATGCATTTATAGATCTCTCTTCAAATTCGTCAAACCATCCAAAAATAATCATTTCCACCTCGTCTAAGAGATGGTGTGGGATCATCATCTCCACTTTGTCGATAACTTTTTCTACATCTACCCCTTCTACGGGATGTTGAAAGAAAACATGTAGTCCACCCGGGGTGTAAAAATCCACAGTTTTATTCTTCAGTTGGTTCTGTTTTTCTATTATATAATTTCTCAGCATCATCTAATCCTTGTTTATAGCCTAGGAGAAAGTTTTCTTCGGCCATGGAGTACATAAACTCTGGGAACTCAACCGCAAGTATTTCCGTAATCATTTCTACAGTCACTTCTTCTTTATCCAATTTGGTTCCCACATATTGTACCAGATATTCTTTCAAATCTGAATCTTTTTCTACAACCATTGATAATATAGGGTTGTTGTGCACCGCTTCTTCGGTGATTGTTGTTGGTGTGTCGCTCATTTTTTCTCCTATTTTTTAAAATGATATTGATTCTCCGCATCCGCATGTGCGTTTAGCTTGCGGTGCGTTGAATACTAATCCCGACTTTAATAAATCTTCTTCGTAATCTATTTCCATTCCACTTAAAAATAAATACGACTTTATATCAATGCAAATTTTTACATCGTCAAATTCAAATATCTTATCCTTTTCATCTGGTTCTGATACTAAATCATAGCTATACATAAATCCCGAACAGCCACCACCCTGCAGGGCTATTCTCAAATATTGGCCTGGGGTTTGCCTTTTTGCCATTATAGTTCTTATCTTATCTTTGGCTGCTTCAGTTACAGTAATCATTTGTGGTATGGATCCTCTCCTGCGGAATGATCAGTAATATCTTTAATATCTGTTATCCCGGGGAATTTATTCCTCATCAACTCGCTAGCTGCAGTTTTTACAGTTTCGCTGGCTGAGGCACATCCTTGACAGCCACCGCTTAACTCAATTTCAACAAGGCCCTTGTCGTCTACCGACACAATTTTTAAATGGCCACCATGCATGGAGAGTGCTGGGTTAATATCTTCATCAACAAAATCTTGTATGGCCTCTCTATTCATCTTTTGTATCGTCCTGTTTAGCTTCCCAGTCATGGATAGCGGCTTTGATTGCATCCTCAGCCAATACTGAACAATGTATTTTAACTGGGGGGAGTGATAGCTCTTTCGCTATTTCGAAGTTAGAAATTTCCATGGCGTCGTCTACATGTATACCTTTTACCATGGTGGTGATTAAAGAGCTAGAGGCGATAGCAGAACCACACCCAAAAGTTTTAAACTTGGCTTCCTCGATCAATCCATTATCATTAATTTTCAATTGCAGCTTTAACACATCACCACATGCGGGTGCACCAACGATTCCCGTTCCAACGTTCGGGGACTCTTTATCCATGCTTCCAACATTGCGAGGATTCTCCATATGATCAAGAACTTTTTCTGAATATGACATTGTAATAGACCTTTTTAGCTATCGTATATAGACTATAGCACGTATCTTCGTCTTTGTAAATTTACAAAACTTTAGACGCTAGCGTTGCCAACTCAGATCTCTCGCCTTTTCGAAATGTAACATGGCCGGCTATTGGATACTCTTTAAATTTCTCAATAGCATGGGCGAGACCGTTGGAAGTCTCATTTACATACACATTATCGATTTGTTCAATATCTCCTGTGAGTATTATCTTCGAACCCTCTCCAATACGGGTGATAATCGTCTTTACTTCGTGTTTGGTGAGGTTTTGAGCCTCGTCTATGACAATGTACGCGTTAGCGATTGAACGCCCTCTAATGTACGTTAACGCCTCTACTTCAATCTTTCCCTTATCCATATACATTTCCAATGAAGTTCTATCTCCCATTAAAAACTTTAAGTTATCTTGAATTGGCATCAGCCATGGCAACATCTTTTCTTGCATGGTGCCGGGAAGGAACCCAATATCCTTCCCAAGAGGTTGGACCGGTCTTGAGACTATCAAACGATCATAGTGGTTTTCGTCCGAGCGTAATCCTATTGTCTGTTGTAACCCAGCAGCTACGGCCATAAGAGTTTTTCCGGAGCCGGCGCGCCCAACAAGGGACACAATCTTAATGTTGGGATTCATTAACATATCAATTGCGAATGCTTGTTCTTTATTGCGGGATTCTATTTTCCAATCAGGAATATTCTTATGGATTACTTTTTTCAAAGGAGCGTGGTGGCTTTCAAATTTAGCCAAAGCTGATTTCTTTTCATTAGAGTTGGAAACCATCATTATATATTGGTTAGGATACCAAAGTTCATCCGTTTCATCTTCTGCTATGGTTATAGCGTCACCATCATAATAGCGATCGATGACTTGTTCATCCACTGATTGAATGACAAATCCATTGTATAATTCGTCTGAAGATTTTACGGCCCTTTCAGATGTGTAGTCTTCGGCCGGCATGCCAATTGAATCACAGATAACTCGCATATTAATATCACGAGAGACCAAGATTGTTTTCTTTTCAGGCTCATTTATCTGAACAGCTTTAGCCGTTGCTATTATAGCATGGTCGGGGTGACGAATATCTAAATCAGGAGGAAATATAGCCTCTTTAAGACAACTATAAGACATGACCCTTAATATCCCAAGCCCCTTGTCGATCCTTACGCCTTTTTCAAGCGATCCTTTGGTACGCAATTCATCTAAAATTCGAACAAAGTGGCGTGCGTTGGCGCCAACGGAATCTTGGCGCTTCTTATGTCCGTCGATCTCTTCTAGCACTTTAAGCGGTACGAAAATATCGTTTCTTCCAAACTTCAATACGGAACTAGCTTCGGTTAAATACACACTCGTGTCGAGCACATAGTTCTTTTTGGTAGCCATGCCTTCCCTTTGTGTCTATAACTAGTATGATGTATCAGACTGTTAGCATTTTTTGATTATTTGCCGATCAGGCACAAAAACCATTGGCTTTTCGCCCTTTGTGTATGGTACACCACACTTGCGTAACTTTTCAACATCTTTTTGTTTATAAATTTGTGCGTCCCAGCCGTCTACTCCAAGTTGGAGTTCGGATTTAGAGGCAATATATCTTTCTTTGAGTGTTACACAGACGTCTGGGCCCGCAAACGTTTTTACAAGAACCTTATCGTTCTTGGTATATTGCTTCTTCAGCTTCATAAGCCTTGTCTACAATAACAGGTGTTGCGTGTGGTAAACATAGAACTCTTAGGCAAAAAAAGGCGGCTAAAAACATCGCCATTGCTAAAACCATTAATTCGGCCGCTGCTTCCATATAAGTAACTATGGGCTCAGTGCAAAAATGGAGCGGGAGACGAGATTCGAACTCGCGACATCCACGTTGGCAACGTGGGGCTCTACCGCTGAGCTACTCCCGCAAAGTGGCTGGGGCGGCTGGACTTGAACCAACAACCTCCGGATTAACAGTCCGACGTTCTGCCAATTGAACTACACCCCACCAAGGGCACTTAAAGCGCACAAGTAAGCATTAAACATCAAAACTTAAAGTACCATTTTCTGTTTTCACAGAAATAGTCCAGCCGGCCACGAATGGGTCAACTTCAACAAAATTTGATACCGGAATCTCAACGGCAGCAGTTAAGGTGGTAAAGCCGCGCTTGTAATCATACTTCTCAGTTGAATATCCAATCAATTCGTGATCGTAGAAGTTTTCTGACAATGTTGCGGTCAGGAACTCTTCAAAGCCGTATGTGCCTCGCTCATACTCCTCCAGATAGTCTTGAGCGCGCAGATGTTGAAGGACGTTCCCATTCCATCGATTGCGGGCATCTAGCTTACTATGTGCGATGAGGGCAGCATATTCACTAATAACACTCGTGTTGTTCATCGCATCCTCAACTTCAGTTTCATTATGAACAAATACGTCAGTACCTTCTTCATACGTGAGAGTTACCATAGCGTCTTCTGGTAACTTTAGTGATTTTAGTCTTTTTACAACAGACATGTTTTTCTCCTATTCTTTACTTACTTTAACCTTATATGAAAGATTTGTCAACTAAAATCCCATAAATAGTTTTTCCATAAGTCATTAAGTTGTTTAATACATCGGAGTTGGATTAGCGCCTAGAGTGCTTAACTTTGGTTCTTTGAGGGGCTACATCGTTATTTTCTGTATTTTTTCTAAATCGCTCCACAAGGTTTGATGAGGCGTCGGCTTTATAGTCTCCACCGATTTCCCACAAAAGCTCAACTCCCATCTCTTCACATATTGACTGCTCCGGAGTATTAGATTTCCCGCGGTCTCCACCATTAGCAAAAAAGTCAGGTTTGTGTCGGCGGATTGCTTCGCATACTGTTCCATCTGTATCATCAACCGAGTCAACGACAATCACTCCTTTAATCGCACTAAGGATCTCGGAGCGCTTATCAAACTCCATAAAAACAAAACCCTTTTTGTTGTGTAACCATTGATCTGAGTTTGCTACAACGATTACATCTCCGTATTGTGCTGCATCTCTGATCATTCGAATATGTCCAACGTGCACTGGATCAAAGCCACCTGAAACCATCACTGTTGGTCTTTTATCTTTATCATTTGTATCTACTGCCATTTTATTTGTCCTTATACCATATCTCTTAAAATATGGAAATCTATTATCTCTAATGTCTCTTGGGGGCCCGACGTTTCAAAGGCGCGCCCGGTCTCCTTAAGGTGTTCAAAGATTTCGTAATCGTTTCCCGCGGGGTAACATCGATCTCCTACAAACCAAAAGTTCCACTCTTTTTCATTAAAATGATTTAACGCATACGTCTTATCCCACCCATGGGGGTAAATATCAAAAGAGGTGTCGCCGCCAAGCTTTGATATAAGACTAATCTTCTGCTTTTTCATCTCTGCGTTTAAAATATCAAAATACTTTCGGCGGATACCGAGCTTGTCATCTAAAATCTTAAATGCCTGTCGAGCATCCTTTTGAGAGGTTCTCCCAATAGGGCACCAATTGATCATTGATTGGCGATTTTGGATAAAACCGCCGGCCAAAGGTATTTTATACTCATTCACAATCTGGGCTTGCAGTTCGCAAAGTAACTTCATTAATTCTTGGAGCATCCCAGAACCTATCTCTTCTTCCATGAGGGCCTTTGAAATAGGATTAAATATGATTTCTTCATCTCCCTCGGTAATCAGGTATTCGGTACCGTTGCATGGGAGCAAGTGACAGTTATGTTTAATAATCGGGTCATTAAGGGCCGGCCACAACTGTTCTTTAATATATTCTAAACCGCTGCCAGTCAAAAATCCTATTTCGGCATGCCTGCAAAGCGCTCGGAGGGCTTTTAGCATTTTGGTCTTAAGATGTTCACGAGATTCTGTTAAGGTTCCATCAACATCGAATAGTATTAAATTGTGCATATCTTTTTAATCAAGTCCAGTATAACATGTTTTAAAATTGTTTCAACGGAAAAAGGTGTTCTTCTCTAACTTTTTTAAATTTCTTCATTTCTTCAATGTAAATCTCATAATCATAATAATCTTCTATAGGGCGAATATTTAAAACAACAGCTTTTAAGCTGTGTTGATCATCATCGGGATGTTTCGCCCTAACGCTGTAGATAACCCATTGATCAACTTTGTATTTTCTTGCTTTCATCGTCTTTTACCTGTTGTATAATATTGTATAATACACCGGGCGAGAGATCTTTTCTATCATAAATTTTAATAATCTTCCAATCGATGATGCATGCTATCCTAAGTGCATATGCAATCCACTCACTACAATACCATCGATTTTTTGTTTTTATTCTAAAAGGTAAAAACTGAGAGCACAGCATACCAATCCAGTCATAACCACAGCCGGCAGTTTCTTCATAAAACTCTAGAATAGTTTGATATTGTTCTTCATTGACTTCAAGTTCTATAATATCCCACTGCGTATGATCTATTAAAAGTGGAATGGTACTTTCGATTTTTGAACACAGTTTCGGACTAATACTTATCCATGTTTCTTTATCATCCAATACTAGTTCTGCATGACTATATATGCTTTTCGTCCATAATCTTACAATTTTGTTTAGGAGATTACCTTTACCTTTGTAAAATGCAATGGAAATATTCACTATATTGGCCTCTAAAGTATGTATCGAGCTTGGTAAATAAAATCTATTTGTTTTTGATTCTAGATTTCATTTTTTCAATGTTGGTTCTTTTTTGAGAAACAACGCGGTCGATTTCTTCGGTTTCAAAATCATACATGTCTTTGATATCCCATAATGCCTGTTCCATTTGATCGTTAATGGGGCTTTCGCCGGGCGATGTAACATCAGATTTTTTCCATAATTCTTTCCACCTAAACATATTATAACCTCTCACGTATATAATATAAATAGTTAAAAATAAACAAAATGGTGGAGACGGCGGGAATCGAACCCGCGTCCAGAATAAGTCTAATTGTAGTCATTCACAAGCTTAGACCGTTTATACTACACATACAGCCAAGTGGAGGTAGTTTGTTCCACATCGCTCACTACCATATTACGATGGGTGGTTTGATTTTTACAACTTGTCTGTTGTTTTGCTCAAATTGGATAGAAGGCTTTGAGCAGCCTCCCGATTAAGCCGCTAAGCGGACAGATTCGAAGTGGTTATTGTTATTAGCAATTATGTTTTGTATCTGCGTTTAGAGTCTGCTGGTACGTTTTGACTGCTTGCACTATTCCTCTTTCTTACTCTGTCGAAGCCATTGCATCCCCTTTTTTCTTTCTTGTTTTTTTAATGATCATTCCTATTGGAGTACCATCTTCTTTATCTAGCCAGATGACTGTTTCGCCGCGGGCCTTAAATGTGGGCAGTTTGCTCTTCGTGGCTCTTGAATAATTAATCTTCTTTTTTGCTTTTCCAAGTGCAGCTTTTTCTGTAGAATGTTGACTTATAAAGTCACCTTGAATGTACTTTCCGTTCCATTTATATACTTTCCACATTACAACATTCCATCTAGAACTTGTCTGACATATTCTTCGCTAAATCCTGAATGTCCTCCATATATTCTTCCTTTGGATAGATATATGTAAGTAGGAAACGCACTAATAGAATAACCGCTTACTCCTGTTGTGTCAAGCATAAGTTCACGAGAACCCTGTAATATGGGTGCGGAGGTGATACCATGGCCACTCACCCAGTCATCAATATCTTCGGTTGTTGGCGCAATACCAGACTGAGGCCCTTCGATTAATATTGTTACGATTGCAACTTTTCCTTCGTAGTCGTTTTGTAAAGATTGAGTAGAGTTTCCGGCTGCTTGACACGGTCCACACCAACTCGTACTAAAATCTAACACTACTATTTTTCCTTCCTCATGGTAAAGCTGCCAAAACTCTTCATTTTGATCTAACAGCGCAAAGTTGCATGCTGTATCTCCAATGGCTGTTTGGCCACATGTTTCTGTTACGTGAATACCTAACTCAGGCGGTACCACTACAACATCAGTGGCTGTATCCCCAGCTACTTTAAGCTCTGCAGGACATCCAAGCAGTAATGCTAATATAAACCCCATATTTTTAATCCTTATTTATTGGTTGAAGAAGTTGTCAATTTTATACTTCTTACACATATTTAGAAATTCTAAATACGTTAATCCTAAAAATCTGGATGCATCTTTCTTAGACTTGGTGGTTGAGATAGCAAATTTCAGTGTTGCTTCTTTGACTATATGAGGCATAGCGCGCCAGATATCAAAACCATAAAGTCTATTATTTATATGATTGGCTGCTAGTTCAAACTTGACTGCTAGCAAATCTTCTAAAGTTAAATTATTAATATAAACTAAAGACCTATCATCAATTCTATTTTGATCTTTTAATTTCTTAATTATACTTTTAAATTTAGTTGTGATCTTCTTTGATTGTACTGACATTCTTAACCATCACAAGCAGAACACAAATTTATTATAATAAGGATTTTCAATTTTGTCAAATTAAAAAAGCTAAAAAGTTATCCTTGCTCCGCCAATTTGGTCTCTATATAGGCTTGAAAGGCCGCCGCCAGTCTTGCTGCGCGGTAAATGGTCTGCACATCGGCTTCGGCCGTCATTTCTGCTTGCTTCTCTTTTTCTTCCTGAGTCCGGTTATCCGGTACCGGGTCTTCTAGTTCATCTTCGCCGCCATCTACCTTAAAGATTACTGAAGCTAATGTTGCTTCGGGTGCATTCATCGGCACCAGCCCGAAGTCGCCGCCAGTGGTGAATGCATCTAATATTTCGTCGTCTGACTCCCATGCTGTAAAATCCGGTGGCGGTTCTTGATCGGCTCCTGGCATAATCGTTCCTCTGTTATAACTCTAATTCTATATCATCTTCAGCAGCTTGTGTAGGCTCTTCAGATTTCGCCATGTCATAAGCTTGATTTGTTGGCTCTTCAACTTGGCTAGCCAACTCTTCCTCAAACTTTTCAAAATATAACTTTAAGTTGGCGATAAGATAATCGTAAAAAAGCTCTTGGTCTTCTGGATCTGCCAATAACTCATAAGCATCAAGAATAGTGCTTTCTATTTTTTTATAGGACTGGTAGGCCACATTCCGACCGGTCTCGTTGCCCTCTACATCACCACCGAAGGTACTACGCGGGTCTTCCTCTTCTTCTTCTTCGTCTGCAGATTTTTCGGCATCCGTGCGGATATCGATAAACTTGTCATCGCCAGTATCATCACCCACATTGATTTCAATCTCCTCATCTACCTCTGCGGCCATCTCGCCGGCTTGGTTGTTTAATTTGGCTGGAGTTAGTGAGTTGTCGACAGCATTGATAATATGGGCCCTGTAAGACTCTCTCTGATCGGGATTTGTCGTTAAAGACTTGTAATCTGTCTCCAGAATTGGTATAATCTTTTTAAGGAGTTCTTCAAGTACATTGATCCCTGTAGATTTATTGGGCGCCGGATCCACATCAGGTGTCTGGCCCTCGGCTAAATCGAAGTCCATCATCTTGCGGATAATGACACGCAAATGATTTTCTTCAGTCAGCTTTTTTTGTTTGACATGTCGGATTAAATGTCTTATACTCTCTCTAAGGGTTTTCTCTTCTTGGTTCATTGTGTAATGCCTCTTCCAGTAATTAGTTTCATAACTTCATCAACGATACTTAAATCGATATTTTCTTGTCTGATAATTGTGTCTTGTTGCGCATTTCTGCGCTTTTTACCCGACGTAGATCCCAAAGGGCCCGAGAATCCTCCCACGGCACCACCACCCATAGCGGATGTTTCTTCTACAGCACCGATACCAAGTATATCTAATACAGCGTCTACGTTTTCTTCACCAACAAAGTCAGCAATCTCTTCACGATTCTCTGGGTTACCAAGTGCGGTGCGAAATTCAGTGGCGCTATATGGTTCGCCGCTAGCACGCATTGTAGGACCAACCGCGGTCTTCTCAGGATCCAACAATATTATTCCATCCTTGACATACTTTTCTGCCCCAACCCATCTTTTCCAGTCATCGTCTTTGGTGCTAGCCCCTAGAATAACCTTATCTTCTACGTTTAAGGAACCTTTGTCACCAATAAAATCATATGCTGCAGTTATCGGAGATGCATGGTCTTTGGACGCCTCGACTCTAACATTGGGTATGTCCGAAGTTAGTGCATTCCATATTTTAAGAGAGTCCGCGGAAGTGATTTCTCTCCCATCCGGAAGATATCTACCCTGCTTGGTTGGCTTAGAAATAATTACCACGACCTCGTCGGCAATATTGGCATATTTCCGCACCATATCTAGATGCCCCTTGTGAGGTGGTTTAAATGCCCCTGGAACAACAGCAACAGTCTTAGGATAATCGGCATCCACTACTGGATCGTCTGATTCATCTTCTTCTGGCTCTCCGAGTTCCTGATCCATTTGGTGTCTTAGTTCATACCATTCGTCGCTGTCGCCGTCGTAATTATCTTCAAGGATATCGATATCGAGTTCCTCTTCTTCAGTCATTCCTGAGCGCCTTGCTCTACCAATAATTTGATTGGCCATCGCAAACGCACCCGTGAGCTTGTAAATTTTATCGGAGCCCGGCGGGTATTCGAACACAACCCCTTCCATAGAAGAAGCGAGATTTTCAATGTCTCCCAGTTTCCCCAATTGAACATCAATAAGTTCACCCATCTTTTCATCGCCAGATGCTTGAAGATTTTTAAGATAAGCAATCGACTGTTCGAGTTCTGCTCTCATCCGAGCAACCTCTTCATCATTATCGCTGACAAAATAACTCTTAACTCCGCGGAGAACCTCAATAGCAAAATCACTAATGGCTACTTCAAGCGGTTTCAAGACACTGGCAATATATTTCCTAGATTTGGTTTTAGATCCGAGATTAGAAACAGTAGTTTGTAGCTCTTTCGGAAGACCTTTCTTGAGATTAACAACAGTGACCCCCTGTTCTTTCGCTTCTTCTGGGTTCAGCATTAAAAGAATAAGTTTTTCCGTAACGTCATCCGGTAGTCCAACTTGTTCAGCATAACCCCTAACCACTTGTTCGACATAATCGCCCACTGTGGCATCCATGCCTACCGGCGCTGCAAACGACTCAATCTTGGCCGTTACTTCTTCTAATGCAGATCCATCTGCTAGCTTTTTGAGAGCAACGAGTTTTGGGCCATTTACAGCCCACTTTTCTTCTCCGACTTTTTCGGATGCTCCATCAATAAGGTTATCTAACTTAATAAATTTTTGTTTAGTAAGTTGCCTCATTTCCGGAGTCTCTTCTTCCTCTCCGAAATATTGAAGGCCATGCAATACAATATTGGGCGAAGAGTACAAAATAATATTAGGATTGCTCGGATACATTATTTCCATATTAACGTATCTCTGTCCGTTTGCAAAGATGGCCTCGAGGTCTTCTAGGCTAAGCTTGCGCAGCGCTGCTGAAACAGCCTTGAAACCGTTTGTAAAGGCATTCTCCGCCGGGTGTCCTCTCCACTTGCTAATGTATTCGTCGGTAGTCATGCCGCCTTTCTTAACGTCTCCGCTGTTTCTGGCGGTTCTGATTTCACCGTCCCCGTCAACAGTTAAAAACAAGTTTTGACCATCAACTTTTTCGGTAGCGTTCGTAATTTCTGCATTCGCTACCTTGCCAAGGATACTGACTATCTCATTGAAAGTCAGACTTAAATCCTCTGACAAGTGCGCCATATGCCCGGCAACACCGCCCATTACTTATCTCCTTGAGATTCTTCTAGTATATTAAGCCTTTCCTCAAGTACTCCAATATCATTGTCCATCCGGCGAGCGAATCTCTTAACTTCTCGCAAATGATTTTTTGCAAGTTGTAGTCTTCGTTTTTCAGTCATCGTCTTTGGTTTTAGATTGGAAATTATCTCTTGGAGACCTTGAATATAGGTAAAGATGTTCTTTTCATCAAGACTCTCGTTAAGAAAATCTCGCCATTGCGAATCTAATGACATTGTTTTTTCCTCTTGTATTTGTGTTAATAATAGCTTTTGAATAAAGCGATTTCGTGACTTTTTAAGCTCAATTTTTGTACTTACCGGTCATGGTTTTAGCCCTTAAGGTGTTTAGCAAGAATCGCTCGAATAGCCTCACGAAGCGGATCACTTTGCTCGTGAACGCGGTCGGCATGCATGCGATTACGGCCATTATCTTTCTCTTCGTTGCCGACGCGGTTAGCGGCGCCGCCTTCGTCGATATGGTCATCATCATAGTCTCTGTCATGCTTAAGAGCATCTAAGTGGTGCTCAATCGCTTTGATATGATCATCGTCGTGCATCGCGTTATCTTTATAGTGTTCGCCTTCTTCGGCGCCGCTATCTTCATTGACATAGGCCTTATCACCTTTCTTTTCGCCGCGCGCTCCATCATCTTCGGTATCTTTAAGATCATCATCCTTCTTGGTGGTATAATCCTTTTCGCCCTTATGGGTTTTAGAATCATCTCCCATGGATGCACCAGTATCTTTAGCGCCCGTTTCTTGAAGTTCTTCCTCTTCTTTAACATGACCCATATAGGTATCATCATCGTCGTCGCCGTCAACACCGGACATACCAGTATTTTTATCGGCGCCTTCACTAAACTCATTAAACTCCTGAAGAGTATTGAATTTAAATCCCCATGCTTCGGAAAGAAGCTGAGTAATCTCATTGTTTTTCCAATCTTTAATAGACATCTTTTTTTCTCCTTTTTGTAGATGTTCGAAATAAATAGTCTCTTTTATGCTGTCTTCCCAATCTCGGAAGCACATATTTCCAACTTCGTATGCTTCACGCTCCATTTCGCGCAAATGTTCATCATTCTGAGCATACCCCTCACCCACTTCCCCAGCCTCTTCAAAATCGCCGCGGCAGTTTTGTGTATGGTGCACTAACTCGTGGGAAAGCGATCGCATCACATCTTTAGGATGGCGACCGGTAGTGTAAAGTGTTATTGCACTTTCAGCAGGATCATAGAACGCTGTTTTTCCGAGAGGATTACTAGCATTTTCCATGTCTCCCTTAAGAAATAAACGTGGCGGATCTTGGAATCCCATTTTTTCTTGAGCGAAAGGCATGAATTTTTTTATTAGAGGGCCGATAATGTCAATCATTTTTAATACTCAGACGAATCATTATAAATAGTTTTAAGTTATTTTAAAGTTAAAACTATAGTTTGTTTACTAACTTTAATGTCAAAGTAAAAAATTCTCTTTCCACTTGTGGTCCGTTAATCGGCATTACTTTGGAAACCGAAACCACTCGATTAGAGTATATTTGATTTTCTGTTCTTACTATAATACCATAATAAGAAGCCCATGTTTCTTCTTTTTCGTCCCAAACATTCCATTCTACTATATCACCTGTTTCGAAATCTGTTGCTGAAAGCTCGCCGAAAGCCTCTTTCTCATCCATTATATCTCACGAGCCATGAACATGTACCTCTTTTAAGAAAGTGCACGCATGCACTCATCGCCTCCTTCTCATCATGAAAGGGCCCCACTTGAGAAACCTGATCATTTTTTCCCGGATTTAGATGGCGAACCAAGAAAACCTCCGCTGAAGTTTTTTCTTTGGCTTTGGAATGTTGTTTTTTAGCACTACCCACGCCATAAATAGAGCTTTTTCTAAAATAGGTGTGCTGAATCACCTGTATTTTTGTATACTAACAGAGTGAGAAGGGTTACAGTCGTTAATTCAAACCCTACAAACTCGCAACACATCCATGCAGCTAACAAAGAAAATGCTAGTTTCCAAAATTTATCAAAGGTAAATAACATTAGTCAGCCTCCGTACAGAATAACTCATCAAAATCGATTTCTACTATTCTACCACAAGATGTATAAATTAAAACTCTATTTAAGTGATCTTTTTTCTCATCGATAATCCACACCTTTTGTCCCCGGGAAATTTTAATATATGCGCGTGTTCCATACTGATAGCAATAAAGGGCCCCGGTACCCCCAATTCCATAATCAGGGATTAACTCTTGATCGTCTTGAGGGCTCCCACCGAGTTGTTTGGTGATAAGGCCCGCGATCTCCTTAACATGTTCTGCTGATCTAGCCATCGAAGTAACTAGGGCGGCGCCCCCGACTTCATTTTTGTAACTGTAGTGTGGGGAACAATAACGTATCATTCTTTCGAAAGCCATCAAAAACTAAAATATTTCCAAAGCCCACGCCATGGCCATAGCCATGATTGCCTGAACCACCATAAACATAGTTACAGCCTTCGTTCTAAATTCTTTGAGTTCCTCAATCTCTTCAAACTTGCTTTGCATCTGGGTAGGGGAAGCGACTTCGTCAATCTTTTCCTTCCATGATTTGAGATCTTGAACTCGATCTTCCTTGATCTTAAGTTCAGTGAGTTGGCCTTTCACATCTTGAAGCTCACCTCTAAGATCTTCAATTCCACTAGCCATATTTTCTAACTGTTGTAAAACTAACTTTGAATAAGTTTCCCACCCGTTTTCATTTGCCATTTTAATACCCTCTCTGTTTATATTTTTATTTACTAACAATATTTAATAGATTTGACATCTCGGGCGCTGCTGCCGGCTGTTTTTTAAGTGGTATATATTCGTCAGCAGCTTCATGACGTTGTACCTTCCATTTATCTATTATTTTATTATCTTCTTTAGTTTGATTTTGGTAATCCACAATAAACTGCTTTTTCTCTTCTAATGACATTTTCTCCATGAATCCAGCAATCATATCCTTCTCCATATTTTTGGCAATCTTATTATACATATCTTCCGGATTACCAACGAAGAATGTTCTAATAAGTTCAGGAAGCAGCTGGTGTTTCTGTAGGGACCGATGAAGCATATTGATAATGCCGTGCATACCAAACTTAAAGCTATACTTAATCAAAGATGGTAACATCTTCTTTTGCTTAAGGAAGTTCTCTGGTTTATCAATTCGGCTAAGGGCAATTGCATTCCGGATTTCTTCTTTCCATGCAAAAATCTGTTCAAGAGTATTTTCACATAAATAGTAGGGCACCTCTAAGTCTGTAAGCCAGTAGTCGTCGTCTAATACTCCGTAACCTTCGACCTCTAAATTTTTAGACTTGGCCATTGTATAAATCTCAGTCCCGGGGTAAATCATAGCAACACCAATATCATCATAATAAAGGTAGTTGTTAAATTGCATCTCTTGAACAAAATTAATTGTCTCGTCGATGGTTTCTTGAGTCTCGCGGGGTAATCCAACAATTAAAAATGCTGTTGTTTTAATATTACTTTCAGCCATCAACGATATTGCATATCGTATGTGATCCTTATTGATACCTTTCTTCATATCGTCCATAATGTTTTGGGCGCCTGACTCAAGACCATACAACACATGATTAAAACCAGCCTCTTCCATTAGTTTAATCAACTCTCTAGAAACCGGCCGAAACCTAGCGCTACAGGTGAAGTTGGTTTTAATGCCGCGGCGTATAATTTCTCTACACAAAGCCATCGTACTTTTCTTATTAATCATAAATGCATCATCATGTAGCCAGATCGTTTCTACGGTGGGACAAATTCTTAAGATTTCTTCAATCTCATCGCATACATCCTCGGCGCCTCGGAATCTTACTTTCCTTAAAGAAATGTGGTCGAGAACACAGAAATTGCATTTAAAAGGGCACCCTCTACTTGTAAGCAAATTGGCCATCTTCTTTCCTTTCCACAAAAAGATTTCGTGCTTTGGAAACTCCAAAACATTAAGGTCGTCAATGAGGTCTCTCTCTCCTGTTTTTACAATCTCTTCTCCGTTATGATAAGCGAGGCCCTTTATTTCGGAAAGTTCAGTTCCTTTTTCATAACAATCCAAGAGTTCGTGGAAAGTAATCTCTCCCTCACCAACAACGATAACGCAGTTAGTGTATTTCTTGAGCATATTTTTCCACATAACAGTGGGATGCATCCCCCCTAGCACAATTTTGATATTGGGGTGATTCTCGGTTAAATATTCGATCATCTTATAGGAACTAGTTCGGCTGAACGTCATAATAGAAATCCCAACAATATCTGGTTGAAAGGTCTCAATTTCTTTTTTAATCTTGTCGAAACACGTGTCACTGTCAACATTGTTTAAGAAATGAGTTTCTACTTGGTGATCAGAATACTTTTCTAAATGTGAATGCAGATAGGCCAGTCCAAGTGGGTAATGGCTATCCGCGGACTCTTCCGTCCGACTAACCTCTTCAATGCTTGTACATGTTAATAAAACTTTCATGATTTTTTTCCTATAGCTCGCGAGTTATAGCTATTATTCTAACATAAAATGTATTAGACTTTTAACACTCAATGTCATTAAATACGTAAGTATCTCCTTTTCGGATCACTTGTTTTATGATTAGTTCAAAATCTAATGGTTTAATTTCGTCTAAATTTGGGTTCCCACACACCTTTTGCTGTACATCTTTGATGTTCTTTTCAGAATCTTCGTAATATTCTACACGATTAATGTTGGATTTGCCATCGGGCATAATCTTCTGTCCGATCATGTGGGCTATTACATCTCCTTTGGACTCTCCTTGGGTGGCAATAGGTCGAACTTGAGTGGAGTCAACCCCCACTTCCTCCAGATAATCTAAAATGGGCCCAAGCGACTTTCCTCGTCGAGCAGTCATAATATAGGTTTTAGAATCCGGAGGAAACTCACGCATAATATCGGTGACGATCGTAATCTCTTCCGGATCTTTAACAATTGAGAAATCACTCAAATCAATTTCATAGCCCAACTCCATCAAAGCATCCACAGCGTCAAAAGCCTCTATTCCTTCCCGGGCCGCAGCTGCGTTCATATACTCTTCGAACTCCTGCTGGTCACGTAGGGTCGCCTCTGTGCCGTCGGGGGCTACAACCCGTGTTTCTGACCTCGTATGGGCTATTGTCTCATCGAAGTCGAAGATGCGAAGGGTTGTGATGGGTTCTTCCATCTCATTCAAATACTTTCGCCAATTTTCAAGTAGGAGTTTCATTTGGTTACCAAACTCTGCCATTCAATATTTGTAACTTGTGTACCCTTCGCCGTCATAACTTCTCGGGTTACGGTATTCGTCTTTATCATCACTTTTTCACCTATACTAACAAAACCGTCGAGGTTTCGTATTTCACTTGTCTTTAACATCTCCAGCATATGTTTGAATACGCTTTGAGCGATCTGGGCACCATCGCCAGAAGCCTTAGCTAACTCAACTGTAGTTTCAGCGCTATGAGCAACGTCTAACCATTGCATAGCCTCTACAGTTGCTTGTTGTTGTTCAGGTGACGCGCCATCGCTCAGAAGCTTCATTATACCTTTCATTGCCGTCAGGCCGCGGTCATCTAGTATCAGTGGAGAACCATCAAACTTAGTAACTTCCACTGCTGCCTGAGCCTCAGAACTAAAATAAGATATAACAGCCGAAATGATCATCATCATTAATACAAATTTTACAACCTTACATATTGTAGGATGCAACTCACAATATTTATTTATAGTAGATAATACTTTCTTCAACACAGCAGAAGCCTTTTCTAACGCAGAAGTTTCGCTTATTCTTATTGCAAGCTCAAATGCTTGGTTTAATAGATTTGCTTCCCATGTCGCCCAAGCTTCAATTCCAGCGTTCCATTTATCCGCTGCTTTGCCGACTAATTGTTTGCCTTTTTCATAACCTATTGAAATAGCATCCAGAATTTCGCCCTCGGAGAGCAACAAGTCAAGTTCATTATTAACCTGATTTTCCCAAAGCATTACTAATTCTGTGTCCGTTATTAGTCCGCGTGTATGATTCTCGCAGAGAACATTAAAATCATGTTCTCCTTGATATCTTCGCCAATTTTCAAGTAGGAGTTTCATCTTATTATCTTCGCATCCCAACTTGATATTTTGGAAGGGGTTATGCCACCGCGAGGCGCTGAGAACTTTCTTGCATCTAGTATATCCTCCCACCACACACCATCAACGGAAATGTTCTCGCTATACAATAAAGTAATATAATCATCTACCATCACCTGATTAATTTTGGTTCCAATTGCAGATTGCATCTTTTCCGTTGGCACAAATGATTTTTTTACTTTAATTTCCTCGCCATAGTCGTGAGCCTCCAGTTCGGCTTCCTCGCGCGAGCGGAAACTCATTGTCATCTCATCTTCCATTTCGTCATCATAATACGATACTTCATAAATATCCGATGGCTCTAAATATCCTTCCTCTATGCCCCAGTTGTATATTTGAGACATGTCAGAGATTTTATGGAAATCAATAAACTTGCCATCGTCTTTGTGCAAATGCTGAACCTTGCCGGCAATCCGTGCAATCTTCTGCCAATCTTCAATATACTCTTCTGTGGTAACTGAGAGTGCCGTAGCCTCATGGCTATGTTGGGACTTTTTCGATATATCCATCTCCCCAGTATGAAACACGTCTGGTATATGAATGATAGGCACAGAAGATTCGTCTTCATTCAAATACTCTCGCCAATTTTCAAGAAGGAGTTTCATCTCGTAGTTCCTCCTCGGTTACAACAGCATATACAACTTCATTTAGTATTGCAGCTTCCGGATCTTCTTTCAGAGAATCCAATACGCGACTAAAGGCCTCATCTACCGATTCGCCATATCCTTCCACGACAATACTAAACTCATATCGGAGAGGTTTCATTTTATCTCCTGTATTGATTTGTCCATTTCATCGTCAAAGTCAGATCTGATCCAAACCATTGAATTAAACTTTGCTCTCTTTCTATCAAGAACCAAAGAGCCTTGCGGCTTCAGCAACTCTCCAACCACATCTACACTTTCAAAGTCAATCTCGGTCTTTTGTTTATAAACTACTTTTGGCTCTTCTTTTTTATCATCGGCATATGCAACGCCGGAGAACATCAATAGTATTAAATATTTCATTTTAGGATCCTCCGTAAGTAATCCACAATTCGATTGCTTCTTCGTAAGCCTTGATTTCGTTCAAGTCTAGTTCGGATAAAGCCTGATCTAAATAATTCATTTTAATCTCCTCCAAATATTTCATAAAGATCATCATCATCGGACTTCTTTCTTTCAGTCATCCTTTGAAGACATTCGATCTTACTAGACACCGCGGAGGTAAATAGAAACGGGAAGATCGAATGGATAAAACATTTAAACAGCAGTATCTTAAGTATAACACAAATTTTCCATGCTGCCAACATGTGCTGAAAATAAGTTTCGTCTTGCTCGCGAGCATGTTTGGTAAATATATTTTTCATTAGTTATCATAAACCTTATCGGTTTCCTTTTTATCTCTAATAAATGTTGTGGCCTGTAACATGTCTTTAGGTTCTACTTCTTTAAGTATGAGGTTCCCAGTTTTAGGTTCATAATACATACCTATTAGATCGCCTTTTGAGACATCATCCATTTCTTCTTTCGAAAGTGTGATCTTACCGCCATTTTTCTTTACGAGAGCAGTAAGAATACTAAACAAGTAATCAGGATCGTTTAAATATTGATTCATGCTCCTAAAAACCCCTTCCATGTCCGGACTAAACGCTCATCCAAATTCTGTTGTGTATGTGATGGCTGCCGAGAGTTCAAAACCTGAGCCATAACATTGTTAAAGACTGCTTTTATGTTATCAGCATCGTCCATATCACTATCCTCGCCAGTCGTAAGCTCACGGAATAGTTTTACACGCTCGTCAGGGTCGTCTGAAGTGATTCTGAAGGTAATTTCATAATCGACAAGATATCCAACATGCTCGCTACCAGATACACTAGCCTCGCTCTTCTCAACATCAAGATGATATTCGGTTCCCAGCGCCTCCTGTGCGGACGCCAGCAATGCACTTCGAATCATCATCCTCCAACCAGTAGAATTCAAGATATCAACCAAAACTTCGGTGCTTACTCCGAGTTCTTCGTGATCAAAGTCGTGTGATATCGCAGCCGTCGCCTCATATGACTCCGGAGGGTGTTCTCCATCATATCGCACATCCCACTCATAGGATTCGAATGGGCTGTCTTCTATCTCATATGCTAATTTGATGTATTCTCCGCCTTCCAGATAACCTTCGCGCTTCAAAAACTCATCAATAGTTGCTTTGAATCCATCGCGTCTGTCATCGAGTTTATCAAGTGCTTCACAAAACTCATTAAATCCATCAGGACTATACATCAGCGCAGATTCTCCAATATCAGGGTGTTCTAAGTTAAACCTACAGCCAATATGAACCGTTGTGTTCGAGAATTTATTAACGAACCCAGAACTGCTATCAAAGATGTCGCCCCATATGTCATTTATGTTATCAAAAGCATGCATTCCCGTTGGATAAGAATTCGGCAAACCTGAAAACTCATCAATATCGTATTTGAAGGTAATCCGAGCCTCTGCTTCAATATAAACACCGCCATCTCCGTCGTCTTCTACACTAGCGTTTACACCTACAACGGCATAATGCCGATTCCACTCGTCTTCAATTCGTTCTACTTCGGCGGTATATCTTCCAAGAAGTCCAGATATGGCATTTGCGTCTAAAGCATTTTCGGTTTCTTTGTTTTGATTCACTTCTCCAGTAAAGTCAAGCTCTGGAATGCCGGTTAGAGCCGAAAGAAGTGATTTTCTTCCCGAGGTACCGGATGTATCTTCATATGAGCCGCCAAATATCCAAAATCGATTTAAATCAATCATATCGTCGTCTTGGGGCATCTTGGATAGTACATTTTCTTGATTTTTCTTCGCCCAAACTCTAACTCTATCAGCTATTCCGGGGATACCTGCGCCATATATGCGTTCTTCGGGTACTGCTAGCTCTGTGCCGTCGTCCCAGCGCTTAGGCTTGTCAGTATCGTAGTATCGCATTTGCCGCAGCCTGACGCGACTTACGGGCTGTATATCAAAGTGCGCGGAAGGAAGTTCATACCTATTATCGTCGTCAAATATCTCACCTTCTTGAATTTCTTGTTCTGCACTCTCAATATTGCTCGTATTCGTCTGATGGAGCAGATCTTCTGTCTCTACGACGTACGCTAGCGCACCATGACCCATTGCTTCGGCGACAGCACACTTATAATACTCATTTGTGCCTCCAGATCGGCTTGGCGGAGAGTGACAAGAGGTAATCTTCTCAAAATCACTCATTCTTAACACATCTATGGGATGTCGAGTGATAATAATGGAATATTTGTCATTATCGAGCTTATTTATCTCTTTTTTGATGTATCCGGCGTTTGTTTGCCAATATTTCGCCATTTTAGTCGCTAAATTGGTCAGAGCGTAGCCAGCAGGGCCGGCAACGCCCGGATTTGGGATATATAAGCCGATTTGAGTATTTATTCGGTTATACTCTTCTTGTTCTTTTTCATCAAGCGCCGCTTTGATCATTTTCCCGCTTACTTTCCATGGAGCATCTATTTTGCCGTGTGCACCGGTATAATTTATCTTTTCTGCGTGATCATATGCTTTTTGATACAAATTATCCCTTTTTGAACTCAGGTCTGCCACTTTTGCGAAGAATTTACCGATTTTCATCTGAATTTTCTTCTTTTTCGACCGGGCAGGGGGACCACCCATCAGCTGGTTCACCAGATCCTCAGTACTACCAGTATTAACCTCCCGTTCGGCCGAAACCAATCCTTTTTCCCAATCTACTTCAAGATCTTGCTTTTTGAAGAATTCTCCGAACTTTCCAAGCTCCGTAGAGTTATCCATCGTCGGAAAGTCGATAACTTTGCGCATTTCGCCGTTAAATAGCCCATTAAACGCGAGATCTTCGCCTTTCATGTCATCTAATATGCCATCTAAAGCTTCTAACTCAATATCATCGAGTTCCCGAAGCAATTTATCGGGTTTTTGTTCGGAAATATCGAAATTTTCCAATAATTGTGCTGTTTTTAACAGAATTTCTTCATCATTTAGCATTTTTAGACATGTCCAAAGCTTTCTCTAATAAATAGATCGGAATTTCACTATTGTCTATGTCTTTTATCTCTTTAATCGTTGCCCATTTAAAATCATCATGCTCGATCTGACCGGTAACAGGATTAGGAATCGACACATTGACATCTCCAGACCAATTTTTGGCTAAAAAGTAGTGTTTACCGGGCCTGGATTCCCCCACATACTGTAAATCTCCTAATAATACCACTAGGCCGGCCTCTTCTCGTAGCTCACGGCTAGCTGCAGCCTCCAAGGATTTATCATCGGCATCCACATGTCCCCCCGGAATAGTCCACTGGCCCCTTCGCTCGTCAATATCAGAGCGCCGGACGATTAAAAAACGGTCTGTATCATTAATACAGACCGCAATTGCGGCATCGTTATCCTTACCATCACTAACATATTTCTCCCAAAGGGGATTCATTTATCTGCACGCTCTCAAACTTCCGCGCGGGAGGCCGCGACACATCGATTTCAATATTATATCCATTTTAAGACGCTGTATAGGGATAACCCAAATCATGTTTTCTTGCACCTGAGTACCTGGGTAGTACTCTATATCCACACCATACAGGATACCGACGATTTCACCACTTAAAGTATATACGACTGCCCCCGAACACCCAAACCACCCATATGTATTTAAGATAATTTGTTTACCAACACCTTGTTTATCGCCGTATCCTGCTACGGTACCGCCAAAAGTCATAAGTTTGTGGCTTGAGGGATAACCCGAGTACGTTATTTCACTACCTACTTCTGCCATATGTTTTTGAGGATCCCATTTCATAGGACTAATTGTTACGAACTTTTCTGATAAATGTAAAACTGCCAAATCAGCGTCAGCATCTGACCAGAGCAGCGTGGCCATCTTCACCTCATCATCTTTAAAAACGTGATAGGTTGAGCCGACTGGCCCATCGGTAACATGTTGGGCTGTAAATACTAGATAAGCGTCCTTATAGACAATATAAGAGCCTGATCCGTGCCCCCCCGGCCCAGTCGATATCTTTACGGCAGCATCTCTCACTCTCTTCTGAACCATATTCATTGCCGAGTTCACTTGTTCCACTGGCACCGGTGCCACGTTTGCAATAGCATTGTTTGTGAAACCAACAAAAAACATTAATATTAACGCTAAATATTTCATTATTATCCCTCCTAGGATCCAGTGTCTCCGGTGTCCGGGGACTCTATATACCTATATCCCACTTCTACTAACTGACCTGCAGTCGGGATAATAGTAAAATAAACTGTATTGTCTGATTCTTCATAGTACCAATCATGATTGAGCACACTATTAATAAACACTCTGATGGAATCTGCCTCGGCTTTGTGTGTCAAAACTATGTGCTCATAAGGGTCGATCGAATGAGTTGCATCCGTCACCCCGGGTGACCAATCTACGTCACATATGTCTACTACAACGCCTCCAAGAAGGTTGGTTGCTTCCATATAACGTTCTCCTACATCAATTGGACTGGGAGGGAACTCACACTTAGAGTCTTCTCTTTCAACATTTGCAACGCTAGCCATAAAAACGGAACCCATTCGGAGAGAGCCATACCAGCTCAAAAAATCAGATGGGGCCGGCCACTCAATGTGGCTTTGTTCTTCCTCATCAGAAACAAATACAACCAATAAACCAGCCTCTGGGCGCATCCATGTAGAGGCATAAGGGTTATATACCATATAATCATAGACGGAGTTGAATCCCTGCTCCCATGGGGCCATAACAAGTGTGTTTAGCATAGACTCTGCGTCAGCAATAGTATCGCCGGGCACAAGAGGGAACTCCGTACTTAGCACAGATTTTGTTGGGTCTGCACTAATCATAACAAGCCTCCAATCAGCCACTGGGAGCGCTGCTAGCATGGCCTCCACACCAGCCAATAGCTCTGCGTTGAATCGGTTCATTGACCCAGACCGGTCGACTACCCACAATATATCAATTCCATCAACTGACATATGCTGAGTAAAGGAGTCGATCCAAATCTCACCTTCATTAACCGGTACTTCCACCTCAATATAGATGGGCACCTCCACCTCAGTTGTTACCGTCACTGTCTCCGTTACAGTTTCCGTGATAACTATAGTCTCTGGCTCCTTCGAATTAATCACTGCGTAATCGTTAGTGCAGGATAACAGACTAAGCATGAATGCGAAAATCATTTTATAACCCCTTTCAATAAATATGCTTTAAGTTTTATTTGTATCGAGCAACATAGTAAAACTAAGAAAAATCATGTTTAAGATACTTAAAACCTCCAAGTCATAGAAATCCATTTTATACGCAAATATAAATAACCCCACATTGATGATAAAAGCTCCGATGCATATTTGTTTGTATTTGCGCTTGAAATACTTCATTCCATAAGTAACTATTGGTAGGGGGAAAGAATCTCCAAGTTATAAGAATATATTTTATTAACTTGGCTTGTTTTGAGATTGAAAACTCTAATCATGGGGAACATTTCCACTTGGTTATAAAAACGCCCAGTCTCAACGGAAACAATGATCCCGGTGTCGGAATGAGCACACACATCCAGTTCGCGGATGTTGATTTTTACTAGATCGCCGACGGACCATGGTCGGGGTGAAGGTTCTTGGTCATCATGCAGCGAAATTTTTTTCATATTTTTTCCTAAAATTTTCTCTAGCGTTCTTCTTCCGGACAAAACAAATCATATAAGCCGATCACAATAGATAGCTTAAGGCCTTCTTCTTCCATATGCAGGGTCATAGGCACGCCGGCATTCTTGTGAGGCTCTTCCGCCCATACAACACTCCAGAAATACACATCATCGTCTTCCATACTAATGCGCCGAACACGGTCGACCAAGATTCCCACATTATTACATGTAGTATCAATAATCATATCGCCGCAGCTTAGCATTAATTGCTGGCACTCATTGCGCAAAGAAAACTTCATGTTCTATATATCACCTAGGATGATGAATACGTCCGCTTTAATGAGATTAATCAGCCCACCCTCGGAATAAACGACTCTTCCTTCTTTTGACGACACTGTTTCCCAGACCCATACCTTCAAAAAATCATCCGCGTATACATAACTCGGCGGCTGCAGTCCTTCGTACGACCAAAAGCGCCGTATAAGGATCGTTAAGCTCTTATCCTGTGCATCATACAGGAGCATACCGGGTAGAAGGTCCACACCCTAACTAGGGCGCCTATAGTTTTAACCAACCAACACGTTTAGCAGCACAAGCGCTAATAATGTCGATGTCCATGCCGGGCTCAAGGTGATCACACTGTGTCACTGGAGAATATACTACTTTTGCAGAGACAGTATCGCCCACAGGTGGTACGGGTATGGCCGATATAGATCGACTCGGGGGGCTGTACTCTCGGATCATTTCCGTTTGCGCTGCGGTCGTGGCTGCAGTTACGGCGCTCATGGCCAGTATTGCAATCTTCGTTTTAAACATGGTATTATCCTTTAATCCAGTTAGTGAATGTATAAGTAGTGTTATACTTTTATTCTATCAATAATATACGGGTGGTGCACCGACATATCTTTGTACAACTTCTTCAAGATCTTTTTCGATATATCACCTATATCGTCTTTGATGCCCTTAGATTTGATTGCCTTTGCGACTTCGTCTTCCACCATGGACTTAAGTTCTCTGGCAATCATGCGCTTTATTTCCGCTTTGTCGGTCTTTGTTAGTTCTTCAACAATGATTTCATGTAATCTGGATTTAGTAATCTTCATGCTCTTAATTAGTCACGTTCTGTGGTATATGCCAATTTAAGGTTGGCTCTGGCTACATTCGTCATGACACCCGTCCTAAGCCACAATACTTGATATGTGGTATACCCTAAAACTGTTGTAATCTTCCCCATTACTATCCCCATATCGTCATTCCTAACCTCATCCCTTAATGACGATGTTAGGCCCGGGTAGTAACTGTATTCCGAGTATATCACCAATTCGCCGGAATGCAATTGGCCCATGAAATCTGCTGGTTCATCCACATCTTATATATGCCCTAAACTGCAAAATTTTTAGGCGCGCAAAATTTGGGCATCTTTCTTAATCTGGATATTGTATGCACCCACATTCTTTCTTTTACCCCCGGATGTGGGTAGCGTAGCCACCATATCTCCACCATATTCATCGATGGAAAGTCAGCTTCCTTCTCGTTAACCCCATCGAAGATGCGGAGGATGATGGCCTGACCGCCATGGCAGCTGCACGTAACGAGGTCCCCGACTGCGAAGTCGTGACTAGGTGCCTTTTGAAATAGCTCCTTAAATCCCACATTGTATATATCGTGGAATATTTAATATCTCATTTTTTTCAGCGGTATTGAAAAGAGGCTAAGCTTGGCTCTCACCGCATGCATAACGCATGGCACATACATTCCGGGTAGGGGGGTGGGGGGGTACCCTTACGTGTCAAATGCTTGTCAAACAATATGTCAAAAGAATGTCAATCATGCTGTCAAGTCTTTGTCATATGTTTACTGTATGATTTAATACCTTTATATATAACGCAACTGTATACGTATAGTATCACTGGCGCATAGTATCCCATGATAAGCGCCTTAGAACCTACCTTATTTAATACTCTCTTTAGTCTCGCCATCATGCCTCTGCTGGTACTGTCACATCAAACATGTCAGGATTTAATAGTATGAATGCATCGTCTATATCGCTGGAGTGGTCGTCTAACCAATGGCGGGCATCATCAGGTACAGTTACAGATATTATTTCTACGGCCTCGAGCGGTTGGGTCATGTCAGTCCGTTCAAGTATGCCGGACAGTATAAGAGATTGTACGCCGTCCCATAGGTGATCAGCGATATAGGGCAAAGAACCTGCAATATCGCCCACAGTCCAATCGCCATCATCGTCCTCCATCAACAAATATAGTATGTCAATCTCGTAAGCAGAGAACTTGCGGTCTCCTATCGTAAACAAACACAAATCCATATATAGTGTGTCGCATTCTCTATACGCCGGTTTTGGCTAATGATTGGCACGTGCAGACACTACGGGTAGTGTGTCATATATAGTGTCATATCATCATAATAAGAATAAACAGTCCTCCCACGATAAGGGTGCCTATGAGATCGTCGGTGGTTTCTGTGTTCATCTTCTTCTCTCCTGCCCTGTGTATAGCATATCACGCTGACGGGCAGTTGTCAAGCGCATATGTAAAAAGATTGTAAAGCGGCTAAGTAGTTGAAATCGTTGGTGATACACGGCAGTGTAAGTATATGATATTGCTCGGTTTGCTTGTCGCATTAAACTCACGGCTTGACGTTTGGTGTGATGGCGTGTATATACTAAGATCCCAGCACAATCCAGACACATTTACAAACACATTATAGAACACTGTCAGACAAGACACCATATTACGAAAGAGTAGAGATAGACCAAGAGCCACAGCTATATTATTGTACCACTTTACCATATAAGCCTTCTATAACAGGCACAGCAACGATCTGTAAACATTTAAGAGAGTTATTATATACTGTATAGTTATTCTCATCCTTATCTACTACAACCCGATAAGCGCGGGTTCGATCTGCTCGTAAGGATTTTCTTTTTATTAACTCTCCGGGCTTAAACATTTGGAGTGGTGGCCTCGGCGTCAAACTGTTCAGTCATCTGAGCAATATCGCCAACGGTCAGCTTTCTTTCTTTGTGCCGCTTGTTCTGTTCACGGATGAGTCTATTGTAACGCTTCTTCTCGTACTCATTTATATGAAGGTTCTCGATTCCTAACGCTCTCATCTTCTGCATGAATCGCTTAACATTCTCATACCTCGCGCCATCCTTGTCAACGCGGGCATCCGCACGGGTCAACACTACCTCACGACCGGTCAGGCGACCGTCAACCATTTCCACGATTGTCTGTGATATGTAGTATTTCATTTAGATGCCCTCGCCGGCAGCAAGCGCAGCAAGCTCGGCCTTTTCTTCATCGCTCAGATGCTCCTTGGCTTTGTTGCGGAGGCTGGCTGCGCTCATCTTTGTGGGGCTCTTGTGCTCCCCGTTGCAACCGTCAGCGAATGACTGCGCGCCCTCGGGCGTATTGTAGTCAATGACGGCTTGCTTGCCTTGCGTGGTCGAGTTGCGGAACACGCGCCACATCTTCGGACCCACTTGCTCCACGGTCCAGCCGGTGAGTTGCTTCCGCGTCGGTGGTGCCGGTTGCGGGCGATATGCCTTTTTGCGGCTTGATGTGATCTCGATGTTGTTGATCATCGGATCGGGACGATACCGAAAATCGTCGTTGGAGTCAGTGAGTTGATCGAGGGTGAAAGCTGTGGGCATTGATATATCTCCTTACTTGATATACTATATTATACACGAAAAATGGGGGAAAGTCAACAACAAAGTTGTCAAGTGAATGTCAACGGCGCTGTAACGCGGGTGACACATCGGTGATGTGGCTCCAGTTCTCCACTTGCCAATCGCTGATCTGATCGTCTTGGTTCAGCCCATCGATCCAGTTGTTCCATTCCTCGCAACGTGCTGGCATATCAATATGACCAAGACGCTGCTCGTCCTCTTGGATCATCGGAAGGATCTCAGTGATGAAGGTATCGCAGGCATCTGCGAAAAGTATAACGGTGTCGAGTTGTGAAGCCATGGTGGTTTCTCCTTATTTGGTATAACCATTATACCATTAAAACGGGGTGATTGTCAACAACTAAGTTGTCAAGTGAATGTCAATAGACTAGTCTTATGTGATTTTCTCTTACAGTCTCGCGCTCACCAGTACCAGCCCACTCAACGATCCACCAGTCACTCGGCAGCGATAGCGCGGCGCTGACAATGATGCCGACCGGTCCGTGCCGGACTCCGTAAGTGTTCATCTGAATCAGATCACCGACTTTCATGCCGGCACCTTTTGGCGATCGATTTGTTTGATGTTCAGAGAGGTCTTGATGGCGTTAGATGGCACCGTCGAGTCTTGAAGAAATGCGCTCTTTGCTTCTTCTTTGGTGCGCGCGCGCACGATCCGACTTTGACGCGGGCGAAAGCACTCAAGCAAGTGGAAGGTGATGCGGAAGGTTTTGAGGTCCATAGTTTTTTCCTTTTCTATACCTATAATATAACACCGGGATGGGCCAAAGTCAAGGCTGCTTCTGTCAAGGGAATGTCAACAAGGATGTTAACGTGCGTCGGATCGAACACGGAGCCAGATCCGGGAGTCGAAAGCGTGGCCAAAATAGTCAATAGTTTCATATACTTACCAGTTCCTCGGATCGCTCGCATCCCATACATCATGTTTCTGTTGCGCTGACAACTTTTTATCTCGCCCTTTGAGGTTAAAGTTTCGGCGATCGGCTGCTCGGCTGCTCGCTTTCGCCTTCTCGCGTGCATCCATTCCGCGCTGAATGAAATCATCTTCTGCGACCATAAAAACCTCACCCGCGCGATCATGCTCGGCAGCAACCGCAACCAGCCCAAAATCATCTGGGCGATGTAAAGCCTCGCGCAGATCCGTCTCAAGTTCAAAAAGTTCTTCGATCAGTTCAGCAATCATCGGATCGGCAGGATCGTGCCGCCGCTTGACGGTTTCGATATTGGTGCCAATGCAGCCCATCAACAATTCAATCTCTCGGTTTGTCAGGTCAATCGTCATTTTGCTCCCTATGCCGCTGGGCATTGAAAAAAGTGAATAGTAAAGAATACGAGAGCGCCCCAGCAAACTGCATCGGCAGCGACGGCGGCCATCATAACCCGGTTTTGTAAAATCGTCATAGTTGTCTTTTCCATGTTTGTGTTCCTAAAGAGGGCAAGTCGCCCAGTGAATAAAAAGCCCGATGTAAATGGAGACAAGGATTACCCACGCCACACCAGCAGCGCGAATAAGCTGCTGCCTCTTTTTTTCCTCGCGGGGATGCCGCTGCTGGGGGGCATTCGACATTGGTTTAATTTCCTGATTCATATTATAATTATAGCACGGAAAGCGGTGATCGTCAAGGGTTATTTTGTCAAGGAATCGTCAACGAGTGAAAGATGTTGGCTTGCTTCGGTAAGCACAACAGCGCCTCCTTTCCACAAAACTTTAACGTCGCAGTTGCCGGTATACTTTCCAGTCTCGACAACCAGACCAACATGCACTGACTGACCTTTTTGCCATCGTGCAGCTTGAAAGGCATATGTCACCAGATCACCGACTTTCATTCTTTTGAGCCTCCACATGCTTGCACTTCCGTCGCCAGCCAAAGCCGGGACACGTGCAGGTCCACGTTCCTCCGTTGTCGCTCACGGTGTAGGTATTCCCCTTGCTGCCTTGAACCTCATAGGAGCGAACGTCACGCGATACAGCGGGTGGTTCACGCTGCTCCACGATCATGTACTTGTCAACCTCGTCCAGTGTCAGCGTGTCAGGCACTTCCACCCAATGCTGACCAGACACCGCCCACTTCTGACCGGCCTTATCGGTGTAAAGCATCGGATTCATACTGACAACGATAGGTAAATCAGACATTATTTACCTCACTCTCAAGTTTGGCGATCAGGGTTTCCATCCTTTCTATCTCGCATGCTATTTCTGTTCCGTCGCCATACATGGCACATGTATGCAGGTCATCAATGCGGTTGTTCACACAATCGATCAAGTCGATAATCTCGTCTTTGGTCAAACCCACTCTATGCCTCCGCTGGAATGATGGTGGCCACACTTAAAGTTGTATAGACTTCACGCTCGGCGGCTGTCACTTGTGGATCATCCATCGTCGCTTGCATCATTATGGCGGTGATCATTTGCTCGCAACCTATGGCGGTGCGCTCGATGGCTGTCAGTTTAGAATCGTCGTCGGTGCGGATAAGCGGGATCGCGGTGAACATAGATTTTTCTCCTTTCTATACCTATAATATAACGCCGAAAAGGGCCATCGTCAAGGTTAAAAATGTCAAGAGGATGTAAAGTGTTCCAAGAACATCTCGTGAAACTTTAGGGGTACGTCAGTGCCGAGAAAAACAACTGTATACGCCTTTGTGTATGACTTAGAGGTTTCACCCAACTCCACGATCATGCCAACCCGATGATCAGGGATCTCATCCTGATGTGTTCCATCTTTGATCCTCACCAGATCACCGGGCTTAAACTTGTTCATTTCAAAAGGGCTTGCTCTCGCTCATCGGGGAACACTCCCACACCTTCGGGTGCATGATCACCGGGTTACCGGTCATGCGCTTGCTAAGGTTCACATGGCACGATGTGGTCTGTGAATGGTAGCCGCCAGCAGGGGCGGTAAAGTCTCCGATCACGAATACACCGGCTG
>Ga0209756_1000084_pt1 | contig 84177 bp, 90 predicted proteins | sample ETNvirenome_6_85_FD_184071 | JGI IMG/M metagenome (GOLD analysis project Ga0209756, IMG submission 184071) | Marine viral communities from the Pacific Ocean - ETNP_6_85 (SPAdes) (version 3) | ecosystem: Environmental > Aquatic > Marine > Oceanic | place: Pacific Ocean | collected 2013-06-19 | reverse complement strand
AACGTCCTGCCTTCAGACCAAGCTTTGTCAACTTCAACTTTTGCCTTATCCCCTGTAATTCCAGATTCTTCGTCTTCGTCGTCGTCTTCGTCTTCGTCGTCTTCGTCTTCGTCTTCGTCTTCGTCGTCTTCTTCGTCTTCTTCTTCGTCGTCTTCTTCGTCGTCTTCTTCTTCTTCTTCGTCGTCTTCTTCTTCTTCTTCTTCAGCCATCTCTCCTGGAGACTTTTCTTCGTCGTCATCTGCCTCTAGAATAAGATGAATTAACTGCTTTCTAATAATTTTTCTAACTTCGTTTAATCTAAGTCTCATAAGACCCTCTCATCAATAAGTATTTACTACACTAGTTAAAGTCATCTTCTTCAGGTGTTAACATAAATTGCTCATAGACAACACCCTCTTTTTCATATGTCCCGATAGACACGCCGTCTACATCCCTCAGTGCATCAGATATTAAGTTGACTGTATTTAAAAAATCCATCATCTCCTCAAGCGGGAGAGTTAGCGTGATTCTTTCACTAATTGCAAAGCTAACAGTTCCCGTAGAAAGCTCAAGCCATGCATAGTCAGTTACTTGTTTTCCTTCTGTGCCTTCCATATCTTGCCTGAAAATCTTTCTATATTTGGTTCAAACCAAGTTACAACATCGTCTGAAATTAAAACATTCCAATATTCAGAATGCGTATTGCATCTTTTTATAAGTACACCTATTTCACTTTGACCCTGTCTTTTAGATGTATTTTTTACTATCTCTCCTGGTAAAAAAGAATAAGACATTTTCACATTTTTTTACTTTTATTTGTTTTATTTAATGTCCTCTTTTTTGTCAACCGTTTTTTTGGATTACTTTTCGACTTCGGTGTCTTTGATACATCTTTCTTAGAGATGTCTTGTTTCACCTCTTTACGTTGAGATAGAGATAAAATTTTAATAACATCATCGTGATCATCCTGCGGAGGTATCACACCTATGCTTAAAAGATATTTGCACATATCTTTATATGTCTTGATCTTTAAGTGATCTGACCACTTACAGACGTCTATCGCCCTTCTCTGTCTATAATAATCCCACTTAGTTCCCATCTGACATAATCCCCTCTAGACTTTGTGATATGATATCATTAAGTATGTCTAAAACAGCCTTTGTCTGATCTTCTGTAAGAATGTCACGTAGATCATGAGAGATCTCATCTCTAAACCTATTAGGTGAAGAATATTCATGAGAATTATCTGTCATTTTTAAAATAGATGAATTGCATATTTGCAAAACTTCTTCAAGCTTTTCTTCTGACCAACCAAGAGATTCAAGAAGAGCTGTCTGCTTTGAAATATTAGAAAGCTCAGAAAAAATAAACTTTAGCAAGGCTTATACCTCAAGATCTCTAATCGCTTCAGAGACGCCTGACTGAAATCTAGGGTCTATTGAAACTTGATCAATTTTTTCTTGATCAGGATTTGTATCGTAAAGTGTGATCATATCTTCTGCAATCTTCCTCATAGCTGAAATAAATATATTCCTTGCAGTAGAGTGATTCATCTTAAATCCATCGCCTGTCATCTTTTCAGCTATTTCACGGTATCCCATCCCATCAGTATCAGTGACTGTGGCGTATCCCCTATCTATCTTTAGTCCCTTTGGCATAGACATTTTTTCTCCTTGAATTAAAATTTATTATAATTAAGATGTTATGTTAAACTCTTCATCATGCTCTATGTCTTCATAGATTCCGAATCTAAGTCTTAGAATTTTTTCTTCTCTTGGTGACAACTTTGACAAAGATTGCTTAATAACTGCAAGCGTCTTTTGCCTATCAAGGGAGTCATCTGGAGACTCAGTCCTATCATCAGAAATAATTTCTTCAAATCTTCTCCCATTTTTTTCATCACCAAGTGCAGCATCTAAAGAGATTGAATTTTGAATTACAGCAGACTCCATACTTAGCTTAACCATTGACTCTGTTACACCTAAAAGATCAGCAATTTCTGAAATTGTAGGTTGATTTTTAAATTCATCCTCATATTCTTTGCAAAGCTTTTTAATTTTCCAGATTAGACCTGAAGCGTGTGCTGGGACTCTGACTGTTGACTTGTGAGAAGTAAGGTGCCGACTTACAGATTGCTTAATCCACCAGCTAGCATATGTGCTAAATTTAAACCCTCTTCGCCAGTCAAATCTATCAACTGCTTTCATAAGCCCAATGTTAGATTCTTGAATTAGGTCTTCGAGTGGGCATCCCATTCTAGAATATTTTTTTGCAATACTGATTGCCAGCCTTAAATTAGATTGAATCATATGATCTCTTGCTTGCAGGTCTCCCTTCTCAATCCTTTGAGAAAGTGAAATCTCTTCTTCACGAGTAAGTAGATCATACCTAGATACATCTTTAAAATAATAGTTTAATACGTTTGACATTTAATTTCTAAATTAGTAATATGGTTGATGACAGATATATCTGTCAATATAAAATTAATCATGTATGAAAAAAAGAAAAGGCTTTATTTCTTTTTTCCTGATTATTCTCTTCTCTTAAAGCTTCTTGTTTTAAGATAGTTTTCATGCGCGTTTTTTCGAAGCTTTCTAATAAAAACTTCTCTCTGAAGATAGCAGAGTTCGATTTCTAAATTTTCTCTACTATCTCTTTGATTTCTATATGAGAGCTGATTTTTGATTTTTGAAACATTTGAATTCAACTCATCATCAGGCATAACTGAAATTCTATCAGTATTGAACTTCTTCATCAATTTCTCCGTTATTTGAATTAGTTTGATTGATTAAGATTGATTAAGATTGCCTTGGGTTATTTGCTTAACCCATTAACTATTATAACACTTCATTATGCTCTTTACACGTATGTCAGTTTATTTTTTATTTATTTTGACATTCATTTCTTTGTTTATTTTATTGACTGCAGATGATGCCGTTTTTGTAAAGACAAAGGGAAGAAATGCATGAATGGAAAGTGCTACACTGGTAATTGCAAGACTTGCAGACCACTTTACTGCTCTCTTCATATGGTTAAAATATGTTATATCATTATCTCTCAGGTGAGTGACTATTACTTTCACTGTATTGCCATATCAAAGAACGTCTTAATAACAAGTCCAACTACAACCGAAGCGACCATCCAGCTAGCCCTTCTATATGAAGATAGCTGTGACTTCATGATGGCAAAGTCTTCTCCAAGGGCATTTGGTATTCTTGAACAATGAGCTTCAAGAAGCTGAAGTCTTGTTTCCTGGTTTGAAGTAATATTCTTCATTTCTTCTAGAGAGGTCTCTAGCTTCTGCATCCCAATCATAAGCTGATCAAGTCTTGCTTCAACATTTGCTGATGAAATTTTAATCTCTGTTAAAGAATCTTGGAGCTTTTGACTCCACTCGCTTCCAGAATTAGACATACTAACCTCCAAAAAAATCTAGTAAGAACGGGAACAATAATAAATAATAGACAGGTTGAGACTTTTAATTAGACGACAATCGGTCTTCCCTTGTGAACAACCTTTTTATTGTTGACAGTCATAACTTTAACAATCTCTACACCCGGTAGCTTTTTGATATTTTTACACAATTTATATATGTTGTCATAATTTGTCAAACCATCTTGTGGTAAGAACTTAACGTAAACTAATAAAATAGAATTTCCGCCACGTGTGCTTCTAACAACTTTATCTCCCTGGCCGACTACAGATACACCCTCCAGGACTCTAATTCTAGTTAGAGTATCTGGAACATGTCCATCTGGATGGATTATTAGTCTAAGGGTAGTCTTTGAAAGTGCAATTTTGAGCCTAAAGTCTGCCTCGCAAAGACTTCCAACTAGACTTCTAAGTTCTTTCTCTGTATTTTTCATAGAAAAATCCTGTATGAATAATTATCATACAGAATCCATTACTTCTAAAATGATTGAGAACTCTCTATTTCTTCTTCAATCATTGTACATCCAACAGTAAGCATCATTGAAGCAGCAGATGAAGCATTTTCCAAAGCAGTTCTAACAACCTTTAGTGGATCTATAATTCCCATAGACATCATATCTCCATATTCATTTGTGAAAGCATTGTACCCATGCCTAGAATCTAAAGACATCACTCTATCAAGAACAACATCTGGTGTTCCTCCTGAGTTTATCACTATCTGGCGGAGAGGTTCACAGCAAGCCTTTCTAACTATTTGAATTCCTGCATCGACTCCTGTCATCTTATCATTTGATCTTTTATCAAGTGACTGTGATGCCCTTACAAGCGCAACTCCACCTCCAGGCAAGATTCCTTCTTCAATTGCGGCTTGCGTTGCGTGAAGAGCATCATCGACTCTATCTTTTCTTTCACCAAGTTCTATTTCTGTAGCACCGCCGACTCTAAGTATTGCAACACCGCCTGAAAGCTTGGATAATCTATCCTTTAAGAGAGACACTTCAGCATCTTCAATAAGCCTATCTTTCAGTCTTTCTCTTATTGATAAGACTCTATCCTTAATTTTTTCAGACTCTCCTGAACACCCTATGAATACAGTATCAGATTTTCCACAAACAATTCTCTTGCATGTTCCAAGATTCTCTATTGAAGCATCTTTAAACGAAACTCCTGTTGATTCAGAAATAATATCACAATCTAATAGAATTGAAAGATCTTGAAGCATAGCAACTCTGTTTTCTCCAAATCCAGGTGCTCGGATTGCACACGACTGAAGTGTCCCCTTAATGTGATTAACTACAAGACCCTGCATAGCATCGCCGTCTACATCATCAGCAATTACAAATAACGGCCTTCCTGAATCTAAGACTTCTTCTAAAATTTTCATAATATCTTTGAGATTTGAAATCTTACTATTTGAAAGCAAGATTAGGGGATTTTTAATCTCACACATCATTTTATCTTGATTGTTTATAAAATAGGGAGAAAGATATCCTCTCTCTATTTTCATTCCCTCTACTGTCGTCAGTGTTGTATTAAATCCCTTTGCCTCTTCAACCGTAATAACACCATCTCTCCCGACAGAGTTAATTGCCTTGACTAAGAGCTCTCCTATTTCACTTTCTCCATTAGCAGAAATAGTTCCTACATTTTCTATCTCTAGGTCAGAGGTAACCTCTACTGACATGTCTCTCAAGCTCTGTATGACATCATGAACAGCCGTTTCAATTCCTGCTTTTAACTCAGACGATTGAAATCCAGCAGCAAGCATTTTTACACCCTCAGAAAATATAGACTGAGACAGGACAGTAGCAGTTGTAGTTCCATCTCCTGCGACATCTGCAGTTCTAGACGCAGCCTCTTTGATAATTTGAACTCCAAGATTATTAAACTGATCTTTTAAGTTCACAGCCTTTGCAACAGTCACACCATCCTTAGTTAGAGTTGGTGATCCAGACTGCTGTTCAATAATCACATTCTGGCCTCTAGGTCCCATAGTTATCTTAACGGCATTTGCTAAAATATTAACACCCTCTAAGAGTCTCTCCCTAGCTACAGTATCAAACTTAATAATCTTATTAGTTCGAATCATGCTCATCCCTTTAGAATTTTTCTATTTGATTCAGATAAGACTAAGCTAGAATCTAAAACCCTTCTAGATTTAGTAAGAACATTTTCAGCAATTACTATATCTCCAACTTGAATTGCAACTTCACAGTCTTCAAGAATTCCTTGTGATCTTAGATTCTTTATGTCAGAATCTGGTAGAATCTTTTCAATACTCATTTTACATCTCCAATGCAGCTATGTCAATCTTTCCCTTAACGCCACCACCTAAGTCAATTGTAACTGTTTCGGCATCCTGATTGACATGACTGCTATCCTTTAAATTTACTACATTGTTAATCGTATTATTTCTTTCTTTCTCAAATGATGAAGATGCAACTATCTTTGAATCAGCGATAATTTTATCAATTGCAGTAGTTGCATTTGATATCATAAATTTTCTAACTAAAGATGTAGAAGTAAAAATTTCACAATCGATATTGGAAAGAAGTACTTTGGATTTTTCACCATTTGGAATCTGAACTGTGTAGGAGACATTTTCTCCTGAAATGGTCTTTCTTACTATTTGCTCAACAATCTGCACGGGAGCAACTTTTTGACTCTTTTTAATTAAAAGATAAAGTACTTGTCCAACTTCATACAAAATCTTCTCCTCATCGTTATTGAAAAAGATACAACAAAATATCAGGTTCGTATAAAAAAAATAGGAGACCACTAGGGTCTCCTTAGATTAATTAAATTACAATCTATCTAGTAATGCTATTTAAATATTCCTCTATGTCAGAAGAAAGAACCAAAAAAGAGGACTTTTCACCTGTCTGCTGAGTATACGGTGATAGATCAACCTTTTTTAACTCATCTCTAAGTCTATGTTCCTCTCTATACCCACCGTATGTGGTATAAATTTTCACCAATCTCTCGATAACTGTAGGGTGTAACTGCATTCTTTCTCCTGGCTTATTTAAATCCAATGCTTAAGCCGCCACGAGCAACATATCCCTTCTTGCTATTTTGCGGCTTATTATCACCGTACAACCAGTTTCTTGTTGTGTATAGGTCATCTCTCATTTCAGCAGTTATACTTCCTATCTCCTGCCGAATTGCATTTCTAAGACGTGACTCCTCGTCTAGCCTGCTGCTAGTTTTATTTGCACGCTGAGATCTCTCTTGTCTCATTCTAGCAATCTCACGACGAAGCATATTCTCATTAATTTCAACCATCTCATCAACAGGTGTGTCAAGTTCACCCATGGCGTCTAGTGCAGCCATGGCATCTTTATCATCAGCTTCAGACTCACCAAATGGGTTGGGAACTAAGTCTTCAACTTCGTTAAGGTCACCCTTGTAGAAGTCATAACCTTCATCATGACCTTCGTCATGACGACTTTGATTTCCTGCCTCGTTTAAAGATCTTCTTTCTGAAGAGTATTCAGATGTAATTCCGGCAAGTGTTGCAAGTCTGCTAGCGTTGAAACGCATGATAAAATCTCCTATGTCCTCTATTAACTATTCTGCAGCATTGGAAAATTCAATCAAGTTTGACACCTTCTTCCTCTTCATCTATGTTTGTTCGAATTCTTCCTGTAATTGCTGATCCCTTAGCTGCTGCAATTGCTAAGGGCTCCAAGCCTAGAGACTTTCTAACAATATCATATATTGATGGTGAGAGCTTCTCCTTTAAAATTGCCATGTCTGCATATTGGTGAAGATCCCATTCATATACGGGAACCTCTTCGCCCTCTAGTCCGGGCTCAAATGTGCCGTTTGCCCTGCTTTCAAACATAAATAACATTTTTGGCATTTTCTCACCTTCAGGAACCATTATAAACGGTATCTGAGAAGAACCTCCGTCTTGCCCTTCCTCATACATGATTTCAGGGAACCACTTTCCACTTCTATTTTCCATATCAACCTCTGTCAATAATTCATTATTGCACAAATATTAAAAAAAGTTTATAGGTGGCTGTTAACTTTAACTATCTCTAGCGCCTGATTGTATGACGGCATAACTGCATTCTTTATTGCCTCTTGAACCTCCAGAGGCTCAGAAACCACAGAAGAAAGAACCCTATCTAGTGATCCCCCTAGAATGCCAGTGAACAAGCTGGGTATTAATCCCTTAATTTTTCGCATTAAGTCCTGTGATCCCGCATCAATATCTTCAGGTGTAATAGCCTCACCTGTTAGTGATGACACTCTTTGTGATAATGCTTCGGGTGTAAACGACTGTCCTGAGTCTTGTCTCCCCATTGCTCGAGACACAATGTTCATTGTACTCTGAAGTGTTGTGCTATTGACTGCTTGATGATACATGTTCATTACATTCTGAACATCAGCATTTGCTGCACGTGACATCTCAGCAGATATTTCTTGTGATCGTGACGGATCTAGGGATGGTAATGGAATATCTTCTGACGCCTCTTCCGGCGGCTCGGGCATACCTAGACTGTCAATTCTTGACATTTCCTGAGAGACATCCTGTACTGCAGCATCTACTATTGCAGATCCCTCCGCCTGATCATCGAGCATGGCATCTTGGACAGCTAATTGCTCAAGTAGAAATGAGAGAGACATGCTCTTTAGAGATAAATCTATAGATTCATTTGTCCGAGATGTAAGTCCTAAATTCTGCCCAAGTGTCGGCATCTGTTCAATTCCTGTCCAATCTCTCATTTTTCTCATAGTTGCTGCTTGATTTGTAATAATGCTATCGTAGTCTGGCTCCTTTCCACCCACAACACCTTGTAATGCTTCTGATCCTACCTTAAATACAGATTCTGCTCCCTTGTACGCTGCTGTTCCAGTATACACAAGACCCTTAATTGCATTCCAAAAATGACCAAACATATCTTTCATATCTTTAAGCCACCCTATAACGTCTGGAGTAATACCTATCCCTACTTCTTGACCTCTTCTTCTGACGTCAGCCCGTCCCTTTCTTTCAGAAATCAAGATCTCTCTGACATACTGTCGAACTATCTTTTCATTTGAGTTCACCGAACATCTCCCTTCTTTCAACAAGTGTTCTCAGGACAAGCCTCACACCCGTTAGCTCATGATAATAATTAATCAGCTCCTGCTCAAAATTATTGAGCCACTGCTCCTTTGTCTTAGGGTCTCTGGTAGAAAAATTCTTTCTTAGAATCGATGGTATCCCTAACATGATCTGTTTCTTGATCATGACCCAGTCGTCCATATCACCTGCGTAAGATGACACAAACTCAGCCTGCTCCCTGATCCTGTCAGGGATCACTTGGCCGATCCTAGCAGAAGCATCTCTCTGACGAACTGTCGAATCAATGCCTCAGGAAGCTGTGCACCCTTGAGAAGTGGGCCCGAGTCTATGTGATGACCTATACCAGTCCAGTCAAGCATAACAGCTTTAGAAACTCTACTAGCTATCACAACTTGAAACCTCAAGCCCCGGACAGTCTGAAGTTTGGGGAGTCCACTCGACTCGCTGTCAAGGGCAGGAGATGCTCCACTATCTCCCTCTGCAGGGGGTGGAGAAATATACGACTTTTTGCGGTCTTTCGACCCTGTTATTATAAACTTAGGTAGATCACCTTCTTTAAGCTCTTCAAGGGATTTATAAATACCGCCCGATATTGTGAGAGTTTTTGTTAAAGGATCCCAATCACCCACGGGTTCGTCAGCCCAATAGTCTCCCTTAAGAATGACGTCTGCCTTATTTTCTCCAGATCCAAATGTTGCATGTTGCATAAAGTTAGGACCTAGAGCGTCATCAGGTAGAGTAAAGGTAGCATCAGACCGATTCCCATTAGAATCCTCAACAACCATTTTAACAAACTCACCGTCGGGTTCCAGAAATGCCTTTCTTCCGTCATCTGTATTGACTCCCGAAGTGAGCAAAGCATCTATGAACTGACTAATGTGGAGGAAGAAGGAATCTGCGGAAAGCCAGTGCCCAGCATTTATCATCTTCATACTGATGCTTATATCTGAGCTTCCTCCGTCGTACGTGATATCAACATCACTTTTTGATGTAACTCCGCCCTTCTTTTGTGTTCCAGCAGCTGCTGCACTAGTGACTTTGTTAAGAGTTATATTGTTCTTCCCATTTTCATCTAAGAGAACCACAGTCAAAGGGTGACTTGGGGGGAGATCAGTGCTGAAAGCGCCCGCTCCCTGTAGTGCGAGATTTATATCCTCTACAACTCTTTTTTCACTTATGATCCCTAGGGACAGCGAACCACCTTTACCCTGCCTCTTAAACCCGTGTTTTTCGTGGGGGTCCAGATCATCCTTTCCAGTCTTTATGATCTGGCCAAGTCTATCAATGAAACCAAATCCCCCAAGCCCGTCCATGATCTGAACCTTGATCTTCTGCTGTGCCACCATGGCCTGAAGCTCTCTGGCACCTTCCTCTCTCTCTGACTGATCTTTTCCTGAAATCGAGACAAGACTCTTAATCTTTGCAATTATCTCCTGATTGTGGGGGTCATCTTTGAGAATTATAACCCGCGCAATCTGCTCAGGCCAGGCCTCTCCGTCGACGACATGCTCCTTCTCAAGACTAATTGTAAACCAGTCTTCCTCCTGGATCTTCAGAAGAAGTATTTCAAATCTGTCCGGTCTTCCGTACTTACTCTTGGGCTTTGATAGCTCACCAGCTGGCATCCCCACACGGCTAGCTTCAAGAAAAATCTCTCTTATATACCGTCTAAGAATAGTCTCAGAAATCATCATTACTGTATACCTGTTCTACTTAGTATACATATTCTTCTTAAGACGTTCTTAACAGTGACTCATTAATATAGTTAGTCGCCCGTAGAGCCTCCCTGGGCATCTTTGACTCATAGTCTGCAATGTAATTCATGCCGGTTGCGCCTGTGACTCTGTCGCTGAATTCTAACAATGCAGGCCTAGTACGGGAATCACCGGTGCAGTAATTAACTAAGCCTTTAAATGTTCTAATACTATCTGGGTCGGTCTTAATCCTAAGAACCTTCATCATATGTCTTGGACATGTAATACGACTCTCTAGGATGAGCTTGCCATTCCTTTTGATTGCCATTCCGCCAGGATATGCAATAGAGATCTTTACATCCTCACCAACCTCCTCTGTAAGCTCTCTGGATCGATTCTTGGCTATCAGGCTGAGAAGAAGGTTCCTAAATACTCCCTTTATCTGTCCGCCTGACATAAGCCATGATGTTCCTGACGGGTCTTGACTAGTCATCAGGTCTATCTGAACATGTTCATTTATCTGTGTCCCTCTGATGGGATATCTTACAGATACGATCGATCCAACCTTCTTAACCTGGTCTGAACCAAGAGATTCAGATAGATATTCAAACACCTCGTGCTTAAAGTACTTTGGATCTAGATCTCCACACCCTATGACCACATCCATGTCACCCAGTAGTTGTGCTGTTGACCTACTATCTGTGCTTCCTATCGGGTGACACTCAGTCACCCCAAGCTGACTAAGATAATCATTCCTAAATGAGCCTAGTGTCTCCTCAACATTCTCACGCCTAATCATCGTGACTGTTGGATTTCCAAAAGCGTCTCTAAAAACCTTACCACCCATACCAATAGTCCTCATCAAAAAATTTTTTCGTCCAATATGTCTTCTTGGTGAATGTAACTGGCTTTTCACCGTAGGATAGAAGTGCATTTAGCCTATTGACTGGTGTAAACATTCCCACAAGCTTTGTCTCTCTTCCCTTCCACTCAAAAACAAACCCTTCTGTAGACTTCTCAATTAAGTGATCATTTCCTCTGATACACTTCAAAAGGATTCTAATCTCGTCGATCTGGCTAGGCGTCCCAAGAAGTCTGCTATTAGCAAAGCCATCTCTAATAATCTCTACGCCTTTCTTAATTTGCTCAGGGGGTTGAGCTTCTAGTTTAAAGCTAATCGGTCTAAATGCGATAGCACTTATCTTCTGAATCACTCTGTCAAGCGGAATCCTTGCCTCTGAAACAATGAGCCTTCCAGACTTCTGTAAGATTTTAAATCTATTCCATGCAGCTTGATTAGCATATTGTTTAAATTTTCCAGCAATTGGTCCCCTATTAAAGACAAGTCTGCGAGCTGCATCTCTTCTAATTTTAGAAGGAATAAATGAATATTTTTCAATGTGTGATTCAACAAGAGAGACAACTAGATCTCCTATTGTGTGGTCCTCGTTTAGGCTGCTATCAGTAAGAATAGATCCAAGCTCATCACAGATCTCAATGATCTCTTCAAATGAGACGTCTGGTTTTTGAAGAACGACTTTATGAGGACTTTTAATGGGAATCTTTGTAGCACAGCTTATAGCATCGCCAAGAAGAGATCTGTAATCAGCACTATCAACTTTCATATCATTCTCAAGATCCCATGCCTGAATAAAGTAAATTCCAGAATTTTTATATGGAATTGTATTCATATTTCTTGGATCAATTAGTGCTGTTTCAACAACAATCTCTCCATTATTAAAAAATCCAGAATGTCTCTTAGCTATGCTGCTAAGAGAGGAATACGCATCTAGATATGCCACTCTTACACTTTCCTTATTGACACTGCTATACTTGTCACCAATCCCACGTTTATTGAGACCGCCTGATTTAATTGAAGATAGAGTTACACCTTTAAAGAAAAACCTAAGCTCACCATCGATGACTGTAAATGTAAGATTTTGTCCATCCATTTTTTCAACTGGGTTCTTAATCATTCTATGATCAGCAGAAAAAAAGCTGTCAATCATTTCAAACAAATCACTTATTGGAAGATCTGTAAGCTCATAAATATTTTTAATATGCCCTCTCATCTATTCTCACCCCATAGTGCGCGTATAATTTCGTCTGATGCCGCATGTCCATTATATCTTGTTTCAAACAGAAATGACGGCATATAGTTTTTAACTGTCTCAATATCATTTTTAAGAATTGCGCCCCTCACAACAGAGCCCTTAACTTTTATAAGGGATTCTATTTTTTCATTGCTAAGCTTAGGGTAAAAATTCTTCATAGACTTTGTTAAATTACAGATATTACTTGACTTAAACAGTAGCCTATTTGATTTGACAAGATTTCCAAAGTACTTCTCTTCATGCGGAGTGTTAATATACTTGGTAAATCTATGCTCATCTTCTTTACCAGAGTACACTGTTAACAAGTCAGAGCTATCTTTATCATCTTTAATTCTTTCAATTAAGAGAAAAATCTCTACAAGGGGGGTCGGCACTCCCTTTTGAACAATAATCTTGTCTCCAAATCTATCATTAAGAGATGATTTAACTATATCAAAAACTTTTTCAGCCATCTCTCCAGTATAGAGAAAATCAGAATTCTTCATTCTAGGAGAAACGCCATAGAAGAGATATGTTACATCATTCTCAGATAATGAAAGCGACAACTTTGAAAAATGACCAGTAGTAAAGGGCTTAAATCCCCCACCAAAAATCCCTATCTTCACACCATTCTCCTACGTCTTAAGAAGGCCCTTGCTCTTTCCTGCTCTTTCTGCCTTAGTTTTAAGATACCTTATTGACTCAATAGCCCTCTGTAGTGTTGCTTTTTCTTTTCTCAAAGTGAGTCTATCGGGCCCTCTCTGCATAGATCCCTTAAGCGATCTAAGCTCATTCTCCATTCTTTCTAGCTCTTGAATGTGATCTATCGATCCGTACTCAGTAATTTTTCCGCTAGCTAGCTCAAAAAGATCACTAGCAATTGATTCAATAATTAACTGTCTTGAAAAAAGCCTATTCATCATGTCGTCTCCGCAGACATAACTATTAATCATCTTTGATTAATTGCTCTTTATCAATAAGCTCTTGTTCTGCATTGTCTATCCCAGTTTTAAATGCCTCATATATAAAGTTTTTTACATCAGCATCGCTTACATCTCTTCCCACAATATTGAGAGATTTCTTTACAACATCAAGAAATTCAGATGTACAGTCAACTTCTAGTGTTCCGCCATGCGGTAAATTAATAGTTCTTTTTTCCATAGGAAAATTATACCATATTCATGGCTAAATTTACATGAATTACTTTATTTAAATGCTATCAGCGCATTAACGCTTTAACTTTTTGTCTAATCTCGGATAGATCCTGAGATCCGCCAGCCTTGATTGGGGGAGACGTATCTTCCGTATCTCCAGAAACTTCTTCAGACGACTCCTCGTCGTCGCCTTCTTCATCCGCGTCTTCACCGTCTTCGTCTCCTGATAGTCTTAAAGAAGTGGGAGGATCGCTGGGATCCTGTGCATCACTTCCGGTAACCTTGCTTCTCATGATTTGATCAACAGTGTCCAAGTACGTGTAAAGCATTTCCTTTTCACTATCACTTAGCCTACTAAGCCACTGCTCCATATCTTGCTTTACTTCTTTTCCCTTTAGGGATGGTGCTGCTCTAATGTCATTAATCTCATCCCTGATTTTATAATAGGTTACATCTGGCGACAAGTATTCATCTTCTCCCTCTTCCTCAGGAGGGGCAACATCTACGTCTTCGTCTTCAATGCCTTCGTCTTCTGATTCTTCTTCTGATTCTTCTTCTGATTCATCATCTGATTCTTCTTCTGATTCATCATCGTCTTCCTCTTGCTCAGATATCTTTGAGAATTTTTTTAAATCTCTGTCTATTGCACTTTCCATATCAGACTGCTTTTCTGGTAGATCATCTTTCTGGGCTCTTTCTTCAGAAAGAATTTTTAAAAAACTTTCAAGCTGAGAGGCGTTTCCGATTCTAATTATACTCACTTCTTTCTCCCATGCTTTATAGTATTCTGCCAGCGCTCTCTATAAAGTTTGTTATATTTTCTTTGGGGAGTTTCTTCAACTTGATCTCTTTCATTCTTTGACATCTGCTTTGAATGAGACTCTCTCTTAACAATATCTTTCATGAATTTTTCAAATTTAAACTTGCTCATTTTTTACCTCTTGACATTATTAACTATTTCAAACAGATAGAATAGACAATTGAGTAAGGTACTCATTTGAATTTAATTTAATCTCTATTTCAGAATTATCTTTATTGATGCTAGTGAACTTATAAAGCGTGCACTCATTGGACACTAAAGATATGTCCATAGAAAATGATTCATCCATAATCTTTTCAACTAATGCAATAGTTGAAAAAAATGAAATAGTTACTTTTTTAGATTCTCTCTTAAATAAAGTGGGTGTAAATATAAATGTCTCATCATCAATTAAAATATCAACATTAATTCCATGATGATCTGCAGGCGGAGATCTTGAAACTAAAGATCTTGGATCAACCCTTCCTATTAGAGAATCACTCATCATAATTGTCATTTATCACCTCTGCTTCTCGATCACCATAAAAATCTTGAACATCTCTGTATAGGTCATCACAAAACTTAGCCAGCTCTTTGTCTAGCTCTGTCACCTCATTAACATTGTGAGTGTATGTTTCGATAGTAACTTCTCTACCTTCTATAATAATTCTAGCATGATGTTGCATTTCTTCTTGCTCAAAGATAAGATGTGTAACAAAGTCTTTTACCCTTTTAGCGTCATTAAACTCAAATGTTCTCACAAGCCTTTCAACGGTTTGATCATCAACAACAACCCACTCTGTCCTATTTGGTTGAACTGGTAAACTTCCAAGAACACCCGGTGATAAATTACCGAGAATAGATCCAATACCTTTCATCTGACTCCTGCTCTCCTCTCTTAATATTGATCTACCAACAACTTCTAAAAGAGGTTTCATTTCTAAATCCTTATAATATTATATCTAAACATCTGGATTGCTTAAAGCTTTTTGAATTGCCGGCTTAACCTTTGCAGGCTCCTCAATTCTCTGAGCATACTGTTGAGCAAGTGCGGTAGAATTAGCTGTATCAGCCGACCATTCTCGGGATTTCGCTAGTGCCTGAGAAAACTGAATTGGTGTCATTGCTGCTGCAATCTTTGCTTTAGCAGATTTTGAATTTGGGCTAGTCTCACCAACTAGCATCTTTGCAAATACTTGTTTGGGATCTTGGATTCCCATTTCTGAAAGTATGACTCCTACCTGTAGCTTCCACGCCTTTAAGAAGTCATTGACAAAGGGCTGAAAGAATATTAGCTTAAAGTATGTCCTAAATTGATCACCCGACATCTCAGGAGCTATTCTTGATGATCTAATAATCTGGTTGACTTGATTTGGATCTATCCCAAGATTAAAGCTTCTCATGCCCCTTTTAAACGTCTGAAGCGCTCTTCCCTTAATCGCTTCCATGACTTCAGGAGGAATTGCCATGCTTTCAAGATAGTACTTAATCATTGGCTTAAATGCAAACTGTCTAGCACCTGCAGCTGATGCAAATCCTTCTTCCTTGGCTATCTGTGTCCAGAGATCTGATAGATCTTTTGGTGCGGCAACAGTCTCTTCTTCCTCCGCAGTCTCTTGAGCCTGAAGAGCTTGTATCTCTCTTTCCGATTCTTTTCTGGCTCTAAGCTCTTCAGCTGCACCTGATTTAGATAGGATCATCTGTGCCATTTCTTGATATGCATTAATCATATTCTGGTCTGTCTCAGCCTCAGATCTTCTAACTAGCTCAGCAGCAACGTCTTCTTGTGTGGCTGGTGGTGCTACCCACTCACCTGTCTGTGGATCTTTTTTACCCTTGAGCATCTTGAGTGCAACCTGATCAGCTACCTGATTTGCTGCAAGCCGCTCTGGACTCCAGTCAGTGGGAGGTGGCTCTGATTTCAACGGTGTGACAGACTTCATAATAGTTTGAGTCACTCCATGTCTAACCATGTCAATTTGATCTGGTGTCAGGTTGTATTTGCTAAAGATTTGAGCGACGTTGGGATCAATTCCAGATGGGCCTATCTTTTGACTAAGCTGAATTTGCATCATGTCTGGAGATTGCGGTCTTTGTCCCGTCCCTCCTAGAACTTTTCCAACTGTTGTGTATCCAAAGTTTATGGAGCTTAAATAGTCCAGAACATCTTGGATTGCATCAGGAACAGTAGCTGTCTCATCAGAAGAGAAAGTACCATCCTGCTCATTAATGATCCTGTTTATAGATTCCTTTACTTGATCTTCTATATCTTTATTATTAAATTTTTCTAAATCAGGTTCGTCGCCTATTAGTCTAATTCCCGTGCTTCCGCTTAGGTCCCCTCTAAGTCTTGCATCTTCTCTATCTAGTGCCTTATCAAGGATCTTATGAAGCATTCTGTAAAAATATTCAATCTGATGAGAAGGGACTTCTCTAGATATAACTGATGCAGAATTTCCAAGCTCAGCAATAGAAGCAGGCGTAAATTCAGGATCTGCAACAGGAGGCTCTTCAACAGACAGCTGGACTGCCATCTGCTCTCTTGGAACAATTGGCTCATCCTCCATTTCTTTTGCTGGAATTTCAGCAATGTCTGCTGTGTGAAAGCTTCTTTCTTCTTTAATTCTCGAGCTTATAAACTCTTCAAGAATTTTTCTGTCAATAATAACGTTCATGCTCACTTCCTCAAAGAATAAATATGCTGCTTTATCTTAATTTCCTGATGAAGAAACAGAGTTTAATATCCATACTGAAAGTGCAGTCATTCCGATACCAGTAGCAGTTCCCAATCCAAACCAAAGTGCATCCCTATTTCCTGATGATCTTCTCAGTCTATCGTAAAGAAAGTTGATCTCTTCTCGCTTAAGATTGATATGCATATCATATCTTTCTTCACAAGCTTCTTGCGCAATTTGTGATCGCTCTATTTCGAGATTAAGCTCTCCCTCTCTTAAGCCTACCTCTCTATCTATTTTAATCTGACATGCTGCATCCTGATTTTCAAGCTGAACTAATATATCTGCTGCAGCTCTTGTGCTAAAGAGTGTGCCGTCAAAAGGTGCAACATCTCCTTCTTCAATTGACATAATAGTAGAACCTACTTCATCGTCTGCAAGTGAAAGCGAAGGGAAAGTCCCAAATAAAAGAAAAATTAGCAAGGATCTTAAGAACATTTTTACTCCACGTGAATTTCAAACCCAGTTAGTTCTGAAAGCTTTCTAGTTATTTCATCTGGATCTTTTTTATTTTTCTTAACTAGTGATTCGATTTCCTTTTTCTTTTTGTCATCAAGCTCTTTGTTAGACTTTTCGTATTCTTCCTCAACCCTCTTCATTGTCTCAATCATTCTATCTTCTGCTTTTTTGAGATCTTCCTTTTCTTTTTCGTGAATCTCCTGAAGAGACTTTGTCTCTTCTTCGTGAAGCTTTCTAGAGTTTTCTAAGACCTTTGACATTGAAGAAGTCTTTGCCCTTTGTGTTGCATACACAAAAATGACAAGAAATACACCCAGGACAAGCTCCCAGTGTGCCTTGATCCAGATCCAGGACTTTTTAAGATAATATTTTGCTTTTAGCCATGTCAGCATTTTCAACCATTCTTTCCATGCTTCCAGGAAATTGCTGCATCAATAACTGTTTGACCGCCGATATAGATCATTGCAATCATTCCCCATGTATCAGCATCTAGAAAATTATATGCTAGTAAGCCAGTTGCGGTCAAAAATACAAAAAACTTTCGAGAAATAAGGCGACCCATTATTCTATCTAAAACTCCGAGCTTTTGTCCTTCCATCATTGCCCTGACTTCTTTTATAACAATTTCATCATCACCCATAATATTTCTCCTTAATGAAATATATCATCATCGTCATCTTTGTGAAATATATCTTTGAAAGATGTCTTTGTTGCAGACTTTAGATCACGTCCCTTTTCTCTTATTTTGGGCTGAATTTTAGAAACCTCGATAGCGATTTCACTCTGAGTTGTTGATAAACCATGCTGATTAATTGCAATTTGATGAATTACTTCATTATGAATATCTTGTATCTTTGAAACCTGAGAAATTGAACTTGCGAGAATGTGAATTGTATCCATATTTTCAACAATCTTTGAAAACTTTTCTGTATCAATAGTAAGAAGCTTCCAGATATTTTTTATAAAATTAATAATTTTCATTTTTTCACTCAGATGATAGCGGGTTATCACTCTCTATGACATTAAAAATAGATTCGGCATCAGTATTTGAAAGACGACTTATTGAAGAGTCTCTCTTTTTTCTCTGAATATCTTCTAAAATCTCTTCCATTTCTGGATTTTCTGCTGCTATTCTTTGAACAATTTCTTCTAAAACTTCTTGCATAGAAAGGCCTTTTTTAAAACATGAGATTCTAAAATGAGAGTGTGTCTCTCTAGTCAGTGAAAAATGAACAGACTTCTTTGTCTCAAAATTGACAAGCTTATCATTCATGATATCTCACTTATGTTGAAGGAGTTTCTGGTAACCCTTCTGGTTCGCCAATCGCTCCGATCCCAGCTTGCCGGCCACCTATATCTGGTCCTCCCGTATCTCTGACGGGTGCAATGTTGAAGTCAAAGTGGGTGTCCAGTATGTCTTTAAAGGAATCTGTATATTGCTTATCATAGTTTTCATTTAAGAAGTTAATCGCTCTATTGATAATAACAGTCGGGATATCAAGTCTAGCCTGATATCCTAGAGCTAGCTGTGCAACTTTTTTAGTAAAAGAGTCAATATTCATAGCTGGTTTCTTTGCAGGCTCAATGGGCTCTTCTACAGATACATCTTCACTTCCTTCTGGGGGATCTACACCAGGATCATCTTCTCCGCCTTCATCATCCTGTTCAAGTAAAAGTGCTGAAAGATTTAACTGACTTAAAGATTCCATCACTAAATCTTCAGGTGCAACTAGAGACCCTGCTTCAAAATCAATCATATGAGAATCAATCTGATCATCAACAGAGTCAATAGCAAGCCTAACTTTTGTAGTTGCACTATTCATATCAACAGGACCATCTTCTTCTACCTGCTCTAAAATAATTCGTCTAAGATCCTTGATTGTAATTTTCATAATCCCCTCAGCGCATTTGCAATTTTTTCTGATCTTTGAAATCTCTTTTCTATAACATTCCAATTTAGCTGTTTCATCATTCCATATGTATATGTCTTAACATCATTAAGATAGTCTCTATAGTAAGCATGTTGCCAAACATCCATAACGATAATTGGATATCCGCCAACTGGAACATTTAAGCTATGAAGATCAACAATTGTATTGACATATCTTTGCAAGTAAGTATTAAAATAAGTTATTGCCCATCCGCACCTAGCAGATGAACAGCATGCTATGAAGTCTTTTTGCCACTCATCAAATCCGCCAAAATCTCTTGAAAGGCGCATATACGCAAGTGAATCCATCCCGATCTGACTTTGTAGATCGCTGATGTTTGAAAAGTATAACTCATGAAGGTATACAGCATTCATGTTATAAGTCTCATCTATCTTAAGTGATCTATATTCTGAATGATTTGAAGTGACTTCGTCACGATTTACTGTATCTAGCTCTGCGCTTATCCTATTAAAATCTTCGATATACTGAAGATAGAGCTCTTTGTGACTTTGCTTGTTTGCTCCGCTTAAAAGCTCAGTAGGTAAACTGAATCTCTTTTCTTGAGCCACATATGATTCAGAGAGGATTGGATTCTCTCTGGGTTCTTTCTTTAGCTCTTTCCGCTCTTCCTCGTCAAATCCGAGCGTTTCTCGTATACTTTGAATTATTTTTTCATCTGTGATGATTGACATTACATCCTCTCGTACTTAGATAAATCTTCGCTCGGTATTGCATGATAGTCTCCGACTCCATCGTCTTGAACAATGACAGTAGACTTGTTTCCGTCATCTACTAATTTTACACAAGTATATGTGTAACCAGAATCTTTGTGACGTATTTTGAATCCTTTCCCTACTAGGGGCACCTTTCTATCACCTGATCCTGCAAAGACTGGAATACTCCCGCCCTCAGATAGATCAATCTTATGCCTTTCTTTAGAAATTAGATTTAAAATGTCACTACTTGACAACATCCTTGTCATTTAAAACACTCCAAGCTATAAACTAATTATCATCCTTGGAGATAAACTTAATGACTTCTATTCCCTCATCCCTTAAGATTTTTAAAGAAGACGTATCTCTGTACTCTTCTAGATACACGACAGCAGAGATGCCTGAATTAACAATTGCCTTTGCACACATTCTGCACGGACTTAATGTAACATACATTATCTTTCTCTTGGGATTGTTATAGTCCATCTTTAAGAGAGCATTTATCTCAGCATGAATCATTCCAGACTCTCCGGGAGATAGAGATTCAACCTCATTAGGTCCTCCCTTGTAGTTTCCGTTATATCCAACTGCTAATACTTGAGTATTATCGTCTGTTACAACAACTGCCCCTACTTGATGTCGAGGGTCAACGGACCTTCCAGCTATTAAATAAGAAAAGTCCATCCATATCTGATGCCACGTGGGTCTCATCGGACTAAAAATTTCTCTTCAGGGTTGAAAATAAAATCAGCTTCCATATCCCTAAGTCTAGCACACTTTGCAGGCTTTGCATTAACTTTTAGAAATTCTGGCTGATACAAAAAGCAAGGCTCAGAAGGTCCAAATCTATCGACCCTCCACTCAAATTTCGATTGATTGGTATAGTCAATAACTGCGTTTCTAACACCCTGCTTTTTTGAATCAACTCTGTGAGTAGCTCCCTCTACGTCCTTATACTCTTCTCTCTCTGAATAGAACATATCTTTTTCACTGTATCTCCCTTGATAGTCATCACAAACTATAAGTGTAGCAGGTTTTATCAAAGACTCAATGAGCTTAAGCTCATTGAACACTGTATGATAATTATGATCTCCATCGACAAGAACAAGATCAAATTCTATATCAGCATCTTGATTATTTTCCAGCCAGTCTAGGCTATTTTCTTCAAACATCATGACAGCCCTATCATCAAGCTCATCAAGCCAGCTAGCTGTAATTCCTTCAAATTGAGATATTTGCTCTAGGAGCTCGTTTCTTAAAAGAATGTCTATGCCTGCATACATAAATGTAGACTTTGAAATACAGAGATTTTGAATTAGCGGAATTGCAGTCTGTCCCTTGTCAATACCAATCTCCAATATCTTTGGAAAGTCTATCTGTGACAAATAATATCTGCTGATACATCTGGTAAATCCTAAATATGACATTATTCTTCATCCCTAGAAGATTCAGACTGTTTCTCACCCTTAAAGGAGAAAGATATTTTCATATCTCGTAACAGTGTATTCTCTGGCGGATCAGCCCACGCTTCTAAAAAATCTTCTTGATAGAGAAAACACGGATCAGATGGTCCGAATGTGTCCACTCTCCAGCTTAGGGGAGACTGATCTCTAAAGTCAATAACAGCACTTCTAATTCCGCTTTTTTTAGTAATTTTACGAGGTGTCATATCAGGCACATCTTTATATTCTTCTCTCTCTGAGTAAAACATATCTTTTTCACTGTATCTTCCCTGGAAATCATCACAAACTATAAGTGTAGTCGGCTTTATTATTGCCTGAATGAGATTTAATTCATTGAACACAGTATAATAATTGTGATCTCCGTCAATAAGGATTAAATCAAACTTTAGTGAGCTGTCTTGATTATTTCCCAGCCAGTCTAGGCTATTTTCTTCAAACATCATTACAACTCTGTCTGTCAGATCATCATGCCAGCTAACTGACATATTTTCAAATTGACCAATCTGCTCGATGAGGTCTCTTGATAAGAGAACATCTATTCCAGCATACATAAATTGTCTTTTTGTAGTGCATAAGTTTTGAATTAATGGGATAGCTGTCTGGCCCTTGTCTACACCTATTTCTAAAACTTTTGGAAAATCTATCTGTGAGAGATAGTATCTACAGATTGATCTAGTAAATCCCAAATACGACATTATTCCTCATCCTTGGAAGATTCAATCTTGTCTAAGATCTCTTCAACCTTTGCAACTGCCTCTTTATCACACTCCTCATCAAGCGCACTTTGAATCTTTTTAAGCTCTTCCCTTGCAGCAGAAGTATCAACTGGGTCTTCATGTTCATCCTCTACCTCGGGATCAAAAATATCATCAACACAGAGCTCGCCGCTTATTTGAAAGCCACCTGCCTTCTTATGCCCGCCACCGCCGAAGCCCTTTGCAATTTCAGAAACATCAACTGCGTCATGAAAAGCACGCAAACTTATCTTGTTAATTCTGTCTTCATGATCATAGTACCATATAACTGCAAAGTCACAGTCTGGTGCCAACCTAGCACCAATCTCAGACATCCAGTGAGAAGAATTAACCACCATGACTTTCATTCCTTTATATCTTCTCTCAACTGCCTTTTCACACACCTTTTTAATAACTGTCTTGCTGTATGCAAGTATATAGGATCCGCGCTTTACAGCATCATCAAATACAGAGTCATCTTCAAACTTTTCAAATTCCTCAAATTCAAATGGCACCATATCAAATGCTGCGCTAAACTCTTTAGAATAGTCAAGCTCCCATTTCCAAAGATCGCGATCTTGAATATACTTGATGAATTTTGGCGGCTCTTTTCCTAGATGAAAAAATTCCCATGAAAGCATTGCACCAGATTTCGTCATATCAAAAACTGTATTTGATATATCATGAAGCTCTACCATGGCTGACTTATGATGATCTATGACTAGAAGCGCATTAGCCTCTTCAATCATTTTTTTAGTAGTTGTGTTATCGAAGGAAAAATCTAAAATTACGACATTTTTATCTTTTATATCTGGGGGAGGAGTTCCGTGCTTACATGCATGGTACTCAGCACGATTGCCTAGCAGCTTCCAGGCAGAATAAGCAGCACCAAATCCGTCTGTACAATTTGCATGATAGATTACACAATTCACGCTGGTTGGTTCAATCATTTTTCACCCACTCGAAACAATAAGTTCATCAATATCTATTTTGACTGATTCATAAAATTGTGATGAAACCATGACCTTGGCTCATAAAGCTCAGATCCTCCGACAGTAATTTCATCAAGACCTGAAAGCTTTCTATGTGTATAGTATGCATCTTGTCCAGAAATTGGACACACAGCTGGGCAAACCTCAATTTTTGTTGCCCATGGCATCATATCCCTAATTTCTTCAAATACATTTCCACTAGCGGAAAGTTGAAGAGAAGATACGACAATTGTCTTTCCCTCTCTAAAAAGAGAAAGAAGTGCTGATGCAGAACCATCTATCATAAAAGCCTCGTCAACTGCAATAACATGAATATTTTCTTTATCCTGTAAGTATTTTAATATATCTTCACCTGTTTTTACACAAACAGCGTCAATCTTTCCACCTGAGTGTGTACAGATTTCTCCAGAAGAATATCTATCATCCATGGCAGGCTTAAAGCATGTAATATTTCTATTTTGGTACCTGAAGCGGTCTAGGACAGCGAGCAACCTAGTCGTCTTAGATCCGAACATAGGGCCAGTAAAAATGATAAACTCAGGAATTCTCAATTATAATCTCCGCAAGATGTGAAAGAGACTTGTCTTCTCTGCCATAGTCATCTATAATTCTAAAGGATGCATCATGCGGCATGTCCCCTATTTCAAATATTATTGAATCAATTTCTGCAGTTATTCTATATGGACATTCAGACTGAATGCTTAGACACTCCCCTTGAGTACACACCATTTCACGCATTGGATAGTTTGGTGGATCTTCAAAGAACCCTTGATCAGCACACTGAACTATTATTCTTCCCTGGACGACAAATAGTGTCTCAGTTTTAACCTTATTCATCTTAAAGCTTAGGCTCTTTCCTGAGCTAACTGTTAAAATCTTTCCATAGGCACTTGGTCCTACCCAGGTAACCTCTTCCCCCCAGGGCTTTATATGTCTGGAAGAATTACCTCTCCAAATTCCCTTACTCATCCTTTAGATCCCACCACTCGACCGTTTTTTCTAGTCCTTCCCAAATTCTCACAACAGGTTCGTATCCAAAATCCTCCCTAGCTCTTGTAATATCAGCCTGTGTGTGCATGACATCTCCAGGTCTCCACGGTGCATTGACTACTTCAACATTAGAAAATCTATCTTTAAAGAAATTAAGAATTTGATTATTTGTCGTTCGATCTCCGCACGCAATATTATAATATTGTCCCTCAAAGCTTTCGTCACGATTTGCAGCTAAAATATTTGCCTGAACGACATTGTCAATGTAGCAAAGATCTCTTGACTGTGTTCCGTCACCGTCACTTCTCAAGGGTGTTCCCTCTAAGATGGCATTGCACCATGCAGAAACTGCAGTGGAATAGGGAGAATCTCCGTACTGTCCTGGACCAAAAACGTTAAAATATCTTAAGCATACAATATCAATATTGTAGAGATTGCAAAAAACTCTAGACAGATCTTCTATTGAAGATTTCTGCCAGGCGTATGGAGATTTAGGATCCTTCGGATGATCCTCAGAAGTAGGCATCAAATCAGCACCTCCGTACACTGAAGAGGATGAAGCCCAGACAATTCTTTTAACATTTCCGATGCAGGCTTCAAATAATTTAACTGTTGATCCAATATTTGTATCTGTTGTCATTGCAGGATTTTCAACAGAAAATAAAACTCTAGGGATCGCAGCTTGGTGGAACACAACATCATACATCTTTTTAGATATCTGATATGATATTCCCGGAGATGCAAAGTCATCTTGAATAACGACAACTGTTTCCCTTCCCCTTCCAGACTGCTTATTAAACTCAATAAGAAACTCTGAACTGGGAATGACTCTAAAATTTAATCCCTCTAGAAGCTCCAGGTGACCATTCGACATGTCATCTACAATGTCGACCATCCAGCCCTGCTTAATAAGCTCTCTTGTCAGATTTGAACCGATGAATCCACACCCACCCGTAACTAAAGCTCTCTTTTCCATATTTCTACCTCACTATATTTTACTCAAGAATGTGTGCAGAGTTTAAGGTGAAATGCATTTTGCAAAAATTACATCCACCACCAAGCAAATTCCAGCACTCTGAAGCTATAAAGTATAAGAAATTTAAATCATGTTCAAACTTATTATTAATATCAGTAGATCTACAAACAAATCGCACATCTAGAACAGAATCCCTATTCAAAATATGAATCATTGAGATGCATGTGTCTTCTGTAAAGACATACCTTCTTGAATCTAAACCTTCTTTTCTTGAGTATGGATTCTTTCCAGACTGTTCATCATCAATTTTATTCATTAAAGAGTCATAAATTCTATGATAGTATTCTTTTTCTGATTTTTCACTCATAGAGGCTATGTTTGACTCTTTAAACTCACCGCTGTCGTGAAGCGTGAATGTTAGCTGATTGCATTCGTTGTTCGGAAAGTGCTTGACAAAATTTTGTACTTGACCATAGACCTCTTTGAGTGTTAGATACTTTTCAATGCAATTGTGATAGTCAATAACCATATTACTTAATCTTCCAGACGAACCATTCATAATTCCATAGACGTTTGATAAAGATGGGAGTCTAGTAAATTCTTTAAAAAATAAATTGTATGACTCTCTTAGCGTATCAATTGTATGAATTTCATCACCACGAGTTTTGTATCTCTCCTCCAGAACTTCGAATGTGGGCATTAAAAAGACACATCTATTGTTTAGATTACTAACTTCTTCGTAGAACTCTCTTGTAGTTTGTTCAACGTCTCTATCATACATCTTGGCAAACACCATTCTAGAAAGCTTTGACCTATCCATTAGATGCCACCGATAATTCGTCTTCTTGTGAATGTCATTGATTAGGGTTGTCTTTCCAGAAAGGTCTGGCCCCTCTATTGAAATCATGTTAATTGGAAACGTTAGCATTTTAATACCTCACACATTAATCTTCCACATCTTATAGGAAGATGTACTACACCCCCATGACTCAGTTGATGCAACTTCTGCAATCCATATCGTATATGGGTCTGGAACCTCTTTAAACTTTGTCCACACTCTGAGCCAGCAGCTTTCAGAATTATTATCACAGACTCTCATTCTGTAGAATATCTTTCCATTTTTGGTCTTCTTCTCAATAATTTCCTGAATGCAGAACCAGACTACATCCTTTGTCTTTCCAGAGAGTGCAGTAATCGGCTTAAGTTCAGACTTCTTAATCTTTTCCATTATTTTAGGAGGAAAGACAAGAGACTCATCTGCACCTGACATTAGCTCAACACTAAACCCTATCTTAAGCGTTCTAGACCAGTCTGAAGATCCGTAGTTATCAATGATCAACTTAGGAACAAACTCTTCAACAGAGCCTTGTGTCTTAAGCAGTTTCTTATGCGCTGTTTTTGTCATCCCGTATCTGCCTTTCTTCAGCTGATCATAGTTTCCAACAATAATATCATGAAGCTGTCTATGATTTTGAATCTCTCCGCTAGACATTTCTGACACACTGCCAAAAGCCTCGACCTTGCAAAGAGAGTCAAATGCTGTCTTGTTCAGCTTGGAAGACTTCCACTTTCCATCCTCTGTAAACAGAATATCATCAAGAGAATCATAGGGTCTATTTTGCATAATCTCAGCAACAGCAGAGTCACCAACACCCTTAATTGCAGTAAGCGGTGGAACAAATCCCTCTCTTTCATCACTATATACCCATACGTCTGAAGAGGCGTTAATGTCTGGTTGAAGAATCTTATACCCTAGCGACTTAATCTCAGCTATGATCTTTGCAAACTTTGGAGATCCATTCCATGTCTGAAGACATGTGGCAAGCCACTCCTTCTCATAGTATGTGTGAAGCCATGCGGAATAGTACGAATCAACGGCGTATGCAACAGCATGTGATTTATTGAATCCGTAAGCAGAGAATGCCTCGATTGTTTCATAAAGCTTAGTCGCTTTATCCTCTTCCATTCCAGATAGATCAACAGCGCCTGTAATGAATTTCTTTCTTAGGTCAGCCCTTTCTTTTGCCTTCTTTTCATTCATATCGAGAGACTTCTTGACAAGAGTCTTTCTCATCTTATCTGATGCTCCCTTGTCGAATCCGCAAAGATTTTGAGCAATAAGCATAAACTGCTCCTGGAAGACGACAAATCCTCGACTTTCACTTAAAAGTTCTTCAAGGACAGGGTGGTCATATGTGATATTTTCAATATCCTTGCCTGCTCTTACATACTTCCTGTGAACGTTTGCAGCAAGGGGCCCTGGACGATAGATTGCAGTGATTGTAGCAAGATCTTCAATTGACCTGGGCTTTGCTGCAACACAGAAGTTTCTAGCGCCTGTATTTGTGAATTGAAAAACCTGGACAAACCTTCCATCATGGTAAACATATTCCCAGACTTTTTGATCATCCATCTTATGAAATCTACTGTTTATATTTTCATCAAAGAATTTATTGATATCATCAAATGTAGGATTTTCTACTCCCTGATTTCTTAGGATAAGTCTGATGGAATCTTCTACCATCTTAAGCGTTGCAAGTCCTAGAAAGTCAAACTTGAGAAATCCATTCTCTTCAAGATGCCTCCAGTTCATTCCCTCAGACCAGGGTGTTTGAAGTTCGCCCCTGACCTTAATGACTGGCATGCTGCTCTCAAGATCTGGACATACTAGAACACCTCCTGCATGTCGACCGATCGACCTTGGCTCCATAAATAAGGACTTAATATGCTCTGCAATCTTTGGATATTCATCCATGAACTCTTTATAGGGATCACTATACTTCATACAGTCTTCGTGTGTTAAGACATACGTAGACCTTTCTTCATGATCACCCATGGCTCGTGGCATAACCTCTCTCTCAAGTGGTCCAGTTAGAGCATTTATCTTATCAAACGGAATTCCATAGAACTTAGAGACATCCTTGATAAGGGATTTTAACTTCAAAGTATTAAAATTAGAAACAGGTATGACAGAGTCTTCACCAAAAAGCTCACGAGAAACGTCAATAAGAACATCTCTATCACCTACATCAGAGTCAATATCAGGCCATGATGCTTTGTGAATACCTAGAAACCTCTCAAATAGAAGGCCATACTGAATTGGATCAATATGTGTAATCCCAAGGACATAATTGACCAGGCTTCCGCCTCCGGATCCTCGACCTGGCCCGAGTAGAGTTCTATGTTGTGACTTTTCAAATACCTTAGTTAGTGTTAAAAAGTAATTCTCAAACCCTAGCTTCTTGATGACAGACATTTCCTCCCTTACTCGTTCGACGTACTCAGGTTTTTCATGAAGACCATCTTTAACCATTCCCTCTTTTACCTGTTCAACTAGCTGGGCAAACGCAGATTTCTCAGGCGTTCCAAAGTTTGGAAGTTTTGCTGATCCGTCAAACCAGACTTCTTCACACATATCCCATGCAATTCCGTAAGATTTCTCAATTGCTCCGCGAACAGCTTCTTCGCTACCCTTGTAGAAGTCATATTTATCGTAACTCTTTCCAAATTCATCCCACATCTGCTGTGCATTTTTAGGATAGAGCTCACACTTTAAATCTTCCTTTTTAGGAATCTTGGGCATTTCATCTCCACGAGACCCCATTCTTCCAAGCAGCCTATACATCTCTCTTGCTTCCCACATATCTGGGTTACAGTAGTGGGAATCAGCTGTTGCAAGAAGTGGGATCCCTGTCTTTTCAGAAAGATTAATGATGCACCTATTGGCAAGATTTTGAGCAACAAGGTCATTGAATTGAATTTCAAGAAAGAAATTTTCCTCGCCTACAGCATCAACAAATCTATCTGTCATATTCTCAAGCTTTCTCATAATTTGATTGAGAACGACTGGGTCATCTACGAGATCAGGAGTTAGTTCATTAAAGCTCTTTCCTTCAAAGTGTTGGAATATATGGCCAGACGGCCGACCCCCAACACAAGCTGTTGAGACTATAAGTCCCTCAGAGTGCTCTTTGAGCATCTTGTAATCAATACGAGGAAACCTATAGAACCCTTCCTTGTATGATCTCTTGACCAATCTAAAGAGATTCTGCAGCCCTTTATAGTTCTTAGCAAGAACTACAAGATGGTACCGCTTCTTCCACGATGGGTACGTTCCACGATCTGCCTTTGATTCATCTTCATTCTCAATGACTAGACCTTCACTCTCATCACCCTCAGATATCTCACTCTTTGATTTCTTTTGAAGCACCTTTTCCTGTCTAACTTTTTCTCGATACTCATTATAGTCGCTTCTCCATTCATCTAGGTCATCTACGAAATAGCATTCACATCCGTAGATATGCCTATATCCCATGCCCTTATTCTTTAGCTTCTTAGCATAATTGTGAGCATGAGCAGAAGAATTCATATGTCCGTGATTTGTTAATGCAAAAGCATCCATCCCGTTTTCAAGAACAAAATCGATATGTTCATTGGGATATCCAAGACCATCGTATACAGAACTACCATCATGTGCATGAAGACCTACGAATCTCTTGGGCACAGAAAACTTATTAAACACTATCAACTACCTCCTATGATAATTTTAAACCAAATTGAAGAAATTTACATGAAATAGGGTCAATCAATAAATCTTTTTCTAAGCCTTAGAGACTCTAGATTTTCAATCAATTCTCTTTCTTCTTGTGATATTTCTTTAGGAACACTTACTGAAATATGAACATGATGTACTCCCCTGTCTGAAGAGTTTAACTTTACAGGTAGGCCTTCCCCGCTTATCTCGACTATCTCTCCCGGCTGTATTCCCGGCGGGATCGTTATTGCAGACTTTCCATCGAGACACCCGACACTTATCCTTGTTCCGAGGACTGCTTCGCTATATGAGATAGAGGTGTGGCTGTGAATGTCGACACCTTTTCGATGGAACTTTGAATGCTCATTGACTTCAATTTCTATGAGTGCGTCTCCTGCTATTTCTGCTGTTGACTCTTTATTTCCCATTCCAGAAAGCTTAAGAATATTTCCTGTATGAACACCTGGTGGTATTGTGACGTTGATATCCTTTCTTTCTTTTATTGCTCCAGATCCGTGACAGCACTTGCATGTCTTGGTAACGACAAATCCATGTCCGGCACAAGAGTGACAGGGAGATGCAATTGTCATAAATCCTCTAACAGCTTGCTGAATTCTTCCTGATCCCTTACACTGTGCACATCTAGTAGTGTCTGATTTATCTTTGAACCCTTGGCCCTTGCAGATCTGACAGCTGACTATTTTTTTAATGAGAACTTTTCTACTACATCCAGACAAAACTTCTTCAAGATCTATCTTTACCTTAAATCTAGTATCAGAACCTCTTTGTCTAACATTTCGCCATCTTCTCTGTCTATCGGAGAAATGATCAAATCCTCCAAACATATTCTCAAAATGACCAAAGATATCTCTAGGGTCAAATCCAGAAAAGCTGTGTTCAACGCCGTCGTGACCGTACATGTCATAATTCTTTCTTTTTTCACTATCAGAAAGAACAGAATACGCCTCTGCAGCTTCTTTAAATTTTAATTCTGCACTCGGATTATCTGGATTTTTATCGGGATGATGCTTTAAAGCTAGCTGTCTATACGCTTTCTTGATCTCGCTCTGAGATGAATCTCTCTTGACACCCAGTAAGTCATAATAATCTTTTTTCAACTATTATTCTCAACAGAGTTTCTTGTTACTATCATCTCAGATTTTTGACCATCCAGTGCATATTTGACTTCTATTTCATATTCTGGTTCATTGGTAGAATTTATCACCCTCTCTTGAATGGAAAATAGAACATCACGCCTATCTTCTTTTTCTACTTCTTCTTTTGCACACTCGCATGTAGAAAATATTCCAACTAAACTTTTAAAAGATCCCTCATATCGTATGAGAGCAAATACTTTATTCGATACTTCCATAATACGGCTCAATAATAAGCATTTCTAAATCAGCACATCTAGAGAGATAGTCATCCAGGTCATCAAAAGAAGTACAAACCTTCACGCCTGACTGTGCTAACATTAGATTAAATGTTGCTCCCTCTGGAAGTCCTGCACAAAAATAAACTATTGGAGTATCAGATTGAAATGCAACACCAGCTTCAAATATACTTCCCATATCCTTGTCTCGTGTATTACAAATTACAAAATCATTTCCAAGAATATGCTCAACATTTCCTTCAAATGTTTCCCTTTGTGTCTTAAGATCAGCTGTTGGGGGACATATAAAAAAATCCTTAGGTGAAAAATAATCAAACCTGTGTTTTGTTAAAAGTGACTTAATTGTTTCAACTTCTTCAAATGCAGCCGGTGTGAACCAAGAGCTTGCAATATACGCTTTCATGTACATTCTCCATTCATGTAATTTTTATATGAAATCTTCATTGTAGAAATTTCATCCATAATATCATTCCATATCTTCTCAAATTTAGTTGGACCGCTAGGTCTATTTGTTCCATTAATCTTTTCTCTACGAGACTGGTAGATTGTGTCACTTGGATGATATTCAAATCTATCATTCTTGGGCTCAGGCCAGTACAAATTTGTTCCTCGACTAATCCACCTATCTCCCTGCTTTATTCGAAATGTCTTTATGTAGTGCATGTCTGGAGAGTTAAAATCAATTCTCACAGAAGCTTCGGGGAGAACCTTAATGAGTTCTTTTGCCATCATTGCAGCAAGAAGATTATCTGCAGCGGGTTGAATCTGAATATCTTGTCTTTGCTTAATGAACCCAAGCAGATCTTTGAGATTAAGTCTCATTAAGTAAAAAGATGTCATACACTTTGGAAGAATCATTCTAGCATCCATCATTGAAACCGCCTTTGAGTCAGTCATATCTGAATAGAGCTGCTTAGAGTCTAGCACAATCTGCTTCCACCTTCTCAAAAATTCTGGTGAATTTTCTACTGCCTCTGGTATGACAGCAGGATCGTCTCTTAGGTCTCTATCACCTGTGCACTGTGCTGCAAAAGATCCTGCACGATGTCTAATAATATGAGTGACCTCCTGAAAAGAAAGCCCGCTAAGCTTAAATGTAAACCCAAAGCACTCCATGGGTGTTGGAAGCGCCCTGAAACAAAGAACATCTTCAAGATTTTCTGAAAGATCCTGGCTAGTGGGTCGAAGCTCGTCGACATAGGGTGATGTATCATCAGCATGATCAGCCCATGTTGCTTTGACATACTGCCATGCAACATTTCGAGCTTGCTCTCTCGTTGGGTGGTCAACTAATTCAACTGTTAGAGCTGAAAGATTGTTAAAAAATTCAGTTGAAGGATCTTGACCAAACTTTAGCTTCATTGGAAGCTCAATTGGGTCTAAATCACGATTCTGGGGCATTTATATCTCCTTTTATAATTGATTGTTACACGAAAATGGTCCTTTGTTCACCTCTTTTTCATATAAATTTTCCCTTTACTAGAAGTGCGTCAATAAGGGTCTTTAGCTGACTTGGGCCATAATACATCATGACACCTTCAACATCTTCCAGCTCTCTATTGTATGAAGTAACTGGAGAAAGTGTTATGACTCCATGCTTTGCATATTCAGCAGAGTGCTTAGCTGAATCATCAATTGCACAAACAATCTGGCCGGAATCAAAATATTCGGATTTTGTTAGCCACCTGTACTTCTCAGCACTAAAATCAACTCTATGAAATTTCATACCCAGTGTACTAAGCCATCTATACGTATCATACTTGCACTGAAGAACATCTCCTGGTCTTGCAGTAAGAAGCTGAATCCAACAACCCTTGTCATAAAAATAGTTTATAACATCAACTACCCCGCTGTCGGATGTAAGGTGTCTTAAATTTCGATCAGCTATAAAGTCATCAAACACTTCTTCTGGATTCAGCCCAGCTTCTTTAACTTCTATAGTCGTGTAGTACTCTGTAGATTTACTGTCGACAACTATTCCCTTCTCAGACTCAAGCCAGTCGATAAAGTTAGATCTAAAGTGTGCAATTACGTCATCAATATCAAACACAAGGACGGGTTGTCCATCCCAAAATTGAGATTCTATTTGATGTCTCATGTGAAGAAACATGTCTTTATCATCAAAAGCATCTATGACTGATCCAGGGTCAATATTCCAAAGATTTAAAATTGCCAATAAGTACCTAAAAACATCAACTGATTCATATAGAATCTTTGAAGGATCAGCAGCATTCTTAAGCTGCCTATGGTCCTTAAAATTAACTGCGCTTATCAGTTCAGAAACTTCAGCGTGAAGAGCAAGTGCAAGAGATTTTGTCATCTCCTCTCTCTCTGCTTCAGTCATGTCTTCACTTTTAAAGAAAAGATCAGAAAATTTATTCTGACGATTAAAAAAATATCCTAAATCTCTCATAATACCTCCTAAATCTATTATAATTCAGGTATATACTAAAGTACATGAAAGACGCTAATATCCCTCCTCTAGTCTTTTATGAATTACACTATCTTTTCTACAGTATTCTCTAAACAGATCTTCAGCGTCAAATCCAGTCATAATGAGTAGAGAGAAAAAATAATTGAAAGCATCTACCATTTCTTCAAGAAATTTCTCTCTATCAAATCCAGAAATATCTGTAACTCTATGGGGCTTCCAGTTTTTAAGATGCTGAAGAGCTTCGAACATTTCTTCGACACCTCGAAGAGCAACATCTCGACAAATTTGCTGATCTTCTTTTTTACTTAGATCTAGGTCTAGTGGAGAAGCTCCTGGGATCTTTTGGTTTAAGACGTCCATAAATTCATGTCTTCGATCAAACATTTCATCAAGTCTATCCATCTTAAATTTCAGTCTTCAATTGACAATGCACTTACATTTTCAAGCATTTTTTGAACTTGACTATCTGATATTTCACGATACTCACTAGTAAGAACTAGCTCCCCATCAGTCTCTTCAGACGGTGTAACATTAATCATTCTTAGATGGTCGATAACATCAGTCCCGCTTAAGATTGCCATTTGCAAAACTTTGGCAAGATGTGCAATAACTTCATTTGAAAGGCTATAGTTCATTTTTATTCTCCTTAATGTTCAATTTGATTATAAACTAAAAATCATTGACTGTATCCACCAGCCATAATTAATAGTATAATTTATATCAAAGGCTTGTTCAATGAAAAGAGTTATCATTTCTGATACACACATCGGCAGCAGGTTCTATAAATCAGAAGAGCTTTTAGAGTTTCTAGAGAATGAAAATTTTGATCAGCTCATCTTAGCTGGAGATATTATAGACTTTATTAAGATACCAACGTTTACTGAAAAATGTATGGAAATATTAAGCTCAATTAACAGAAATAAAGAAATCATATATGTTGTAGGAAATCATGACGAAAGTCTTGTCGGTGTCGTCGGTAAAAAGTTTTTTAATATTAAGTTTGTCAAAAAGTATGAATTTCAAGAAGGAAAGCGGAGATTTAGAATAGAGCACGGTGACATGTACGATAGGGGAGTCTTCGCGAATAGAATGTTCATTAAGATCTTGTCTGTTATTCAAAATATTCTTGAATTTACTTTTAATTTTGACTTTACTACATGGTGGACAGAAATTCAAATTAAAAAGCACAAGCTAAGAAGTATAATTCACATTCTCAGGCATCACCCAGACATTGACGTCTTTATAATGGGACATACACATATACCAGAAGCAGTCATATGGATTGATGAAGATCAAAACATCAAAACATACATCAATGCTGGTGACTGGGTTACACACCAGACGTATGTTACAATAGACGACGGTGTTTCAAGGTTGAGAAAGTTTGAACCTAAGGAACGGTAGATTTTAAAAAATCATGATAGCTGACAAGAGCACCGTCTTTTGGATCAACATTTCTCCAGTCACCCATGCAGAATATTCTATACGCATCTGAGGCATACTTCCCTATTCCGTAGAGAGATTCTGGCTTATCTCTCCAGTCTTTCATTAGGTAATCATTGGACATTTTGATAAGTGCCCTAGAACGTCTCTTAGACAATCCTAGCGGCTGAATCATCTTTTGTAGTTTATCAGGATTTGCCTTAGATGCTTTTTCTGGTGTCGGATATAGCTTAAAAAATTTCCACATATAGGGCTCAGATTCAACCCTTTTTGTAAGATTGCAAAAAATGCAAGCTACAAATATTTTCCATGGATCATTCCAAAGATGCTCTTGAATTAGATTGTACGGGGATTTCGGAGGTATCCAGGTCATTATCATCCTCAGAAATATCATACTGAGGATTTTTGATATTGTTCAATCGATGCTTTCTTTGACCTTGCTTGTGAAAAATAGAGTGCATAATGTCAATAAGTGTGCTTCCAATAAAGTTTAAGACAAAAGATAGTGATATCATAAACACGATTATGATAATAATAGATTCAATGTCTTTCATTTCTACTCTTCACATTCATCATCACTAGGTATGTCTGACACGTTTTTAAATTTCTTTCTGGCCCAAGATATTGACTTTCCAGGATGATTTCCTGAACCTTTTCTAGACTTCTTTCTTCCAGAATCTGTTGATGTCCATCCTCGAACATCAACAAGCTTTTTTAGAATTGACTGTTTCATGTCATCATTAGAGTGTGCCCACTGCCAATATAGGCTTTTTTTAATGGTAGCGATTTCATTTTGAATAAAGTCGATCTTTTTCTTTATTGTAGCTGTCTGATTCCTGGCTTCACAATCTACATCGATCCCTAGCCGAAAAGCAGATTCAATTAATTCTGCATATGATTTCTCACTATAGGACTTAATTGTTTTCTCATAAATTTCTGTCAAGTTTTTCTTTCTAGAGTCCCTTAGACCTTTTGGAAAGTGGTCAGGATGTGTCTCCTTTACTATGTCCCTAAAGATTTTCTTTGCCCATTTTGGGTGTTTAGATTTTTCTTTTTGACATATATCAGCTTCAACATCTACATTTTTAGAGCTATCTGTCTCTTTGGTGCTAGGGCTGGGATCAAGTGCACTATCAAATACATTTAAATTGTAGTGCAATTGCCTAATTGCATTATTAAACTCTATTTTAGCATTTTCAAAAATAGACTGACATTCATCAAGATGTTCTTCAAGATATCTCATTTTAAATAACAGCTTTTTTATTTTTTGCATCTTATTATTTTAAAGATTGCAATGCCCTTCTTGCAAGAGAGATATCTCTATATAGTAAATACGGCCATACGAGACATAGTACAATATCGTTTCTTGTTCTGGTTATTTCACTTTTTGCTAAATTCTTCATTTCTCTAGATTTAGATGACTCAAGAATGCTATTACAGTCACAGAGATTTCTAATAAAAAGTATAAAATATAAAATACCAAGTAATGTGTAAGATATAAAAATAAAATCCATCATGTTTCACTCCTTTGTTTTATTGCTTGCTGTCTATCATGTTTCTAATTAAATTCCTTATCTGATTTTCAGATAGATTATTCATATTAGTTTCTTTATTAGTATCTCTGGGTTGATCTTTTATTCTTTGTCTGTTTTTAGATTCTTTATTGACAACTTTTACTGAAGGTGTACTTAGTGATTCACCTATTAGTGTTTGACCTCGTGATCCCCTATTTTTTACAGATGTCCCTATTAGCTGTGCTGTTGCAGACGTAGAGGGTCTCCTCCTTCTATTGACAGCTTCAGCAGTAACCTTAACAGATTTTTCAAAATTTGCTGTCAGTGTTAGCGGAACAAATACACGATCGTCAACAATAACTTCTAATCCGGAATTATAGGATCCCTCATTTAAAACCTTTTCTAGAGGTGGAATGTTAACATGAACTATTCCATCATTTGCCATCTCTCCGGGAAAGGCAAATGACATTTCCTCACCCTCTATTAAAAATCTGCAAGAGGGCTTTGCAGGAGAGCTTCCTTCAATATTTACCTGGAAAGTAAGCTCATTATTATTATCTAATGTAAGATCTATAGTACTCATGTCTATTTAATCCCTTTCTTAACGCCTAGCACATCTATAACTATCTTATAGGCAGGCTTATAGACATTAGAAACAGCAAAGTTATTAACTGAAACGGCAATGTCTTTACTTCTATTTATTGATCCTTGAGCTATTTTTGACTCTGGAAAGGGTAAATATTCTCCATTGATTGAAATTAGTGATACAGTGATCTTGTATAGGTCAATTACTTCATCAGTTAATTTAAAAATATCATCAGAATATTTTCTTGCTACTTGTGAAGTATAAGCAGTAAGAACTTCAACAGCCTGGATGATTACACCATGACCCCTAGTTATTAAGCCTCCGCCTTCACCGAAACCACGGGTGAGAATAGACATTTAATCTAGTCCAGTCTATTTCTTTCAAAGACATTCTCAACAGAAGGTGATCCGTCGCTTCCTGACATTCCAAATTTGGCAACTACTGTTTGATTGTCATCTGCATAGAAGGTCATGATTTTTGTAGTCTTGTTTAATTTCCACTTTCCTCCCTCAATATTCTTAATAAAGTCTATCTGCTCAGGTTGGGGATTGTAATCCTCAGTTGCATATGCAGGAGAAGATCCCCCTGTGTCCCATAAAATTGACCCCTTGAAGTCTGAAGAAAAATAAACGCTGGCACTGTAAATACCTGTTCCTCCAAGGATTTCTCCTACACCGCTGGTCACTCTTGACCCACTTAAGGCACCCGTCGAACTGAATAGCCTATATCCCACAGTTGTGAGACCTGTCAGGCCAGATCCAAAATTGACGCTTTTAACTAGTGTAATGGGCATTTTTTAAATTTACCACCTTTAAAGATAAATAGCTCTCTATTGAGCGTCTATTTCAATATTTTTATTTTGAAAGTTTCTTATTGTCTTCAGTCTTTCAGGTTTCTCACCTATCTTTCTTATTTTTCTTGACTTTTCTTTTTTTTTGAGCTCTTTTGTGGAAGAGCAGCCCTGGCCATTCTAGCTGTTGGAGAAATATTTTCCTCCTTAGCCTTTTCCATTTCACTCTTTATCTCAAGAAGGAGGGCCTCTCTTTTGGCTGCTGCATCTGAAATCATCTCATCAAGAATCTCAACCTGATTTTCGACCCTTTCAACAAGCCCGCCTTCACTAGTCTTTAGATCTATCATCGTTGTTAGTATTGAATTTGAAAATATTTCAACATATTTTGCCAACTCTTCATTTGTCTCTTTAACTCTTATGACTTCTTCAACACATTTTTCCTTAATCTTTTCAAAAGCTATTTCTAGACCAAAAATGGAATCCCTTCCAGCCACTGAGCCTTTTTTATCATCTCTAGCACTACTAAGATCATTAATCAATCTCTCAAGATACCTGTTTTCAAACTCCACATCACACCTCAATAATTTTCTGGAATGTAAGTAATATAATACTGACTACTTTGTCATTCGTTTATATCCTAGAAAGCATAAAAATGGGGGACCCCAAATGAGGTCCCCCAAAAAGTATTTTTATCTAAAGCTTAAATTAGTACCAGACAACAAACTGAATGATGTCGTCAGATTGAATAGCGAATTCAAACTTAACGTTATCGGCGCTCCCAGGGTACCAGTCACCATTAGAGGCAGAGTCATTTCCTGGTGTCATAAGCTGACCGTTGACGTAAACCTCCTTGGCATTGACATTTGCGTCGGACCAGTCGTCAAGACCGGTTGCAACGTTTGTATCAGCGTTAACAGCAGATCCAGAAACAATTGACTTCTGTCTCTTTCCAATGATATATGAGGCAAGATCTGATACTGGCTGAAGCTTGGATGCTCCACCATCATTGACAAAGATACCATCGCCATCGACAAGTGTGATTCCAGCACCGACTGAAGTTCCCCCATCTAGAAGATTGATCTCTGCAGCAGTTGAAGTAACAGTAGTTCCACCAAGCTTAAGCCCGAGAGTTCCGTTATGACCAGCAACATCAACGTTCAAAGATGCATCAAGCTTCAGAGAAGTTGTGGTACCATGAGCAGATCCAACACCCATCTCTAGGACGTCTGTTCCGTCATCTAGACCGATACGGAAGTCTTGAGCGTGTCCGTCAAAGACCAGCATGGTATCTTCCTCACCAGCATCACCGATGGTTACCTTAGGTGCAGTTCCTCGAACAATAACACCAGCTGCACCGACACTAAGATCAATATTACCATCAGAGATAATATCAAGCTCACCATCAGCTGGCTGATGGATGTAGGTACCACTGTCTCCGAACATTAGTGCTCTAGTAGTAGCAGTTCCCCCAAGAAGAAGACCCTGGTCATGAACATGCGTCAGTGTAACATCTTGATCATCACCCAAGTTAACTACAGCAGCATCTGCTAGATAGAGATCAGACCAGTTCTGGTTTGCAGATCCGAGTGCCGCACCATCGTCTCCCGCAGGATAGAGTGATGAAGCATCCATGGACATTACATCGCTTCCACCAGCTTCAAACGTAATAACATCGTCTGCTGAAGCGCGGATTGAAGTATCATCATCTCCATCAAGATCAATACGACCTGATCCACCCATGCTGATTGAGCCCTGACCGTTTAGATCAATGTCATCAACCCATAGCTTCAACCAAGCAGTACCAGAAGCACCGAGTGAGTCAGCGGAATCACTGTTAGGAATAACGTTACCGTCAACCTTTAGCTCTCCACCACCAGGATCAATAACGACATCTGCAGCGGCAATGATCTTAAGATCAGTGTCAACATCGATATAGTCGTTTGCGCTATCAATAGACAGCTTAGCAACTCTAGTCTCAACGTTTGACGTCAAGAGCCCTGCTGCATGTGTAAGTGTGGCATTGCCGCTATCAAAGTTAACAACAGCACCTGAAGCGAGGAATAGATCTGACCACTTGAGTGATGTAGAACCAAGTGCTGCTCCGTCAGAAGCAATTGGCTGAACACTTCCTGCCCTAACGTCTATACCTGCCTTCGCGGTTCCCATTGTACCTGACGCAGCAGAAGCAGAGAACGTTGCCATTTCAAAAACACTATCACTTGCGTAATTGAGAGCCGGCATAAACGAGTGAACTGCTGACCCTCTTGCGAAGATGATAGCTCTATCACCAACGTTAGAGAATGATCCGGAAGACCCTGAAACAGACCCTGAAACACCGAGAGCAATGATTGAGTCTTGAACAGTCATGTTTTCTGTGTCAAGCGTAGTCGTTGTTCCATTAACATCAAGATTTCCAGCAACAGTAAGGTTTCCACTGAAAGCACCTCCACCAGTTACATCAAACAATGTAGCTGTTACGTCAACATCACCGCTTGATATAATCTTCATATCGGTTCCGTCACCGTAAATATACTCACCAGCATCACCAAGTGCGAGACGGTGGTTTGCTGTAACAACTACGGCGTTGTTGGCATCTGCAGCTGTCAAAGTGAACTTAGATGTGCTTCCAATGTTCATGATTGCGCCATCAGATAGAAGATCCAAATCATCACCAATAACTGCACTCTTTGCAACACTCAAGCCGCCGTCAGTTTGAAGTGAACCATCAGTTGCTGAAGTTGCTTCAGTAGTATCATCAGTTTTAAGAATGCCGCTAAATGTACCGGCACCAGTTACATCAACCAGAGTAGCTGTTATATCAACGTCACCGCTTGATATGACCTTCATATCAGTTCCGTCACCGTAAATATACTCACCGGCATTACCAAATGCAAGTCTATGGTTAGCAGAAGCAACTACAGCATTGTTAGCATCAGCAGCAGTAATAGTGAACTTTGAAGTAGAGCCGATATTCATGATTGCGCCATCAGATAGAAGATCAAGATCATCACCGATAACCACACTCTTAGCAACAGAAAGACCACCTGTTGAAACAAGTGCACCATCTGTTGCACTAGTTGCCTCGGTAGCTGCAACAACGACAACTTGCTGAGAAGCGTCGACTGTTATAGCAGTTGTTGTACCGTGAGTAGCTCCGACACCAATCTCAAGCTTATCAGTTCCGTCATCGAGACCGATACGATAGTCCTGTGAGTTTCCGTCGAATACCAGGAAGGTGTCTTCTGCACCTGCATCACCGATTGTTACTTTTGGAGTTGTTCCTCGAACAATAACACCGGCTGCACCAACAGCAAGATCAATGTTGCCGTCAGAGACAATATCAAGCTCGCCATCAGCTGCCTGGTGAATGTATGTGCCTGAATCACCAAACTGAAACTGATCAGTTGAACTGAGAAGAACGCCTGTGTCGACAACGTGAGTTAGTGTAACATCCTGATCGTCTCCAAGATTGATGACAGCTCCATCAGCAAGATAGAGATCTGACCAGTTCTTATCAGTGAAACCTAGAGCAGCTCCGTCATCTGAAGCTGGGTAGATGTTTGTTGAGAATGAACCTGAAGCAGCTGCTGACCAAGTTGCTGCACCGTGGATTCTCTTAATAGAAGAAGCCATGTGATTTAGAATCTCACGAGCATTATCAAGTGCAAGACTTGTAGAAGCTGCTGCTGATTCGGAGTCGGTTGGGATAGATCCTGAGACCTGGGACAACCTTACCTTTGTTTTCATCGCCATTATAATTTTCCTTTTCTTATAGATTATTGGCTTGTCAATTTGCAACACGCAAATTTGACATATAACCTAACGTGTCTTTAACGAAACTAATCTATAACATTAACGGAAAACTAACTTAACCTTAGACCGCACACTGGGTCTCAACTACTATATATCATCCTCTTTAGATTCCTGACATGATTATCATAGTCAGAAAACTCTGAATTAAGAAACTCTAATGAGAGACTTTGACACTTCTGATCCGGATCGCTGAATGTAAAAATAAATTTTCCTGACGGGAGCTTACTGGCATGTATAAGCCTGATTCCTCTCATCAATAAAAAGGCAGCAGTGGATAGGTCTGGAGTCGAATATTCTTTCATTTTTAACTTAGATTTGAAGCCACATGGCATCTAAGGATAAGTATCAATTAGCATGATAAGTTCGGAAATGAAAGAAATGTTTTCACACTTCCTGAACTTTGTTCACAGATCTATGATATGCTGCTATTTGTTGAATAATTTGCAAAAATTACACTACCAGATTCAGGCAGTGACCCAGTAGTAAAGTACATATTTGATCCTGTCACAGAATAATCTTGATATCCTGCACTAGTAATCGACGTTGCTGGTGCTTGGAAAATACCGTTAACGAAAACAGAGACATTTTTCACATTGTCAGGTTGATAATTGAATGTAAATTTTGTATTTGATCCATTACTCATGCCAAGGTACTCACTAAATACATAGCTCGGGGATGATATTGTAATTGCACCCCCAGATCCAGAAGAAACAGAGGCGGCACCTGCAGACCTAATGTAGCTTGTTCCGTCAAATATCTTTGTAATGGACCCGGTTATCTGAGAAGACTTTACAGGACCAGAAAATACTGAACCTGTAAGAGTTGCAATAATAGAGTTATTTACAGACAGCGTGAAATTACCATTTGCACCAGCATCTGCTGAGCTTAATCCAGTTCCTGCAACTAAAGCCCTCTCTGCACTTAGTGAGCCTGTTGCTGTTTTAACAAGATATGTGGCATTTGGATCTCCGTCTCCTCCTCCACTGCTTCCACTAGAAACAACTTCATTAAGCATTTTTCCGACATAGGCAAAAGCTTTTGCATGCGCAGGTATCTTACCTGAGTCGTAATCTTGTAAGAATAAAACTCCGTTGTAGTAGTCTACGTTCCAGTCAATATTATCCAAAAGAGGAATCTCATCACCGACATCGCCGCTGTCATCTTCAAAAATTTTCACTATATACGGATTGGGTGAATCCTGTGAAAAGAATGGGGGAATTAGCTGAAGTGCACCAAGAGTTTCGTGAACAATCTTGCTATTATTAAATGTTCCATTTCCCTCCCTAGAATTGCTAGAGTTGGATGTATAGTCGGAAGGCATTACAAACTTATAACAGTGAGGACCAGACGACTGAGAAGATTCACCTGAATCTGACCCGGCACCGCCGCCAGAAGAGTCGGCGTCGTATGTAGTTCCTGTCAGGGCTGTGAGAATAAATTGAATATACTCAACAGTTGGAGGTCCGCCGTTTGAAGCACTTTGAAGAAGCCAAAGCGTCTGACTTGGTCCTGTCGGTATATCCTCTCCAAATATAAGCGTTGATGCAGCCTGGATATTTGATCCAATGACTTCCTCACCATCGACTTTAAGATTTGATGTGTGAGCTTTTCCAAGAAGCTTCTTCTGTGCAAAAAATGTTGCTGAGGTATTACTTTTTCCTGCCATTCTAGCTCCAGCTCACGCTTACCTGTGAAACGTACCCAGTCCAGCTCTTATGAGCAGATATCTTTATCACAAGATATTCTGCACCAGAGACAGTTCCATCTACAGTAGACCCATTAAATGTGCATGTATTTCCTGCACCTCCTCCATCAACAGTTGAATCAAGATCGCCACTTAGGCATCCATCTCCTGCACTAGTATTTCCTGCGCCTGCTGATGGCTTTCCTAAGTCTAAAAATGCTGTCTTTGCGGGAATATTGACTTCAACAAAAATATTCTTATTAGTGCCTAGTGAAGCAGCGTTTGCTCCTGTCTTTCCTACAATTGTGGCATCTCCGTATATTGTAACTGTCACACTTGGCCTGTCATTTGTAGTATTATTTAAAAATCCTCTGTAATATTCTCTAGTTGAAACACCAAGTGAGCTATAGTTTACATTACTTGGTGGACCGTCAAGAACTCCTCCCTCACTATATCTTCTAAAATCTCCGCTGTTTCCGCCCTTTAGTGGGCTTATTAACTTTCCATCATAGAGCATGAGACCTGTGTAGTACCCAGAAAAATTACTATTATCGTTTATTGATCCCGTAGATGACCAGTTATAAGAAATAGAGGTAACATTTGCCTGTGTAGAAAAGCTTCCACTCTGAATTCTGAACGCTTCTCCGTTAAAATACTCAGTAGTATTTGCATTTGAATTATCGCTTGCAGAATAGACGTGAAGAATTGACGATGTCACAACTGACGTTGTTAAGTTTGTCTTAAGCGGATGATCAAAAACCAAAGAGCCTGAAGCGCTGTATGAAGTTGAAAAAGATCCACTAAGAGACGATGATCGTGAAAATTGAATTGATCCGGTAGCGTGAGCGTCAGCATTTTGAGAATTTGCTGTGGTGCTTAGTGTTTGAAGACTATCTGTAGAAGAGTTAGTTGACTTTGTCGATGATAGACCGGTTCCTGCCTGAATAATCCTTACACCTGTCGCATTTGTCAGGTTTGTAAATGATATTGCTGAATTGCTATCTGAGTAAACATTTTTATATAGATTTGAAACCCTGACTTCGATACTCCCGCTCGGTTCAATAAAATACTTTACACCGCTTAGGTAAAACAAATTATCATCTCCAAAGGGCTGTAGAGTCAACCCATCCGCGCTTAGTGCATTTGAATCACTGTCATTTACCCATTCAACATAATTTGTTGTTCTTGTTCCCCAGGTGCCAACGTGCTTTACTCTTGCATAATTCCATCCATTTCGCTGATGTCCTGTATGTACTCTATATTTTCCTGTCCTATGTGTCTCAGGATAATAGGGAACTTCATTATCCCACTCTGCAGGCCTCCAGACACTTAAGTCAAAAAATCCGCTATTACTGGTAAACGATGTGCCTGTTCCTGAGCCTGGTTCTCCGGCACCGACGTTATTATATGCACCTGCTAAACTAACTGTATGAACATCAGAACCATTTATCTCTAAGACTAATGAACCGCTATTTGCATCAGAGAATGAATTTGCAACATAGTCAGGAGAGGTTGCAGAAACATCCTCATTTAAATCACCTTCAACGATTGTATCAAGCGCAAAGACAGATCTTCTTAAATTATTTGAAGAAGCGGCGGTCTGGTATTTCCCATTAACGTCTGTAGCAGAAAATCCGGCAGCTGTTCCTACATCTGTATATCCAGATATTGACTTTGAAGATCCAAAAGAAAGATTGCAATCTGTTCCATCGTCATTACAGTCAATGTCATCTAAATCTGGAACCGCTGATATTGTGCCTGTTCCAGCACCGAATGTTACAGTAATTTGACTTATGTAGCCGGTCCATCCTGTATCTGCTTCAATTCTTAGTCCAATATACTCATCATCTCCGATCCCAACTGTGCCAAGCGTAACATAGTTTGTAGCATTTAGGCTGCTGTCAAAACTTAACGCGCCGTTTGCTGTATGTGCACCATCATTGTCATCATAGTCATCAAGGACAAACTCAGTTGCTAAATCAAGCCAGCCAGTCTCCCTAGTTCCATCTGACGGGAATTTAACAAAAACTCTAATTCTCCCACTATTAAGTGCTGTCGCAGCTGTAACAATTGTCGTTCCGGATCCGTTAATTGCAATCGTCAGATCGTACTTTGTCGATCCAGTTTCATTTTTAAACCATCTATAAAATGTTCTCTGTCCAGACTCTCCAGAATAATTTGGATTTCCAGGCGGAGAGTTATCTAGCTTTCCGCTCTCTGAGGAATCTCTAAAATCACCCGATCTTAATGTGCTAGTTGGAGAATAAAGCCTAGAATTGTAGAATTGTAATCCATTGCTATGACCACCGTTGGATCCTGTTATGTGCTTCTCTGAATCCCATTTATTTGCAGAATTAGTTAGAGATGCCTGAGTGCTATATGCACCGCTAACGATTCTATAGTCTTCTCTTCTAAGAGTTTCTGATTGGGCTGTTGATGTATTAGATAGATTATACATCAATATTCCGGTGGTGGATGCCTGACCACTATTTGAAAGATTAGACTTAAGTGGATGTGTAACGTTGATCCCAGTTGTTAATGCTCCGCTTATAAAGTAATTTGAAGTTACAGCTCCAGATCCAGTTATGTGAAGAACCTTTGCGTGTGTTTCGCCTCCGCCTATCGTGGGCTTTGACTGTGCACTTATTGAGAATGATGGGCTTGAACTTGCTGCGGCGCTATTTGAAGTTGTAAAAGTTATATCAGTATTATCATAAACATACTTGTATGCGTTCGTAACTCTAGCAGCATATGTCGCTGTGCCGCTTTGAAAGTATTCAATTCCAGATAGATGAATGCTGCCAGAGCCTACGAAAGATAATTCATTTCCTGCTGCAGCCAGTGAATCAGCGTTATCATCATTAACCCACTCAACATAGTTTGTATTTGACGTTGTTCCGGTCATAACATGTGAAACTCTAGCATAGTTCCATCCACGTCTTTGGCTTCCGGACGCTACAACAAATTGACCAGTTCTGTGCTTAAAGGATGCAAAAGAGTTTCCATTTGAAAGTGTTCCTGTAGACTCAGTAGAGAAAAAATTAAAGCCCGAGCCGTTCGAATCAAGGTATGATCCTGTTCCCAATCCTGATGTGCCGCTTCCAATGGTTGCAGTAGTTAGATCAATCTCCTTAATTGTAGATCCGTTAACCTCAAGACGGAGAACTCCTGTTTCACCATTTCCAAAAGAGAATTCAGGATAATTTTGTACGCTATTTCCCTGACTGTTTGATCCTACATCTGCATTTAAAACACCGCTCACATGTGTATCACCGTCAAAAACACCAAGTCGTATATTGTTGCTGCTAGTCGTTACTGCGTAAGATCCATTTACATCAACAGCAGAAAGTCCAGCGGAAGTTGATACACTAATATATGCAGGAGAACCAGAAGATTGATTATTACTCGATCCAAAGGAAAGAATTCCAGTAGTTCCTGTATCTTTAGAGCTTATGTCATCTAAGTCTGGACCGGGATCAGGAGCCAGAGCCTTTAGAACTTCATTAAATTTATCAATTGCTGTACCTATTTCTGTCGAAGAGGTAAAACTGGAAAACAGCCCATCAGAATAGTCACTATCTTCTGCAGTACCGATTGTGGACCCTGCTGATATCGATGCTGATATTGCAAAAGATCCAGAACCCATGTCTGCTATTGTGATATTATCTCCAGCTTTCAGGGTCCCAGATAGAAATCCGCCATAGCCGTCAGCAATTTGAATAGACCCAACAGACCCTGAGGATTCGGTAACTCTAACGGCTGTCATTTTTTACCCCGAGATGATAACAAAAAAGATCACAGATGTTTCATAAAAGTACCATCTTTATCCTCTGTTGTTAAAAAAGCTTACTGTTCCTTTTCAGATCTTCTATTCTGATAGTCAGACCTAATCGTCTTAATTGGAACAGGCTCACCATCGCCGTCTATTCTGACAAAAACCATATCAACAGAGACAACATTCCTCTGTGATCCGTTATACACACTATGTCTTCTAGCTTCCAGCCTAATTGTAATTGATGATTCTCCAATTCTTACAACATCAGCATATATCTTAATGATCTGTCCAGCTCTAACTGGTTTCTGAAAGACTACTTCAGAAATTGACTTAGTCACCATTCTGGGTGTTCCACACACCTGTGATGTGAATGCTGCTCCAGCTTCATCTAGCCAAGAAAGCATTACTCCGCCGAAGAGATTACCGTGCATACCGAGATTTTGTGTCTTACAAACATGTGTCGATACAAGTTCCAATTTATTTCTCACAAAACTATAAACAATACATAGGTGACTGTCTTACAATTTGGAGGTTGGATTCTAAGTCAAATCCTCCGCAATCTATCTTCCTTCTTGTGAGATGATAATGATGAATAAATCCTTCAAATTTTCCCTTAGCAGCTTCTGAAGACACACCCGTCATCATCTGGCCATCCCTTAGCGGACATTCTAGTGGGATTCCGAATCCGATGTGGACTGCCTTCCATAGTGCTCGTGCTGCCTCAATCTGTACTGGATAAAATCCGAGATGAGGTTTATGCTTGTTCCCATGGGTCCATGAATCCTCCAGAACTGGTCTAGGTCCCAGACCATTTTTTTCATACCAGCTCTGATACTTTGTATAATATGCATTTGATATCTCCACACCAATAGATTTTTGATTCCATTTTTGACCTCCGGCATGCCAAGCTGCATGCTGTGTATCTAAAAGCTGATAAATTGTTCCATCGTTATCGATGCAAAAGTGAACGGACGCACCTCTTCTTTTTAGAACTCCGGCACAAGACTCTGAAGATAGACAGACATCCCAGTGATTAACAAAGAATGTAGGCTTTCTTTCTGCCTTTCCAGAGTAGTCATAATAATTACCCTTCTTTGTATCGAGACCTCCGTTCTCATCCCAAAGAACAACCTTTTTCCATTCAATTGGGATAAACCTTCCATTGTGAACTATCCACCTATTGGAATCAAAATTTCTACTTGATGGCTTAAATGTAGATATCTCTGACTCTCTCTCAGTCCAGATCCTTCTGTATGTAGTCGGACCCACCAGGCCGTCAGCTGTTAGTCTATTTTCTTTTTGCCACTTTCTGACAGCTGATGTTAGAGTGTCATCAAAATATTCACATCCGAACCAACTAGGGTCCCAGCCTAGATTTGATGCAGATGACTTGTTATAAAATACTTTATCCATCTTTCACTCAAAGTCTATGTCAACAGAAACATTGATATTAACCTTAGGAACTCTTAGTTGATTTGCCATTCCATGCTTTTTAGCCTCAGCAGCGTCCAAGAACCAGTCTGCATGTCCTTTTCTATGTACAATCTTTAGAAAGTAATCATCCTTCTTTCGACAATTTCTCGCCATCATTGTATAGACTTTTTGATTTAGCCTTTCTGTTTCATCAGCACTGACTTTCACTTCTTCAACTTTTCCCCATGCCATGCTAGACACATCATGAATCATGACTGTAGCGTCAGGATCCATAAACCTCATTCCCTGCTCACCAAAAGAGAAGAGGATGGCACCACATGACATTGCCTTTCCCTCAACAATAGTTGCAACAGGTAGCTCTGAATGAGAAATTGCACTTATCATTGACATAAGGCTATAGACCTGGCCTCCGTACGAGTCAATAACTACTGGGATCACTTTTTGACCTGTATTGTGTGCTTGTGCTACTTGTTGCTGAAACTCTTTTGCTGATTTTTCATCAAACTTATTAACAGTAATAATTACTGGATTCTTTCTCAGCTCCACCTCTTTAACGAGGGGAGATATTTTTGTCGTCCACTTCATTGTAAAATATTATTCCTTTAAGAGCATTTTGAATATCCGCAGGACATGCATGTTACACAGCCCTCCTGATATCTTAGAGAGTCTGTTGCATCACAGCTTTCACAAGTATTTTTTCCCGGAGATGTTCCGTCCTGGATATACGTCTTTAGAACTCTTGCAATCACTCTAGAGAATGAAAACATATCCATCTCTCTGTCTTTTTGAAGCTGTTCAACGACATAATTAATCTGTGCACCATGTCTTAGTGCTAGCGAGATAGTTCTTGTGAATCCTGCGTGATTTGGATTGTCAAATACGTCGACTATATCTTTTATGAGAATCTCGTCACCATTTCCACCTATCCTTAGATCATATCTAGAGTTCTTTGTCTTATACGGATGCTTGATGATTATACCCTTTCTATACTTTTTAGGAATCTCTATGTACTTCTGGAGACCTCCCATAACCTCATATGGCCTTCCACCCATTAACCCAACAAGAATAGTCCACGCTTCACCCTTGATTGTTGCATGGTGTATTGAACATTCGAGCTCTGATGGTCTGAATGGTGCTTCGTGCGTCTTAAACGACTGATCTTCTTCGCTTTCCTCTCCAATTAAGACTCCTGTCCTACATCCATCTCTGTATACAGTCAGCCCCTTGCATCCCAGCTCCCAGCCTGATTCATAAATCTTCTTTACTTCATCGACAGTGGCATTATTGGGAAGGTTAATTGTAGAAGATATTCCATGATCAATCCATCTTTGTGCAGCAGCCTGAAGCTTAACCCTTGACTCCCAGTCAATCTCATTTGCTGTTGCCATATGATACGGTGAATCTTCAATTTCAGAAAGACCAGTCTTATTCATCCACCGCTTAAATCCATGATGATACACACTATACTCTTTCCAAGAATCACCCAGATCATCTATAAAGTCAGCCTCAACTCCCTCAGTTGTCTGACTTATCTTTCTTCTTCTTGTATACTTTAGCATAAATACTGGTTCAATTCCGCTAGTTGTCTGTGTTAGAGTTGAAACAGATCCAGCTGGTGCAGTAGTTAAAATTGAAATATTTCTTCTTCCAGAAGTTTTACTCATTTCAAGTGTTTCTCTGCATGAAGACCAAATCCTTTCTAAAAATGGATGACCAACCTCTCTACTATGATCATGAATTGGGAACGATCCTCTCTCTGATGCCATCACACAAGAAGATTTATACGCTGAAACGGCGAGAGTTTTGTATATTTCTTCAACTACACTAATTGATTTTTCGCTTCCATACCTTATTCCAAGAGATGCAAGTGTATCACCTACAGCAGTTACTCCCAATCCCGTTCTTCTTCCATTTAATGCCTTTTCTTTTATCGTTTGCCAAAGATCTTTTTCAATCTTTTTAACGTTCTTAGCTTCGGGATCTTTTTTAATTTTTCTTAAAATTTTATCTATTTGCTCAATCTCGATGTCTATCATGTCATCCATAAGTCTTTGAGCTTTGATTGCACATTCTCCAAACTTTTCAAAATCAAAAGATGCAGATTCTGTAAACGGGTCATCAACAAAAGATATAAGATTGACAAGCATCAACCTACAAGAGTCGTAGGGTGCAAGCGGGAGCTCTGAGCACGGATTTGTTGAAGTCGTGCTGTATCCTTCATCAATATATACGTCTGCTGGTGAGTTTCTAATCACTGAATCCCAAAAAATCAGCCCAGGCTCAGCAGAGTCATGCGCAGCATCTATAATTTCATCCCAAATATCTCTTGCCCTAGCCCACTCTTCAGTGATATGATCTACATCTTTTTCAACAGGAAATCTCAAGTGAACATCTTCATCATTCTTGACTGCTGTCAAAAATTCATCAGAGAGCCTAATTGAAATATTTGCGCCTGTTACCTTCTTTCGATCTCTTTTAATATTAATATAGTCTCTAATCTGAGGATGATGAACAGATATTGTAATCATTAGTGCCCCTCTTCGTCCTCCCTGAGCAACTTCTCGAGTAGAATTTGAAAATCTCTCCATAAAAACTTCTATTCCGTCTGTTGTTCTTGCAGCATTTCCTGTCGGTAGGCCTTTTGGACGAAGTGTAGATATATCGAATCCCACGCCACCGCGACGCTTGGCAATTTGAACCAGCTCTTGATCTGACTTTAATATTCCTCCGTATGAATCTCTAGGTGATTCAATTACAAAGCAATTAGAAATAGACTGAATCTGATTATTATTTCCAATTCCAGACATCGGAGACCCTTGTGGTACTACATACTTAAACTCTCTAAAAAGCTCATAGATTTCACTCTCTGATAGCGGGTTGGGATATTTTGATTCAATCCTAAAAAATTCCCTTGCAAGTCTTCTATGCATATCATCAGGAGTCTTTTCTTGATAGTTTCCTCCCTTGTCACACAGCGCATACTTTGTAGCAAATACAGATGCTGCAAGATCGTCACCGTCAAAATACTCTGTCGAAGAACCAATTACATCTTCAATCTTGTGCATTCTTAATCTCTCCAATATTTTTAAATTACAGCAGACTAACTAGTACTGTTAATCTCCTTCCACTTATTCTTCAATATGGTTTTCATATCATTATTGTCTGACCGTAAGGCCTCGCTTAGAGTCATCTCATCATCGCTATCGACAACAAGGATTTTTGACCTAGCAGTATCCATTCTCATTGGAAATAAAATACCGTCTCTTCCTGCTCTATTTTTTGCAATAAATATTCTACCGAGACCGCTCGACTTTTCTGTTGGCTTTCTAGAAATTGAAACAACAACATCCGCGACCATCGCCTTTCCATACGCTTCTGACATATTTTCAAGTCCGACTATGTCTGAATTTGCAGAATCTCTATTGGCCTGAGAAGCAGTCCAGATAGGAATGTTCATATCCATGGCTAGATTTCTTAATTCTTCATAAATCAACTTAAGCTCATGTCTAAGCGAATCATACTTCCTAGAAGATCTCATAATATCTGCATAATCAATTATGATCAAACTTGGGACAAACGCTTTCAGCGATAATTTTTCTAGATGATTTCTAATCATCATTACTGTAGCTGATCCGGTCGGGTATTCTTTAATGATTAACCTGCCAAGATCCATCTTTTCATATTTTTTAAGAACCTCTTCCTTTCTATCAATAACTTCATTGCTTGGAATGTCACAAAAATTAGAGTCGTATCTTAAGCCGACTGCAGTCTCTGAAAGCTCAAATGTATAATGAATGACATTCTTTCCACGTCTAAGCGCTTCCGCACCCACGCTAACAAGAAAGTGACTCTTTCCGACACCCGTATTTGCAGTAATTACTCCAATTTCGCCTCGTCCCAGTCCGCCATTTAAAATATCTTTCTTGTCAAGCTGCGGAATCCCTGTAGGACACGCACATCTACTGATGTGAACAAACCTTGCCTCTGCATCCTCCATAAAATCATGACCGATTGATGCAGGCATTCCCACAGATAGAGCATGTCTCATGAGATCCATCACTGACTCAAGCTTTCCATCTGAAATTCTTTCAACAGCTTCTTCTAAAGCCTCTTTCATTGCCTGCTGCTTGCAGAAATCAAGTGTCTTTTCTTTGACAAACTTAAGATCTCCTATATCAGGATTCATTCTGATCCTATGTAAGAACTCAACTATTTGATCTCTAAGAATTACATCCTTTCCCTCTCTAAGATCATCACGAACTATTGTGATTAAAAGGGGTAGAGTGGGAAAGTCTTTATATTTGAAATAATAGGTGAAGTACTTATCTGATAAATACCTCAGGTACTTTAAGTCAAAATATGTCGGCGTCATAACCTCCGACATTTGTGTAGACCAGTTCTTGTCAGTGATTAAACACTGAAAGATCTTCTCCTGAAAAGACTTGCCATACTGTTTAAAGTGTGCAGGTCCCTTAGAAGCAAACTCATTTATCATTACTACGTTTTCCAATGTTCCTCATTGATAGAAAAAGGTGATCAACATCAAGATTTTGAATTCCATTCTTTATCATCATCCTGATTAGTGATATTTTATTTGGTGAAGGGCTAAAAGTATCAATTGAACTTTCAATCTTTTTAATTTGTGCGTGAGAGATGTTTGAAGTGTCTAGATAAGTTAATTTCCAGTTCATTCTAATTATGTTCTCACTCACAGCTATTTCTTTAAAAATCTTAGGAGATCTCTTCTCTTGAGCCCTTTGTTTGGCTTCTGAAATTATGTCTAATATGGTGCAGTCATCATCTGTAGATAGTGCAGGAAATCTTTTTGATATTGTCTTAAATCCTGCTCCCTTTACACCCTTGATATTGTCAGAAGGGTCTCCACATATAGCCTTTGCAAGACAGAAGTTAGTCGGACTTATTCTAAATTTTTCTATAACTTCCTTTTTATTAACAAATTTCTTCCACGTCGGAGAATAAATGACTGTCTTGTTGTCTAGAAGCTGGTAGTAGTCTCGATCAGAAGAGACAATAACTTTTTTATGATGTCTGAACTTATATCTTGAGAGATATCCTATGACATCGTCTGCTTCACAGCTATCAACGTAGACCTGAATTACTGGTAGACGCTTTAGCGACGATATTAAAAATGAAATCTGATCATTTCTATTCTCAATTGTATTGGGAATATCATCGTTTTCATAAAATCGATTTAGCTTTTGAGGTCTTCTGCTCATCTTATAGGTGGGAAGTATATCCCTTCTCTTCTTAGAGCCGCCTCCCTCCCAGACCACTACAACGTCTGTGGGTGACATTTCAAGGCATATCTTCTTTATCGCATTTAAAAACCCAACTATACCGCCAACATGATTCCCTTGATCACTCATGGCAGGATGAGCGACATAGTGCCTCATAAAAAGGTTAAATGCGTCTACTAAGACAACGGGCTCTATCTTACTCAAGTCACACCTCACTCAATTTCAAGTGAAACTGCCCTTACTTCTTCATAAGATTCAATATCAATATCAGGATCTTGATTAAATTTTTTCACCATTGCTTTTTCAAGCAAGTCGTCAATATAGCTAGAATATTCTGGATTCGTCATTATGTCATTAAAATTTGCTTTATGAAATTTCTTCTCAATAATGGATTCACCTGTATCACAATCTATCACAGAGAACGTTTTCCAGGATCCTGTTCCAGAAACACCTACATAATTTTTACCAATTGTCTCAGCACCGTTTTTTCTCAATAGATCGAAGACCTGCTCATGTTCTTTAATCCCAACACCAAAGTGAATCTCAAAGTCAATCTTTCTAAACGGAGGGGCAACCTTGTTCTTAATAGTCTTAGCAGAGACATGAATACCAATTACATCATCTCCGTCTTTAATCTGCTGTCCTGCTCCTAGCTTAATTCTAGTTGAGGCATGAAATGGAATTGCCTTCCCTCCGGGTGTTGTGTCTGGGTCTCCATACATCACGCCGATCTTAGTTCTTATCTGATTGAGAATTACGAATAGTACATTTTGATTAGCAATGACACCGGTAATTTTTCTCATACCTTTCGAGATTGCACGGGCTTGTAAGCCGATCGATTCCTTGTCATAGTCACCAAGAAGCTCTGCCTTTGGAGAAGATGCTGCAACAGAATCCCATACAATTGTAACAGGAAGATCTTTATCCATTGCTTTTGCTTTCATTATCGTTGCTTCTGCAATTGATAGAACCTCTTCGGTGCAGTGGGTGTCAACATATACAAAACGTCTAGCGACATCCACCCCTAGCATCTTTAAATTTTCTACAGAAGTTGCATTCTCAGTGTCAATGTATACTACAATTCCTCCCATTTTCTGAGTGGTTCTTGCAATCTGTGTTGCAATGTGAGACTTACCGATTGATGGCGGCCCAAAGATCTCTATAATTCTCCCTTCAGGTAATCCGCCATTGCGCCTATTTGAACAAATGTAGTCAAGAAGTTTTGACCCAGTGCTAATCCACCTATTAACATGTGTAGGAGATTCATCTTGGCTTAGATTGTAAGCAACTCGACTTCCATGCTCCTTGTTAAGAGACTTAATTAATTCACTAGTAAAATCATTAGTTTTTGCCAAAGTACACTCTCCATGTATCAATTTCTAAATAGAGTAAGAAATGTGGGGGGAAAATCCCCCCCAAGTCTCTAATTACTCCATAAGATCTGCAAAAGCATCATCAAGAGACTTATACCCAGAATTTTCTGAGGACTTTTGCGTCTTGTCTGTCTTTGTGGAAGATCCTCCCATGGTAGTTCCCATGGAATCATCCTCTGAATCAGAATTCAGCCAGTCATTAATGATCTTAGTGAGCTCATCATAAGACTTGCACTCATACATCGCTGTTGGATCAGGAATTTCTGACATCCATCCAGTAGCTTGCGCCTTGTCTGTAGAGAGATCTGTCTCCTTTCCTCTTGGTCGAACAGTTGTCGTTGCCCACTTTCTTCCCGCCTCTCGGGTACAGGTAACCTTGACATCTCTTCCCTCAAGTGGGTCAGTGATATCTCCATAGTCCTCATCAAGCATAATGTTAAGGAGTGCTTGATACACCATCTTTCCAAATCCCCAGATCTGGACACCCTTGTCTTCTTCTCCTCGAACAATGATTGGAGCATACACTCTCATCTTGGGATAGAGCTTTTTAGCTAGCTCATACGATTCACGAGCATCATCGCCTCGAAGCTTTGTAATCAACTCCTGAATAGGGTCTGGGTCTCCAAACTGATAAGGGGCAAGAAGTCCCGGATTATTTCCAATATTGTAATAGAAATAAAGCTCCTTAAACGGCTGGCCGTCATTATCTGGAAAAGAGATAAGCCTAATAGTAGCGTCTTCTCCCTCTGTGGGTCTCCAAGTTGCAGACTTCTTTCTTCGATTTCCGCTTAGTGCATCAAGCCTTCGCTGTAATGCCTCTCTGTCAAATGCCATGTTAACCTCCTAAATTTTTAAACTGGTAAATTGGCAATATTAGCTGTGTGATATAATTCATATCACAGTATAATAATACAGTCAATTGCAAAATATGTTCAGAAATTAGAGAAGATTTTTTTAAATGATCTTAGATGGTAACTAATATCCCATTTTGGGATAAGCTAGCCATGAACTTGACCGTTGACCGCCACCGTAGCCTCTCTCATTAGCGTAAATTGATCTTTCTCTCGCGCCGTCGTCAGATGGTGTCATTGATGTTTTTTTTCCACCATCTGGACCTGTACCAAGGGGTGTAACAGGGCCCATTCCCGATCCCATTCCAGCAACTGTTACTGCCTCTTCCTGCTCTTCTTCATCTTTTTTTTTTGAATCATCTTCTCCAGAAAGAAGCTTTTTTGCCTCCTCTCTGATAATTCTTCTTAGAGCCTGCTCAGCAAGCCCGCCTGGGAGCGTTCTTTCGGGTCTAGCACTATACCCAGCGTATCCCAGATCTCCCTTGTATGTTACAGCATACTGGTCAGCGACATCTTCTCTTTCTTCTTGGTCTTCATCTATATACTCTTGTGCGAGAGGGGGAATATCAACTGCAAGATATCCTGGTCCACCATATCTGCTGGGCATATCGACTTCTTCTACATCTTCTTTTTCTTTATCTTTTGACTCTAGCATCATTTCTTTAATAAACATTCTTAACGTAGATTCTGACATATCTAAATTCCTCATAATTCTATTATAACTATTCTCAAGAACTCTAAACCTCAACTCTGAGATCGGACATGCACAGTTTTCCGCCTCTGGAAATAGAGATTCTTCATCATCTAAGCCTGACATAATCACGGGCTCATCTGCTGGAAAAGTATCTTCAGCAGGATCGCTTAGATCATCTATCGTTGTAACAGCTGGAGTGCTCGATAGTTCTTCCTCTACTTCTACTGCTGCCTCATCAGTAAGAGGAAGAGTTTCAACCCTGCAAAGTGAAGTATCGCCATCTAGGGCGGCATATAGAGATCCAAGTCTCGATAATGAGAGGCCCGGCTTTTGCCTAACAGCTGAAAAAACTGGACCAAATCCGCTCTCAAGTCGTCCCATTGCTTCTCCGTACTTGGGAGAAACTGATTCTATGTGCTCTGATATCTCCATAACACCGGTAAACATCTGAGCTAGCTTTGATGATAGATTGAATATAAGTCTCTCTATAGGAAGAGTCCTAATAAAAAATCCAGAAATTCCAGAAACAAAGTTAACAGCAGGAATAGTAGCGACCTCTTCAGGTGTGGCTGCTTGCGGTCCTAGCTGACCTGCAATAAGTGTAAATACTGAATCATATGCCTGAACTAGGGTCACTACAGCATCTTTAAGAGATTTTAAAAACTCTCTAAACTTAGTCCGAGCAGCTAATCTGTCCTCCATGTCAAGATTGCAAATATTCTGAATGACATTTATCATTTGGCTATCATCAACATCTATCATTGCTGTTGCAATAATGGTCGGGTCTAAGCCTACAATCCTACACATCTCCTCAATGGCAAGATTTCCAGAAGCAGCCTCCCTATCAAGGATCATTTTTCCGATGAGTGCATCAATTCCTGGAGCAGAAAGTCCCAAACTTTTTGCAGCATCTGCAACAAAATCAGGAATAAATCCTTCTTTGAGTGGGTTTAGTTTTTTATATCTACTTCTGTGCTTTGCACCAGATTGTTTGCGGGAGCTTCGAGGATATATGGGAAGCTTTCTTGTTCTTAAGAAGTAGAGATCCTCATCCTCTTCAGGATTTTGATCTGGAAACATAGGCTCTGAATGTATCTCATCCTCATACCCCCTATTAACTCTTGCAATTCCATCCACAGAAGAGAGGCCGCTATCTGCGCTCATAGAGGGCTGACCCGCAGATCCTTGATAGTTTGGCCTTCGGGGTCTTCCAAGATATTGAGACCCATCTGTGGTAAATGCTGGGCCCATTGGAACCATAGCACCGTGGCTGGAGTAATATCCAGACTTATTCTCGCCTTTATCTTTCACATAACTAAATATTCATATCAATTAGCTATTGCATATTTTTGAACTTGTGAATTACAATACTCTTGGCTGTCTGTAATACAAGAGCAAGAGTTGGCTCATGTCCTACATAAAATCTATTTTCTTCAAAGTGTGATCCAGCTGCTAGCTGGATTGCAAGCCACTCTTCTGTTGTTAGTGAAATTCCAAAATGTTGAAGAAGATGCAGAGACCTATGTGAGACTGACATCTTATTGAGATCTTCATTGTATTTAAATATCTGGCCAAGCTTCTCCCTATGCCAGTCAGAATCTTGAGGAATAAAATAGTCACAATCTATTGATCCCACCTTTCCTATATCATGAAGAAGACCTACCTTTAGAATTGAAGCTGTCTTTAGTCCAAAGTCATGTGACTCATTTATCGTCCTCATTGTAGAAGTTACATCAAGAGATTGTTGAATCAAGCCGCCGGGATACGCATAGTGATGATCAAGCCTTGAGCTGGCTGGACATGTAGAAAATCTCTCACCTAATGCCGACATTAGATTTGTCAGATTGTGATCTGATAATCTTCCACAAAGTTTTTCAAATACACCCCAATTACTCTCAATCTTATCTATTGATATCATTATATTAACCTCTATATAATGATATCACGCTGATCTCTCTTGTACAAGCTAGAGCTTGACTATGACAATTAAATCATTCTTTGGCATATTGCCAAAGCCGCACGGATTGACGATATATCTTCCGGATGCCGAAATTTTTTCATCGAGCAAGTATCTTAATGCACATGCAATCTGTTGATCTGAGGCCATTCTCTCACTTGGCCCTCTAAGATAGACAGCAATCTCACCTCTCTTTGAGTCAGCGACAATTTTTATGACATCATTTCTAAGCGGGGGAGAACCTCCCCTTACATACCCTGAAAGAGCGCTTGCAACAGTCTGGACATCGCTTGGCCCTGCTTTTACAGCAGGCCTAGAAGAAGTATCATCAGGCTTTCTGCGCCTTCTCACGGGCGAATCGGAAATATAAATATCAGGTGTCGTATCTATGTTGTAATACCTGAGAAGAATATGCGATGATCTAGGAGAAATATCATTAAATGATTCACCCTTTCTTAGTATCAACTTTCCCTTAATCGGATCGTATAGATCGTCTGAGATAGGTTCATTTGGACTTCCCATTATCATCTGCATAATATACCCAAACTGACCTTTGTTCTCTATTCTTGCGACATTAATCTCTTCATTGATTATCTGCCTAAGCATCTTAGTGGAAATATTCATACGAGCCTCTCATATAAGTATTTCAGTGCTGGGCTATGATCTCTATTGATACGGGAAAAGTTCCCTTTAGATCTGGAAGTTCGAGCGGGACAGACACTACACTATTAAGCTTATGATAGTCATCTTTCTCAACATCTAAGATTAGAGCATCGTGAATAACAAATACTGGCCTAGCCCTGATTCCCTTATTTTGAATTTCATCAACAAGATTTCTAAATCCCAGCAGGGCAGCATCAGTCGCTGTTGACTGAATAAACCTATTGACAAGAACATGGTTTGACATGTCATCTGTCATCATTACTCGACCATAGTGGCTTTTAATCTTGAGATCACTTTTAGAAGACTCCCGTAGGCTTTTCTCAAGACTTGAGATTTCAAAATGATCGCGGATCTTTCTCAAAACTCTTCTAGCCCTAGAAGCATCTCTATCCCCGATCATCTCACCGAGCTTTCTAGATGACATTCCATATAGGGAGCTAATTGTAGCAATCTTGGCAACATCTCTACTCACCTCACCCCCAAGAACATTATTTCGAATAGATTCATAGATATCACCCTGGCTACTTTTGTCAGAAATTGAAAGAGCAACCCTGGGCTCAAGAGATACAAAGTCAATCTGAACAATTATCCCTGTTTGAGATGAAGATCTTAAAAGACTTCTTCTATCCTTTCTAAGTGTCAGTATTGAAGGACCCTTTACAACTGTAAGCCGGCCGCTACAGGAAGATGTCTGACTATACACAGTCTTTTGCAAAAATCCAGAATCATCAGGAATAAATGATCTCAAAGATCCATCTCTTTCTGACTCATCGTTTAGAATTTTAAGAACAGACTTCTTGTCTATCTTGCACCTATCCAGACCCTGCAGGAACTGACGTATTGTCACGAACTCTCTAGCATAATAGGAATCATGGTGTGAGCTTAGAAGTTCATCAATTTGTCTTAGAAGCTGCTTTAAATGAGTCTGGAACCTTTCCGATTCAAGTGCCCAAGACATAGGAACATTTTTCATCCCGTCTGGCCTTAAAAGTGACCACATTGTACTGTACGCTTCAGACGGAGACGTAGACAGAGACACTCCCGTTGACTTAGAAAGGACGTCAAGACTTCTTGGATGGTCATCTGAATTTCCGCATAACCATGCTTCCTCTGGTATTGAACTATCCCACCTAAATTCACCATCTTGACTTATCAGATGATGATTTGTTCCAATTAGGGACTTATGTATGCACACAGTCATAGTGATTATATCATAATAACTCTATCAAGCAATGTACATCAATTCATCGGGCTTCAGAGCGAGTCAAGAATCTCGTCCGTGCGGGCTTTCTTTTGGTCGAATGTCATATTTTGATCTGCCCAGATCTCCTTGAGTTCAACTTGTAATGCTGCCCAGTCCTCTCTTTCTGCATCAGCAGCTATCTCAATCGGAACCGATCTCCAGTGACTTGCCCATCCTCTTGAATCATCAACAGATTGTTCAATATCAGCAGCCACACCTCTAGGGACACGTGTTGAATCCTGTGAAGCGTCAGATGAAAGATTGTTTATTGTCTCTCTTGATTCACCGCTGCCGGCAGTCGCAGAAGTCTGATCAAGAAGTGAAAGCGTTGAAGCAAGATTTGCCCTAATTGAATCAACAGTTGCATTTTGACCTGCCGGATAGAAACTCAGATCAGTTGTGAAAGTTCCCGGGCTTATGTTGTGTGTAACATCTCTAACAGTAAAGATATTATCTGCAGTCGTTCCAGTCTTTAGATCTAGATAGAATTGCTGACCGTAGTGGAACATTGGATTTCCCAAGCTTGAAGCCTTTGCAGTAACTGGAACAACTGTAACCTCATCTATTCCTGATGTGTTTGTTCCCTGCTCTTGCGGGTCATCATCATCATCTCTGAATGTATCTGATAACAGTGCGTCAAATAAGGCACCGCTTGACATACCGCTTATGCTTACACTGCTAAACGGACTAAATGCTGTTCCAAACTGAACAGTAGGAACTGTCTTTCTTAGATAGTCATGAATTGCCTCTCTAGACACAGCTGCTGCCATCCTTTGTATAGAGGCTTCTGCTGGGTCATCTTGCACAGGAGCTCTAGGCTCTATAAGTTCGGCATCGAGCACACCCCGTAAAATTTCTGCTCCCTGGCCAACATTATCGGCACCTGTTGTGCTCATCGAAAATACTGCGGGTGCTTCACCAGCTGTGATGGTATCTAAGACAAGTTGCTCTCCGGGATGAGAAGATGAATTTGAATCCATAACATGAATTCTCAATATTGTCTTATTTCTATTTACAGATGGAACACCCCCTGCTGACGAATAAACTAAAGCGGGCACCGCCTCATACAAAAATTTCAATCTTGGTATTTTAAATCTCGGGCGCCACATTCCTAGCTTATGCATCCTTTTAGCCTGGAATGTTCTCATGTCGTATGCACTTTTGTTTATATCTTCTAGCCTAGTGTCTAGCCTAGTGAGCTCAGCTGAAAGAGCAGCTTCATCTTCTTCGTGCTCTTCTCTTGCTGCAACACGAGCTTCTCTCACTGCCTCTCTTTCAGCATCGAGCCTCTCTTGGTCCTCTCTTTGTTCTGAATATATGTCTTTGAATCCATACGCTTGTGCAGCCCCGTTGTTTACAAACCTTGCAAGAATTGTCTCAATTCTGCTTGTTGTTAGATTCGAATTTGAATCAACAGCGTCTACTATTCTCTGAAAAAATGCAGAAAATCTAATTGGAAAATCAGACACAGGCCTTGATTGCATAGCACCAGAGCATTCATTAAAAGTATAAAATAAAACCTGAACCTCGTCAAATCTTCCAGTTGCAGCAAGAGGGTGACCGACCATTACTGTGACTAGCTTCCCTAAAGAGACCCAGTCACCGTTTCCGAGACCATCCGGCTCTATAGGGGGTGCAGGAGATTCCTCCTCTTCTTCCTCTTCCTCCTCTTCATCATCTCTCCTAGATGTGTCGATAAGGGTTCCTAGAAGTGCATCTGACATTGCTGCGGAGCTTAGATCGTGATCTGCACCTCTCGACTGTCCCCACATTCCGTAAGTTATGTCTGCAAATCTAAGAAAGCTCATATCTTTCTGATCTGCAAATGGAATAACGTTTGTTAGAAATGGATCGTCTGTAGCGGTAGTAGTGGGATTTAAATTTCCCATAATATTTCCAAGAATAGACTGAACGGTGGATGCATTTCCATCTACTCCAAGATACTCTGGTGCTGTTGCGTGAAGAGCGTCCAGGATCTCACGCATTGCTCGTCTGATTATGTCTTCAGTGGCTGTCTCAGTATCAAGTTTTTCTGATAAATGCCTTAAATCATCATATGTTTTTCTCGGAATCATCTGTTGATTTCCGGCATCAGATACAGAAACTGTCTGAATATTTCTTATCTCTTCTGTAATATTTCCCCCTAAAGTCTCTAATCTAAGAAGAGTCGCATTAACATCTCTAATCAGTGAGTTTAAAAGAGAAATATGAACATGATCTCCCGTACAGACATGTGTAACCTTTGATTCCTCACCACCCATAGATCCCATCTCAAGTGTAATTTTAATCTGACCGGTTTGGTCCATATTATAGTTTCCCCTAATGAGTCTATATTTTCCAACACACCTAAGAGAGTTTAAAAATGAACCCCACGGACTTCCAGTAAGCAAATCTGAATTGGGGTGTGACCATCCATATTCTATAAGTGATTCGACCTGGCCAAATGATGCAGGTGAGATAAAGTATGCAATTTCTCCCAATCTTGTTCTATCATGAAGTGTTATGTTTACAGTTGCGCGCTTAAATCCAATTAGTCCAAATCCAGACTGATACTCCTTTATTGATACACTATTAAGTGTCATAAGGGGCTGGGCTGGATCAAGAACCTTAACAGATCTTTCTTGATTTATATCCATATTCACAAGAGTCTGAGGTGATGTGAATAGCTCCATTCCTGTTCTGGTTTTAGTTGCTACATCCATGTTTGAGACACTAGCCATTAGCCCAGTGAGATCTCGCTGGAGTATGCCAAATGGAGACGTCTCAAAGACTGATGAACCAGGTTCTATTGCATTTGCAAGTGAAAAATCAGAAGTCCATGGGAGAACAGATCCATCAGTCAAAAATGATATCATATTAGACCTGGTCACGATGCCAGTTCCGGTACCTGATCTTTCCATAGTGGGCCTGTTAATAATAAAATTCACCCTTAAGAATGGAGAGCAGAGAGACATCTCAGTTGTGGGAACACCTGCTGAAAATAAAGCAGCCTGAGAGACATGTCTTGAGGCAGGATTAAAATGTCTATTACTTATAACAAACACAGCTAGCGACGGATATAACAGGCGGCTGGGATCATCTGGCCTTCCGTTTACTTTAAAGTTGTCTCTATACATTCCAGATGGGATCGGGGTGGTATTTGGATTATATTCAAAATTATTCGCTATCACGAACGTGAGGGTGATGAGAAAGTTCCTAATACATTCATCTCTATTAGTGGGCTCTAAGAGCCAATCACTGAAGTCCGTGTAACTGTCACCGAGCTGGTTGTCTAGATTTTCAATGATAGAAGCTACTGTTACAGCAGGATTTAACACTGGATTTATATCACGTTCACCGAGCTTCAGTTTAAAATCGTCCCCACCACCTACTGGATTTTGGAAAGTCATCTCTAGCTCGCCGTTCTGCTTGTCTAGGACGTTTACTGTTCCTGTTTGGTTCTGAATATCTTCAATAACATCCAGAAGCCTGGTGGGCCACCAGCTGTTATCGAATACGGGCCACGTCATGTACTCATCAGCCTGAATCATATCCCTTATGCTTATTGGAAAATCTCCATCATCCTCTGCATTTCCCAAAGCTCTTGATATAGATCCCCTAAGCGTATGGGGAGATTTTCCAGAAAGGTGGAACTGCGACATGCCATCGTCATTAATTGACGGAACTCCAATTTGAGCTCGACTTGCTGCAAGTAAATTACCCATCTTGTCCTCGAAATCTGGGGGAACGGATGCGGCTGCATACTGAGAAAGTGTGGGCTGTGTGTATGCTTGTGTACCCCATTGGATCAAGGTTTCATCTCTAAGATCCTCAAAGTACATTCTAATAATTGGTGCCAGTGTGTATTGTGAATTCTTGAGAAACGTGTTCAGATCTTTCGAAAACATTGCACCATTTGAAATGTCAAGAAATATCTCAAGAAGCTGTACTGAGTCTTGTGAGGAGGTTCCCAGATGTGCACCTCCGAATTTATGTGCAGCTCCTGCAGCCTCCGCAGCAGCCGCTGTTGGAAACTGTGTTCCAATAAGCTCAGTGTCTGGTTCGCTGTGAGCTGAGCTCCACTGGGAGATGTCTGGTGACTTTTGTCTAAATGCGATGTACTGTGAAAGCTCTTTTACGAGCGTGTAAGAGGTGATTGGAAGCTTTTTTTCAGACATTCCGCACCCTACACAAATCTCATCACTGATCCAGGATTATCAGGTATTGTTAAGAGTGTTCCAGCTGGAACTTGAAGACCCCATCCTATTCCAGATGCAGCTGCAATAATCCACCAAAGACTTCCAACTCCGTAGATCTGTCCGGCTATAGTATCAAGCCTCTGTCCCTCTGATAGGACTCTAGTTGAATAAGCAATTGAATTAGTTAAGACTGCACTCCTGATGTTTGCTGAAACACTGCTTGTTGCAAACCCCCTTCCAGAGTTAATCAATGGATTATTTGTGTATCTTCCTATAGCCATTTTACCTACTCATTCTTAAAGTTTTTTCTGTGCTCAAAGTCATAGGTCTCACTAGATGACTGACCGCCGTCATCATATGCATCGCCAGACATTGCATGCGATAGTTTTCCAACATTGTAAATAGGTGCTCTGTTGAATCCCTCATGATCAATTCCCGGCGGAATATCGTGAATCGGAGCAAATGTAACTGTCACCTTGCAGACCTGGGGAGCTCTTGATCCCCAGTCTATTTCCCAGGGTGTATTCTCTGTCAGCCAGTCAAACTTGAGACCCTTTATAACCCCTGCAAGGCCGCGACCTCTCGTAGACTCAAAAGATTTAACTATTGCATTGTTTCCGGCACTAAGAAATCTCATCTCCTCAGAAAGAGCTATACCGACTCCAGAGGCATCAACTCCAAGTGCCTTTGCACCTTCATTGATAAGATTTCCTGCAAATGCTTCTATTGCTGCGCCTGGATTAAGAACTGGCATCATGTATCTAGAGAATGTGTCATTAGGATTGTGAATAATATCTGAATGTGAAACTTGAAGCTCTGCACCAAATAGTCCCTTTGGAACATTAAAGTCTATAATTTTCATTCTATACATCGTAATTGTTCTTGACTTATCGTTATCTCTGTTCTTTCTAGTATTGCTATTTTCTATCTGAGTCGCTGTTCTTCCAGTAACTATGCAAAGAACAGGTCGAGAAAATCTAACTTTCTTTATAGCTTTGAAATCTTCACCGTCCTTTGAAATTACTCTATAGCTTTTTGCCTGTGATGCTTTAACATACACCCTTGTTCCAAAAATTCTATTTTTTGCGACCCTTCCTGCAGCGTAGCCGTCCTTGCTGGTTCCAAATGAAGATATTTTACTACCAACTCTTCCAAGAATATTTCCAGCTGAGATTGCCGACTCTGCGGGATCATTGTCTGGATCATTATATCTTCTTAAGATAACGTTTAAGATTGGATGTGCAAATCCGTTCACAAGAAGCTTTGATCCGGCTGATTGTAAACCGCCTAGCGCAGTACTTCCCATTGCACTCTTAACATTAGAAATTCCTGAAGCTAGGTCTCCTCCGGCAAGCGCTGCTGCTGACATAGGGCTACCAAATGCTCCAAAAAATATCTTTAAAAATATTTCATCCATGTCTGGCATCAAACCAGAAAGCGCACCACCGATTCCTCCTCCTCTTAAAAAATCGCCAAAAGCGCCGAGACCGGAGACTGGAGACTTAAGACTCACTTGAGACTCACCGACACCAAAAATTCTTCCAAGATTAAATTTAGAGTAATTTCCCTTAATCAAATCACCAATTCTCACCCTGACCAAGGGTGTTGAACCGATAACCTGACTAAAGGGCTGTATAAAGGTAGACTCTCCATCATTAACTCTTCCTCCGCGAAGAAGATCTCCCATAGTCCACTGTGGATACACAAGTGTGGTCAGCTTGTTTATCTTAAGCCACATCTCGTCAAAATCCTCAGGAGATGTTGCAGCAACTGTGAAAGAGAATGAAATGTCCCTCTTTGTGCTGGAATATGTTTGAACAGCGTCAAGCCTTCCATAGCCTGTAGTTTCTGTAAAATTTGCCGTAAATCCGTCTTGGAGTGTCTCTAAGAAAGCGTGAAAAGAAGTAATCTCATTCGTCCTGATATCGTGAAAGTAAAATGGAACGTATTCTGCATCTAAAAGATCTTCCATCCTGTGAACAACAGCAGATGGTATTCTTTTTCCACCCTCTATGTCCCTACCTGTATAGACTTTCTTTCCAGAAGGTGAGGATAGAATTCTAGTTGGGTTTGTGTCTGTAGTTCCCATTCCCATTCTAGTTGATGCCCTAATGACGCCGACAGGAAGAACAAAGGATGAAGGTGTTGCAGATGTTCTCATTGACAAAGCAGAAACATTGTGACCATCTGATGTTCTACTCTTTGAAACTCTTGTAGTAGGTCCATCTGGTAGATCATCTACAGACCAGGGATTTTTCCCACTAGGTAGGCCAAATGCTTTTGAATTCGAAATATCTATCTTTCTCTTAATGTCTCCAACAATTGCAAGAGAATTAAGAATTCCTATCACACGAGTCTTCCCAAGCTTCATAACAATTGATTGAGCATCACTATCAGAATCATATGATTCAGCAAGATCCGCCATAAGCTTATTAAGACTATCCACAGACAAGAGAATTGATCTTGCAAGAGCAAGACTAAATCCGGGTGAATCTTTAACTATCTGAGCATTCTTTCCAATTCCTTCTATCTGATTTCTACTCTCTATCTGAGATAAGTTTTTTGTAAGGCCGAGCATAAACTTTGCTCCCTCATTAACACACCTCTGATAAGATCCCTCTGTTGGAACAAGAACTGAATTCATGATCACTGACATCTTGTACTGAATGTAGCTTCTGTGCTCTCCTGACAGCATAGGAGATCTTGGTGACTCAACTTTAGAATTTATTTTTGCAGAGCTTTCAAGAGCAATATTTTTAAATGTGTCTATTGCAAGAAGTGCTGTCTTTATCGCTGCAACAGCTCTTGCCCTAAGATACTTTTTAGATCCAGGGTCAAAAGAGAATGTACCTTCTCCGGTCATAGATCCAAATGAAGTAGAATTTTCAGTCGGAGCTCCCGATAAGAATGATCCCCTACCAGATCTAACTGAATCTCCAGAGTTCATTACTGGAAAACCTTCAGCGTCTCTAGCCCTAAGATCTTCTGGATCTTTTTTATTAGTTGGAACTGTACTTGTTAGATCTTTCTCTGGATATTTTTCACTATCAATGATACCTGCAGAGGTTTTTAAGAGTGACTCACCAATCTCTTCAAGCGACTCAAGGCTAATTGTCTCAGTTCCATCATATCTTCCAAACTTTCTCTGGGTTGTAAGTGTGGGTTCAGAATTGAAATCATCTGACTCCTTTCCCCTTTCAACAAATGCATCACCCTCTACTCTTGCTGCAGGTGAAAACCTATTATTTTCTCTAAGAATATTTACAGATGACCTAATAAGAGGGTCAATATTTGCCATAGACGGGTCTACAGCAACATGGAGCTTTCCATGAGTATCTATTGGCTTTCCACCAACATCGTGAAGTAGTGTGTGACCGTCTTCACCTGAAGTTTTGTCTACTATCTCAGCAAGTGTAACACTTTCTTGATCAAATTTTCCACTATTTGAATATTGTGAAAGTGACATTGATGACTGATCACCCCCTGTTGACTCAACAAATACCCTATTTGCTCCTTGATTTTCAGCAGGAGGTAAAGAGTCTCCCCTGTTTGTGGGAGCAGCCTGAGAATTGCCTGGGCTAACATTAAATACGACGTCTGAATTTTCCTGAATGAAACTAAGATAGTCACCAAGTAGGCCAGCATCAGCAGAACTTAGATCAACTAGCTCCTTACCTGTATTCGGGTCAATCCCAAGATCATCTCCTCTGCTTACAGATCCGTCGCCGTTGTCATCTCTCACGACGTAAGATACAGAATCGGCTCCGCTTCCGATAGAAGTTAAAAAATCTCTTAAAGTTTCTCTGGCCACTCTATTACCTCTGTTCCAACATTCTCTTCTAGATTACTCATACTTATTGCTTTCCCAAGATTGTCAACAAACTCTATGACAGATTCCTCATCTTTAAGACTTGATTGAATTGCATTAAGTGATCTATTGAAATTTTCAATAATTGACTTCATTTCAGAAAGTAGCTGATCCTTCTGTTCATCTGTAAGCTCTTCGAGCAAGCTCTGCATCTCTTTGTCTCTTTCAAATTCTAAAAGAATATCACTCACGATATCACCTCTCTCACAAAGTCAACACCTCCGACATCTGGTGCATTAATAAGCTGGTTCTTTATCTCTGTAATGTCAGAATCACCAAGTTTGACAGTTAGATTCATATTTATGGGCCTTTCAGCTTGATTTCCCCCTGCTGTAGACATCCTCTGAACTGTGTCTCTAAGGGCTGATATAGCTTCTCTGATGTCACTTGATGCCCTTGCTGATGTTTCATCAATCTCCTGAGAGCTAATCTGTCTAAATCTCTCTACAACAGCGCTGAAGCCCTCATTGAGTATCTCGGGTGTCGCCTCTGTCCGGTGCTGCTGGTACACATCTGTAACATGAGTTTGAATATTCTCAGTCACAGAATCCCCAAGCTCTTGAAGCCCACCTGTGATTGGACCACCTTGCTGCGCGATAAAAGCTGTGTCACCATCAGCAAGAATTATGGGATCTCCGTCAGACGGGACGTATACGTCTCCACCAGGTCGGACATTTACACCCTCTCCCGCCACAGCTGTGCCTATTCCCACCTCTGGTATTCTTTCACCAATTCTTTTTGCGATTCCAAACCAAAGGTCTTTAGGTGAATCGTTAATACCCGCAAGAAGATTTCCAGGAATATCTCTTCCTGCATCTCCAAACATGCCACCAACACTTTCCACTGTACTTTCAACACCAGTGATAACAGCAGACTTGGCCTGTCCAACAGTTTCAATTAGCTGTCTTCCCATCTCCTCTGGAAGCATTCCTGCAACTGCTTCTGGGACTTTAGTTCCAGCTGTCCGAGCGAACCTGGTCATAGATGCTTCAGCGACAAGAGAAGAGTTTGACAGCTCGTGAAGGTCTCTCATTGCCATTCTATTGAATACTTCATTTGAAAAGCTATCACCTAGCTCTGAAACCTTTGTAATTGACTCTGCAAGAGACGCAAGAGATTCCTCTGTCGTGAGGACACCCTCTTCAGCCTGTGCCTCAGTCGCAGCTGTGAGGTCTGCCATGTCGGCAACAGCACGATCTGGATCAAATAGTCTGGCTGCAGCCTCAACGTCTAGGTTAGCCTGCTGTGCGAGAAGGTTCTTCTGCTGTTGAGTCAGGTTCTCAAAGTCGCCGCCTGTCTCAATGAATGCATCTCGCAGCATCATCATAGCGTCAAACGGATCTTGTGATGCTGCCTCCATCATGGACATAGTGTCTAGCTGCATTCCAAAGACTGTATTTAAGTTTGCAAGTGACTCAGCACCCTGGTCAAAGTTTAGAAATTTATTAGTAACAGCCTGAAGATCCTTGACCTCTAGGCCGATAGATCTAAGACCACCAATAGTCTCAGCAGCTGTCTCAACAGATACATTTGCAAAGGTCTCAAAATTTGTTCTAATCTCAAGAATTCCCTTTGCAATGACCTTGTTGGAGTCACCTGTGACCGCAGAGATTGCGTTTGAGTATGTTGTTATCTCACGAAGAATCCCATTGCTGAACTCACCAGACGCACTGAACTGAGCATCCATGGCGTCCATCATCTCAGTTGCTGTGAATCCAAGACCCTTTGCCATTAGAGCTGATGTCTCTATTTGACGAGCTGCATCATCTCCCATGCTGGCCATAGCTGCATATCCAGATCCTACTGAATAGTAGATCTCCTCACCAAACGCTGCAAACTCCTCCATAGACCCGAAGTACAATGGAAGGTCTGTAGTGTAGAACCTCTCGTACATCTCATTGATGGTTCCACCGACACGGTATGCGAAGTTTTCTGAATCAGTTGTAAACTGATCCATTGACTGTGAGTAATCTGCACCTAGTGAATTGAGAAGCTCAACAAATAAATTCTTCTTATCGCCGAAGAGAGTTGTCAGATTCTTATAGTAAGCGTCGATTCCCTCTTTAGCCTCTGCACCTGTCTTGCTTAGACTATCAATGATTCCACTAAGTGATGCTGCACCGACAGTGCCAAGAGTCTCCATGGAATTTGTGGCATCATCTGTTGCGCTTTGAAGCTCTCTAATTCTGGCTGTAGTTTCTCTGATCTGGGCTTGGATCTCAGCACCCTTTTCGCCTGCTTTCTCTTCTTTATTGAGCTTTTTGTAGTCGGCTTCGAGTTGTCGTACAGCTTCTTGCTCAGCTCGAAGGCTCTGTAAGTTTTCTTCTCTAGTAGTCATCTATGATCCCTTAAGCTATAAGTATTCAGATCCGGAAAACATCACTTGAAACTTCTCTTATCTGAACCCATTAGGTTTACAGTCGGACCTGTGTCCTCTGTGATCATATTTTTCTCTCTAGAAGCCTTCCGCTGCTTGGCATCATCTACGAGCTTATCAACAAACCACTTTCTATATCTGACAGGCATCCTTCGACACTCTTCGTAGCCCATTCCAAGGTGCTTAATCAGAATATATGCCTCTTCAAGAACTGAAGCTCTATAGCTAGACCCTAGGCCAAAAAAAGCTTGCGCCCAAGGGAAGGCTCACCTCCGAGACACGGCCGCAAGAGTTACAGTTTAGATTGCCAGACATCTCAATTCCTGGCTCATTGTTCTTGATGTAAGATCTCAATTTGCTGGAGTCCATCGCGGGCATGTTTTCTACGAACTTAGCAATCTTATTTCTATCAGTAATTCCGTCAATTGAAACCACACTAAATCTTAACCGTCTTGTCACAGAGCTTCCGACATAGTCATCAGGAAAAAGCTTTGCCATCTTACTTGCCTCAGCCTCAATCATGTCATTATCTCTTCCAGTTAGGAACTTAAAGTGAACAGTCTTTTTTGTAACAGGAAGCTTATATTCAAAACAGTTGTCACCAGGTGTGACAGGGTCTATTGTCAGACGCTTAATCGGTAAGTCAGCAAGATTAAATACATGCTTATCAGTCTTTCTGCATCCTGGACATGTCATATTTACAGGATATTCTGGACCGTATCCTGTTATCCTAATTGCTATCATTAGTGCGTTTCTATCACCAGATAGAAGATCATTTGGGTTAACATCTGAATCCATTATTGAAGAATTGATTAACTCAAGTATCACAGTTCCGTTGGCTATCAGTGCCCTAGAGGATAGAATATCCTCCTCTTTTGCTGTCATTGCCTTGATGTTGACAGTCTGCTTTCCATGCATATTGCTATCTGGTGGATAAATCTTACCCTCAGACGGAAGAGGAACAGCTTCAACCGGAACTTGCCAGCCAAAATCATCCTCAAGAATGTTTCTTGTTGGAATTCCAGGTTCTGACCCTCCCTCCATAAATATCTTATTTCTATCCTGTCTTGACACAGTTATCTCCCACTATGGATAAATTTAAACAAATATGCGTTCATAGTAAATAGATAAGGCCCACATTGTGGGCCTTTCACAAGTGATTCTCTCTTGCAATCAGTACTGAAGAACGCAGTTGTCAAATCTCATCGATAGGGCAACTTCTAATATTGTTCCCTCATCATCGTATGCTAGATCACCATACTTGGCAGACTTTAACCAGCATCCCTTGAGGTCCCAAAGCTCAACGACTGTTCCAACAGGATCTAGAAGCTTAAGCTGACAATCTCTCTTGTAAAAATCAGCGTATCCTGCTCTTCCTGAGACTGACTCATAGTGTGTTCTAATCCACTCCATTACCTGTTGAGCACCTGATGGTGCGATTGGATCATGTAGTGAAACGCTAATCTCATCAAATGTCATTCTACCAGCTAGGTATCTGATAGAGTTTATGAACTTAACCTGTGTCTCTGCAAATGAGAAGCCTGGTCTTGCTGCCGTTTTAATTAAGAAAGCATCGATTCCCTCTATAGCAAAAACCCATCTAAATTTTCTCTTGGGTTCAAACTTATTAGGAAGCAAGTCATTAACTGAAAGTGTTTCTGCCATTTTTTTAATTCTCCTGAAGGATCCTATGTTCTAAGTATTCTTGAATTTTGTTTTTCTAAACTTCCGCACCAGCATTTGTGACGACAAAGTCTAGAGCAATGAATTCTGCTGTTCTTGTTGGCTGAACAAAGATCTTTCCTCTGATTATATTATTGTCTATATCTGCCTGTGTGGTTGTGGTTGTGTCGATTATAACCTTATAGCGATCTAAACCGCTTTGCTCCTGAATCTTTTGCAAGATTGGATTTACTAGGCTAGAGAATTTCTCTAAAGTTGATTCTCTATTTGGTTCAAATAGAAGCGTATTTGCAATTGCTCTAACCTTGCGCCTGATGTCTATCAGGAGTCTTCTTACATTAACTCTATCTAGTGCTGAAGCAGCTGATAGAAGCGTCTTTTGACCCCATACTACCACTCCAGTTCCTGGAAAATCTGTAATTGGATTAATGTCTGCATCATATAGGTTATCAAGATTTGCCCTATTGAGATCAACAGAAGCCTGAATCACTGAGGATAGTGCGCCTCTTGAGAATCCTGCAGGTGCGAACCATGGATGACCTATTGTGTCGTTAAGCGCGAAAGCTCCTAGAACACCAACTGATGGTGGACATCTAACATTCGTTCTTTTAATCGGATCCTGGATCACAACATCTGGGAAGTATGCAGCACCAAATGATGAATCTAGTGCACGATTCTTAAATGTTGTAACTGTATCGCTTACGCTTATATCCTGGGCTGATGATGTTACGACATTATTTAGAACATCCTTTTCTTCAATGTCCATAATGTAGAGAGAGTCAAATCTATTCTCAACTGCATCTAGCGCATAGTCTGTAATTGCCTCATCTCTCATTCCAGGAATTGAGAGAAGCTTGATGTCAACATCTGATCTATTACCCATGATGTCGACTGCCTTTCTAAATGATGCAACTGTATTTCCTTCCTTTCCGCCTTGATTTGAATCATCCATTTCTCTCTTAGCAGCGCTATCGGTAAGATTGTATCTATCTTTATTGAAGATATTTGTACCATCGAATCCGCCCTGGAGGAAGAATGTGAATTTTGCATAAGTTCTATTTCCAACAACACCAAGATCATCGGCACTAAACGCCCTGGTCTTAAGATCTCTGTCTACAGATATTGATCCCCTTCGTTTATACGATGAGCTTACCCATTCTTTTGGATCTGCGTATGTGTCAGATCCAGTTCTGACTTGAATTCTTTCAAGTGTAAACATGTTATTGTTAAATCTATCAGCGTCTATAATACCGTTTGCAGCAGTATCAGCAGTACCCTGATTCTCACCGACGGAGAATTTTTGCATATCCAGTGAAAAGTCTGGGAAGTATTTTGCAAAATTTGCTAAAGTCATGTCGAATAAATCTGGTTTATTCGGCTCATCTGCATCTGTCTTTCTAGTAGACTGAACACCCCAGTAAAGCTGAGATGATGTTCTCTTCTTATTGCCTGTTCCAAAGTTAAGGTGCTCTCTAAATGGAACTGGGGGCTCCTGAACTTTCTTAAGAACATTCCATGATCCCGTTAGAAGCATTCCGCTTGGTCCAGCTGCTGCATTTTCTAGCTCTAAGTTCGTAAGAGGAGATGTTCCAGAGGTCATCAGATGCCTAAATCCTCTAAATCCCATTGGAAGTGCATTGTCTGGAACTTCTCCTGATCTCTGTGTATCACTAACCTTGACTCTAATATATCTGGACTGATTTACAAAGTCTCCATCTACTACTAGCTTTTGAGAGTCAGAAGCTTGATCAAAGTCAAAATATGCCTTCTGGTCACCGATAACTCTTGCAAAATATCTATCAGACTCTCTATCTATACTGAGTCCTCTAAATGACTCAAGAACAACCCTCTCTTCATCTGTATCAAAGAAGTCTCTAATCACAAGGTCAAATTTTCCGAATGTATTTGTGTCAGAATTTGACTTAGCAAGATTTTCAATAGAAACCTTGACATTAGTGCTTACAGAATCACCATCTGAAAGTGATTCAACTCTAAATAAGTTATATGGCTTTCCACCAAAGTTTTGAGAAATAACAAACGGAGATTTTGCTGCTGTAAACCTATTTTGCCAGTTCTCGAAATCTGGTGTTGTTGCGTTTCCTCCATCCTGTGAAGGATGAGACATTGCACCCGTAGTTAAAAATACAATTTCTTCAGTATTTGTATCAAGTCGAGTTCCAGTTAAAATTCCAGATCCTGTGGGAACTGCAATTGCTGTATGGATATCATAATGTGTGTATAGTAAATGACCCTTCTTTTCAATCTGTGTTGGGTCTGTATTAAGAACTCTAGAAATATATGTCGGTGAGTTCACATCCATCGATGCTGTTATGACCCTAGGGTCAGCTCCCAATCCCTTTAGACCGTTTAGGAATATAACAAAATCCTGGGAAGACATTACCATGCTTCCTGTTGTAGATCCCTTGATGCTTGCATCTCTGACACCAGCTGCAGTCTGAATTGCATTGGCAGTAGCTGCGGGACCAGATCCCACACCGGCGGTGATTGTACTAGAAGAAAGAGTAAGAATAACACCAGAAGGTGCCATCACAACTCCTCTAAGAATCGGAACTCCCTGCCAGGCTTGCATGTCCTGATCTGCGCTAGAGAAGTTGACAGTCACTTCAGGCGTCGGTATCCCAGCATCAGTGAATATACTAGATCCAGCTGATTGAGACATATAGCATCCAAGGAAATATGTGTTTCCATGCTGACCTGTGTTACAGTACGGATTATGTCCAATTAAGCCATTTGCCTGAACCTGTCTTGCTCCAACGACAAACCCAGCATTTGTTACATTTCCTGAAGAACTGTTTCTCTTCTTTCCGTCACCGACCCCAAGCACTCTCACATACGTGAGAGATTGAGCATTTTTTAGCCACTCATTGACAGCAAGTGGGCCAAATTTTTCCCCATCTGTAGCACCAAATGTAGATATAAATTCTGAAAAATTGGCAACTGTTACCGGGACAAATGCGGGCCCAAGATTGGAAGTTCCAATAACTCCAGCTGGAATTCCCGACGGACCAGCAACACTGGGTGTTGAAAGATCAATTTCCCTTGTGCTAACGCCTGCACTTTTGAATGTCAATTCAGCCATTCCAAACCTCTCTAAAATCTCTTGTCATTAAATATAGATCACTCAAAACTTACACCTGAATTAGTAATAATGAAATCAATAGCAATAAACTCAACCGCTCTAGTTGGAACCAGCACTATTCTTCCGTTTAGCCTATTAGACTCAATATCCTCTGTAGTGTTATTTGAATCATCCATAATGACCCTAAACTGATCTATTCCTTGCTGGCTCTGTATTGTTGCTAATAGCGGGGCAACCTGTGATATAAACTTAGCTCTAGTTCCAGGAGTATTTTGCTCAAATACAAGTTTCTTTGCAACGTCTGATACAAGCCGCTTAACCTCAAGAAGCATTCTTCTAACATTCACTCTATCTAGAGCAGATCTTGCCTGCTGAAGCGTCTTCTGTCCAAATATAACAAATCCCGCCTGGGGAAATGATGCTATTGGATTAATCCTAGAGTCATAAAGGTTATCCCTATCTTCACTATTAAGCCGTGTAGCAACATTGACAACGTTTGAAAGAGCTGCTCTGTTAAATCCGGCAGGTGCAAACCACGGATAGGCAACAGAATCATTAAATCCAAGAGCAGATAGTGCAGCAATTGATGCTGGGACTTTTACGGGATTTCCGTTTCTATCATCTACCATGCTTATATCTGGGAAGTAGGTTGCCGAATAGTTGTTATCTATAGCCCTAGAGTCCATCTTAGCTCTTGTCTTTCCAACATTTGGTCTAAGATCATCACTGTCAAAAATTCTAACATCACCATCTGTATAGCTTGGAATATCCATTAGGTAGATAGCCTGACTATATTCTCTAGTTCTATCAGCTGCTCTATCTGTTACAAAGCTGTCTCTTATTCCTGGAACTGCAAGAATATTAATTCTTGTAACCATCGGATCTGTCATAATATCAATTGCAGATCTATAGGATGCTACAGTGTTATTGTGCTTGCCTGCTCCGACATAAGATGTTGCAGCAAGCCCTATATCAAGATCTGTATTTGCAGCAGGATATTGCCTACTTGCCTTTCCTCTTGTATCTGAAGAGCTTGCTCTGTCATTCATCCTTCCCATATCTGGATCTAGAATGTTTGTTCCGTCGTACCCTCCGTACATTATGTTCGTAAATTTAGCATACTGAGTAAATCTATTGAAGTACGTAGATGACGTTAGGTTGAGCAGTGTGCCAAGAGTCAGTCTATTATCAACAGTAGCTCCTCGCTGATTAATGGCATAGCTTAGTCCAGGCTCTGGTCGACCATTTCTAATATATGCTGATTCCAGCATGTGCTCCCCGGCTGTTCCTGTAAGGTCTGCATGAATTGTATCATAGACATTTCTAACAGATCCCGCCTTATTCAACGTTGTGCTTAGCGCAACCTTGTTAAGCGAAAATTCATTATTGCAAAAAATATCAGCTCCCGAACCTGTTACAAGTGCGTCAAGCTTTTTTATTCCTAAAAATCTAGTGTACGATCTTACGAGCTCATTTATTTCACCTGAAGCATTTGCATTGAGAATGGCGTCTCCCATTGATCCTGTTCTTGGAATTCTGCTCGTTCTTATTCCCCAGTAAAATTTAGTGCTAACTCTCTCGTTTGTGCCGGGCTTTCCTGGATATCCAGACTTAGCAGTTGTTCCCTGTGTAACCTTAAACCTTAGTGGGACAGGTGGGACTATAGACCCAGTAAGTGCTGTCGGCTCATTATGCTTAACCCCGGGTCCACTTCCTGAACAGAATGCCAGTCTAACACCGCTTGAGCCACCATTTAGGACATCCTTAATGGGTCGTCTTAATGCAGCATCTGTTAGACTGTCTGCAAGCCAGTTATTTGTCTTCAGAACAGGTAGTCCCCTAAATCCAAACGGCATTGCACTTGCAGGAACATTTCCATTCTTAATATCATCGCTTAAGACTATTCTAACTGCCCTTGAAACATTTGGATAGTCTCCCTTGACTATGTACCTTCTTTCATCTTCGCTTAGAGCATCAAAATTGTACTTAACACTTAGGTCTCCAACCTTTCTAGCAACAAAGTTTTCATCTGTTGGATCAAGTGTACATAGCGGATATTGTTCTACTATTTGAGGTGAAACATCAGAGTCACCAAACCTTCTAATTTGAACTGTAAAAGATCCGTACTCAGACTTTGGATCTGTTGATTTTCTAAGGTCTGCAATTGATACCTTATACTTATCAGCAGTGTTTGCACCATCGTCAAGTGTTTCAAAGTAAAAGAGGTTATAAGAGTTTTCTCCGTACTTTTGAGATGTAAAGTATGTTGTTCTAGATGAGCTATATCTAGTATCAAATCTTCCATACATGTCTCTGTATGTCAGAGATGTATCTCCCGATCCATCAGAGGTTGAAGCTGATCCTGAAACTATTCCAACCCAGTTTGTTGCAGTTGCAACCTCATCCTCGACAGAAAAATCGGCATAGAGAAGATGCTGCTCTTCTTGAAATCTCTCAGGATCTGTGTTTAGAATCTTAGAAATATAATCATCATTTGTTGGATTAAGAGATGCAGTTAAAATTCTAATTCCTGCCTTATTTTCATCATTTGCAAATGATGATCCTGCAGAACTTGAAATTACTACCTTAAACTTTTTGTATACTAGTGAGTTATTGACATCATATCCCATTCCTGCAACATCCTTGGCAGATGCTGTGACGGGATAGTTCTCCCAATAAGATAGAACCTGTACCCTACTTCCTGTTGAAGTAAAGATCATTCCTCTGACGAGATGAACATCACCGCCTGTCTCAATGGCAAAGCTATCATTGTCAGTAAATACTGGATAGCCTTGAGTTTCATTCGTCTGAATTGTATGCTTTGCTGTTAAGAATTGAACAGAACCCTGATGTCCAACATTGGGACCCTGGGGTTGAGTTGATACAGATCCAATTACCCTAAATCCTGCATTTGTAACAGTTCCGTGGGCTATTGTTTTTTGAATGTCTGTTGTGCTTGTATTTGCACCTGCACCAAGGACTCTCATAAATGTTACAGCAGTTCTATTCTTAAGAAATTCATTTACAGCATAGGGTCCAAACTTAGTAGAATCTAAATCACCAAATTTCTCCTTAAAGTCTATAAATGATCCAATTGTTACTGGAATAAATGCTGGACCAAATTCTGATGTCCCAATGATACCTGCAGGTGTTCCTGCAACTTCCTGGACTCTCCCCGATAGGTCTATCTCTTTTTCAAAGAATCCTGGCGATCTGAAGGTCTGCTCGGCCATAGATCATTCTCCTATAAATCAGTCTACACACATATAACTATTGAACTGGACATCAAATGTCTTATAAAGATCTTATCAACATTCGTCTTCACCTGTGTCATCTGTAGTTTCAAGTTTAACTACTATTCTTGAACTAGCTACTGTCTCACCTGCTCTCTGATTTCTTGTCAATACCTTGACAAATCTTTTCTTCTCCTTTCCAGTAAACGGGTCAGCTATTGTCTCTAGAAGCCTAACGCTGTCTCTTCCTCTTTGAGTAGGCTCTCTTCCTGACGCATTTAGCTCTTGAGTATCACTTAATATAAAATTATTAACATTATTTTTAGCTGGCCCCTTTGAAGTAATTGATGAGACCTGTGTGCTAACTTGATTTATACCAAATTCAATCTGCGGTGCAGACAGATACCGCTTATATGGTGATGGAAGACCATCATCAGAATCTGGCGCTATGATAAATCCCGGAACCTTAATATTAAAATTATACTTTATAACTCTCTCACTATCTGTATAGTCACTAAAGTTAGTTTCTGCTGAAAATTGTCCCTGAAAATATGCAACTAGCTCGTAGCCCTCCCTTGTCACTATCTGAAAGGCTTTTTCCTGTCCATCGAACTGAATAAGCATGGATTCTAATAGCTTGTTCATGTTTTGCATATACTGTGTCCAGAATGTCACGTTATACTCAATTAAAATAAATTCTGGATATGGGACAGTTATTATCTCAAAAATATTATTACCAATTGATGGCCTAAGCATGCTATCAGGAGGTGAATCTAAAAATGAAAGATTTGTTGTGTTTCTTCTAGATGCTATCGTTCCAGGCTTTGCGTAAAGTCCAGGAAATTCTGTAGTATTTCCAAAATGACCCCTGGTTGCAACATTTGATTGATTCTTTAATCTCTTTTTGTTTATTATGTTTTGATAATCCCTATCTTTCTCACTCAGTCTTCTTTTAACTACATAAGAAATCTGATCCCTTGTTGCTATTGGTGTCCCATACGTGCCCAGTCCCGGAGAATAGTCTATTGTTCCCCTTTCAATAGAGATTATCGGAAGAATGAGAGCATTATTAACATCTCTAAAGTTTGCAGATCGTCTTGTCAAAGCGAATCTCTCACCTGCTGCAAAGACAACGGGAACTTTTTTAGACTCTCCGTCGACATCAATTGAAAAATTAAGCCTTCTATCAAATAAGTGAAAAAGTGCCCTGTCTATATCTTCAATTCCGCATGATGGAATATGAAAATCTTCTGGTATACTTGTATCCTCAAATTTTGGCGGAATTCCTTCAGACATATATCATACCCCTATTCATCATCATAAAAACTAGACCCACTCTTTCCAGGAATCCCTCTTCTAGAAACCTCCCTAGGTCTTGATATGGGCTCTGTTAGAATGCCCTTTTGCCTAAGATTTCTTCTATCTTCTGTTTCACCGAGACGATTTTCCTTAAATCCTCTCTGCTGAACAAATGTCTCCTGTACTGAATCTGAATCTGTATATTCCTCTGAAGTTGGACCAAACACCCTTGTAACAAACTGACCTGCTCTTGACTGTTTTCCCCTAACAGTAATAAAGCTCTTGTATTCAATTTCTCCGAAAATATCCTTGGAATCCGGTGCTGTAACGACTTCAAAAAATACTGTACCGTAGCTAAAAAAATCACCTTCGAGAATTTTTATTCCCTTTTCTATAAGATCTCTTTTTTGAATATAGGCTTCAATAGTATAGTATTCTTCACTTCCAAATCTATCTGTCTTAATTGCTTGAGGCTCATACTTCACTAAAGCGTCTATTGCGATTGGAGTTTCAAAAATTTTCTCAGGTGCCTCCTCATAGACATCGTGAACATTTGTCTTTATTTCTGATATCTGGAAGTAATAAATTTTTTGACCAATGACATCTTTAACAAGCTCCTTTGCAGTGTCATTTATAAAGTCTATCTCCCTTGGTGTGATAAAAAGTCGTGCCATGAATCACCCCATAAAAATTGACCACCCATTTGGCATGGGTGAAAATCTAAGTTGCTTTTGAATAGATTCTGCTCGTGCAGAAGCAGTTTCCATGATTTTATCATAAGTCAGCGTATCAAGCATTTCCTTAAGCTGTGTAACTAAAGTGTCCCTATCTGACCTTCCCTGTGTAACTAAATCACCTCCATTTAGTGTTACATCTGCTCCGGGAACTGGAATATTTCCAAATTTTGACCTGATCAACCCCAATTGCTCTCTTGACAGTGCCAGAGAATATTGTCTAATCCACTGCCTTCCGATGCTGTTAATTTTATTATAGTTTAAATTTCCAAATGGAATGTTGGAAAGATTACTAACACCCCCGATTGTCTCATCATGATATGCTGGATTAAGTGGATCAGGATGATACATGACTCTAAGGAATAGGCTTTTAGGATTAGCGCTAGTTGGTGTTGGATATATTCTAATGTGTTTGCCTACAACCTTGTAAGAATAATTTGATCTACGAACTCTATTTGATAAATCAAGCTGACCTGCTCTAAGAATATCTTCAAAGACTGGAAGGACATAAAATATTGTCTCAGGAGTAAATGATTCAAATGAAAATTCATTATTCAAATAATTTATTGCGCTTGTTGTGTCAAAGAATCTATACGCAGCCTCTGGGCCAAAGTGAAATACCTCACTAATCTTGATCTTTGTCCTTGGCGCTGCATTTGATGAAGATGTAAACATGACATTGTCATTAAAGTCTTTGAGCTCTGAATATATGTCATAATCCTGCCTTCCTTTTTCTAGCTGGATTGATCCAGAAAACATTTCATATGATCCACCGACACCTGCCTCCATCGCATAGGGCTCAGCGAATCTAATCAAATATTCAAGATTTTCTCTGGGATACTTTCCCTCTGATCCGGACATATGTCCATCAGATCCAGTTGTAGGCATTCCTAAAAATTGTATCAATTGTGATTTTGCTTGATATTGATTCAGAATAGAGCCGTATTCTAGACAAGACTCTTCAAGATTTGCCCAAATCTGCTTTTTTGTTAACTCAACAGACAGAATGTCATCACCCATCTTTCTCTTAACAAAAGTGACAACATTATCTGCCTCTGCCTGAAAATCTGTATCGGCATCAAAGAAGCCAAAAGGTGTGGGAGAGGTTGTATTAGCAAAGGTTGTCATTGACACTCCAGATAACGGTTCAACTATCCATAAGTATGGACTCAAACAGGAGAATCAACAATGAAAAACGCTAATCTAGCTCACTACTAGGATGTCTTCAGCATATTTGAATAAGAGATTCTAAAAGATTTCTTATTTTTTACTCAATTCCGCCCAATGCTGAAATAGCAACAAGTCCCGGCAGGCCCTCTCTAACATAGACACCTGAGAATAGTGCGTCGGTTCTTCCGCCGACATATGAAATTGCTGCCTCAAGCTGTGTACTAATGGATGGATCAGATGCCATAGCTTCTGTTACAACAAGCAAAAGAACACCCGTCTTTATCTTACCGCTTGGAGATGGACAGGGAGACTTTGTCATACAATTTTGATAAATCATAGACCCTAGATTTGAATCACTTGGATCTTTAACCACTGTAGTTCCGAGAAAAAGCCTTCCGCTTGTTGAGAGACATGCCTCGAGATCTTTGGAGTCAAATGTCTGAATCGGGGATGACTCAGACGATAGCTTCAGAACTTGTGCAATAAGCTTGGCAAAATTCTTGTTAGCTGTTGGATAGAGACCTAGCATTCCGACCTTACCCCTTAAGAGCTGAAGCTGTCGTTCATTGTCTATGACTACATGCACTGATCCAGAGACATCCGAGAGCAGTGCCTCATAGTTCTTCTTAATGGTGGGATTCAATAGCTCCTGAGCTGTAGGAGAGGTCACGACATAGACAACATTTCCTGATGCAGAAACTGACTTAAGATATCTTTGGAGAGCTGAATCTAGTGAATGACATGAGCTTCCTGTTCCCCCGCCGCCGCCTGCAAGAACAAATAGCCAGTCAACTCTTCCGACCCTGGAACGAAGATGATCTTCAACAAGTGCACTATTGTTAGATAGAATTTGTCGACCTAGCTCAACATTCTTTCCCACACCGTCTGCACCCGGAATTAAAAGAAAGTGGTCTGGATCCAGGCCTGTTGGCTGATCTTTATCTGTAGTATTTACCACAAGTGTCTGTGTGAATCCCATATCAATAAATGCCTTTGCCATCTTTCCGCCACCGCCGCCGACACCTATGAAACCTACAGAAAGAGATGAAGGTGCTGAATTTTCAGGAAGAAGTGTTTCCGCTCCACTGTCTACAGCATCATCATAATCTGCTACAAAGTCAAAATCATCATTAGTATTTGTCATATTTCTTTCAATCTCCCTTTTGGGTGAGCCTGTGTCATGCTCTTGTTTGCTATTATCGTCTAAAGCTAGGTTATTTTCCATCATATCTTCATCGGCGTAAAATTTAGAAGATGTTTCTTTCTTTTCACGCTTTTTTATTGGCTTTTCTCTATGATCTTTTCTTAGGTTTCTTACACCAGATGCCATGAATTACCCCTGTATTTAAATATTCATAAGATCATAAAAGGCATAGACGCTATAAAAGCACCCCCTGTAAAAAGAGGTGCTTTTAATAATTGAATTACTAGACTAAGGCATCAGGTAAAGATTGCTGTACCGTCACCGTTGGCATCTGCAGTTCCCATAACTCCCTCAACAAGCCAGACCAGCTTTGCGCCACCACCAGCCTGTGTATTACCAGTTAGGACGGCTGTGAGTCTAACCCATGCACCGAGAGCACCAGCACCGTTTGCGAGGTTATCATCAAATGTGATCTGTGTATCTGTGCTTCCTGCAGCGACAAAAACCTTTGCGCCGTTCTCAGCAGCAGTCGGGAGGTTTGCAACACCACCGACCCAGTAGTCATTATTATAGGCTGTATTAATGGTTCTATCAGCAGTACTAGCAACTGTTTCAATGATAAGGTATGTGCAACCGAGCATATCTGAAGTCACCTTTGGCATTGTTATCGTTGTCGCAGCATCCTCATCAAGAAGTACAACACATCCGCTGTCTCCCTTCTTCAG
>Ga0209756_1000079_pt1 | contig 90332 bp, 90 predicted proteins | sample ETNvirenome_6_85_FD_184071 | JGI IMG/M metagenome (GOLD analysis project Ga0209756, IMG submission 184071) | Marine viral communities from the Pacific Ocean - ETNP_6_85 (SPAdes) (version 3) | ecosystem: Environmental > Aquatic > Marine > Oceanic | place: Pacific Ocean | collected 2013-06-19 | reverse complement strand
CACCAGTTACGGTTAGGTCCCCACCCGCAGTAATGCTTGCAACATTTGTAAGGTTTTTATCCGCATCAATTATAGTTGCGTTTCCAACTGACACTCCTTCTTCAAAGGTTCCTGTTAAGCCACTTACTCCACCAGAACCAGAAACAGTTGTCACGTTTGCGACTGCCTTGTCGGCGCTTATTACTGTAGAGTTACCAACTGACAAGCCTTCTTCAAAAGTTCCTGTTAGGCCGCTTATACCAGCAGCACCAGAAAGTTGTCCCGCAACAGTTGTGAGAGATGCGGAACCATTACCGATCGTAACATCAACCTCATCTTCGGCATCTCCATCTCCAATAATAAGGCCGTGATTTAATTCTCCATCGTGTGAGGCAACTGAAAGATGCATCTTTCCGCCTTCCTGGCCATTTGTGTGTACTGCGACACGCGTTCTAATGCGACCAAACAATACCTGATCTTGGTTTGCATCATCGCCATAGAATTCAATTAATCCCACATCATCATTAGCGGCGCCGGCGGCGCCCTTATCTTTAACAAATCTAAGGCGGGCGCCATTAGCATCATTCGTAGTATTTTTGATAACAATAAGAGGATCTGTCGAGTTAACCGATGTAAATGTTGCTGTATCTAGTGTAGCTGCCAAATCTGTACCATCAAAAGTAAGATTAGCTTCACCATTTAATGCGTCAGAAGAGCTAAATGTTGCTATTCTATTATCGGAGCCGTTTGCGACTGCGGATACTGCGCCGCCAGAGCTAGCAGCTTCCCAGCCGGGTACCGCACCATCTAAAGTAAGCACATGGTTATCGCTGCCGACTGCGATCCGAGTTAGAACACCACTACCATTTCGATAATACATATCGCCAGATGCGTCGGATCCTAAAGCAAATCCGCCATTTGGTATGTCTAAGTCGCCTGCAATTGTGGTGAGAGAATCTGCGCCTGCGCCGATTGTGACATCAATTTCACCATCAGCATTTCCGTCTTGCAGCAAAAGGCCGGTGGTAACGGTACCATCATGCTCTGCCACCTGAAGGCTTAACTTTCCACCTTCGGCGCCAGAAGATGCGTCTGAAATTTCTGCAAGGATTCCTGCATACTGTTGGACGCTTGGTGTCCCATCGTCATTTCCCCAGAAAGTAATACTTCCAAGATCATCACCATCGGCGCCATCGTTGCCGGCTTCGGTGTTATTAAATTTAAGTATTCCGGCTGTTGCACCATTGTGAGTATTCTTGATCTCAAATACTGGCGTGCTTGCGGCGCTTGATTCAAGAGTTAATCCAGTATCAGCAACGTGAGTTAAAACAATCTCTTTGCTAGCACCAAAATTAATGATAGCCCCATCTGACAACAGATCCAAGTCATCACCGATAACAGCGCTCTTAGCAACACTTAAGCCACCATCAGTCTGTAAAGAGCCATCAGTAGTAGAAGTGGCTTCGGTTGTATCGTCAGTAATAATTCTGCCATCAGCAGTCAATACACCAGCAGAAGTAATTGTTACTCCAGAAGATCCGGCTCCGCCGGCAACATCAAAATCGCCGTTGTCTTCAATGCGGATAACTTCTGTACCATCATATTGCGCAATAACAAAATCATCCGAATCGACGGCCGGCTTCATGATAACTTCGCCAGCTGTTCCGTCAAGATCAAATGCGATCTGGTCCGTGCCGCCATCTTGAAGTTTGATATCACCAGTTGTTGAGTTAAGGTGCAGCTCTCCAGTAGAATCAATTGAAATTGGAGTAGCAGCAATAGTTAAACCAGTGGTGCCATCATGGGTCAAGGTAACATCATTGCCAGCACCCATTGAAAGAACTGAAGAATCGCTATCGAGGCGAAGATCGTTTTCAACTCTTACCTCTGAAGAGCCAGAAAGCACAATGTCTGTGCTAGAATCTAATGTTAAATCTCCTGTTGAATTGATAGAAATTGGAGTAGCAGCAATAGTTAAACCAGTGGTGCCATCATGGGTCAAGGTCGCGTCAGCGCCGTCGCCCAAACTAATAACAGAAGAGTCACTAGTTAAAGTTAGGTTATCCCCAACAGAAAGATCTGCCTCCACAGTAGCCGAACCTGTTGCGATGAAGTTTCCAGATAGAATTAAAGAACTTGGATCATACCCAAGAACAGAAGCAGTGTAATATGTTAAATATGCCGAACCGGTGGTCTGGCCAGTATCAGCATACATAAACTGCAAAGATCCGCTAGGGCCGGCAGAGCCAGACTCAGCAGAGTCACAATCAATATACGCCCATCCAAACTTAGCCATGCTAAGCAAGCCTCGCGGGGTCAGATCTTAAAATGTTGCTTGGAACCATTTAATTCTCCTCTTTCATTATAAATAGAGGCTGCATTGATAAGAGGCATTAAGAATATTAAAATGCGTTGCCATAAAGTTTAATCACAAACTTTCCTGCGGTGACTGCTGTGCTGTCAACGTGTGCCCGGCCGAACTTTGCCATCTAGTTTATACTCCAGAAGAACCAGACCAGTTGGCGCCAGCAGAGCCTTCGGCTCGGCCGACTGCAATATTTGTTAATCCAGCAACAATATCAACTTTTGCTGCAACATTATGATTGGACATTAAATGTAATTCTGTGACCTTTAGCTCATAACGAGTGGGAGAGTAGGAGCCAGTAACGTCATAAGGCAAGTGAAAATAGTTGCCCCCTCTTGTTTTCACGCCGCTAGAGACAATTGGATCTGATAGGCCTTCGGCGCTAAATCCGACACGAATGGCGCGCTCGGTTTGCTCGTGGCCAGAACCTGAAACCCTAACCTCAAACCATTGTGTTACATACGGAAATCGTACACACATCGTGGCCGCGGCAGAACCTTCGTCGTCACCGCTTAAGCTTGCGCTGGCTGGCACAACTACCGATGCTGTTACATAAGGCGCGCCACTAACCTGATACGAGCCGACATTTTGTAACCCCGGCGATAAGTTCCACGAATTTGCTCCCATTATAAAACTCCTAAAAAATGGCTATTCAATATAAATAGTCATTAATTTCTTCTATTGCGCCTTTCTTGCGCTCTTTGTCTTTTTAATTGCTCTCTCTGTCTGTTTCTGGCGGCGCGCCGGCGTTTTTCTTTCTTTACAACTGATGGTTTTTTATACCTTCTTCTGTCTTTAACTTGTTCTATAATTCGTTCTTTTTTAACTTTTTTGTTAAACTTGCGAATTAATCGATCGTTGTTGTTTCTGCACTCTTTAGCGGTAACAATCACATTTGCTTTTCTACTCATTTTAATCCTATTTCATTGCTTTCCAAATTTGAGAGGCGCCGCCTACCAATGAAGAGATGTCGACTCCTGCATCCTTCGGACTGCCCAAATCAACAGAGCCGCCCTTGGGTGATGAGGTCTCATAAGAACTCATCGGAGCGGTACCCTCAAACAAGTCAACACCATTATAAGCCCCAGCATTAATCGTATCCATTAACTTTGCGCGATGTGCTTTCAACTTGGCTCTAGCTTCTTGCGACCTGCGTTTAACTTGCAAGTCCTCATTGACTATGTGGTTGGCCGACTTTTGTTGAGCTTCAACAACAAGATTTCCCTGCATCCCTTTTGCAACTTCTGCTACAACGTTGGAGAGAAGCCCTTCTTCCAGAAGAACCTCGTGAATGCACTCTTTGACAAGAGGCTTAATTAAGGCCTTTAGATCATTTTTCTTCATTTGATTCCCGAAAGTTCTTTCATACGAGCACGAATGCTATCCCACGGATCTGTCTTTTTAGACTCTTGCAGTTTCTTCTTCTTTTTGCAGTTCTTACATGGCTTGCGCCGGCGGGTGCCCTCGGCTACTCGCTTCACTTTCCCGGTTGCCTTCTCTCTGCGCTTCTTCGCCTTCTTGGCTCCAGCGGCCGGCTGTACTAAACCATATGCTCGCAGCTGAGCAAGAGCTTTATCAACCTGCTCTTCATCTGTGATCTTCGCCCGGCGAAGCTGATAGCGGGCCATCTTTTCGCTAGCCTTCCTTTCGTTCCTTAGCATGTTCCTGAACAGATTACGAACTATGCGAATGGCGGCTGTCTTTCCTAGGCCTGCGCGGGAGAGCTTTGCACCATCAGATTTGCCGCTTTTGTTTGCCAAATCTTTGATAACGCTTCCGTCGATAGCAAAGAATGGTTCCATGCCGGTCTTGCCCTTGGCTGCTCTTTTAATCTGGGCGAAGGTCTTTCTATCAGCCTGAAACGGACGGAATTCCGAACTGGGCTTCGCGACCTGATCCGACTCGGGTTCGGTGCCGCGGCCGATGATTGGAGCCTCCTGGGCCGCCTTATAAATATCGACTTGTGCATCAATTTTATCCTTGTCTCTCCAGCGAATTCGGAAAATAGATACCTCATCATCATCCAACACTGCGATACCCGGCTTTGTCTTTTGGTCGGGGTCGGGCTCAGGCTTGTCAACACACTTACACGTCTCCGGATCTGGAACTTTATCCTCGGGACAATCAAATGGCTTGCAGATACATTCTTTAGATTTTTCATCCCATTCTTTTAGTGCTTCTTCTTCAGATTCTGGAATAGTGCCATCTGGATTCTCACACACACATTCGCCGGCTTCATTTTTAACACGCGGCGGCTCGCACTCATCGGGGTCTGGATCATCTTTCCCTGTGACATCAACCAGCTCTTGCAACAGATCTTTTAGCATTTGTGCTCTTGAGGACTTCATTCCCTTAATTCGAATAAGTTTAACTGCGGCGCCGCTGAGAAACAAACCGAGACCCATGGTGGCTATCAGGGGGCCGGCCGCGACTGCAGCAGAGCCGGCTGCGGTCATTGCTTTACCGCCGCCAATTTTTGTAACAATGGTTTTGGTTGCAGTCCACTTGATTTTTGTTGTGAGCGTGCTCACAACTTTCTTGCCAAGCATTAAGTGTAGTCTAGTGTCCGGGGCCGCGACCTGCGTTACTACTTGTTCGGCGCCGGTATCTTGTACTGCGGCCAAAGCAGCTCCAATGGTCTGCATCGACTTGGAGTCCCCGATGCCTGCTTTGCCTGTCCACATTGAGGCGGCGCCGTGGGCCCGTAGCGTTGCCGGATCGTTTAGTAATTTAGCAACATTTGATGCATCATAGGCGGGCATGCCGGTGTTTGACCCGATCTGCTGAGTAATAGCATTAAATTTTTCTATCTGTGCTGGGTTTAAGTTTTGAAATTGCTCGGCTGCGCCGGCAACAGTTAAATTAGAAAAATCCGGAGCCTGCTTTACCACATCTTTGACAACAGTAGTAACATCGCCGCCTCCACCAAAGACATCTGACAAACTAGAGCTAGGATCTGCTCCGCTAGTTGCTTCGCCCCATGCTTCCATAAATTGACCAGGGTCTTTTGAAAGTTTCGATAAGTCTTCCGGAGTAATACCTTTCTCTGTCATGGCAGACTGCAGTTCACTAATTGGAGTGTCTGGACCAAAGTGCGTTGGATCGCCCTCCATAACTCGACCCATCATCTGAGTAACTCCCTCGCCTTCCTGGGGGGACAGATTTGTTTCAATTTGATCAAGGGCTTCTTTGTTGACTTCGCCAGTTTGTTTAATGTATTCTGGTTCAACTGTTTTGGTTACAAGGCCCTTAAACCAATCAGTCTGAAGCACTAGGCCAGCCAAAATACCAACGGCGCCGCCGGCCGCTAAAAGAGCAGGAAAAACATTACTTTCTAATCCCTTGATGACTGTTGATTCGTCTTCTGTTCTGCCGCCAACGCGGCCTCTCTTAGTATAAGGAGCTTCTTTCCCGCGAGCACTGCGTTGCTGCCAATCTTTCGCGGTCGTTGGGGCTTGGCCCTCTTGTTCGTATAAGCGAACGCTTATTTTCTTATTAGCTTCTCTGTCGAGGCCTTCCTTGAAGTGCTTATAAATATCTGACAACTTATAGTCAAGCTGGTGTCGCGTATATAGTCTAAGGGATTCAATAACTGAATTCGCGGAGTGCGAATCCAAGTACTCAGGATCTTTCGGATCTTTTTCAGTTGCAGCCACAATAGAATCATATACAGCTCCAATGTTTAATAGGGCCTTTACCCAGTCTTCCTGTTTCTCCATGTTGGGGAATTCAGGGAACTCTTCCTTCATCTTAGCGTTAAGATCTTTGACAAGCTTATTAGAGGCATTATCTATTGCATTGGCTAATTTTAACTTAGCCTCGCGCTCGGCCTTGCCGCGGCCAAATATTTTACCCCCCTTTTCAAGAGAGCCGAATTTGCCCATATAATACTTGGCTTTTTCCCAAAAGCCCTCTTCTAGTAGATCGGGCCGGCCACTTTCCAGCAATAACTTGCTGTACTCTTCCTTAACTAAGCCATACCAACCCTCAACCTTGTCGCCCGTCATATAGGCTCTCCAGTCATTCATAATTTTCTGATCGGTACCGAAGCTTGACCATTTATTTGTCATTTTCCAAAACCTCATTTAATAGTCTATTGATTCTGTCTGCCTTTGTGAACACCTTGTTATTGAAGCCCTTTGCTTCTTGCATCATAAACGCATTAGGAGTAGAAGGCTCAGAAACAAAATCAAAACATATTAATTGGAAATCATCTTCAACAATTGTTTGGCCAGCGCTTTCTTGTACAGAGCCCATTCCACGAGAAGAGATGCCGAGCTTTACGCCCGAACTAACTAAACTTTTTAAAACTTGACCAGAGGGAGTGTCTAAAACTTTTACTTTTCCCATTACATTCTTGTTGTCCCACCACACGTCTGTTACCAAGTGAGACGCATTTTTAAGATTAATAACAGAGTCTTCAGGGTGATCTAATTCACCGAGGGCCCTCTTTTCTTTTACAAGCTTCTCGTAGTTTTTCATCTCGCGCATCAAAACACGATGGGGATAAATCCTACCATTACCATTTTGAATATCTGCCTCTTGTAGCTTTCCAGACAAAATCATGCCGCCATTGGCGACATATCTTTTCTCTTCTTCAGTTAGAAGATCTTGACAGATGCCTCCTTCACAGAGTTCATAGTATTCTCGTAAAAGTTTTTTGCCCACTTATTTAACTCCAGGCTTATCTGCAATGCCAGCTGCTTGGCCAATCTCTCCTTGAACAACTTTGTTCAGTGCGTCAATGGCCCTTCGCACTTCGGGATATATCTCAAGCACACCTAGCGCATCGAGATCTTTTTGCATGGCCTCTGAGTGGGCTCGGACGGTTCGGGCGGCCTTAACTGCAAGGGCTTTCTTTTCGGCGCCTTTCTTCTGGGCCATGGCGGCCTCGACGCCTTTGACATCTCCTTTTAGGCCGGCCATGCCGCCCTTGTAGGTGCCGGCAACTTTATCTTTTAACTTGCCAGCGGCAGCTCGGGCGCGGGTTGCTGTGCGGCCAAGGAAACCCTCATCGATCTCTCCATTCTGAATCATAGATTCGATCTCTTCATTAATAATGTTATTAAGTTGTTTTTTTGTCATTTTCATAGTCACGATCCTTTACAGCAACGCCGTACAGGCTGCAACATCCACTTATTCGTCCATGTTCTTGTATTCATATTTAACTCCATTGTCTCCGAAAATCATATTGAGTATGTATGATGTACCTGACGACAAAGACCCTAAAAGGAAGAAATTGAATACAGTTACATCAAAACTAAATAGTTCCGTAAACGGAGAAAGTAGCATTAAAATCCACCCAACGTGAAAACCCATACACATGGGACAATTTGCTAATTCTCCGAGTTTGCCTTTCTTGGGCCTTAGTCTAGAAAAAATCTTACCATAGACAAGAATTTGTGTTAGTCCATAGGCGCACAGTATAAACGTTAAGAGTTCTGACATTTAAAAATCTCCTACTCAAATGTATATAAATAATTCAAAGAATATGGATCGCGAACGTAGCCCTTTCTAATGGAACCCTGCTGTGCTCTCTGGGGAACTTCTCCAAGTTCAGTAGAGTCTTCTTTATCGGGGTGCGATAGCTCATCATCTGTTATAGAAACAATTGCCTCTGTTGACTCAAAATAGGGTCGCTCCTCATCAATGAATTTTGATATATTAATAAGCGACATTTTAGGAGTACTTAATTCTTCTGACGATGCCTGTTCCATCGTTGCCTCAAAAGAGCCGTAAAAAGAGCCCCCCTGGATTGATTCGGGAATAATTAATCCTTTTTTGCGAAGATGAGCAAATAATCTATTTTGCGCACCATAAACCAAATCGTTCATTGTGTCTTTTGGAAATGCAATAATCTTATTTTTAGCAGTAGAAAGAACAATATCAATATCGCCATGATCAAAAATCATTAAATCGCCGTTCATACTTTTACGAACGTCCATCTCCAGGCGAACTTTTGCATCGTTCGCGCCGGGGCCAATCTTAATTATTATTGCCATCGGTATAAATTTCCTTTACAAGCGCCTGTGTTTTAAGAACTGTTAGAAGAAGCTCATCGCTAATTGGTTCTTTTGAAAAGTTTTCTAGTTTTTCAATGATAGCGTCGGTCTTTTTTAACATATTTTGATCAGTATTAATTTCTTCAGTATTTCTTGCCCCTCTTAGTTGCGTTTTGAGACGAGCGATTTCCTCATTAAGAAATATTTTTAATGAAACCGCATTATCAGTAAAAGAAGAAATATAATATGTTAACAGTTCCTTTTGCTCAGAAAGCAATCCAGCTTCATATTTATCATTAAATTTTCCAACGAAAGTCTTATAAACAGTTTTATCTACAAGCTCTTCTTCTGTAGCCTGTTTGGCCTTCGTCATGTCTAAGATTATTTGATTCTCTAAAATAATCTGATCTTTTGGAGAAGTCTTATCTGAAAACATCTGTGTGATAGAAGCTAGTGTTTTGTAGTTTGGAACAAAGTTATTAAAAATAGAAGGGCTAAGATTCTTGTTAATATCATGAATTAGTTGTGTTTGCGCCTCAAAAACACCATTGGGGTCTAATAGTTTTTGCTGCAGCCTTGCCTCTCTCACGATTCTTTTTGAAGCATCGGTTTTAAAATTTTGGCTCTCATACAAAGAACGATAACAATTTAAGTCCTTTTTTAAAATAGTGTCAGAATTAAAGTGTTTCTTTATAATGTTAATTACTTTATTTTGTCTGTGCACATCTTTCTTTAAAACTGCAACCGTTGCCTCAACAATTAGTGCCTCGTAAACGAAAGCGGTGTTTCTCTTTTTATTGTGCTTTATTCTCATCTTTTTGTTCCGTTATTGTTTTCTTATTATCTTCCAAACCTTTCAAAAGATTACGAATAGATTCATTAACCTTAAAAAGTTTCTTTTCCTCTGATTGCTCTCTCAAATTATAAATAGACTCATCTTGTTCATAAATACCAGTAGCAAGGCCACCCATTTTTGCAATAGAGCCAATATCCTGTATTCCTGGCATAATATTTCTTAAGGCGGCACTGCTCTTTTCTTTTGAATATTTCGATGCATAAGATCGTGTTCTTGCTCCGCTAGCCCTCTTATCCCTTTTAACAGGATAATAAGCCTTGCCTTTTGATCTTGGAGTTAAACGTGGTGAATCTCTAGATCCTGGAGGGACTGCCAGTAGAGCTGAATCTTCGCCGCCGGCTTCTTCGGCGCCGGCTTCTCCAGCTGGCATCTCTTCGCCGCCGCCAAGATCACCGCCGAGATCCCCACCGAGATCCCCACCGAGATCACCACCGAGACCCCCGCCGGCATCTGCACCTAAGCCGCCGCCGGCTGCACCTTCTGCAGCTGCGGCTTCGGCTACGGCCTGAAGCGCTGCATCTTGCTTGCGGTCATAATACATTTCGCGCTGATTGCGTATAAATTCCTCATGAGACATGCCGAAAATATGCTCCGTAACCCAACGTCTAGAAAAGAATCCCTCGGTGGCGCCGCCGGCAATATCGAATTTAGCCTTCCAATGCTCTATCTCTTGAAGTTCTGCAATCTTTGACGGATTATTTAAAGCCAGACTAAACGACAGCAAATCATCTCCTCTGAACCCAAGCGTATAAAGATGAACAATTCCAATCTTTTCCAGCTCTGATACTATAACTCTCTGTAATCTTTGAATTGTTCTTGCAAATCTAATGTCTTTTTGTGCCAAAGTTGTCTTGTCTTCTTCGGCACCCTCGCCCATTGTAAGATACGACTGAGGAATTTTCAATGCCGAAAAAAGCTTATCGCGAAGATACTTAACGTCATCAATCTGCGTAGTGTTTGAGCCTCCTGCAAGGTTTACTATGTCTGTCGCCGATCCAGGCCGGATGGGAATAAAATAGTCTTCTTCAATAGACATTGGATTATAGCGTAAATCCATGCGGCCGGTTGCAGAATCAACAACCGAATGACGCTTAAGTTGCGTTACAATCTTTTGCATGTACTGCTCTACCTCTTGCGGAGGAATGGCGCCAACATCAATTTTAAATAATCTTCTCTCAGAAGAACGAATGACACGGTATGCCATCATTGCGTCTTCCATAAGCGTTAGCTGGCGCCAGATGCGGCGTGCAGGCTCAAGAATAGATGTGCCATAGGGGGCATACTTATCGTGACCTAAAATTCTAAAATGAGAAATTTGCCAATTTTCAAATGTCATTCCAGCGGAGTTCCATTGATACTGGACATAGTTTGGATTAGTTGTATCTAATCCCTCTAATCTTTCAACTTCCGTAGGGGGCAGCACAATTACTGATTTAATACCAAACTTTTCATCTATATCTAAATATAAAAAGAAGTCTCCATACTTACACATCGTGCGAGCCCAACCAAATAAGTTGTATTGAACATTTAAAATATTTTCATAAAGAACATCAAGGACCGCCCTAATCTCCTCATTAGGACATTTAATGTTTAACATCGGTCGAAGAGATGAATAGGTCGTCATTTCATCGGCATAAATGTCCATCGTAGATGCAATCTCTGGCATATATTCCATTTGATCAAAATCCACATAACGCTCAGCCCTACGTTGATTCGCGATTGCATTAGTTGAAATTTGATCCAGGGGATTATATAAAGATTTTTTAAACTGTTGTCCCGATGCAGATTTAAATCTTGAGGAGAATTTATCTAAATGCTGTCTTCTAATTCTTCGACCCGATTGAGATCTATAATTTACAATTGGGCCCGAAAACAATCTTGTCAATGATTTAAAAAGCATTGATGATCTATTTGCAGGGTTTTTTCCTTGTTTTGGGTTTATTGGTGCCATCTATTCCTCACTTTATGATCCACTTATATTGTGTGTACATTTTCTCTGCTTCAGTCATTTTATCAAAAACTTCATTTCTTTTGTAGCCTTGTTGACCTTTGATTTGAGTATTCATGGTGGTTCTTGTAGTATAAACCGCATTAACAAAAGCCTTTTGATAATTTAAATCTCTTGCATTTGCCTGCAATGCTGTGTCTCTTACCCAGCATGCAATTGCGAGCGCCATAATTAAATCATCATTGTAGCCTTTCATTGCTTGCGGCCTACCATTCCTCCAAATAAAAGTTTTCATCTCATTAGTTGTGCGAGAAGAATATATCGTAATTAGTTTGTTTCTGATAAACTCCTCTAATTTGGCTATTATGAGAGGGCGCGTCTTCATCGAAGTGGTAAACCCTGGAACTGCCGAATTTCTTATCTCAGCCTGATGTTGTTCAATATATTCGTGTGTTGACTTAATCGAATGATAAACATTTGGATATCGAAAATCATTTATAAGTTTATCCAATACAGAATATCCAATATTGTTATTCTCGACCACAAGCATACAGCCACCAAATTCTCTCCCAACGCTGTTTAGCATATTCGCAAACATATCAATTGTTGGCTTGCCTTGATACTCTCCCACAATTTCTAGCGTTTCAAGTTTAACGATATGAAATGTAGAAAAATCTGCACCGTCGCCGCGAGAAACATCGGCAACCATTAAATAATTGCAGGTAGGATCAAATTCTTCCCATATCCAAAAATTGCGATCGAAGCCGGTTCTATGCTTTGGTTCGCAAATTGTGGATAATAAGTATTCCATACATTCTGGATCGATGACTGTCTCACCTGAAGTGTTAAAGTTACATTCGAGTTCTTGTGCAATCTGTCTCTTGGACATGTTTTTTGTTTCTTTCTTGTACCAGTCTTTATCTCTTTCGGGGTGAACATCCCACTGCAACACTGTAAGATTAAAGTTGTTCGTGCCGGCTTCGGAGTCCGTGCACGTTTTATGAAACCAGTTACCAACACCGTTCGGCGTTGATAGGGCAATGCAGCGACCACCAGTAGAAAGCGTAGGATATAGACCAGTCCACAGCTCTTCAAGGTTTTCGATATGGGCAGCCTCGTCAAGAACAAGAAGGGACAATGCCTCTGAACGACCAGCATCGCCAGAAGTCGAGGCGGCCTTAATCGAAGAACCATTAGAAAGCTCAAAAGATGTGCGGTTGTCGACACTAATCTTTGCAATCTTCAGCCAATCTGGAACATTGCGCATGATGCTCTTGACTTTTTTAACTAAGTTTCCAGCTGTCGCAAATTTGGTAGCCATAACGAGAATAGCCTTGTCTCGATGAAACAACATCATCCATACGATATAACCTGCGGTGATCGTTGAGATTCCAAGCTGGCGCGCTTTTAGAATAACATTAAAACGATAATCATTAAAATTTTCCAAGAGGTCATCTTGGAAGTCGAAAGTGTTAAAAAGAATAAGTCCATGTAATGGGTGCGATATTCTTGCGTAGTTATTAAGGAAGTAAGAGGGATCTTTTCCACACTTAAGAATCTCTTTTACTCTTTCTTTCTTGTCTAGTTGAAAGCTCATTAATCATTTTTTGGCTTTGGTCTTGTATCGTTTTTGGGTCGCTTACCTAGACCGCCCTGATCGAGAAAGCTGCGCCAGCCGGCCTCAAGTCTGTCCTCGGAAGCTTCTCCAACCACTACAACGTCTTCCATACCACCAATTTTATAATGCTGTTTTGCTGTGACCCATGAGCGGACTCTCGATGTGCTCTCTACATGTATGTCTATCTCGCCTTCTTTCGTTAGGCTTACAGATTTGCCGGTAACTTTACGATACTCTTTCTTAAGAAACGAAGAAATGTCTGCTATTCTTTGATCCATGTCGCCCTCAAATCCGTTAGCGTATACTTCTTTTAGTTGGACTTCGGAATGATATTTAATACACATCATGGGCCCATAAAAAGATACACCAAAGCCATCTAAAACCCTCTTATCAAGCAGCGGGTTTCCTTCTTCTCTTTGGAGGCCGGCCTTGAGCGCGTCTCCATCTTCTGTTAGCGCCCCGTCATAAGCATTCGCGGCGGCCTGGGCCAAGCCACGAACAATATCTAAAACTGAAACTGGTTCTTTTTTCTTGGCCATTATTCTGCTCCTTTTTGTAGTTCGTCTACCATCAGCTGCACCAGTCTGGTAACCTTGGGGGTAGCTTGCTCACCCTTGCCTGACATGGCTTTTTGTACTTGCTGGAGGGTTTGCAAAATATTACGCTCGCGCGGGGTGAGGGCGCCCATTTCCTTTTGGGCCTCTTTGGACTTGGCAGACTTTGTAAGTTCCTGGGCACTCACAGCCTCGTCCATGGCGTCTCTGATTGCTTCCTTGAGAATTTGTTTACTTAGTTTCATTTGGTTCTGGTCTCCATCCGTTTATCCATCTTTCTTCCCTTCCCTCAACATGCTGGACGTAACAACTGTTGCAACAACCAAACTTGATGAGACAAACATCATCCATAGATTCCTTAGAAAGGCGATCACAAACAGGACAACATTTTAAAGATTCTCTATTAAGTAGTTTTTTTGAGATCTTAATCCCATTAACATCTATTTTTTCTTGCCACTCCTCATTTTTATATTGTTTCTTATAAAATTTTTGAGATTGTTGAAGATAGCTCTTCTCTTTAGCTTCGTTCCAGTTTCCCTTTGGGTTCTGGATCGCTTCTTTGCCATACTTCTCTGCGATGGCTTTTTCGATAGCGGCAAGCTTGGCCTGTTCGTCACTCATTAAACACTCTATATACGCCATAAGTTGTTGCAACACCAGCGGCTATTCCGCCGGCGAACCACCACCACTTATTAGAGGGCGCCTGTTTTAACATTGCTTTTTGCAACGCAACAATTTCAATATCTTTCTGTTCAATGCGCAGATCATATTCTTTAGTAAGTGCATCTAAACGAATTTGAAAATTTTGACGCTCAAGCTGAAACTCGGTTGCCTGAACATCTATCTGATACTCTACTTCTAGATCGCACTCTAGACGATATTCCATTGGAAGCACCAGTAGCTCCGCAATGCCTCGCTTATTAAACAAAACACCCTCAAAAGGGGCCGGCTCGTCTTGTCCAACAATAGTAAACTGTGGCGGTTCTGCGTGAGCCGCCATAGAAAATAATAGTGCTTTAAGGAACATACTGAAATCCGAATGTATCTTCTACTTGTTCTGCGAGTTCTTCTTTGTTTTCGGTGAATTGTTTCCGGTTATCGATTGTTGTTTCAATTTCCACAACTCTCTCCTCAACCACCAGTTCAATCTTTCCTCTTTCTTTTTCATATTCTCTCTCCAATAAATCTAGGGCATCGCGATATTGTTGCAATGCTTGTTCTTTTTTCTCTAATTCTTCAGCGTGAATTTCTTGCAAACCATCAATTTGGTTCTGAAGAGATTGCTGGCTGGTTTCATACGTATTTTGCAGTTGTTTATAATCATAACGCATTTTTCCAATAACTGTAAGTAAAAGGACGATAATTGTTATTTCTTTCCAATTTTTCTTCACAAATGCAAGAACTTTAAGCCAGTCAACTCTAATCATCACACACCTTTCATTCTGGCAATACCGTCGATTATAGCCTGACCGCCAATATAAATTGCCGAGATCATAACCCAGTCGCTGGATGCCAAATCATAAAAGGCAAACAGCCCAGTAGCCGTCAACCAAACCATAAACTTACGAGAAATTGCCTTCTCTACTAATCTATCTAATTTTCCTTGTACATACTTTTGCATTACTTCATTCCTTTTTCTTTATTGTCTATACTCTGCTGTTATGAGGCCAGCAACCATAGTGGCAACCGACATTGGATCAGCAGGAGATTCTGCTGTCATTTTTACTATATCGGCGCGGACTCGCTGGGCCAGTTTCGAAGCTTCGTCCGGGACAGCTTTAAAAGCGGCAGTGATTTCTTTAGGATCTGAACCAACCGGAGTCTCTTCTCTCATAAGTTGTTCCAACTCTTCTTGGATGATTTTTTCTAAGTCTTCTTTAAATCCCATCGTGGGGCGATCGCCTTCGGCGCCGCCGGGCTGATACTCTGTGGGAAAGCTTTCTTCTTCTGGCTCGGGCTGAGGTTCTGAAACATCGGCGTCATACATTTCATCATACACGGCGCCCATAATATCGCCGGTTACATTTGGTGGGATGCCCTGCAATAACGCTACAATAGTGCGTTGAGCATCTTCTGGCGCGATCTCTTCTTTGATAACCTCCTCGGTAACAATTTGTCGCAATCTTTCAAGTGTGATTTTCATTTTATTTGTCTTCTCCTTCTGGTTCCGGTTCGGGTGCGCCAGTCTTACGACTTTCAAGTTCATCGGCTTGTAGTCTATTAACTATAACGCTTGTCACGAAAGTCTCCAATATATCCTGGCCAGAACTTTCTATTTGTTTTGCGACATAAGCCCGCAAAGCTTTAAGCTCTCGCTTATCATCGCGCCATAAATTTTCTAATTTATTGTATTCGCGATTAAGAAGTTCGTTAGCAAATTCTTTTGCTTTTTGTTGTGTTGAGCTTCTTTGTGTAAGCTTCCTTCCAACCCTGGCTGCTCCTTTTAGCTCTTTGCTTGTTGGTCCTGTCCCAAAAAATCCCGAACGGGCATGTTTATCAAATCCTTTGCGGATACGATCCATGATTCCTTCATCTAAAAGAATTTCTATCTCTTCCTTGATAATCTGCTTAAGTTGGGATTTTGTGACTTTCATTATTTACATCCTTCTGGCAAATGTGATATTAATGTCTCTTTATAAGTACTTAGTGGTGGCTGATTCCAACTGATATGCGGGCAATAATCTTCGTGATCTTGCTTGTCTTGTAAATATAACTCTAGTGCCAAAGCATCCCGCTCCATATCAGATAAATCAGCTTTTAATCTATCTACATCAATTGGTAATGTAATAGCTGCAAGCATGAGACATAGAAGAATAGTTTTCATCGCGTTACAATATCCTCAATTCTATCAAGTATACTTCTAACGTGAGCAAGATCGCTCTCAACTCTAATTAGTGTTCTCGTTGCTTCTTCTTGCTCATCAACCTGCTCTTCAAGTTCTGCAACTTGTCGCTCCAAGTCTCCCATATCATTTCTTAATTGAGATACTTCTACATTTACAGACCACACCCAGCCTGCAAGAGGCATAATAATTGCCCCTAATACAAGTGTAAATATTTTCCACATATCTGGTTTCATATCGTTAATCCATTCATACTTAGTATCGCAATCAATCCAGGCACATTCTTGCGCACGTAAACGCCAGAGAATAGTGTCTCGCATCGGCCGCCGACATAAGCGATTGCCGACTCAATGTTTTTACTAACTCTTGGATCTGCCACCATTTCCTCAGACGCCACTAAGATTAGGGAGCCGGCTGCAGCTTTTCCTTTAGGTGGTGGGCAGGCAGACCTATTCATACAGTTGTGTAGGATCACCGATCCAAGCTTTCCAGTATTTGGATCTTTTATCATGGTTGAGCCGAGAAAAGCTCTCCCGTCATTGCCCAAGCATGTTTCCAAATCTTTGCTGTCGAAAGATTGGATTGGAGAGTCTTCAGTTGATAACTTTAACACCTGCGCAAATGACTTAGCAAATTGTGTATTAGCAACAGGATACATACCAAGCATACCAATTCTGCCGCGTAGCAAGCGAGTGGCTCGCTCGTTGTCGAGAACAATATGCGGATACTGAGCAACATCATTTGCCAGCGTCAACGCATTACGAGCGATTGTGGGGTTGAGGTTTTCTTGCGCTGTTGGCCAAGAAACCACATAAACAACTTTTCCAGAAGACTGAACGGATTTCATATAGCGTTCGAATACCGGGTGAAGTGCAGTCACAGAACTTCCAGTTCCGCCGCCTCCACCAGCAAGAACAAACAGCCAGTCCACCTTTCCAAGTTTAATGCGGAGCGCGTCTTCAATAACGGCGCCGTTCATTGTGAATACTTCCTTTCCATATTCTGTATTCTTACCGATGCCATCGCTATCGGGAATAAGAACAACGTGGTCTTCTTCCACGTTCTTCGGAATGTCTTTGCCTGTGGTATTCACAAGCAATGTCTTATTGAAGCCAAGCTCGATGAAAGCGTTAGCCATCTTGTTTCCGCCACCGCCGACACCAACGAAGCCAACGTTAATAGAGGAAGGAGCAGTATTTTCTGGGAGGAGATCTTCATCAGAGTATTCCATCTGTAATCCAAAGTCCTCAACCATTCCGAAATCTTGTGCATCAACTTCTTCATGATAGTGATCTTTCTCTTGATTAAACGAAGGTGGTGGCTCTGCTGGCGGCAGAAAATCAAATTCGTTATCGTTGTCTTTTGTGCTCATTGTTGCTCCATTTCAAATTCTTGTTCGGCCGTCGCGATAAGTTCTCGATTTTTTTCATCAGTGGCCAGGACACGTGTGCCCGGCATCCTCCGCATAAGGCCTTTTACCATATCAATATATTCTCTATCGGGATCTCTCTCAGCTTGTCGCTTTTCGTGAGCTTCCCTATCGGCATCACTCATCCCGCTTCCATAGCTTCTTTGTGGTTTCTTTCTGTGAGGAGATGCAATCTCGGGTTCGCCCTGCGGATCATAAACAGAACCGGGAAGGCGGTGGCCTTCATTTAAGGCTTCCTCAAGCTCTTCCTTAATAATCTGTTTAAGTTGGGATTTGGTGATTTTCATTATTGATTTACTCTTGCGTATCCGCGCTTTTTGTCTATAACAATTTGCATATCAACGCAGTCTTTGAGCGAATCAAGGTGTGAGATAAGCAAAACGTTCTTAAAATACACTTTAATTAGTTCCAAGATTCGAATAAAACCCTCCATATTTTCTTCGTCTAGCGCTGTTCCCGGCTCATCAAGAATGAATAAATCACTCTTGGGCAGTGAAGACACAGATAGAAGCGCCAACCGAATAGCCATCGCAGCCATCGTTTTCTCTGCACCTGAAGCCATTTCAATCGGGCGCTCATCGTATTGCGGGTGCTTGATAAAGATGTCAAACTTATTGCCAGAACTCTCAAAGAAAATCTCAAACTCCACAATGTTGGCGAGAACCTTGGCAATCTCTTGATTGATTACTGGGATCTTCTTTTTGATAACATCGTAAGCAATTCCGTTTGGATGCATACAGCGCATAAACAAATCGTATGCTGCGAATGAAGATCTTAGATCGTGATATTCTTGCTTTTGCTCTCGCAGCGTTTCTACACGCTGCTCGTAGGAGCCCACAAGTTTAACGAGGTCAAGTGTTTCTTCTTCGCAAGATATGATTTTCTTGTTATTGCTCTCGATGCTCTTTTCTAAAGAACGCTTTTCGCCGAGCAACTTCTCAAGGTTCTCGATTGCTTCCTTATTGTCCTCATACTCAGCAATCTTCGAAGAGATGTCTTTAAGAGCGAGTTCGATCTTTGATTTGACAGTTTTGTTGCGTTCTCGCTCAAGATCGGTTTGCGTTGTTTCTGCTTCAATCTTCTTAATCAATTCAATGAGGCGGCTGTGTTCCATAAGTTTAGTGAACACGTCGGCTGGATTAAGAGCGTTCAAATCAACTGTCGCATTTCGAAGTTCGTGCTCTGCGAGATCTTTGCTGGCGACAGCGATATGAGCTTCCCTAACAAATTTATTTTCACAGCAGAACTTACAATTCGGATCGTATTCGTGCTCTTCTAATAGCTTTTCCTTTTTCTTGATCTCGGATAGTTCTTCTCTGAGTTCCTTTTCTTTTTCACGCAACTGATCAATCTGCATCTGAAGCTTCATGAACTTGGCGATGTCAACTTTATTAGTCTTACTTTTAGAATCATCAACTACTCTCTTCTTTCTCGTAATTTCTCGCGATTGCTCCCGGATCTTCTCTGTAAGCAGTGCAACTTTCTCGGTCTTACCCTTTTGTTCTTCGCGAAGTTTGGCGATATCAATAAGCTCGTTAGGAATTGCGGAGATTTGTGTATCTAGGGCGCCCAGACTATCTTGCAAGAGGGCTAGCCCCTCCCTTAATTCGGTACAAAAATATTTATTGGCTACTACACTATCGCGATGATCTTCTAACATTTCATTCACGGTGTCGATCTCCTCATTATAATCCTTATCTTCATGCTTCTTAAGCATTACCTTGGCTTCGACAGAATCTTCCTTTGCCATTCGGAATTTCTTCTCAAAAACCTCCAGATCTAAGAACTTCGCAATGATTTCCTTTCGTCGCGTTGAACCTTCGTCAATGAACGCGAGCGCTCCGTGTTGGGAGGCCAACGACGATACCATGAAGTCATCGATAGTTCCGAAATGCTTGCGAATGTTTGCATCAGTCTCGTTACGTGTTGTGCCATTAAGTGAAATTACCTCATCAGTGATGTGATCTCGCATCTCAAAGTTTAAATCAGTCTTTGCTTCTTGAGTTTCAACCCCCTTTAATCTCTTTACGTACTTTGTGGACTCTCGTTCAATTGTGTACGTGGCGTTGTTGGCCTCAATCTTAAGTCTTCCTCGTCCGCTATCTTTATTCTGGTTGATGACATTGAGGTTTTTTCGCTCATTCTTTGAAGTTGTATTAAAAAGAGTATAAAGAGCAGCGTCGATAATACTGCTTTTACCACTAAAGTTCTTTCCAAAAATACCAACAATACCATTAAGCCTATCAAAATTGACAGCATTCTTTTCTCCATAATTAAATAGATTATCGAACTGGAACGACTTGAGCTTCCAGTTTACATTTCGTGCTATTTCCTCTTTCTCTTCGATAATTTTATTATAAGTACGATTAAGCTCACAAACTTTTTCCATAGTCTCAGCGGGGACCTGATAGTCTTTAAGATACTCATCCATCAGCTCTTCTTGAATCTTTGGATCTCGTAGGTTCTCTGTTCTCAGTCCATCAGTAATGTCTTGCACATTCCCGCGCTCACCACTAGCACGATTCAGAAACGAAATGCTTTCTGGCTTAAACCTGTGCTTGGCAATATCCATTGCTCTGCGCATAACATCAAGCGGCAAGTTATTGGTGCTAACAAGGCGAAGTCTGGCGCCAGTTGGCACGTCAATCTTGCGGGGCATCCTGCCCTTCAATGTGAGAGGGATTGTAAAGAACGGCTTTGGATTCTTGAGCACAATCGGCTCAATATCCCAATCATCCTTTGATTTAATATCCCAAATTAGAATTCCCTTATCGTTAGTCTCGCCGTGATTCTGTTGAACGGTAGAGCCTGCGTACCATACGCGGCCTTCTTCGTCCAAGAACTGGCGCCTGTGGATATCCCCAAGCATTGAGAAATCGTGGTCATCAAAGATTGTGATTGTGTCTTCGCCATTAACCATCGTCCAATTCATATCGGTTTTACAATTGCTAATTGAGCCATGATAGAGCGCGATGTTGATCTTGTCTGGGTTGCTTGGCTTTATCCACTTCTCTCGATCGAAGACCGAAAGCACATTCAAGCAGAACTTATCGTCCAAGTGTGTTTCGCCAGAATCTTTGAGCAAGTTGAGTCCGGCTAAGTTTAACGCATCCACAATCGGTGTGAGTGCATCCTGGCGGCTGCTGTTCTTTAAGTTGCCGTCGTGGTTACCCAAGATAATATATGTGGGAGCAATCTCCGCTAAGTTGCGGAAGAAGCCAGAACACATTTCCACAAACTCTGGTGAGATTTGTGTCTTCGTGTGTGCGATGTCGCCGCAGTGAACGATGTAATCGACTTCTTGTTCTCGTAATGTTTCGTATAATTGTTCAAAGACAATCCTATACTCGTAATGATACTTCAGATTTTTGATATGAGTATCGCTTATATGTGCAAACTTCAAGTTCCCTCCAGACGTAGTTATGCCGTTAGTATTATAATACCCTATGCGGGATCTGTTGTCAAGACTTTTTTAACTGTCGACTAATCGTCGTCCCCAAATCCATGTTGGGCGCCTAAGATCATTGCCGCGGCGGCATGGGGAGCAGACAGTTGCAAAGCTTTAGCTACATTTTTAACAAGGTGTTCTTCGCCTAAATGCTGACCTATGCGATAAGCATGCATAGATACGTCGATATTCATACGATCTCCAAAAAGCTGCGATGCTTCTTCTTGTTTGTTTGGCGCTCTTTTTGTTTGCATAACGGCTTGCTCGCCGGGGGCGCCTGCAGTCACGCTATCTTGATCTACGTTTTTAAGAGGATAAGAAGCCGCAGCCTCTTCAAGCTCTTCCTTAATAATTTGCTTAAGTTGTGTTTTTGTGATTTTCATAATAATAGTGCCCCGATCGCTCCATAGAGCATCATTCCCATAACAAATGTAGCCATTCCAAGAATTCCCAATATCTTTAAAAGCTCCAAATCGCTTATGCCTTTCTTAAAAAGATATCGTGAAAGTTTTCTTAGCATTAAAAGATTGACCCCAAGTTGACCTCTCCGTCTTCAGTGTCTTTAATAATCTCAAGCTCTTCTCCGGCGAGACGTAGCTCTCGTTTAAGCTTTTCAGCATGTTCCCATGCTGACTCATCAGTATGATCTCGATACGAATGTCTTTTTATCAAGCTACCATCTTCATCACGAACGTCGATATAATACTGATTCATGAACTCTTCTTCTTGACCAGCGCGATTAATATGATGGCGGCGGCGCATTTTCTTGAGCATATCCCCTAAGCCTTCTTCAAGCTCTTCCTTAATAATCTGTTTAAGTTGGGATTTTGTGATTTTCATTTCTTTTTTTCGCAATAGCCTTTCAAGCCTCTAGAGAGATCATAGCTTTTGGATTCGGGGCCTTTGGACTCTTTGGCGTATCTCCATTTTCCACCTTCACTTTTACATTTCTCTATCTTGTCTGGATCATCTTGGCCCGATTCGCCGCCGGCGGGCTGATCGTGGGGATCTGTAGCCTCACTCAGCGCCTCCTCCTTCTCGTCCATAAAATAACGAGGATCAATAAATTTTGTGTTTTTTCTTCTAGCCATGGTGTTCTCCTATACTGCCGACAGTAAATCTAACAATAAATAGTTGTCTCTGTCGATAAAGGTTGCGTTTTGTTTTCTTTCCTCAAACACATCTTTCGGCATAGAGCCCACATCTTCATATCCGGTTACGTCTATCTTATATAATTCCACATCATACTTTAACAAAGTCTTGATTACTTTTCGTTCTTTTTCTACTGCATCAGGATCCAAGGCGACGTAGACTGGTGTGTCGTTGAAAACAATTTTTTTGATGAGCGAAGAATCTGTGCGTAACGTTGAGCCCAATATCGGGACAGAATTTCCTGCGTTGATTGCATCGAATACCCCCTCCACAAGAATCAGGTCTTCATTCCAATTAACATATAATTCGTTAAACACGATGTTCTTAGACGAGCGTGGATTCTTGTATTTGTAAGTATCGCCATTATAACTTCTCGCCACAAAATAGCTAACATTTCCGTCATCATTGAAAGAAGGCACCACAATTCTATTGCGATATTCTCCGCTAAAGCAGTATCCAATCTTCCATTTTAGAATCTCTGCGGCAGTAATACCACGTGATTTCAAATAGTTGCGAGCATATATACCCGTCTTGGGTATGTTGTCGTGACACAAACTTACGAATTCTTCCGGTAGATCGACTGTCTGATCGTTTCTCTCCACGCTTCTCTCAGCAAAGAGATCATCAAATCTTTCCAGATCTTGCCGACCGAATATTTCGTCCCATTTCTGTAATTGTGTATAGGAACCAAAGCTCCTAATAAGACGCCTAATAGAGCGGCCCCGATAATCACAAATCCAACACTTAAATACATTTTTAGACACGTTAACAGAAAGCTTAGATTTGTGGTGATTGCACTTCGGACATTGAAAGAGAATTTCCGAGCCTCGATCCAGGCCGCGGCCAAGTGCTTCATTCAGTATCTTCTTCGCTGCTTGCTTGTTCAATCGCCCACCCTGCTTTTGCTATAACAATTGCATCAGCACGATCATACGATTCAGGTTTCGGATTTCCGTGCTTTGTATATTCTACCCTGAAAGCAGGCTCGTTGTCAAGCAGATATTGTAAAACAACTTGTTTTGCTTTTTGTCCTCGCGGAACTTTAATGCCAGCATGCTTGCGGGCGGAGGTGGCTGCGATATATTTCGGCTCCATTTCAAACATCTCATACGCGAGCCACGAAACAATACCGTTAAAACGAGTAAGAGTTGAGAGAGTTTTGGCCGAGGATTTGCCGCCCATAAACATATGGAGCGACTGTTCGATATAGATGTGATTTATCTTATTCTCTTTATCTTGATCGTCGGCTAGCCAATGCTCTTCTCTATCATATTGATAGTTGTCCAATAAGTTGAATAGCGCCTCTTTTATTCTTTCTGCTTTCTCAAATAAATTCTTATATTTTCGCAGATCAACAGAATCATAAAAAACTATTTCGCCTTCTGCAACAATCGCAAAGCCAGTTATGCTGGTTGAAACGTCTATACCAAGTATCATGTTATTATTATACTATATGTCAAGCCGCAATTTAAATGTATAATCTTGATCTTCTTGCTTTAATACAGGGTTTGCCATAGTGGCAATACCAATTAAATTCTTCTTATCATCATATATAGCAACCTTAGAAATATACACTTGGCGTTTAAAAGAGGCGGAGTGGTTCATAAAACTTGATGATACCACATTCGCCAATAATCTATCAGAACTCTCTTCATAAATTTGCGAAGAAGTGATTCTTAATTGTTCTTGTCCGTACAATAAGAATGTTGGATTGTTAGAATAGTTTGCTTCACCTCTTCTGGCGTGAGCAAACATCGTCATAACCTGTGTTTCGGTTGTGCCTTCGAAAGATAAATTAAACGAACAGGATACGAAAGTGGAGCCTGCCGAGGTTGTATTAACTCCGTCGCCTGCGCCGGCGCCGAAAAACTGCCACTGCGGTTTAGCGTTGAGGCCGTCTGTTTTCATCTTAATCGCTTCTGGCTGCAGGGGCCAGGAGCCCGTGAGAAGAATAAACCCTTCGTCATAAAGCACCACGCCGGCGACCTTATCATTATATGAATCGGCGTGCACGCCGCCGGAAACCTGTATCAGTTCCCCGTTTCTTTTGGTATCTCTCAGCTCTCCACACAACGATCCAGTAAAATACCACTTAAGAGATAAGCTTCCAGGCCTAATCTTTGATCCAAAAAAGATAGATGGGATTGAAATCATTCCTATTTTTTGATTATCTTTGTCCCACCCAATGGCATCATCTACATTAAATCCATCCTCTAGGGACGAAGAAACAACATAGTGTTTACTCCTGATGCCATAAAAATTTAATCTATTTCTTAGTGCCCAATAATGACGATATTTTGGAGAATCTTCCCACCTCTTAGTGCCGTGAGAAAAAGGCGAACTTTCTCCGGTGGGCTTTGTTCCCATATTTCTATCGCCTGCTTTGTTCATATATTCTCGACTAATAGAGGCAGACATCGGATAACTGCCGTATAAAATATCTCCAACGCTTGCTGTGGTCCACTCGTTAAGGCCGCCCGAAGAGGTTACAGATCGGAAGCTAGCCCCTGCTGTGTCCTTTGTAATAAAAGGATAGATAAATGGGTTATCTCCAGAGGGGGAATCAGAATCACTAGACCCCGTTATCTTATCTATGTTATATTCATATAGGCTAATATGTCCTGGTTGTACATTTCTAACATTTGCACTAAATGCTCCGGATTGTTCAGGAATATTGTTATAATATATCTTGCTATCAAAAATGAAAAACTCACAACGAGGGTGAGCTTTCATTGTGTTCAAAAGAATATCTTTAGGCTTGAACTTTTTTATTGACATTTTTAGAAATCTAATCTAACACGTAACGTAATCTCATTTGTTGGAGTTTTCTTCAGAGGCTCTGATAGTTTAGCTGTTGCCAATAATTCATTACTAGAATTATACAGCCCAATAGTGGTAAGATAAGCTACCGGCTCATCAGATGCGACAGACTTAACTCTAATCTGGCTTCCGGATAAGTATGTTGGGTTAGAACTATAGTTATACTTGTTATGCGGCACCCTGCAGAAATAAATTGTTGAGTTAATCTCTGTGGTATTATTAAAAGAGATATCATAAATTCTATGCCTTAATGCGTCACACGATGCAGAAATAACAGAACCAGTAAATGCACCAGAAACGCTTCTTACGTGGGGCTCTCCGTCTCCGGGAGAACCACTAAAGAAATAGTGACCATGTGTACCGGCGGAAGAAATACCTGGATGATTGTCTGTCTCTGCTGCCATGTCATCAAAGATAGACGAAGTAAGAACAATTATGCCGGCCTGATAAAAGATCACACCAAGCCCGCGAGTAGTTAGACTGGCCGTAGTGTCGTATAAAATTCCAAAATCACCACCCGGAACACTAGTTGTTCCTTGTCCGTTTGTAGACGCAGAAAGATCCTGCAGTGTTAATATGCCGCTTGGGGCGTTGGAGGATCCGGTTGGCCAAGGTTGGCCCCAAGATCCGGTACCAATCTTAATAGTAAAAGAACCTTTCTTAATCTGGTCTTTTACAAGCAGTCGAGAAAAACTTAAGAAGAAGCAAGACTTCATAGAGCCTGTTTGATCAAGCGTCAAATCGCTTTCAAACAATCTAACAGTATTATTTGAGCCAGTGAAGCCCAAAAGAACCTGGGAAAATTGGTTATAAAGATTAATCTTTTTACTATTTTGACTATTGGCAGATGAAGAAAAGGCGGAGCTTTCATCATATCCGATAGTAATATCAAAAATATGGTTAGCAGAAGAACTTAAATAAGGATAATCATAAACACTCTGGAACATTCCATGAGTATAGTTTTTAATATTTTCATTGTTATAAGTTGCTAATGCTCCATCACCGGCGCCACCGCTTATGATTGCGCCCGTAAGAGGGATCGATTCATGAAGAAGCGTCCTCGTGGTAGTTACATCTGTGTTTGTATCTAATGTTTCGTAATTAATTACTGGCATTTATTTTCTCCGATATTCTACGTGCCTGCGTATCTAATAATTCTGACTGGTAATTGTAGTCGAGCGGATGTCACCGATCCTTGAACATATATAGTCGTATCAAGATAATCAAATTTATCGCTGCCGCCGAATATCTTTTGATCATAGGTGCCGTATTTATCGTACTTAATAGATCGGGCGCCCGTAGAAGTTGATGTCATCTCGCTATCAACTACAATATTTAAAGCAGTTGCGGATCCTCTAGGGCCCGATATCGCAGAGATCGTAGTAGCATCAACGAGCGAATTATATGTCACCTCGTTGGAAACCCCAATGGCACTATATGTATTATAGTTGTCTAAAACTGCTGTCGCTGAGGTAGCCGTAGTGGTCCCCAGCGGCGTCATACTAATTTTTGATGTTCCGTCTGTTCCATTTCGGAAATAACCCGCTCTCGGCGCAGTCAACAGCCCTGCAACAAATCGACTATCAGCGTATATTGTATAAGCAGAATCAAGCAAGTTTGTATTAACAATATAGCTAGATCGGTTTGATGAATCGCTAGTTAAGTTTGTAGTATCAAGGCCGGATTCAACATAAATCGCAGTATCAGAAACTTGACTCGATTCTAGAACATAATTAGAGCTGCTGAACGCAGTCTTTAATTTGGTTGCTGTTTCTGAATTAGCTGCAACATAGTAAACGCTTGAAGTTACTTTTGCAGCTGTGCTGACCAGCTCATTTGCTTTTAAAATTGGCAGATAAAGCAAATCTGTTCTTGTGTGTGACGTAAGCCCATAATTAATATTTGCATTCGTCTGGGTGAAAGCCTCAAAGATCGGTGTTTGCATAATTTGCAAGTCAAAATATGCGGAACCACTAGAATGATCTCTATTAAACAAAGTATAATCGATCTCATCGTCGCCTAAAGCAAACTTAGTAATCTTAAAGTTTCCTTGCGCTAATCTCTTTCTTCCAACATCTGTTAATACGGCGTCTAAAATAATGTCGCCAGAGTTATCTAAAAATGCCATTTAATTATTCTCTCTCCTATAAATAGTTAGTAATTTTGGTTTATCCGCTGCTTACATTATAAGTAATATTTAAATCAATTTTTTTACCAGTTTTCTTTGATGTAAGGCGAAGTTTAAATGTTTTGCCCCATATTTTATCTTCTAAATCTGCATTTCCTACTTCTAAATTATCAATCTGTGTGTAAGACGGCTCGGCATAGTCAACATCTGAGTCCACTAAAGTCAGCTGACTCGCGTGGGGCATAATTTGAAAAATTTTACCAAATGATTTTGTTGGGTTAGTATATGTGGCTGTGTCCAGATCCTCTTCAAAAAGAATTTCTGTTATCATATAATTATAACCGCCATCGCTAACCAGCTCAACTTCATAAATTTCAGTCAATGGGCCAGCTATACCAAATTCATTTAATACTCTAAACATATAATAATATTTTGTATTTGTGGAGATTTTATCATGACACTGTACTACCGCTCTTGTGCCCTTTTCATTTTGTATTGTGAGATCGTATGTTTTAAATGGCGATTCGCCAAAGTCTGCGATCGCGGTTGGTCTCGTCGCTAGTCTAAATACTTCGATTGTACGTGTTGGCGATCGAGCGGGCATTGTAACTTTTTCGTCTTCTAATAAATCATTATGGTATCTGTAATTACTGTTATATTGCATATCGCCTGTCGTTAATGGAGTTGGCAGTTTCGTTTTTGCGAATGCTTCTACGTTTATCGAAAACCCAATTACTCCAGAATCATCTAGCATCTGATATGAAGATACGTCTAAGGAGGGGGCTGGATGATCTAAAATTCTAATTGTTTTTGAGCCCAGCGCAATTTCAACTAGTTTTAATGACGGTTCATAATTTAACATAAAATCAGCCAAATAGGGATCTGATGCATCTCTAAAAATCGAATCACCCAGATAATCTGCTAAATCCGTTGAAGTTTCCTCTTCTTCCTCTTCTTCCGTCTCTTCTTCAGCTGTAACACCATAAAGCGGCTGAGCTAACTCTCCAGTTTCAGCACTTAAAAACTGCAAACAATAGGCTGTCGTATCGTCTGATAATGTGGCTGGCTGGGCTATTTGTTTTGTGTATACCAAATCAGAAAGACTATATCTAATGCCGTGTATTAATTTATACATATAAATATTATATACATAATCGGCGCCGTATCTCAGCTGTGAATCATAAAGTGTTATTGTATCTTCCAGGCCGGTGGCATTAAAAATCCAAAAGTTTTGTATATTCTCACCATTGGGTGCAGCTTTTTCAATTCGATATGCTAAGACTTCATAATATTTAGACGATGAGGCCAGATCATATAAATCCTCAATGCTTTCAATTGATGGTGGATTGCTCTCTAAATAGGATATCACATCATCAACTACTTTTAAATTCTTTCCAATGTTATAGTATATGTAAGGAGCATCTATGGCCTGCGAGGCTTTCGAATCATAAGTAAGAGGTTTTGCGTAAAAGGCCCCCTGTCCGAAGCTGCGGTTGCCAATATTATTATATGATGAATATAAAAAATCCAAAAAATCTATTGATTGGTGTGTTTCAACTGCAGAGTTTTTTAAAGATGAAACTATATCGGAGGCCTCTGAGCCTGAATTGTACGAATAGTTTGCTACTATATTGTGCCCTTCTTTCGAAACGCGATCATCTGTAAAATATTGAAGATCTAACATAAATCTTTCAACATATTTTCGGGTCTTAAGTATATCTCTAAATGTTGTTCCCCCAGAACGACCCAAAGGCATTTCTATTTCAGTATAATATGGCCAGAGGCCGGCGTCAGTATGAACTTTAGAGGTTGAGTTCAATAGCGTGCCGGCTGACTCATGATCAAAAATAAGATGTTGCGATGCAACGAAAGCGCTAGCGGCTGAGGATGCAGAGAGTGTACGGTTTGGATAAGATGAGCTTAAAAAACGTCGAAGATCATAATTTCTATCAAGCATAATATCATCGGTGGAGTCGCCATCAAGATCAGAACCTTCATATAACGATTCCGCTGGGGGCAGCATCTGGTGTGCAGTTGGCGAAAGTAGGGAACTAAGCACATTGGAGTCGGTTGAATATCCCATAATATTACCCAATTCGCCATCTAATGTAAGGTAAGCCATCATATCTTCATCGAAATTTTGGCCAGTGGACTCTGCATCTGCTGCTATTTGATAAAGATATATATTTGGAATTAAATAGTCAGCATCGGATGCGATAGCTTCTTGATATTCTTTTATATAATAATTATAAACTGGCTGAACTCTTATAGATTCATAGCTATCTCCGTCAAGCTCAGATAACACTCTGGCCGCATAATTATCATAAGGCATATTAAATGAAATATAATAATCATCATTTACGTTGGTATTATAAGCCGCAGCGAAAGACGCTGTTCCATAGGAGTATCCCAGCAAATAAGACTTCCACATATTATCATTTAATATGAGATCTTCATTGCCGCGAATTCGAACCGGTATTTTGTAATTTGGTATTATGGCGTCTTCTGACATTTCGGCTACTTGTTCGTAATCAGTAAGAACCTCTTTTAAGTAATAGGTTATTCCGCCGTCATAATCAACATTTCCATTAAAACTTAAAGTAACGCCCTCAGAAGAACTTACATATTCCCAAGATTGCTCCAGTTGCGTTCGCAACGGTTCAGAACCTGATATCAAATTGGTATCAACATATTCAACAGAAACTGATGCCATTAGTAGGATGTCTCCGATACGGTTACCGTGGTTGTTTCTAGTTCAACGCCTACTTGTGTTTCTGTGGTCTCAAAGGCGGTAGTAAAGGTTTCAAGCGTGCCTCCAAAATCGATAACAGACATATAGTCAGTGGCCTCCTGCGTGTTTGGTTCCATTTGACCTACCAAGTCGTCAATACCATCGCTAATTATAGATTGGATATCCTCGAATGCATTTTCAGAACTTGAATGATTGCCAAATTGATTTTGTAGTTTTCGTGTCATTGATTTTTTGCTAGACCAAGTGTCACTCTGGCTGTCTGGACCAAGAGCATAGGTGGTGTCGGTGTTTGCCGTAGTTCCGTAATCTTTGGTGCCGCCAATGTACCAAGTAAAAGTGGTAGTACCGGTGCCGGATTCTTTGGCGCCAAAATGTGAATAATATACGTATGACATTTTTTAAATCTCCTTTATGGCCAGTCTATAATATCTTTAAAATCTAAATTTTTTGTGAGTAAAACAGGCCTGCTCTTATAAATAATGCCTTTTTTAATTCTTTCGTGTTGTTTTTTTGATGGAAGAGTTAATTTAGTTCTCCACAGGGAATCAAATATTTTTGAAGATCCTAATTTCCTGTTTGAAACCTTTTTTTCATTTTTAATTATTTCCGACGCTATAGTTATTGATTCAAATGTGTGGGGCGTGAGGCAATGTTGCAATTCACAAGTATCGTTTTCATAGTAATGTTCACAACAAATACTTCTTCTAAGGCACGGACCTTTGCTTAAAAATTTCTCATACGAATCGTTCCAATTAATATCGACAAGTTGTCTATAATCAAAACCAATCTGTGTGGCACTAGATAAAATATTTTGTAATTCTTTGTATGAATTTACTTTTCCTGTTACTAAAATATCTATATCCCATGTTTTCCAGTTTTCCAAAACCCCTCCGCAGATCCAGTATTTGTAGTGTTCGACGCCCTCTATTTTGAAAAATTGTTCTTTCCAGAGATTTAACTGGTGCGGATCCGGCCTAAACCACGGAATATTGGTTTTGGTGTTTCCCTTAACATATTCAAATTTTTTTGCCTTCATACGAATTCCTACGAGTAGCCTTCGCCATCGCCCCCAGATGCATATTCCTCTTCTTCCTCTGTTCCCATTTCTTCTGATTCATCTTCTTCAGTGTCTACCTCGTCAACTTCCGCATCTCCTGGAAGTTCTGGATCATACGGACTATATGGCGCCTCTGACAACTCCACAAATTTGAATGACTCAATTATATCATCGTCAGTGTACGCGGCATAATTCATGTATTCATAAAAACCAGCATCAGTATAGTTGACCGCCTGTATAAGGCAAAATGAATAAGACGGAAGATCTGCAAGCTCCTCGGCGCCGGCGTCTTCTTCTTCTTCAAGTGGGCCAAAGTGAGCTGGAGAAAAAGATGTTAATAGCTCAGTATCTGAATCATAATCGCTCGATCCTGTTACTGGTGTGATCATATATGTTTGAGGAAAGCCGGTGGCCATGTTTTACTCCATATTTAATAAATATTATCCAAATTGTTTTAATGTGCTATCTTCTCTGGATATATTTAATGATACCAGATCTGCTGTTATTTGTATAACATCGGAAGTTGTCTCATAGGACGTTGTTCGACTAATCTTGTCTCTAAGGGTTCTGGGTGGCGCATCGTCCAATGTAAAAAACGGATCACTATCGGAATTAGGAAACTTATCAGTTGCTGAAACATTATCCGGAGTAAGCTTGAGAACAGATTTGTCAAAAATATTTTCATTTTCTACAATGTCTGTATCAGTTTGAGAGGGCAAGAGAGACATTTCTGTTGACATGGAGCACACAGAGCACCCTAAAGCCCCCAACACGCCTAGCGCGCTATCATTATCAGAAGTAGTTGGAGATTGTACGGTAATTATTCCATTTGAATTCATTTTTTTATAGGCGCCTTGTATCGCCAGCAAATTGCTAGCGTCGGCGCTATCAGATGTTACCAGCTGACCTCTTATAATCGCAACACTGCTTCCTGCCGATATACCGGAAACAATGCTTGAAGCGCTTGATTTTTTAAGTTTAAATGATGGCATTTATTTTGTTCTCCTTGTTTTTATTTATCTTCATGTTAAATTCTATGAACTTTCCTCGCCGTCATCGCCGGTGTCCGCGCCATAATCCTTGGCGGTTTCAGGAAGCCAAGTGGATCCATCGCCAGAATATATTATTTCTGGAAGACTTTTCCATTCTTGATTATACCATATAGTAGTGGCGCCTCTGGACTCAATCATAGACTCTATGGCTGTTTCAACAAGACCACCATCTGAATAAAATTGCGTCCATAGTGCCTCTATTTGATCTTTAAACGTCTCTAGCTGTACTAAATTTCCTGTATACGGTCCGATTCTATCAGAAATGCTTTGGGCAGTGTCTAACAGCTTCTCTGAATCTCCTCCAAATTCAGAATATAGAATATCTTGATGCACATTATAAATTACAGGCATCCGCATCCACGGCTTTGCGCTATCGTCAGGATAAATTTCATCCATAGCATTTACAAAAAATTCATTAAAATAGCCTTCAACATCGTTATAGCTACAATATTCATTAGCATAATCATAATAAGCTTGAAACTCTTCATAAACTGCTGTGTAGTACGAACCAGTAATAGCCATAAGAACGTCTGCACTTTTATCTTCCGTAACTATTTGAAAGTCATATGACTCTATAGACATATCGTCACCACTAGTGCTAGTCATTGTGTCGCTATTTGAATATTCAGTCACTGTTGCATCCGATGTCGAATCTAAATCATAGTAATCTTGGAAGGCAAAACACGCCAATCGATAGTCAGTTGTTGCGGCGCCGAGAGACATTCCCGGCACAGAAAATGGCGCCAACATACAATATGAATAGTCTCCGAAGCCCTGGGTACCATCAGAATTCGCCCCAGGATAAACTTCTACTTCTCCAGGATCACCAGTGTAGCCACCGACGATTGTCGTGCTATATGCTGTATAAAGCGGAAACGGATAACTTGGAGAATGTGTATCATAATGGGTCTCTATTGTTCGAATTTTACCTCCATCATAAAATCTTCGCAATCTTGTATAATCAAATCTTAATGATGCGTTTATAAGAGACTTGCCAAACCAAGCTTCCAGGGACTGTATGTTAAAAACACCAGCTAAGGCAGTATCATATCTAACCGCTTTTTCAAAATCAAAGAATATAAATCCATAACTTAAAAACATATCTTCTGCATCTTCATAATCAGGGAGATCAGTACCGCTGACAACGGCGGATGAATATGCGTATCTAGTAAAATACTCTATAGAGTTTTCATATATCCTTTCAGAATCCATAGTTTCATCATCACCAGCTAAATAAGTGCCGGCCGCAAACTCCTCTACATCCGGATAATCATAACTTACTTCAAACTCCACCTGTCTTGCGTCGATTACTTTAAAATTTCTAATTAATTTTTTTTGTAGTGGGCTGGAATCCGATAAAACATTATTTTCATTAGCTACTAATTCTGTAAGCTTTGTATAGAAAGCATCTTCTTTGTAAGGGAAAGCTCTTCTATACTCATTTAATCTTGTTAAAAAAGTAGGCTCATATGCGTCAGCCTCAACCAAATACATCAAATTCTCTAAAATTTCTTGCCCCTCTTCCGTGACCGGATCTTGTGGCATAATCGTATATATTGCCTCTACAATTCGTTCTCGATCGAAATCTGAGTACTCTCGTGTCGTGCCGTCTGTCGCGATCATTGGAATGCCGTCCCAAAGTGTGTCGGCCAAAAACCACCTCAGACGCGGCTCGGAAGTGATCGAGCCGTCGTCAAAAACCTGCTCATATGCTAAACCTGAGTGCCTCTTATTGATGAGATTTTTATTTTCATTTACAATAGAAAAGACATCAACACTCTCCAAATCATGTTCTATTGTTGAACTAAATGCATAAACATTGATGCTTTTATAATCAACCTTTCTGTCGTCTGATTGATAAGCAGCATCCATCAAGTCGTCAAATAAGGTATAATCACCAATCATAGGGATACTGATTGAGGCTATATATTTATAAAATCGTTCTGTCTCTTCAACAATTACTAGCTCTCCCTCGTCACTAAACTCATCAAATGTTATTGCATTATAGTTGGTTTTGCAATAGGCGCGCAATGACGAGGAATTGGTATCTTCTGCATAGGTTGCATTAGTATAAGATGCCTCAGTAGATACTCCGTAGCCATAAGCTATAAGATTATCGTGATAGCTAGGGTTTGCTTTAATATCTGACATTGCATTATTGGCAAAAGATGCGTCAGACATATACATTTTTTTCATATGTTCGAAGATAGACTCTTCTCTTCTGCTGATTGCAGTAATTGATGGATCACCAACAATATAAACAGCATAAAAAATCAGATCATTTATAGCTTCTCTTTGTTCTGTTGGTTCGGCGCCATCAATCTCGGGTAGATAAATCGCTATGTCAACCTGTAAGCCATCCGAAGTATTATCTTCATAATCATTAGTCTGCTGACTTTGAACGTACACTCTTTCAATAAAGGGCGTCGGGAATTTTCCCGACATAAGATCTTCTATGGCTCTTGGCATATCTCTGGCTCCGTTACTGGCCCATAAATATCAAAATATTTGGGCGATACATCTTCAGTTAAAGATGTATATTGACTGCAATCGTAATCTAAATCAATATAATATGATTCTTTATTAAAAAGTTCTGTGGCACGGCATGCTAGCTTTGGATCGACTTCTTGATCCGCAACAATGCTGAAGTAATATTCTACGCTACCTGTATGAAGCTCTTCTAGTGGGGTTTCTATTGGCTGTGGTGAAACCATAAAACCATCTACTACTTGAGGTACCCCTTGCTTAAAAAATTTCTTTATAAGGCTTGTCTTTACATCCGTGCCGCCAGTAAAAAATCCACCATCAGTTGCAATCTTGTCTTCATCTGAAGATGTTATTCTAGCCGTAGTGCCTTCGGAATTTGTTTTTTTACCGGTGCCATTAGTGTTGGTTATCGTTATCACTCCTGTGGTTTCATCAGACGCGGCACTAACTTTAAGATCGACGCTAGACTGTGCAACATAATTGTTTATTATTCTAACGGCTCGTTCTGCTAATGTAACCGCAGCGGTGCTGGGTGGAGCACCGTCTTTTATTTGTGTAGAAGAGGCAGCTGTCTCTTTGAAAGTAAACGTCGCCGATGTTGTACCATCGTTTATTGTAAACGTTTCATCTCGGATTCCGGGCCCAGATGCATTAAAGGAAAATTGTGCTGCAGCATTTTCCGCATCTTCCGTTTGTTGTTCGAAAACTTCAATATCAAAATTATCAGTTAATAATAAGGTGTTCATTTCTTCAGCATAAATTAGACCATCATCATACACTAGTTCGATTTGGTAATTGTCTGAAAATTTTGCGGTTCTAGCTGCCATTTCAGGTACGGAATCGGGGGCGATCAAGGGTTCAATATCAGATAGCAACTTTTTCTCATAATTTAAAGAGATATTTATTTGAGGGATTTTTGAATTATTTGCTGGATCACTTGTTGCGGAAGAGGAAATTTCTCCATTTAAAGCAACTATTTTCCAAGCAGGGGCAGCTTGAGTGCCGGCATCTAAAAATGCGTCTCCTATGCCTTCATCAATCCTGAACACATCCAACCTTGGCTCGACCATGGTCGCTGTAACGTCTGTTTCAAAATTGTCATCAGATAGTTTTCCTATGTTATTTTCGACATCTTCAAATAAGACTAAGCTTTCTAAATACTGAGTCTCTTCTTTTATTCTTTTGTGAACTTGATTTTGACTTTCATATAACATTAAATCGACACTAGATTTCTCTGGGGCACTTGAGCCGGTATACATAGCATAACGACCATCATATAGAATATTGTCATCAAAAAATTTATAGTATGCTGGCTTGAATTTACCAACCGACATCAAATAGTGGCCATACGAGGTAAGCTTTAAATCATAAACTTGCTCTTTTTTATTTAAAAATTTAGCCATTATTCGCTCTCCAGTTCGCCATATACATCAGTTGAGCCATTTGTGGTATCTGTATCGTCAGATGATTTAAAAAGAACTTCCGCATCCATCTTAATTAGCTCAACAAAAGATAAATAATCATAAGGCCAATTGAATCCAAGCTTGTATCCAGAAGTATCATCATCAAAGCTAAATACATCTTTTGAGGCTTGGCCTGCTTGAGCAGTCGTTAGATCATAATAGTGAGTGCCGGAACGCTGTTTTACTTTAAAGACCATCCATCTTAAGTTTTCATTATCTACTAAGTTTGCCTCCGTCAGCAATTCAGTGTCCATAAGCTCATGTGCAACTGATTCATATTGAAAGGATATTTTTTTATAATCTCTTGGCGCTAAATTCTGCCATATATACGATAGATCATTTTGATCTAAAATATACTTAAATTCAAAAATATACATAACAACCGGATCAACATCTGGATTAGTTAGGAAGTCAAACTGAGGTGGCAAAACGTACCTTTCCATTTTTTGAACTAGCTTTCTTATTGACTCTCCAGCGGCATCTAATGAATCACCTTCCGCCGTTCCCTTAGCACTAGACATGGCAGCTTCATATCTCTGTTTTGGAATGCTTATAAGAGACTTCATGGTCGATGTAAGTGCGCTAGCCTCGTTAGATATGCCTGCTTCATTCTGTATTACATAAGGAACCGCCACAACTGCTTCCCTGATAATTTTACTTTCTGCTATTTCTCCTAAGCGCTTTGACGTTGATGATTTAAAGCCTGCCAGATCTGTTAAAGATTGCATTTCTTTAAATACCTTGTCGCCGGTATCAGCATCATCATTATTATAAACGGTATCGTTTGTTAATACATCGTAATGATTTTTTAACCAATCCTTTGGAATATCTCCAATTTCTAAGAAAATTCCTTTATCTGGCGATTCTGGCATTATACCAAATTGATGCCACATCCCTCTTGGCACTGATGCTTTTCCATAATCAGGCAATGTTAAGTTACCATCATTTTCGGTTATTGGGTGCACCCCTTGATTACCAAAATTGAGCATTGGGGTTTCCCATTTTGGCTGAATTACCCAACGTTTTGCTGCGGTAATATTTGTGCCTTTGATCTTGTTTCCAAACTTATCTTCTTCTTGCTGCAAGACCCTTTCAACACCAAGCAAATTAATGCTGGCGCTGATTTGCATAGCGTTTGCATTAACATTGTGTCCAGAATAAATATAATTATCAGCATTTGTAAATGAGGCAGAACCAAAAGAGGAGATTAAAACAGGATTAGAGCCCAAATAGCCAGCACTACCTGTGCCAATCCCAGGATCAGCTCGCCAATATACCAAAGAGGCCTCAGCTAATATTTGTTCTAAATCATAGCTTTTCGTACTATCCGGTCTAAAAATTACATCGCACCAAGCTTCACCATTGTAATATGGAGGGGTGAATGACCAATAATACCCATTTACACTATCTAATGGATCTGAAGCTAAGACAACTGAGTCTTTCGATCCTGTTGAATCCGGTTGGCCGGCAACGGGAGGACCGAAGGCGGAGGGGCGAGAATACATTGTAAAACTTTCTTGAAAAGATTTGTTAGTTGCTCTTGGATCTTGTGGTATTGGAAAGGCACCGTTTTGATATGCCCCCAAAGTTGAATCATAAATTCTACCACCTGTTAGATCATATGGATCGCTTCCTCCAACAGAGCCAGATTCTAGAAGATAACCTCTAGAGCCCGACACAGATCTTCTTAACTTTATTCTAGCCCCATAAACGCTACCGGATGTAAATCTTAGATCATCTGTAACTGGCTCAGAGGCAAGCTGTGTAAACATATTATCTTTCAAGAAGAAAGACCCAACTTCTCCGAGAAAATTACTGGCCATCATAGAATAAATTTCATCACTTGCCGCTCCCAAAGAAGCAGTTGCATTCAGAGAACAAGAGGGGTGGGGCTCTATATCCAAAAATTGTATCCCTGCAATATATTTTTCTGGGGCTAAGATGGCCTCGAAAGGAACTTTAATGTCCCAGAACTCTCCGCCGCGATATCCAACTTTTGTACTATTGGGAGGGAGGGCCGGCGTGATCATCCAATTTTCTGTATTTTCTAATTTTGATTTACCATAATATGATGCACTTAATTTTCTAGTATCAGTTATTCCTGGATAATTAACTGCCAGTCCAGATTTAATACTGTTGAATAAAATACCTGGAGAATATAGTGTCGTCATCAAAGGCCTCAATAAGCCCGGCCTGTTCTTGATAAGCTCTTCGCCGGCGACTGAAAATTGTGTACCGTCGCCCTTCTTGGACGCAAACAATCCATCGCCATAAGAACGAGAAAACTGTGAGACTAGATCTAAAGTTCTTTGTGCGGGATAAAACCCTTTATACGGATTAAATCTAATTGCAGCGCTACATACTAATCTAATTTCTGTTGCATCAAGCAATGAATCTTGCTTAATGTTGAGAAATTCTGTCATAAACTCAGAATTAGAATAATCTACATAAAAAGAACTTGTCGAGCTGTTGATTGATGTCCCTGGAATCTCGAAAGTGTTTGATTTATTTTTTGATGCCAAGCCATACTTTATGTAATCTTCGATATGTTCACTAATCCTAAATTCTGGAATAATGGAGTAGTCGCGAGCCAACAATAATAAGTCTTCTTTATAATCATCATAATCGTTGAACCAGGGAATAGAAGCGGTCGCTTGAAAAATTGAGGTAGAACCAGAAACTGTAACAATTCCAGCTTGTGAGCCGGCTTCCCATACTGCTTCGCCTGCATAAATATCAATCTGCGAGCTGCCTTTCCAAAATGGAACTCCAATTGAAATACTTCCTGTTTCTGGAATATCCATTCCTGATGGAGATGCCACCGAAAATGGTGAACTAAGAGTGTGTTTTCTGGCGTAAAGGGCGGCGGGGGCCATGAAAGTAAACACTTCATCGCTGGTCTTGGCGGCGCCTGTGTGATATGCAAAATAAGTATTTTGAAGCTCTCCTGCTTGACCCTCTTCAAAGAAATCATGATCGCCGCCGCCAGTTCCAACATTTGGCACTTTTGAGCGCGTCAAGAAATTAGCCGGCGCGTCTAAGGGCCAACAACTTTGTGAAACAGCGGGAGACCTTACACCAAAGGAATTTTTCAAAGCATTTCCAACCGCCAAGCGATCTATTGATGCATCTCTCCAAAATTTATTATCAAAACCAATTCTTTCGCGAGACGAGGAAACAAATTCGTTTCTTAAAGATGGGAAAACATTTTCGCAATACATAATCCAATTTAATGAATAATCGGCCGACTGTATAATCGATAAAACTTGATCATACGCAGTAACAGTTTCCATATTAGGCAAGCCTAGCTCATCATTTAAAGTCGTGCTGTTAAAATAAATCTTTTCATTGTTGTGAGTAATTTTGAGTGTTGTATCTGAATCATCCTGGCTATAATTAATAAGGAGAGGACGGCCTCTCATGGACACAGGTGGGAGACTATACGTTGTGACATCATCATCAGTAATGGCGGCACGCGTAAAAGTACTACTTAAATATTGATCAACTAAGATTGGGTGATCTTGAATCCTTAACCTCTTCCAGTTCCAACCAAAAGTACCACCACGCCTTGTCATCAGCAAGTTAAAGTAATTCGCGGATGTCGTAAGGAAGTTTTCGATCTGGAATCTATCTACAATTGTTTTATTAAAATACTCATCGTAATCAATTGTTGTTGCATGTCCAAGCGTGTTGTTGTCGCCAGAGGCAGTTAAAGGATCGTGTGTTAAAATATTTAATCTTGTTGTCGGCTGGTATAAACTTTGTGTAAGTTGTGGCACAACAGAACTGGCACTCACATAATCAAAATAAGCAACATAACCATTAGCAGAACTAGAAAACAAACCTGCTTGCTCGCCATGTATTCGGGCATGGCCATAAAATCTTATATCTGAGCCAGTAATTGAGCCAGTAACCCACGAATATTGTCTGTCCGATCTGGGGATGGGGTAGGACACATAATAGTTATCGTATTTCGAGGCCGTCGCGGTTGTTATCGTCTTTGGACTAAAGATGTCGCCGGCATTGGTTATTTTTATTACTGCTCTTCGATTTCTATTAAGCTTATGAAAAGATGGAAGCTGGTCATAGGAGGCGCCGGGCATATCATTCGAAGAAGTAACAAACATGGAATCTCTACCAAATCTGGCACTATGTCTTGCCAAGTGTGAGCGCAATCCAAAATCTTTTCCATGAATATCGAATACTCGAATTCCCGCAGTACCCGAGCCAACAAGTTCAGAATACGAACCAGTTGGGCCCTGAGAGGGCTTGATAACTGTCAAGTTTCTATTCAATAATGAATTATAAACAGAATATTCTGAAGCTCTAAAATCTAAATAGCCTCGACCCATCACTTCTATGCCACCAGGAGCAGCAAATCTAGATAGCATAATTGATTTGTTTTCGGTACCCGTTAAATAACCAGCGTTATATTCATCTACAAACTTGAAATGACTTCCAGACTCACGACGGAGATCTAATAACGTTCTTACGTTTGTGGTGCTGCCCGAATGGCTCAAGTATACCGTAGATGGCAAGGTGGGCTGTTCTTCAATAAATGCTCTAGCATTTTCATATGCACCAACCGACTGTACTATTTCGTAATTTCTCTGATAATTTCCAAGTACCCTGGATCCAGTTGTAGTTAATATGTTCCTAATGTTTACTGGACTCTTCGCGACCATGCCTCTATACAGCCAAGCCTTGTGAGAAGCTGTCATTGGGTATGGTGAGATCCAAGCGCCTGGAGACGAGCCGCCTCTTTCGTTGGCCTCGGGCCACGGATAATCTGGGCCCACCATGCCGATTGCGCCTGTTAAATTATGTGTTCCAAGATCACTAGTTCCAAGAAGTATCTTCCATGCTTCCGGACGGTTATACCACTGATCTGAACCTGTATTTATTGCAATGTGGCGTGATTGGTGGCCCCCAACATGAGTATTGGTAAATGGGCCCTGCATTGGAATCTCAAAAGAATCTCCATAAGTATCATGATGCAAGTTAACAATTTCAATACCTCCGGTAACTCTATCGGTTACAACTTTGTTGTATCCACTTTTTATTGAAGAACTTACAATATTAAAAGGAAATGCGAAGGAAGATTTAACATTACTATATCCGGTTCCATCGTACTCAAAGTTTCTTCCGTGGAGAGTTTTTAGATATCTTTTAGTTAATATTCTTGGATACTTATCAGTCTCCCATTGGTGAGTTTCATGCAGTTCAACCAAGTCATTGGCAAATCCCAAAATAACATTTTGAGGAACAAATATGGTGCCGTCATTATTAACTGGACCTGCAGGACGAAGTGCATTATATGTAAAATCAATATTTTTATTATCTGTGAAGTTCGTGCCGCCTTTAATGGTACTGCCGGAACCTATATAACTATCGTATTGAAGATTATAGAGGCCTCCATAACTACGACTTCGGTGGGCTCCAATATCATATGATGTACCAGTGCTAGTATAGGAAAGGCGCGTACTTTGGCTCATATGTGGATTAGAATATATAATCGTTTTAAACTTTTCTCTCTGCCCGTCAATAGTTGAATTAACCGTGGGAGAGTTAGTTGAGCGACTGGAGGATAACTCTGTTGCGGATCTTTCAGCGCGTCGATCCCAATATAGTCTATTCTTTTTTGTAGAACGAGGAGAAGCCGGAATTGTAGAGCTACCATCTTTCCACGAATACGAGCTTTCTTTTGCCCCTTTCATGGCAAAATCTAAATCTGGCTCTTTAAAATCGAATGTTGGAAATTTAGTTTGATACTTATTTCTTTCAAGCACGTGGCTTTCAATAATATTCATCATGTCGTTTTCAAAATCAGCCGATGCCGGGATCAATTGCGATATAATTGTTGTTAAAGAGTCATCAAACCACTTATAATAATCAACAAACTTTTCTACATCCTTGGTGTTCGACACTTTCCTGAAGAAAATCTCTCGGAGTTTTTCTAGTGATTTATATCTATGGCGATATCTATTAACGGCCTCGCCAATAATATTATTAAAGTCTACAACCCCAGCAAAGAAGTCAAGAATTTCTTCTGAAATTGCATTATACATGCTTTTTTCAACTGTGAAATAATAGTCCGGAACGACATCATCTGTGCCAAAAACTCGATCATCACTAGACAAGATCTGGACCATATCTGATGAAACTACTCTTTCTGGATCTATAAACTTAAAGTAGTTGATCGCATTTTTTTCAACAACGTTGGTGGACGAGGTACTAAACCCAAATCCATATCCAGTATGTTGATATCCTGCCCAGTTGCCAGCCCAGCCAAAATTATCTCTTATCTCTGATGAGCCTGAACTCATATCCGTAATATAAAAATTACCATTACTATCTGAGCCTGTTATATTTTCAAAGTTCCAATGGAGAGCCAAAGTATTTAAATTTAAAATATCGTGGCCAAAACTATTTAAATCTCTTGGGGAGGTGTTTTGGTACGATGCAGATATGCCGGCGTTAGTAAGATCATTCGCGTGTTGTTCTAATACTCCATCTTCAATATATTTTGTCCAATATTTTATAGAGTTTATATTAACATCTGTTTGATTTAAAATAGCACCAGTTATATTTGTTCGGCGGGCGCCGGCATAAACCCTTTTGGCCGCATTTAAAAAGTTTACCGCAGTATCATAGTCTATCGATGCAGTTAACTTAAAACTATTCTGAATTGTACCAACTTCATTATGATAGCCATTAAAGATCAGATCATAATTGCTTTCTGATTCTCGGGAGCCGCTAACAATGCCGGCAGCACCATAAGAGCTTGTTAGGGACGGAACAATTCTAACGGAAAGGTTCCAACGACTATCTGAGTAGACATCATAAAAGGTGCTACTTGTTAATAGCGGAATCGGGGTCGGCTCATTAGAGGAAGAAATCATAAACCGAATATTTTTTGAATATTCGCTATCTCTAATTGCAAAAACTTGAAAGTTTGCTGCGTCTGGGCCTTTTTCGGAATCTCCTGCTGCATTGTTTCCAAGGCTTGTTATCCACGTAGTGTCGGTACCGTTTTTAATCCTAGTAAGAGGATAACCAGAAGCACCGGACGGAACAGTATATAGCCCAAACAAAGAGCCTGTTAAAAAATTTCTATCAAATCTATCTTGGGTTCTATAGAATGTTGGAAACGTAATATCAGCTTCCATTGTAAATCCATAAGGATCTTCAATACCCCTATCATCCGGAGCATTGGTGGCATTATAGCCGATACCCCACGAACCAGAAATATGTCCTATGGTATCATCAGCAATTACATCATTTGGGGCCGGTTCATACGCGGAGCCAGTATATTGCTTCTGATAAATAACGGCGTTTGTATTTTGCTTCTGATTAAAGTTAATACTATTTTTATTTATAAGAGTCTGCAGGGTATTGTTTCTTAACAAATATGTTGTATTATCGGCATATGCGTTTAATCGGATCAAGCTCTCATCAAGATTAAAGCACCTAAATACATTTCTAATTGATTTTTCAGTACCTTTGCTCTTAAAAATATTTGTTATATTATTATAAAGATTGAGATAAATTAGATTCTTAGTTTCTGCTAAGTCGCCCTCAAAGGATCCGGTCTGGTTTCTATTGAGAAATTTCTCCATAACAGATGCATCAATAAACAGCTCCGGGGAGACGAGCCCCATTGATTGTGGCATATGCTGTGCAAAGGGAAATGGCGTATATGAAGCGCTTGTATATCCGGCTTGCTTAAATTTTGGAAGAGACTGAATTTGTAAGTATAATTTATCGAAATATGTTCCTACAATATGAGATACGTATCGAAGATTTGTAGTAAATTCACTACCATGATCTTCGTCTTCTTCGATAATCCAAGAAGGCGCCATGCTCAACATAGAAGAGTTGTTTTGTCTATCGTGATAGGAGCCACTATTTAATAAAGCTGTTTTTAATGCAGACACATCTGGGTGGTTTGAATACATAATTGGATCTTTGTATTCTGATGAAATTGCCGAGCCGCTGGCCAAGACCATCGCAGAGCCAGTGGCGCGGGAATTACTTCCGTAGCCTGTCCAAACACCATTGCAAACGCGGCCTCCATAGTCCAGAACAACGCTATCGGTGGCCGCTACAGTTGTTATACCCTCATTAAATTTATAATAGACACCAAGGGTCGTATTAGAAATATCTGTGTTTACTCCGCCTCTAATTTGATCGAGCCAGTTTAAACCAATTTCTCTGGCAGTTCTAGCGACTTTCCAATATCGAAATTCATCCATAGAGCCAGAAAGTTTTCCGGCGCCGGCAAGGGAGCCAGTGGCGGTTGTTTCAGAAGGAGTCGTTAAGAGTGCTCCAAGGCGCCCCATCATGTCTTTTTGAGGCAACTCTCCAAAAGAACCAGTATGGGCCAGTACATCATTATAATCGCCGTCTACATAGAATTTAATAGCATGGCCGCTGCCAGTATTCTCCATTACAAAAGCATAATGATGCCATTTTGAAAGGGTGTCGACATCTATGTCGGCGCCGATTGATTGTTGAAAAATTCCAGGGTTAGCATTACCAGACTGGACTGTGACTATAAATGGAGATCCGCTGCTAGCTGTCCCATTTAACTCAATCGTTATGCGTCCATAATCATGCGTAGTGTCGGCATTGTTGTTCCACATATCAAAGATAACTTGCTTTTCTGTTTCGTTATTCAGTGTACTTAGAGGAATAGCGGAGCCTGTTTTTAACCAAAACTCAACTGTGACGCCTGTATTAAAATTAGCTTTAAGATTAGACTCTCTAGAGCCCGATCCATAAGTTGCTGGTAAGCCAGCATTTGTGTAGATATCTTCATCATATATGTTGGCGTGTTTTATCTTTTCATTATAAGGATTGGGCACAAGAGAAGACAATGCACCATCTTCGGCGGAACCAGTGCCGGGCCCTCCTTTAAATGTAATGTACTCTAGCGTGGATGGAATTCCATAACCATCAGAATCATCTGGATCATTAGTGGTGCCGCCCCAGCCGCCATCATGAGGATTAGCAAAAGTAACAAACCCGTTTGTACGAGGATAGATATTATCAAATATATACCTTTCGATATCTAATAGTTTATTTCTATATTCATTTATTTCTGCATCGGAACCATCATATGGATAATAATCATGAATCCATTCAATAGCAGATTTATAATAAAGATATGCCGATCCGTAGCGTGCAAATCTTTCAGGCTTTGTATAATCTATTTGAGGAACAAAAGTCTTCTGCCTCTTTGAGATCGCCTTCATGTTTCTGGACGACTCTATATCGGCGAAAGCCTCTCTTTCGTCGGTCTCAGATAAATAATTTTTTGATCTTTGCGAATCAAAAAGCTTTTTAATACTCATAATCTTCTACTCGAAACTTAAAAGCCTGTTCTTGTTCAACCCACGTTGATAACGAATTATCATAAAAAGAAAATTTAAACGAATATTCGTATCCAGGTTCCAGCAAGCTCATATCGAAATCAAAATAATTTCCAGATACATCATATGACAAATATGTATGTTTATCGCTTCCGGTACCATATGTAACCGAATCATTAGCATCTAAAGTTCTATAAACTCTATAGGATGCACTGTGAACTGTCTTTGTCTCAATATTAGAGCTGGCTTTTGTGTAAATATTGGGGCTCCAATTCTTCTCTCTCACAAATAAATTGAACCGAGCTGTTTCGTCGGCTCTATAGCTGTTGCGCAGGTTAGTAATGCTTAAATAATTTCTATGCTTCTGCATTCTATTATCTGATTCTAATATTATCGGCTTAATTGTTCCAGTATGAAATTGTGTTTGCAGATGATCAGCGTCTACGATACTGCCTGTGGACCAAACATCATATAAGGTCAATATTGGATCAAATCCGCTTGTTGTTTTAGAAGCAGTTATGGCTAACGAGGCTGAATATATTCCAGTCGAAACCCAGCCGCCGGTAACATGAAGTTTAACGCCCCCAACCTTACCCTCGTTGCCGGGGTTTGAAGAGCTATTAATGTGCAGCTGTCCACTTGATCCCGTTGGTCTAGTGTCATCAAGGTTGCCAGAAAATAAACTAACCATGATAGAGCCCGTTTTCTCAATTCCGGGAATATCTTTCAATATACCACGAACATAATTATATAAATAAATGGTATTTAAGTTATCAGGACCATCTGCCAAAGAGCTACTATAATGAAAGTCTCCCCGATCATCTCTTAAACTATCATCCCAACGAGCTTCTATGTGAGGGCGCTTGAAAAAATATTGACTTTTTCTACCAAAAAATCTTTTAATATAATATGATGTAGTAGAACCGCTTGGGTTTTGAATAAGCCCATCGTCATCCGCTCTGCCTGTTGGGAGGCCGGCTAGAGCATCAACAGAACTGGAGGCCTCCTGGCTAGCTGTTAACATTACCCCAACACCATAATTTGAGTAAGTGCCCGCGATCCATTGCTCGACCCATGGCGTAATATCAACTTCTATATCTTCGGTTCCATCGGACAAAGTTTGGTCAAAGATGTGAATTTCAGTATCTACCTGATCGTTTGGCGCGCCAGATTGTGTATGATAAGAACCGCCGGCCAACAACGTACTGCAGGCATCTGTCCAATAGGCACTATTAGATGCAGACATCCAATCGGCCCCCTCATTGCCAAGTGTCAAGTCGGTATAGCCTTCCATATCTAAGCCGGCGCCCTCCTGCCATGATTGAGAAACCATCATAAAAGTATATTTGGCCTCTTTCGGAACTGTTCGCGAATGAGAAGCATTATAAAGGTGCAAGTAAAAGCTAACACTACCACTTGCTGGTATTATAGAATTTGTTCGGTCTGTTGATATATCAGTTATGGGAAATTTAACCAACACGCGAGACAGCTCAGCGGAACTAGTTGATTGTCTTGCATAGACAGAAAAAACATCTAACACATCAGATGCTCCCATATTTGCGCCGGTGGCTCTAGTAATAAGTCCAGGCTCGTATGCGTTCGCAATCGTAGTGTCAGCGCTCGCTGTGTATCTCTTTAGGGCCATTATCTAACCTTTCCTTTTATGTCAACTTCAGGAAACTTAATTTCTAATATAGCGTTTTTTGGCGCCACTAAATGACCCCCATCTGGCGACATGTTTCTTTTAATATCAAGAACATTCCCAGAATAATTAGAGCCTATTTTATTTAATAGTTTAACACTGATTACGTCCAGGACTCCCGGAACTTCATTCAATGCTTTATAAATATCGCTTACATACAAAGATTCTCCAATAAAAAACTTTGAACTATATTGTTTTGTTATAGCATCTATACACTCTTGGAGTGTGTCAAACTTTTCTGCACCGGCTGAAGCTTTAATATCAAAGAATATTCCAATATTAATAATATAAGGATCTAAAATATCTATAGTATCATTTATCATTCTATAATTGTTTAACCAAACTTTTAAATTATTTTTTATAGTCTGGTTCGTAAGTGTTAGTTTGCCAGCTAAATCTTCCGATACGATGTACATATTTAGATTTCTTTTCTTGGCGCTAGGATCCTTCTGGACGCTAACCCGCGATACCGAGCCAAATTTTGCTGGCATTCTTAAGGCAATGTTTTCATAGTCTGATTGAGTTACTGCTCGATTCTGCGTAGGAAATGTATCGTAAATTCTTTGCTTTAATTCATAGGGACTTATAGCCGTGACATCACCAGTTATTGGAGATTCATTAAACACCTCTATTGAGTTTCTCACCGCTACTACCTCATCATTTGATAATATTTGTCTATCCGAAAACGACATTATAGCGTTTGTAACTTTATTGATAGATCCGGCGCCAGCATTAGAGTTTACAGGATTCGTGCTTCTATACACCACCGTTAACGTCGTATTAGAGGGAACAATTCCAAAATTCTCATTTTTAGACAATCTAGTAGGGTCAAATGTAACATCAGTGGTATAATTTTTTCCAAATAAATCTATCGCAACTTCTTGCGGTGAAGCAACAACGCTTGATTCGCCCTCTTTGCCGCTACCAAATTGTATAATGGTAGATTCTCTGCCTCTCTCAACAACAAATTTTCTAGATACCAAAGTGGGCTTTAATATAGAGGGCACATTATCATTTAAAAAGTTTTTATTTGATATTTCCTTATATATCATATCTTGAGATAGATAATCTACTTCAAAATATTCATTACCCTCTGTATCTACCACTTTAATAACTTCGGAAACATTTGGATCAGCAATCGCAACCCTCTTAAATCTCTCATAAGGTCCAACATCTATTTCTTCTTGTTGTAATTGGCCCGAGACCACGTTCCCATATGCTTTAATGGCATAATGTGTTGGAGATCCTGTATCATCGTTTACTCTTGCTACCACTCTAGGATAAGTAACGTTAGAAAAATCAATATTTTGCGTTAATATATACGATAGGCCGGCGCGAGATAGAAAAGAAGTACCTCTTTTAAGTATCGGTATATATCTTGTATCTGGACCTATAGCGGTCGGGGAGGCGGGCACCAAAACAAACATAGCAACTATTCCATATGTAGAGGGCCTTCCTGTGCTTTTATAGCCAAGGACTCTTCCTTGTCTTAATATATTGCCATATTGATATGCTGTATCTAAAAAGGTCTCGTTTACGTTGTAATCCAAGTAAAACGAAAGCTGATCTCCGACATATGCAACCGCATCTAACATCAAAGAACCAAAAGAGCCCTCGCTCCAATCCCGAAACTTATCGGGATAAAACCTTTCTACGATTTCCATTAAATCGTCTCTAATCCCATTAAATTCCCTATTAGTATAATCTATGGGTACCATTTTTTTTCTATTGTCGGCCATTAAAGAATCCTCATTTTAAATAGTAAATTGCAGCGCATCATCTATCGATATTTGTGGAATTGAATATCGTATAGTTATCCCCAAAGTTTGATTATCCGGGTCTGACGAGTTAAAAATTATATTTTCTATCTTGACTGCCGGCATATATATCTTAACTTGGCGCCTAATGTTATTCTCTAGATCGCCATATAGATTTTGATGAAAGCTTGAAAATAGATACTTTTTCATACCAACACCATACTCTGGTTCCATAACTCTTTCGCCAGGAATTGTCAAAATTAACATTTTTAAATTTTGTCTGACAAGGCGCCGAAAGCCCTTTATCATAACAAAACCATCAGCATCGGATAATCGCAGTGGCAAGGCCACACCTAAAGAAGACATATTTTTACCTCAATATAATTATTCAGCCCTCATCTTTTTCACAAATATTTCCATTCTTGTCATACGGATTTCTGCGTATTCTTCTTCTTTTCCACCATGGCAAGAGGGTTCGACCGGCTGGTGGTCTTAAATTTTCTCTTAGATTGTTCATTAATATTCGGCCTGGGCTGGGGAGATCAAGCCCAAAATCTCCGGGTCGGCGCCATCTATTACGATAGTGTCTTCTGAACATCCTTTTTAGTTTTACCTTTGATCTTGTTAGAAGCGTTCTGTTCCAATTATCCCACTCATTAACAATTCGACCACCAAACAAGCCAGGGCTTCTATCTAGCACGCTAGCCCAGCCAGCAGACGGATCTTCAGTAATCGAGTCTACAATCTCATTCCCATCATCGTCTTCCACCGTAGATATGGTTGCCTTCATGCCGGGCTTCTGATCATATTCAACACCGACACCGTGAGTTGAATCATCTTCAACAGTCACTTCTCCAATAGAGGCCAAAAACGCCATGTCGTTATAAATTGCAAGAGTAGAAGTTAATTTATTTAATGGAAAAATATAACGAGTTAAAAGTCTAAAATCAACATCTTCTCTGAGAAAATTTAACAAACACAATAGCGTTTTACTGTCTCCTTCAAAGGGAGGAAATTCTGATATTGGGGTATCTAATGCGTCTATTTCTACAGTAGTCACAGTGGCTCTTTGTCCATCAATAACAACGGAAAGACGCAAGCCATATCTTACTCCAATGTTTCCCTTAATTCCTATTACCACATCAGTTGGCGCTGCGCGGGTCGTGGCAGCTTCTTCATCCTCAGTGCCGTGAAAGTCTAATTCAATATTGCCGGGAGCATAAATAAGCTCTAAAGTGCCTGGATATACATCTGAAATATTTAGATTTCCATCATTTGCTAGAATCTTATCTACCGCATCAGATGATGAATATTTTACATTATCAATACTAATATATTTCTCAATCAAGAAAGGCTGACTATTGTCCGACGATGCCGAAGCTCCATAATTGGCAACATCGCCAATTGGTAAACTAACTTTAGTTGAGAAAGGCATTAATAAATTATGAGGACCGTCAACATGAACTTCTCCTGCCATATAGTTTAAGTTATCTTCTTCGTCTAAATGTGTATGATAATATCCAACATATTCATCGCCTTGGGAATATCCAGCATCAGGATCATTTACCTTATAAACACTAAACTCACCACCAGAAGTATATTGATCTTCAAGGCCTCCCTCTGTAGGCAGCTCGGTACTTGTCATTACCATAGCTTCATCTGACAAATCTAATTCGGCGCCCTGTACTAAATTTTCAAATACATAGTGAGACATATCTCTAACTTCTGGGGTTACACCAATAGATTTAAGAGCGTCAACAAGTCGGGGGCCCATTATATTTAATTGTTCTGAGACCAATTCTTTGAGAACTTTCTTTGCATCATCTCTCGTGCGGTAAACAGCATTGAAATTTTTCTCTTCACGATAATTTCTTAGTGTTTTTGTTCTTTTAACGGTATTGGCCTCTTTGGCTCGCTTTAGGGATTCTTTGCTTGCGATCAGGTGCCTTCCTTGCATGTCGTTTAAATTGGCCAACGCATCGAGAGCTTGTCGGGGCGGATCGCTTACATAGCCGTCGTCTATTCTCCGCGCATACATTTGGACAGACTGTTCTAAAAACGCAATCCAAAACTCAGAATCTTTAAAGAGGCTAAACCTTTCCACCTTATCATCGTCGGCGCCAGATAACGCCTCCTCCATACTCTCAACAATATATGCAGCATATATATCACTAAATATGTCAGGAAAGTCCATCTTAAATTTAGAAAATGTTGCTAGGGATCTTACAACGTGTGTGGCAATAAAAATTCTGATGGCTGCAGTAATAATTCCCTCTAAGGATGCGGCCGAATCCCTTTCTAAAATTCTGTTATATGGAAGCTGTTCAATGCACTCAGGATCGCTACTCTTAAGTCTTTCATCGTGAGGTATGTTTGGTCTACGATCTGTAATTAAGTCTTCAAGTTCTCCAAAGTTAACTAAATCTTTTTTACCATTTTTACAGTGTGTTAACTCAGGAAATAATGCATCTAACACGCCCATCCAACCTTCATTTTTAATAGGCTCAATATATACAGGAGGGTTCATATAAGTTCCTCCAAACTGGTTAGGGTTTAAATAATGCACTCTGTTTATCGTAGCAGAGCCCTCATATGTTCCTTCCTCAAGCTGATATTGCATGCGACTCATGCCTAAAATCATATCATTATTCAAAATTTTACGATATTCTTTATTGCCGTCTTCGTCCTCTCCTTCAATTTCTGCCTCGCCATATGATATACCAGAATCTCTATAGCCTGGGCCTAAAACATATTCCACGTCAGTTTCGGATAGCTGATCGAATTCGGCGCCATAATTAAAGGCAGGATTGTCTGTTCCAATTATTGTTGCAAAATTATCTAAGAAAGTTGTCATTATTTCATCATGTGCATTTTTAATATCAGCGCTGCTAAAATTCGCTCCTCTATTATTGAGTATCTCTTTCAAGAGCACAACTTGCGGCAAATATTCTTTTTCGCCCGAAAAGCTCTTAGCAAAGCTAGGATAATTTGACAGATCTAGTTCATCAAGAGCATTATCTGAAGCACTAAATTCATACTTTACCTCAGATATTACTGTCTCTTCGTTGTTATCGTCACCAACAGCTGGGATTGGGAAAAACGAAATTTTATTGAGCGGAGATTCAAATTTTGCACCAGGATTATATTTCTCAACAATTGATATCCTAACATTATCACTATAAATATTGTGAATAGTTTTTTCCGGCACGGGCTGGGTCTTGCTGGCGAGGTTGCTGGCATACATCGTTGGCGCTGTGTTCTCTAAATCCGACAAATACATTTCAAGATCAAATCCATATGAATATGCTGAGTCTTTTGAATTGTCTCCCAGTCTCAACCCTTTAGCATTGTCTTTGAATACGAGCGTAGTATCTGGATCGGCTTTCCTCCCTTTTCGTATAAACCTCATGCCCTCATTTTCTAAATCAACTTTAATCCCAACATTATATCCCAAATCAGGTAATTCATATAATTTGATTTCTGGTTTTTCATATAACTCCCCTGCACCAGCTGCGGCGGCCATGGCGCCGGCTATGCCAGCACCAGCAACAGTCAGAGCGCCCGCTGCAACTTGAACAGCGAGGGGCTTGTGTGTCAGGCCCAAATCTTCAAAGGAAGCCGTAGTTACTTGCGGTCCTATATAATTATTGTTAGAACTAAAAGACAAAGAATCTCGAAAATCTGTGGCTGCTACGACGGACTCATCACCAAGCAGCTGATATTCTAGCCATTCGGCAACTTTAGCGGGAAAGGCGCCTCTTTGAACAGATACAGGTATAAATCTTCCTGCGAGTAAATCTTTCCAATCGGTATCGTCCTCGTCCTCTTCGGTAAAATAGTCAACGTAGAATGGGTTAAAGTAGGCCTTTCTATGATGCGCAGTTAGTGGATTTCCCATTGTATCAGACATAATCATATTGATTAGTCCCCACCTACTTTCACCGGGGCCATTCCCAAGCATGTCTACAGTAAATGCTATTTCCAATCTCTTTAATTCGTTTTTTGCTGCCATAGATGCAGCCGCAACAGCTTCTTCTGATTCATAGGGGATTAGACCATTATCACAACCAGGATCCGAGACCAAAGGTGGCATATTGTTTGCAAGATATTGTGGCAAACCACCTTGCAATAAATCACCTAAATCTTCAAGATCGTTCTTTGCTTGATCTCTGGTATTCTCACACATCTGTGCAATCTGTGATGGGGTAGCGCGACCGGCAAGGAGTGCTTGGCGTCTTTCGCAAAAATCTTCTATCTGTTCGGGGGTAGCACACAACGACGGATTAGCAGGTAGCACATCTTCATCGCCGGGAGCATCTAATTGATCTCTGATGGCATCTTTAAGATCTGCTGGAAATAAGTTCCCTACGTTTGCAAAAAAATCTGCTGCAGAATTCTGATTAGGCAGCCCTTCTCTGAATTCGGTATACTCGTATTCTATCAGCCTATCAACGATTTGCAGTAGTTCGGACGAAGGATCGCCTACGAATGCAGACATAAGCTCTTTATTTGTCACCGAAGATGACAAATCAGACATAAACGAATCTACACGTTCTTGGTTTGCTAAAGCTGCAGCACCAAGACCCAAACTCTTAAATAAGTCTGCGATCGTATTATCTACTTGTTCATCGTCGGCATCATCACCACAAATTGCACCTTTTATTGCGTCTCTAAATGCGCCGGGGCCATTAGTTTCTCCTTCTCCAGTAATCGCTCCACCGATGGCGCCTAGGCCCTTACAAGCGGCGCTGCTTATTAGAGCACAAATCTTCTGCATCATTTGAACAATTAATCTTACAATCATTTGTTTAATTTGTAATTTGAGTATTTTAAAAATAACAGCTGTAAAATCTTTAATTTCAGGGATCCACTGAAATGGGTTCTCAAATTTCGGTATTGAAATTGCCCACGGAGTATTACAAAACGGGAACTCGCCCGTCTTCATAAAAGACGGAACTGGGGGATCTTCAGGCGCCTCCGGACAGTCAAACATAGCCAAAGCAGTAGCAATTATCTGGGCGCCTGGATATTTATTTAGTAACTCAATTGGAGATAAAATATCGCCTGCATAAACCTCTATAAGGGCGTCGGCGTATGCCTCGATAATTACAGAATCACTGAGCGCCTTGAAAGCGCTAGCGGTGGCCAATGTACCGGGAGCGGACCCAGCATTGCTTTGTGTTACTCCTTCGCTACTTCTAGAAGGAACCATGGATTCTTGATTTCCTTCTACCATGGATTCTTTTTCTTCTTGTACTTTTCCGCTATCAGTCCACGGCTCACCTACGGTGGCTCCAGTTGCTATAGCATTTGAAATTTCTTGAGATCTTGATTTGTCTGGGAAAACATTTCCACCATCTATTTTAGTCTGCACTAAATCTTGAATCTCTTTTGCTTTCTGTGGCGGAAGCGCTACTAAGAAAAAATCTCCTAAATTCTCAAGAGACATTCCTTTTATTGCAGACTTAATCATACGACCCGCGGCCTCTTCCAGGGTTAAACCTTTAAGCAAGCAGCCTATGGCTTCAAGCGACAGCTCAAATAATCCACAAACCTTTATTTTATCCAGACTTCCCTTATATAAGTCCTCCAGCGACATGCCGCCCGGCTTAGAGTCTCCATAGGATGCAAGGAATTGTATGCATAAAGAATTAAAAGATATATCATCTTCCTCAATTGATTTAAGTGCTTGTTCGGCAGCCATACCTTTGATGGTTGTGGGAGTACTCGTAGCTTTTGGATTATAAGTTAATCCAAGCTGTCGATCTTCTTCTTCTAAATCTTCAATGCTATCTATGCATGTATTTTTACGAAAAGAATAGAGAATTGCATCTCCGATACTAAAAGCTTCATCAAGCAAATCTTGTCCAATCTGTTTACCTTCTTCTTTTAAGCGTTCAGCTATACAACTTCCGGTTCTAAGATCTTGTTCCACTGATGGAAAAGTATCATAAACTTCTGGATAAGTATATTCTTTGATAACGTCTATCCACTCGGGCGATTCTCGGCCTTGAAGTACGGAATCCATTTCGTTTAGCTGGGCAAAATATGCTAGCGCTGTTGGATCTTTAAAGGAACTTTTTGCATTCAAAGCTTTAAGCTTTTTCTTTCCATATATTTTGGGTATATCTCCGCAGCCAGCAGTATAAACTTTCATTTTCTTTAGTTTATATTTTGAAGTAAACCTAAAGCTTATTTTTGTAACTTTTTCTTGAAGAAATCCTCCGCCTACACCAGCAAGATTATAGCCTTTGCTGTTTAAAAAAGCATCCAAGTCTATAAGAATAGAGCCCAGTGTAGATTTTTTAAGGCGCCCTGAGTCACCATAATTTTCTAGGTTAAATACACTATTGTCTTTTACTCTAAGAATGTTGCCGCCCTCTACTGCTCTAAAAACTTTTAAATATTTTGAGTAAAGCCTTAAGGCTTTTCTTATTTTAGTAATTTTAGGTCTTATTTCGTCCGCAAGGAACTCTACAGTAGTGGCTGTTCCTTCTTCTTCATCGTCTTCTTCATCGTCTTCCTCATCATCAGCATCGGCAATGGCTGACAATACTTCTTGCTCAACAGAGTAAAGCAGCGTTAATCGAGAATTAGGGCGCACATCTAAGTCAAAATCTGTATATTCAATTGTCTGTCGGATAACACTTTTTGAAGGATCCGAATCGTCTTTTGAGTTATTAACCAGTAAAGATTCAACCGCTTCTTCAAGATATTCATCGAAGCGCTCATTCGTAGCTTCGATGGCTTCTTCGCCTGTCATATCGGAATTTTCCAAACTCTCATCAGACATTGTTGTGGTGTATTTTGTTACAACTGCAACCTGATATTTACACACCCTTTCGTTAAAGAACGGTTCGTCAATATCCAATTCTTTCCAATTTGGGATTGCAGCGTAAGGATTTGGAATACAAGGAGGACAATAAAACGGTTCTTTAACATCTACCTTGTCTTCACAAACATCAATTAAGCCATCGCCGTTTTTATCTTGATATTTTAAAAATTTTGATTCAGCCATTTTTTAATTCCTTATGTGGCAAAGACATTTCTACTGCAGATATATTTGTATCCGTAGGGAGTACAATAATTGTTCTCCCATAAATTAGCATTTATTCTTGTTTGCCATATATTATTAATTACCATATCTATTATTTGTGTTGCAGACGCACCGCCGGCGGCACCATAATGAGGACTATTCGCCGGCCAAAGGTTTACTCCAATTGCAGCGTTAAAAGCAGACTGAATGACTGCTAAATTAAATATAGCGGACATTATTTTTTCAATAATTCCATTTAAATCTTTCAACGCAGAATTTAAATTATCGCCGGCTACAACTGGTTGTAGGCTATTTATGGATTCTCGTGGCAGAAACATTCCTCCAAACACCGTTCTAGGGCCGTCGTAATTTCCTGCTATTAGCTCAATTGTGGGGGAAGGCTGTATTATTTTTCCTCCAAGAGAGTTTGGCTCACCAGATGATCCAAATCCGGGGAATTCCCCTTTACCGGTGACAATTTTGATTCCTTCTCTGCCAACAATTCTTACTACGTCTGCTTTTATACCAATACCGGAACGGGCCTTAATGTTGCCGATGACCCCATCGGCAATGGCAAAGTTTGTATCAATATCTGTTAATTGACTAATATATATTCTAGCGGCATCTGCTCCAAAATGACTATTGACAATTCTCGGCCGCTTTCTCGTATTAACTTTTGGCAAGGATGACATTCTTCCAACAACAATATCAATTGCATCAGCACCTAGGGCGCCCTTTCCGCCATATCCAGAAGGCAGTTGGCAAGGCCTGTCTTTACCAAAGACTATGTATGAGCTTCTTTTGCTTATAACTCTCTGGCTAGGGGCCGGCCGAAAGGAAATTTTCGGCTCCGCGGAATCGGTCTGCATGGGCCCTGCGCGATCCGGAATTTGAAAGAAGCGTTTTCCATCTTGAATTTGTTTATGTAAAGTTGAAAACCTAGGTCGGGAGGGAGGATCCTCCGCACCTACAGGAACCTCATCTTCATCCTTTTCCGGATCCGCACCGGGCATCTTGGGATCTTCGGATCTTCGAAATTTTCCGAAAAAGTCATCATTAAATATTTTTTTACTCATCCGCCGCTATAGCTCCAATGCCATGGCTCTTTTGCAAGCCAGCCTTCCTTCTTCTACAGATGCTTGGCTAAAGGTGGAGGATTCGGCGCCTGTCTGTGCATCAGCAAGGAAAATAGGTTTTGATAAAACGATTGCCTCAAAAACGGTTCTCCCTCCAAAAGCATCAAAACCGCGTAAGCGCTGTCTAACCATGTTGTTGTGCAGATCTATTGCAGATATTGCATCCGAAAACAGACCTGGATCTAAAAAATCTTTTCCCATTATATTTCCTTTACGTGCCAGTGGATGCGGCGGCGCCGGCCGCCGGCGCCGGTGCAGCGGCTGGCGCGGCGGCGCCACACTTGCCCCCTGCATTCTTGCTCATATAGGCTATAGGATCAACTTTTCCTTTCGAGCCATGACCGATTGGGGAACCCTTGATGCGGACCTCTAAATGAAGATGCGGGCCGCTACTATTGCCTGTAGTTCCCATAGTGCCAATTTGTTGCCCGGCTGTCACCGTGGCTCCTTTGGCGACAGTATAGCTGCTTAAATGTGCATAATAAGAAACAATTTTTCGTCCCTCATCTGTCCCAGTGTGTGTAATCATTATATAATTTCCCATACAACCGCCGCAATGGCATGGCCAGACCATGTTTCCGCATTTATTGGGCCCGCACGTGGGCTTGCCGGCATCGGGACATGGTGCGCCTCGTTCGCCGGCGTAGGCCACCGAGATCGTCCCGTCAGCTATGGCGAATATTGGGGTACCTATCTTGCCGGAAAAGTCTGCAGCACCATGAATGGATCCTTTCCGGCTAGACGCAAAACTGCCGTTATTTCGACCGCCGGGGGGTAATGGAGAAACTACAGTTTCACCGGTGCAAGGAGCATCTCCAGTAATTTTCCAACCAGTCTCGGGCATATTGCCGCCGGTAGCGGTGGCAACGCCGGCGGCAGTGCCAGTGCCGAAAGCAACTCTGGCTGATATACATTGCTCGGTTTTGGGAACATCGGGGCCCACCAAGTTACTTACAATCCCAAGGAATTTGCCATATTGTAAATTATAAGAGTGTACATTTTTAGTTAGCTCTACGCGAACCTTATCGCCAATATTAGGCAAAGTTGAGTTTGTTCTCGTATAATCATCAGAAGATATAAATGTTGTATGAAGGTTTGTTCTCCTTATGACCTTCTTTTTAATTTTATCATCGCTAGCATCGTTTAAATCACATGGATCTGGCAAAAAATCGTGAGGCGAAGGGGAATCAACTATTCTTCCTTTGAAAGAAAATTTTTGTAATCTTCCTTCAGCTACAGATGCTTGGCTAAAAGTGGAGGCTTCCGAGCCCAATTGGGCGTCAGCAAGGAAAATTGGCTTTGACAAAACGATTGCCTCAAAAACAGTTTTACCTTCATAGACATCAAAACGTATAGCTTGTCTAAGAGAATTACCATACATATCCAGGGCGCCTATTGGATCAGATAACAAGGTCGGATCTACAAAATCTTTAGACATTAGTTCTCTCCCTGGATCATATCAAATATACTATCCTTGTCTTCGTCAGAAAGAGAGACCGAATGGGGTCGGCCCTTTTGTCGAAGGCCGATAAGCTTTACTAATTGTTCATTAGATCTCTGAAGGGTTTCAATGTGTTTGGCCGCTACGGGGCTAAGATATTTATTTTGTTCTGCATCATTTGCAATTTGATTTGCAACCTCATTAAGAAACTCTCTAGCTGCTTTTCTGTCGTTACGAATATTATCTAGCGCCTCGTCAATCAGAGATTCTAAATCATTATTGTTCATAGCTCTCCATTTTCCCAATCTTGTTTAAAAATATAATATTTTCTACGAAATTTCTTTAATGAATTAACAATCTGTTTTGTGTTCAAGCCAGTAATTTCGCGAAGGTATAAGTAAATAGCTTTTTTATTAAAAATATCGATGTCATCTTTTGATTCAAAAAGAATATTAATTGCCTTATACACTTTTAAATCATTTTCTTTCATCGTTGAAGCATCCCAAGATTTTAGCTCCCCATAAAAAGAATTCCAAAATTCGTTCTCTTCTCTGTTAGAAAGGTATGATTCACTTGTTGATAAAAACTCTTCCTCGAATCTTTTAGAAATATTATCATAATCAACTTCTCGTTTATTTCTTTTTTGCTGCCTTTTGACTTTATGAATAAACCAGTTTTTTGTTATAACTGAAAAATAAGAAAAGGCCTTGGAGCCTTTTGATGGATCATATTTATCAAGAATTGTCATCAACCAAATCTTACATTCATCTCGTAAAACATCACAATTTGGTAAATTTGTAAATTTATAAGTAAATACAATCTTATCAACCATTTCATTAAATGCTGGCTGGATCCATTTTACATATAGTTCTGTTCTTTCTCTAATGCAATCGGTGTTGCTATATTGAATTATAGCGTTCTCATGGTCTTTTGTAAAATAATGATTTTTACGTTTCTTGCGGGTCTGCTTCTTCTGTGTCGTCATCTATTAGAGTAGTTCCTTCTTCTGTTAATGAATAGATATATTCAAACGTAGTCAACTGTTCACCAAAAGAAAGAGAGTGTTCTAACAATCCTTTAACTGTTTCATCGCCATAAAACATCTCAAGCTCAGAGATCGACTTTAAGTGTTCTGTAAATGAATCTACCATTTGTTGTAAATCTCCTAATTCTTCTGAAACTGATATTAGCTGTACGATAGCATAACGCGCGTACACGAACAAGCCAACATTAATAATCAAGGATAATGTCGATATGGCAGATAAAATTATTTCAAGTCGGCTCATAATCTTTACTTTTTGCTTCTTTTTTTTGCTTTTCTAAAATCTTACGATTTGCTTCAATATATTCTTTCGTTAGTTCGCCTATTTTGTTTTCTTTAATTACGATATCATCTTTTATCAATATAGGCGTTGACAAAAGCTTTCGCATACTTTGCGAAGCGCCACATTCTTGACATTTTACCAACACTTCGTTGATTCCGTGTAATACTGTAAAGGTCAGCGTGCACTCTTCGCACATATACCTATATCTAGGCATCCTTGGGGGCCGCCAAACTAACCAAGTCTTGCTCGGTAATTTCACTGTTGTCAGTAAACCTTACTGTTGGTGGGTTTGTAACTACAAGGCCAGACTCTGACTCAGTAAGCTCAAAGCCCTTAAGAATTGGAACAATATCCAATTGATTTAAAAGCGACTCTTGTAGCGCCATCATGATGGCACCTAGTGCTTGATTTGATAATTGCATTTTTTCTCCTTACCATTTAAAATTATCTTTATAAAAATTAACTATATTTTTAATCTCTCGATCAAATTGTTTTTCGGGGCGCCAACCAAGCGCACGAAGTTTCTGGTCATTAAGAGCATAACGAACATCCTGGCCTTCTCTATCATATGAAAGATCAAGATATTCACTCCAATCACCCTCTTCTCTTATTTCATCAAAATAAGATTCTAAAATTTTAATAATAGTTTCTATATTCTTTTGTTCAAACCCGCCAGCTACATTGTAAATTTCGTTTACAACTCCCGATTCAATTAAAGTAGTGACCGCAGAAGCTGTGTCTTCAGCATGTAGCCAGTTTCTAATTGGTTCTCCTTTGTCGTGAAGTTTAATTTTTTTATTTCTCATAAGATTTTTGACAGCTAGCGGTATTAGTTTTTCAGGATACTGTCCTATCCCATAATTGTTTGTGGGGCGCAAGATTAAATATTTAATTCCATAAGTTCTTGCCCACGCAAGAACTAACATATCTGCTGCAGCTTTTGATGCAGAATATGGATTGCTTGGCTTAAGAATATCAAATTCGGTGTGCTCCCCTTTGGTAATATCACCGTATACTTCATCTGTACTAAAATGAAAAAACACAGGACGATCACTAACATTGTCTTGCTTATTTTTAATTAAGTCTAAAAGATGTTTAACGCCAAAGATATTAGATTGAATAAAGCTTTCACTATCAACAATACTGTTTCCAACATGAGATTCGGCCGCTATGTTGATCACGTAATCACAATCTGGCATTTGTTTCAGCTCACATATGTCTTCTTTTCTAAAATCAAAATTTTCATAATATGAAAACTGGCCTAAAACTTTAGGATTAGATGCATACGTAATCTTATCAATGCCCAGCACTTTCCATCCTTTTTCAAGACAGTGCCTTGTAACATGCATACCAATTAGTCCTAAACATCCAGTTATAACAACTAATTTCATTTAATCTCCTTTAATGATCCTGTGGCTATCACTGTCGAAGTGTTCTGTAGAAAATTCAAATAATTCGCTATCTTCCAGTGCAACCATTTGATGTCGCAAGCCAGTTGCTACATGAAATTTTTCACCAGGATTAAGTATTATTTGACTTGCTTCTCTTATATCATCGTTCATAGAATAGTAAACCATCATTTTACCAGACTGTAGGTAAAATACTTCATCTTTAATCTTGTGATAATGCCACGAACATCGCTTCCCTTTATTAAAAAACAAAAGCTTGCCGCAATATTCTGGACAATTTACAATCCATCGTTCCCAGCCCCAGCCTTTAGGGACGTGCTTCATTGATAGTGGCTTCTTTTTGCTCATTGTAAAGATTTCTCCATTTGTTCAAAAAAATCAACATCTCGCATCGCTTTATCGTCAACATAGATATCTCCAGATGGCTTGCCTAAATATAAGGCATGATATTTAACTTCCCAACTTTCTAGCTGTTCCGCAGTATAATTATAAAACATTACATATGCCGCCAGTTGGTTGTTGTTTGTTCTGCCCATACCTCTGGCTGTTTGAAAAACTATTGTGTGGCCTTCATCATATAAATTATTTATAAGCTCTATACGTTCCCGTATTGGCTCTGCATAATCATAATCACCGTCTGTAGTAGTGCAGATTGTTCCGTCGATGTCAAATACAAACGTCATTTATTATTTTCCAGGATCTTTGTTGTTGAGTATGTACTTATTCTATCAAAAAATTTTAATTCTGTGCAATATGACTCACCTACAACTTCTTTTCCTTTCCAGTCCGAACCAATAACCATATAATCTGGTTCTAATAGTTTTATTAAGTGTTCTAATCCTGCACGAGAATTAAAAACCAGCACCTTGTCAACATATCTTATTGATTCTAAAGCAAACTTACGATCTTCAGCATTATTAAACGGACGATTACTACCTTTATCTTTCTTTACTTTTTGATCAGAATCAATGCCTACCATTAAATAATCACCGAGAGACTTAGCATACTTCAACATTTCAAGATGCCCACGATGTAAAACATCAAAACACCCATTTACCCAAACTAGTTTCACTTAAGTTTTCCAGTCAAAATATCTTTAAGCATAACCCAATCGCACGCTTTCGCCCAAATAGGGCGCGAAAAGGCGGCCGGTGTATTCTTCTCAAAGAAAAAGTGTCCGGTCCACGCAAACGGATATACCACAAATGGTGCTGCTAATAGTGCCCACCACCAGCCGGCTGCGATCATTGATACAACATAACTAATGGTCACCATTTGGCCTAGTACGTGTAAATATCTATTTGTAGGATTCTGATGTAAAGTCAAATAATATTGATAGTATTCTTTAAATGTCATTTAATTGTATTAACTCCTTTTTGTTGTACAACTCTTGTAGCACATTCATTGGCATATTTTATAGCAGATATTATATCTGCCTCTTTAACAAACTTATAAACTAAGGCTGCCAAAAACGAGTCGCCGGCTCCTGTCAAATCTTTAATTTCAACTTGAAGAACTCGATAAATATTACCATTGTATATACAGCCGCGGGCGCCCATTGTAACAATCAACTTTTCGTCAAGCCATTCTTTATCTACCAAAAGGTGTCTAGTTCTTTCATATTCTTGTTCGTTAATTTTAATAAAATTTATATTCCTTGCCCAATCGCCTAAAAGTTTTTTTGTATCCAAAAAAACAAGCTCATGATTATCAGCAATAAATTGTATATCTTCTTCAAGCAAAAAGCCCTTATTATAATCAGAAATTATAACTGCGTCATATTGCTGTAGAGCTTCTATGTTAATATCTTTGATTCTATCGATCTTTTCTTCATCAGAATCAACACGCACTATCATATGATTGGTCTTTTTTTCAACATAACGAGTCTTTATAATCTCGGCTTTATTAGTAATTATATCGCACTTTACCCCTAGAGATAATACATTTTCATAAACATTGCCGGCCATGCCTTTATTGGTCTTTCTATACTTTTCGACAAATACAGGAACTGGCGCTGCTGGAGCTAATCTACTACAATCTCCATAAATAAAAACGTCTTTGCAACTATCTCCAATAACAAGAATTCTCATTACTCACCTTTTATAACGCTACAAATATAATCAATATCTTCGTTAGTGAGTTCTGGGTAATTTGGTACAAAGAACCCACATGAATGTATCTTATTGCTCATTTCGTCATCAAATTCGCCATACTGCTCCGTCCAAAAAGGATGCAGTCCTAGATTACCGGCGCTAAAAATTCTTGTCTCTATCTTGTTCTCAACAAGTCTTTCTACAATAGTTTGTCGATGTTCCGTACTGTCTGCAAGGGCTCCAAATGAAATAGATACTGGTTTATGATCACGCCAATTTTGAAATTCTACATAGCCCTTTAAATTTTCTGCATATCGTTTGTGGTTTTCATACCTTCTTTGGGCAACCCAGCCTGCTTTTTTCATCTGTCTGAGTCCCAAAAATGCCTGTAGATCTGTCGAGCGCAGGTTAAATCCTGCGACAAAGAAAGTAAACGGCTTATGAAAATCATCCACACCGTGCTGTTGAATCAGCCCATCGTATGTCTCTTGATCAAGATCCTTTCCCCAGCCATGGCTGCGCAGCATCAACATCAAATCATAAAGCTCTTTGTTGTCGGTATTAACCATGCCTCCCTCAATAGATGACAGCTGGTGTCCAAAATAAAAGGAAAAACTAGACATATCGCCCAGGGCACCAATCATAGTTCCATCGGAGTATTCTGCCCCTAAAGCGGCACACGAATCTTCTAAAAGCACAAAGCCATACTTCTTCTGTAATTGCAGGATTCTTTCTTTATAGTGAGGGACACCCAACACTTGAACAAAAATTACGGCGCCAGGAATGTCTTCTTCACACAGCTTCTCTAACTGGTCTAAGTCCATGCCAAATGTTTCTTTATCTGCGCCAATCATAATTGGTTCTAAGCCAAATTGCATTGCTGGGGCAATCGTGGTGACCCACCCAACAGAAGGCACGGCGATCTTATTATTTTTCATTTTGCCAGAAGCATATGCAGCGTAGATCATAAGAAGATTAGCGGAGGATCCAGAATTACAAAAGACTGAATATTTCGTTCCAATATATTCTGCCCACTGACTCTCAAACTCCTTAGTTAGATCACCTTTCGTAAGCCTAGGATAAGATTTAAGCCAGCTGCACAAGGCATCAATATCGTTGTTATCGATTGTTTCCATCGCTAGTGGAAACCTAATTTCTTTTTCTCTTTCTTTTTTGAATGTCATAAGTTTATTCTCTTTAAATTATTACTTCATCAACCAAGCTGTCGTTTTGTTTTCCGTAACTGTGTGCATGCCTGATGGCTGTGTCCATCCTTCTGGGACAAGAAAAACATGTTTATTTGTTAAGAGGTGGTATCCTCCCTTAAAGGGAACAATTTGGCCCGTATATTCTCCAGATGAAATACCTTTACTCCAAAATTTTGCATCGGCTTCGGCGTCAACAATACCAATAGCCGCTCTGACTATTTTATATCCAGCAAAAGTATACCATCCATCCGAGATCGTATTAACATTAACTTGAAAGCAATCCCACACAGCTGCATGTACGCCTGGATGTCCCTTGTTGTCAACGACATCCATGCTTAATTCTTCTACGGTATAGGTGCCAAGGTTAACAAGATATGTATAAAAACTTACTACTCCATCCATATCGTCGCCGGCCATTATGCCGCCTTTTTTAACTTTAGGCAAATAAGCTTTAATATCTTTTTTACATTCTTCATACGTGTGACCAGCATCAATAAAGCATAAATCCAGCTCTCCATCGGGTATTTGTTTTGCCATTTCAACACTATCGCCCTTAAGAATCACTACATTATCTTGTGCATCGTTTTCATTAACGATCTTTAAAACTTTCTGATATGCTTCTTCATAGATGTCTTCGTTAAATGACATCTCTGCTTCTTCTTCGACATGCTTGCTGCCTTTCCACCAATCAATTAAATATAGCTTTCCATCTAAGTCTTTTATCTTTCGAATATAAAGCGCTAATGAGTTACCTTCCCAAACGCCGACTTCTGCAACAACCATCTTTGGCTTTGCAAAAGAATAAACTAGGTAAGGAAGTATAGTTGCAACAACTCTGTTGTCAGTTTCATTCCAAACACCCCCTTCAAGGTACTTCATGTTGTATTCCATATTTAATCCTTTTTATTAAAAATACTTGGCATTGGAGGATCCTTAGAAATTTCTAATGGCTCGATCTCCATGTTAGAATAGAATTCTTCTCGCGGAAGATAAGGGTACATATCTTCAATAGGAGTAGACCATCCAACAATCTTTGGTTCATATGTGTGATACTCGTGACAATTTACGTCACAAATAACTGCCGAATCATGATCTAAAAATTCACGAATCTGTCTACGAACTTTTTCATAGTCTGTTCCATCTTCAATAATCATGTTATCGATGCCATATGCTTTTGCAATTTTAATAAAGTCTGGAGGATTATAACCTTTTGGTCCACATGCTTCGCTGCGACCTTCAAAGTTAACTTCTTGAAAAGCTTTTGTAATTCCGTAAATATGATTATTCAATATAATAGTTTTTAGTTTAACACCATAATTTATTACGGTTTGAATTTCTTGAATATTCATATTCATTCCACCATCACCAATTACACATACAACATTCTGTGTATCCTCTGCTACAAAGCATGCGCCCATTGCGCCGGCGAATGAAAATCCCATGGGAGAGTTTCCATTATTAGTAAAATAATGTTGTCCCACTTTGGTTTCAAAAGAGTGATTAATGGCAACAATATTTCCACCACAATCACCTGCTAGAATATCATTGGCGCCCATTTCTTCGGAAAGAATTCTTAAAAACACATATGGATGAATATATTGAGAAGGATTATACATGTCTTTTGTTACTGGATCATATTTTACTTTCCATTCCATCACTCTCTCTGTCCATTGTGTATAATCTGGAACATCATAGTTCTTTAGTTTCTTAATCATCAGGCTAATAAATAGCTTAGCATCCGAAAGGATACACTCATCAAATGGCAGCTGTTGTAGCTTTCTTTGCATAGCGGCTCCATCAACGTCTACCATATATTTCTTAGCTCCTCTTGCGAACAAGTGAGGCTCTCCGCCAGTAATTCTACCAGAAATACGACTTCCAATTGCCAACAATAGATCGGAATTTTGGATTCCAAAGTTTCTTCCGGCTCCACCATATGTTCCAATACGGCCGCCATAATATTCAAAATCTGAAGCAACAATATCTAATGCATTCCATGTGGGAAAACACGGTATCTTTAAGATTCTTGCCAACTCAAGCAGCTCTTTTTCAGCATCCGCTAGACGAACGCCGCCGCCAACCATTAAGCAGGGACGCTCTGACTTGAATAAATCTTTCAGAAAACGATCTATTTGTTCCTCGATTCTACTATTATTGTAGCAAACTTCTTGGAGTTCTTCATCAAAACCAATTAACCTTTCAGGAACAATATCTGCTTTTTGTACATCAATGGGAATATCTAAAAATACTGGGCCCGGTCGACCGTTCTTTGCAAGATAAATGGCCTTCTGTAGTTCATATTTGATACTATTCGGGTCTTCGATAAGCTTCGCATATTTAGCTAATGGCTTCACAATGCTTACAATATCTGTCTCTTGGAATCCGATCTGGCGAATTGACTCGTCAGGTCGCATGTACTTTGTTTTAATCTGGCCCGTAATAAACAGACAGGGCACCGAATCATAAAAACAATTACCGACAGATGTTACAAAATTCATTCCACCAGGGCCGCTAGTGGCGATCGCAACACCTATGTTTTTTGAAACCTTGGCATATCCTTCTGCTGCAAATCCGGCACCCTGTTCGTGCATGGTCGCCACATATCTAATTTGATCGTTTCTTGTAAATGCGTCGATAAGGCTACCATTGGCGGCGCCATAAACAACAAACACTTCTTTAACTCCGATATCGGCAAGATAATTTATAACATAATCAGCTAATTTCATTTATTTCTCTTTATTGTATTGACCATGGTTCTTTAAAAATTTCTAATAGTTCTCGTCTTAACTCATTGGTCATGACAATTTTTTTTTATAAGGATCTTCTTTTAATGTAACGGTGTTTGGAGTTACGCTATGGTTTGTAGGAAAACCCTGATCAGTTTCATACTTCCACTTTGAGTCTCCGAGAAGCTTTTCAAGCTCTTCTTCCCTGATGGCGTAAAAATTCTCTTCTGCGGGAAAAACGCCCTCTCTGACTTCTTGTGCATATTGTTCTAGTGCAGATTGCATAAGCTGGCCGGCCTCGCAGTATCTCTTGACAAACTTAGACTTGAACTCCCAAAATAATCCAGTTAGATCGTGAAAGATCACAAGTTGTCCATCGACCATATCTCCGCCGCCAATACCATAAACAGGAATTCTTAAGCTTTCTGTAATCATTGCTGCAGATTCTCTTGGCATACCCTCTAAGAGCAAGAAAGAACAGCCGGCTTCTTGTAGCCTTAGTGCCTGTTCCAGAATAATTTCTGCTTGCTTTGCGGTCTTGCCTTGCACGCGATATCCGCCTAACTTTGCGCGAGTGTGGGGAGTGAGGCCCAAATGGCTCATTACCATAATTCCAGAATCAGCAATAGCCTTAATTCTTTCGGTTTGGGCGCCCTCGACCTTGACACAATCCATTCCAGCACAAATAAATCTGCCGGCGTTCCTAACAGCTTCTTCGTTGGAAATCTGATACGACATATAAGGCATATCACCAATCAAAAAAGCACGCTTTGAACCACGGGACACCGCTTCGCAGTGCGCCATCATGTCATCCATAGTAACCGGGATTGTTGTCTTGTGGCCAAGAGTTGTCATTCCCAAAGAGTCGCCTACCAAAATAGCATCGACCCCGGCATTATCAGCAATACGTGCTTGCGGATAATCATATGCTGTGACTAGCACAGTCTTTGTTCCTTCTCTCTTTTGTCTTCTAAGTTTTAAAACAGTAACTTTGTTTTTATTGTCTGCGGGCATATTATTTAATCTCCTAATAATTTTCTTTTTAATTTAATCTTTGTTGTGGCTTCCACATTTTGGCGAGCCACGGTACCAAACTTTGTTTCTAATAGCTTCAAATACTCTGGATTCGTATGATATTGCATCCATGCTTTATCTCTAAAGCCCAATATCTGTTTCGATGTAAGGTTGTTGCTTGATAAATTTAATGTATCGTAAGAATGTTGACTATAACCAGAATAAGCCTGTGGAAGGATCAAGCCTTCTTTCTTTGCAGTTAGGTGTAGTGGGCTTCCTGGGTATGCCATGGCACAATATAAATTCACCATCTCTGACATATTTTCCATTGCAAAATCAAGGGTGCCTTGCATGCTTTCTTCTGTGTCCATTGGTAAGCCAAAAATATAGTTCGCTGCTACATTTATACCAGCGTTTCTCATACTATCCATGATATCAGTAATCTTTACTTCTTTGTAGTTGTCTTTATGTATTTGCTGGCGCAAAGTCTGGTTGGGGTTTTCAATACCAAGACCTAACCAGTTTACACCAGCTTTCTTTAAAGTATCTAGATATGCAGGCTTACAGGTATCAATTCTAGAGTATGCCCAAATATTAAAACCATAGTCTCTTTCAATTAGCAATTCACAAACTTTCATAAAATGTCGAGGGTTTAATACAAACAACTCGTCAGCAATTTTAACATTTTTGACACCCATCCTGGCAATTTCATCAAATTGGCCTATAATAAATTCGGGCTCCCACCATCTGAATATATTACTATCAGCACTTGCAATGTTGACGGCCGAATTAGTTCGATTAATAATGTTGATCATACAAAATGAACATCTATAGGGACACCCTAAGCTTGTATATAAAGCAGCAAAAGGCTCTTTTTCGGTATTATTAGACCAGGAATGCCAGCCGGCTGTTCTATACTTTGTAATATCAGGCAATAAATCCCAAGCCATTCCAGGCAATTGGTGTGCAAGATCTTTCTTGGCAACAATAGATTCTGTTTCATTTAAGATAGGATTTCCAGAATCATCTCTGTAGCCTAAGCCACGGATTTTGCTCGGATCAAAATTTGAACTTTGAAGGGCTGCTAACAAATTACTGATAGTGTATACGCCTTCATTCTGGCATATATAATCAATAGATGGCTCATTACGCAACACATCTCTGGGCAATGCCGACACATGGCCGCCGACAAATAAGATAGGGATAGAAGGATCAACCTTCTTTAACATATTTGCAGTATCCACGGCGCCTTGCATATTCTGTGTAGACGCACTAGGCTGTTGACCATAAACCACAAAACAAGCCACTCTAGGATTCATATCACTGATTAAATTGGCCGACGTTTCATCGTCTATTCTTTCTGCTTCACAATCTAATATATTAACACCAAAACCATTAGCTCGACAATGATTAGCTAACATGGCCGCCCAAATAGGAGGCTCGATCGCTGAATGATCTTTTGCTAAGTCTTGATAAATCTTTTTTGAAGAGTTTGTGTGTACGAATAAGACATCTAATCTTCTTGTTTCCAACTTATTTCCCAATCTTTAAATTCTGCGGCAAGGCAGTCAATCTTATAATCTTTTCTACCGCCCGCAAGTTCTTGTATCTTGTTTTTAGCAGTGTTGCGAATACCATTTAAGCCGTGCGTAAGCTCTAAGTTATTGCCATCTTTGATCCCTTTGCGGTAATTTGATTCATTGTGCCAAATATGCAAATTCATTTGTGACAAAACAACAATTGCTCTAACAGCATCAGCATCTAATATAACCTCTTTTTCTTTTAAAGTCAAATTAATATCATGAAGAATATCAGAAATTTCCTCTGCGTACTCCTCTTTATGTTCCGTAATAAACACTTCTTTTAGTTGTGCAATTGATAATCTATCTATCAATTCTGACAGCGTGGGTAGGTACTTTCTTGTCATTTATTCTCCGCTAAATCTCTTAAATAGCTTTTGAGCAGTATAGTTTTCTACTGCTTTGTTGTATGCATTTTCTGTAATTTGTTTATACTTGTCCCAATTGTTTGATATTTCTTTTATAAGAAGCGGTAATTGTTCATTGCTTTCATAATAAAGATAATCTTTTTCTGGCTCAAACCATCGCTCAACAACATTCCATGGATCTTTTTTAACAAGCGAAAGTGTTTTATTAAAAGCAGCCTCAACAACTCTTGTTTTCATCTGTGGCGCTATCCTCTGGTCTACATGAGAAAAAGCCTCGTTGCTATTATGAGCTGGAAGCGCCTTGACGCTCATAGTGTGAGCTTCTGAGAGGTAAAGCGTGTTTGTAACTACAAAAATTTTTGTTTTTCTTAAAACATCCCACATTTCAATACGTGGAGTGCTAACACCTGAAATTAGTTTCACATACTTTTCAGGAACATACCTATCATAAGGGCGGCCGTCTGGATTTCGCTGGCCCTCATCAAAACGACCCCCATAGCTAAAAGCAGGGGCAGACCAATGTGCCGGATGCACAGTAAATAAATTAGATTTAAAAAGAGGCAAGGAATCCATTATTGCAATATGATCCTCTGAATGAATATTTCCCCAATATATCACATCAAATTCTTTTTCATATTCTTTTTTAGGGATGTCGTTTATGTTATATGGAATTATAGCTGATTCAAACTTCTCATTACCGTGTAGTCCATTTAGCCATTTGGCGGTGTATGGACAAATGGTATAAACCTTATCAAAATAATTATCTGCATCAGCGCTTAGATTTATTACATCTTGTTGTCCTGATAAAAATGCACAAGGCTGCTCTCCAGTAACGGCTATCTTTCTATCATAGTGTTTATATTTTTCTTTTAATGCTTTATTGTTTATCGCATTATATCCAAAAAACATTATGTTGGTCTCACTATCATCACCCATTTCATGATATTTTAAATAATGATCAATATCATCTGGGTAGCCTCCCGATAAATCATATACAACTTTCATTTACAACCTCTTCTTATCTGTCGAATTTAGGTACCAATCGATTGTCTTCTGTAGGCCTTCTTTTAATGGTGTGCTCGGAACATATCCCATGTGCTTTCTAAATCTTTCCATACAGTAAAATCTTCTAGGCTGTCCGTCCGGACGATCAGTGTTCCACACTACATCTCCTTCATAGCCAACAAGTTCTACAATTGTTTCGACAAGTACTTTAATAGATGTTTCGACACCCGTGCCTAAATTTAAAGGACCGCTATGATTAAACTTTTCAGCAACATCAAGAATAGCTTTCGCAGTATCTTCTACATATAAAAACTCTCTTGTCGCGGCGCCTGTACCCCACACTTCTACTAGTGGTATATTGTTTTGCTTGGCATCTAAAAATTTTCTTATCAGGGCTGGAACAACATGGCTCTTCTCTAGATCAAAATTATCATTAGGTCCATAAAGATTTGCTGGTAATAATATCGATGAGTTGAACCCATATTGTAATCGGTACGTCCAAGATTGTACTATTAACATCTTTTTTGCCATTGAATATCCCATCGATTCTTCTTGAGGTAAACCACTCCAAAAATCATTTTCAGTATATGGCACCTCTAAATTTAATGGATAGCCGCATCCTGCCGCTAGAGCAACCGTTTTCTGAACATTATAGCGGCGAGCATATTCTAATACAAGGGTACCCATCATAATGTTGTCATAAAAAAATGTTCCCGGATCTGACTTGTTTGCGGCAATTCCACCAACCTTTCCTGCTAAGTGAATTACGACATCAGGTCTGAGGTGCTCAAACATTAATTGCACCTGCTGTTCAACTGTTAAATCATAATCATATCTAGATGGGGCATGTATGGTTGCAGCCTCTTTTTCTTTTAACATTCTTATAACGTGAGTACCCACAAAGCCATGGCCGCCGGTTACTAATACTGTTTTATCTTTCCAAAATGACATTTTCTTTCCTAATAATTTGCGTACCATGGAGATTCAATAATGCTATACGCTTTAATAAGTTGTCGTATTCCATCATCTAAATCATACTTACATTCAAATCCTTTATCATAAAATTTTTGGCTGCTTACGATATAATCGCGCGTATCAGGATCAGAAGTAAATTCCGCTTTTATAATCTCAAGTGGGAGATGTTGGCCAATCTTTCTTGCAAGCTGCAGCTTATTCATATTAATTGCATCGTTGCCCACGTTGTAAGTTTCGTTTTTACAAGATTCCCAGTTGTCAATAACATATTTAAATGCCCGACATACATCTTGTAGGTGTACATAATTTCTCATAAATTCACACTCATAAAGAACCAATACTCGATCGCGAAGAGTCCTAAGAACAAAATTATTAACAAGCAAGTCTGTTCTCATTCTTGAACCGGGGCCAAATACTGTTGCCAGTCTAAACGTTACATGATTATCAACATTCTTATATTCTTTTTCGGCAGCGACCTTCGTCTGTCCATATAATGAGACAGGATTTAGCGGAGACTCTTCTGTACAAACAGAGCCGTCGACACTAACTCCATAGCCAGAATTAGTACAAGGATATATTACCATCTGATCATCAGATTTATTTTTAGCAATCCAGGCATTTACTCCATGATTAATTTCTACGGCGCCTCTCTTATCTCTGTCACAGAGCGGAAATCCAACGAGAGCAGCCAAAGGAATAATAACATCAGCCTTAGACACTTGTTCTCTCAATAAATCTATGTTAACAACATCTGCTTTTATAAAATTAAAATTTGGATGAATCGTATATCTCAATAAAGATGTCGCATCGTACATCAAATTATCCATCGCAGTAACTTCATGACCATCTCTTAAAAGATGATCTACTAGTTCACTACCGATATACCCGGCGCCTCCAGTTATAAGAATCCTCATTTTTTTATCCTTCCTTGTATATCATTATAAACTCTTTTAAGGCCTTCTTGTAGGCTTGTTTTGGCTTCAAATCCTATTTCTTGTTTTGCTTTGCTGCAATCACACCATTGGCCCCATATAAGAGTCTCTTTTGTTAGATCAAATTCAATATCAATTTCTTTGCCGGATGTTTTTATGACCGCTTCGGCTAGTTCTTTAATTGAAACACGCTCTTGCTTGCCAACATTATAGGGCCCAACTTGATTCTTCTCTTCCATTTTTTCAATCATCAGTTTCGTGCATTCAATTGCATCATCAATAAAACAATATGATCTTGTTTCTCTTCCTGTGCCCCACACACTAAACGGAATCTGTGGATAATTTATTGCACGATTTGTAAATACAGGAATACAGGAGCCTGTTTCTAAATTAAAATCTTGATTTTCTCCATAAATTCCAATATATCTTGCGATTGCTACACACAAATCTGGTCTTTCTATTAGTGCACATTCAATTTCTTTCTCCGAAATTAATTTTGCCCAACCATATGACAGCTCTGGATCTGCTGGGTATGCATGGTACTCTCTAATTGCTATGGAGTTTGGGGTACCTTGCAGCTGTTTCGGATAAATATGAGCACTTGAAGCATAAAAATACCTTTTAATATTGTTGTGTAAGACAGATTTTAAAACATTAGAGTCAATCAGCATGTTTTCTCTCATTACTGTGTGTGGCTGTGATGTATAAAGACCAATTCCGCCCACTTTGGATGCCATATGAATGACAATATCAACATCTGAAGTGAAAATTTCTTCGCAAAAACTCACATCCTTTAGATCGCCTTCTATCAATTTGCAAGAATCTAAGATTTCTTGAACGTATTCTACCTTTCCTCTTTCGAAATTATCAACTATAACGACATTAGAGCCCTCTAAAACTAAATTTTTACATAAATTTGAGCCTATGAACCCGGCGCCACCAGTTACAAGAACCTTTTTATCCTTCCAAAAACTCACACTAATCTCCAGTTATCGGGATAAAATCCCTCTCTATAGGTGTATTCTGGCATATCTGGGTGGTATTTTTCTGGTGCTACTACGATTTTATCCTGATTTTGGTTCAAATATGCGGCCCACCAGCCAAAAGAGCTAATATGGCTTATAATGTTGTGATCACAAGACATTATCAATGAAAAATCATTTATAGCGGTATTTCCTTTTGAAAAAACAAAATTATCTCCTTTAAGATTTTGTCTGCACCATTCGATATCAGATATATTGTCATTGCCGGCAAATCTTGCTCCTCCTGAAAATACTAAGTACTTTACTTTTTTATTTTCAAACTGTTCAAAAGCAGCATTAATATACTTACCATAAAAACTGTTTGGATCAAGTTCATTGTTTTTTCCATACATTTCATTAAGCTCTTTGCTTGGATTTGAACCATCTGTATTATCCCCTCGACGCAAGTGAATTGACACTATCTCATGATTGGGATATTTTTCTTTTATGTGTTGAATAGCTTTTTTAGCATTATCAAGGTGATGTTGCTTCGGAGTAAGCTCTTTTTTGATTTGCTCCTCACAATGTTTAAAATACAAAGTACTTTGAAAAAAACCATACAAGTTTGTATTGTCCTTGATATTAAAAAATTCAGGATCAAAGCTCATATGATTTGGCTCACGATATAACATGGTTATGTCGCTAGAATTCTGTGCGTTTAAAAATTGGCATTCAATATTAAACTCATTCAATAAACAATTTTGTCCATGCCAATCTCTATCTTTAGGATTTGGAATGGCCATGGCATATCCGTGATATAACGATAACGATCGAAGGGCACTATATTGAAAAAATTGATTTCCTAAACGCCCAAGGCGACCTAGTTCTGAAAATGTAATCATATTAAGCGTTCCTTAGCACACAGACGGGCTGATATGGGGATTCGTAAGCGTTATTATACGAATTGGTAAACATTTCGTCGGTAACTCCATAAAATGCTACTTGTTCCCACCCTTCGATAAGCAACGGAAATCTATGTATACCATAAACTCTGTGTACATTAAAATAAACACAATCATTGCCAGTCGGAACAGCCAAGTATATTAGTGCATCTTTTTTAAGGATTTTTTTCATATTTTTCATCGCCTCCAGATCCCCATCTGGATTTAGCGGATCGCCATATCTTCCTAGGCCATCGTGCTCAAAAGAAGATATAGAAAAACAAGCGTCGTATAGTTGCTCTCCTACTTCAGATGGCTTTATATATTCTATTTTTGGGTGAAAGCTTTTTCTGTCAGAGTACTCTATGACTGTACACTTTTCTGCTCCAAACAAGATAGCCATGGCTTCATACCAAGGATATGCGGAGCCTATGATACATATATGCTTTCCTTCAATTGGGAAATCTGATAAAGCAGCATAAAGCCAATAATCAGTGTCCATATAATAGTTGTATTCTCTTTTTTTAATTTTCTCAATACACTTATCAAATTCTTCTTTAGTAAATTTGGCATTTATTTCATTTTGTATTTCTTCGCTGCAATCATTTCTATAGTTATATCCCATGCTTATTTTACCATTCATGGAATATGCATTATATAGTTCAGCGGGAATGACTTTGGGTGCTTCCATTATTTTGTCTCTACATCTTTAAACAGGCTAAACTCTCTTAGATCTCTGTAAAACGGTTCTTCGGGTATATCCTCATTGTGTTCTGGATAATTTTGCATTAGCATTAGGCCGCGAGCCGCCTGCTCAGGACTCATATATGCGTTCCAGCCATTAATTTCAATATTGTCCTTATGATACATCACCTCAGATCTGCCTTCATAACGACCTTTTCTAAACCACCTTGCGGCCTGCTCGTCGTCAGTTAAAATCATACCACCCTTGCCTATCTTTAGGTGTTTTTTGATGTGAAAGGAAAGGCACATGAAGCTTCCTGGGATGTACATATTACTCGTAAGGCGCCTAGCTGCATCATAAATCGGATAGGGCTCCAGTTGATATACTCCCTTCCATCTATAATCTCTAAATTTCAATGTTCCGCCGGCATGCAAAATCGATTGCGGAACAGAAAGATAAGTCCGCGATGGGATCGTAACCTCTTTAACATTAAGATATTCACAACACAACAATAATGCATCTGTACAGTTATCTGTAGATACAGCATATTTTGAACCGCAGTAATCGGCCATTGTTTCTTCAAACATTTTTACAATTTTGTACGGATTGTGTCTCATTTGTTAATATACTCCAAAACTTTATTAAAGTGATTTATTCTATTAGACACAGATCCATAAATATTATTCTTATCGTATAAGCAACAATTAAAGCCCACTTCTTCTCCTGGCAGGTAATCTAACATATAGCTGTCGCCAATATATAATGTATTGTTTGGCTTTAAATTATTGTTCTTTATAACATATTCATAAAATTTGATATCTGGCTTTTCTAAGCCAATGCACTGAGAGACTTCTAGAAAATCTAAATGTTCTACGAGGCCCAAACTATCTGCCAACTTTGTTTTTAGACTGCGTTCAAAATTAGATGCCACTCCAACAGTATAGCCTAGTTTCTTTAATTCTTTAATTGTTTCCATGGCGCCATCATGTAAAATCCACTCTTTATATAAGTTATCGAAATAGTCATAAAGCGCAATACAATTTGCAATTGTATAGTCTACGTCTAGGGCCATTAAAAGTGCTTTGTTATATTTCGTTTGAAAAAAGTTTTTCTTAGAGTCTTTATCAACAATCTCAAAACAACTATAATGACATTGATCGTCGGCTATCTTTAACGCATCAAGAACCTTGCTCTTGTTGAGCTTTATTCCCTTATCGATCAAAAAGTTATAAATCACATCTTCTCTTTTTGGGTTTAGATAAGCTAATGTATTGACAAAATCAAATACTACGGTATCAATCATCCTTACTCCTATTTAAAAGTTCTTCTCGCTGCTCTTGTGTGGAAAAAATTTCTTCATAATATCTCATAACATAAAATTTCTTACTATGCAAGAAAGGAGACACATTTTTTTTTAAAACAAGTTCTTTGATTGCCATTTCTGGTGCATTAAAAACATTGCTAATAATACCAGTAGTTCCGGAAAAACGACCATTTAGTTCGAAAGGACAAACTTTTCCATTCTTTAATCTAAATTGAATATTTAAATATTTCATTCTGACGTGGCTAGCTATAGCTGCAATCTCTTCTTCCAGCTGCAAGTCTAATACACGTTCGGCAGTATATGTTGAGCCGTCTTTGAGGGTTCTTTTTAAAATGCAAACGCCTTTTATTCTATTATCCTCTCCAAGATAAACACCAGCGGTGTATTCGTCTCCATCTAAATATTCTTGAATAATATAGTCTTTATTATTTAGAAATGGCCTTATCTCTTCTTTGCTATATATAAGGTGAATATCTTTTGAGCCACAACCCTCTCTTGACTTAATAATTACAGGAAACTTATTGTGATCAATCGTTGTGATCAGATCTGTTTCTGGGCATGATAACGAAAAATCCTCTAGATATCTTGCTGTCATATATTTGTCGTTACAAATTTGAATTTTATGATAATCATCAACAAAAACTTTGCAACTTGTTTTAGACTGTATTTTGTCTTTATTTTTTGAAATTATGGGTATTTCTAAATCTATGCAAGGAAAGAATATATCAATCTTATGAGTATTAATAAACTTAATTAAGTAAGATATATAATCTTCGTAAATTGTAGGACTAATAAAACAATCATTATCAAGATAAAGCCACGAATCATTAACACTTGAGCTAATTTTAAATATACGCAATTCTAAATCAGATTTATTAAGACACCTGATAACTCCTTGTCCTACATCACCTCCAACGCCGCTAACTAAAACGTTAATCATTAATCAACTCTTTTGATATAATATTATATAAATGGGCTGCCACAAAGGCCGGATCAAGTGGTATTGCATCACTAAAGCTTTCATTTTCGAATTTTTCGCTTGCGGAAAGTGTCTCGTACATTCTTGTTTTGGTAATTCCAGGATCAAAATTATATGTTTCTAAACAATTGTTGTCTTCTACTTCAATAAACTTTAGAAAATTCTCAATAAATAATTTACTTGAACTATAGAGGCCAAGATGCTTGTTCGTACTATGAGCTGCTCCCGAAGTAATATTAATAATATACAACTTATTAGGCAGCTCTGTCAAGAGTTTTAATAAAATTAATGGTGAAAATATATTTGTATTTAATGAATCAACAATTTCATAGTTTTTATAATCTGATACTTTACCGATCGGGCCTAAAGAAAATGCGTTGTTTATAAAAACCAATGTATGGTTTGAAAAGTCAGATTTAATTTTTTCTCTAAAGTAATGCGAAAATTTATACACTTCTCCAATGTGAGAAAGGTCTATTTTATAATCATATTCATCAAATTTTTTACGATTTAATGAAATTATATCTATTTTCTCTTTCAATAACAATTGTTTTATCTCATATCCAATACCACGGCTAGTGCCGGTTATTATATATAAAATATCTTGCATATCACCACACGCATTTCATATCAATATATTGATTATTTTCCTTCATCCAATAGCCACGTAGATAGGCCCGAGAAGCGATCCAGCCGTCCATATCCATAAGCGGATTAAGCGTGCTCCCAATGTCTAAATATGTATTTTTATCATGCTCTTTATACAATTCATGAATCATATAATTTGTAAGAGTTGCAGCAGAAAACAAGAATAAATGATGTTTAATATCATTGTCCTTCACCCAATTTTTAACTTCTTCAATCAGATGAAGATCATTAACATGACAATTATTGCCAATTCTAAATACCTTTTTAACATCAAAGGGGAGCTTTTGTATATTGGCAGATTTATTACAAATATATACCACAGAATATTTAACAAATTCAGGCACCATCTCTTCTATAAATCTTGTATAGTTTCCATTGATCAATAAGTTGGCCCAAGTAAGTTGTGTGTCTTCTAAAACGTATTGCTGTTGCCATTTCCAATCTTCGGGCCCAACACAGCATTTACAACTAATCCCTTTAATATAATTGTGCTTCTTAAATTTGAACGCCTTAATGAGCTTTTCTCTATGCATCTGTTGTTCTTCGGGAATAAACTCTTTTAGTTCTTCTTCGCCCCAGACACCTTTGTGTGTATCTCCTCTAAGGAAAACTTTATCCTTTTCGATCTTAAACTTTCTATTTTGCATCATATATAATTCACCGTCAGAGAATCGGGTAAACGCAAAATGTTGTTTTGTCTTAATTAATCCTAAAACCGAGTCAAAATCCTTATTAAAATCTTTCATAATTTAATATTCCTAACTGTTTGCCAGCCTTTTCTTAAGCCAGCTTGCACGCACATATCTCGCTCAGAAAAAAATTGTTTATGAGACACGTTACTGTTGGTGGAGGTTGCCTTATTATCAATCCCCAGCTCATTGCCTAATATTGATCCGTGCATTTCCTTGTCGTCCGGAGGATGTGGCGGGCAATATGTAGGAATGCCTCCATGAATCTTTGCCATAAATGCAAATTGAATATCTTCACCGTTGTTCCATGTTGTAGGCTTTTCTTGCCATAAATAACGCAACCATTCTCTCTTAAAAAACCACGCATGGCCAACTAAGTCGACTTCTGTGACTTCTGGGTTGTGTGTTGGCCATCCACAGCGGTCGTGCCTAATATAATATATATCATTTAGTATTATGCCGGCGGATCCTAGAATACCCTCGTTTGTCTGCATTGTATTCATACAATTTTCAAGCCACTTTGAGCCGGGCACGGTATCGTCATCAAATAGCGCAAGATATTCTGTATCTGCCAAAAGGGCGCTAGCAAATCTTCCATAGAACTTCCAATTAAAATCGTTATGGAATATCCTATCAACGCCTAGAGATTTAAAATCAAACCCTTCATTGTCTTCATGTGCATTCACCCATAACCATATTTGTTTTGGTTTTATGGTCTGGCTACGAATCGCTTCGATCTGCATCTTAAGATTATATGGGCGCCTATAGGCATTTAAAATAACAGTTATATCAGAATCGCCATGCAAAGATTTTTGCTCTTTAAACATCGCGTTTTTAATATCATTATATACTCTTTGGCGCTGTTCTCTAACAAACTCAACAAGCTCTTTACCTCTATATTTAGCAAACCAGTCTTCTGATAAACATCCGTTATTTTGAGTTGTTATTACTTTGCAATTAAGCATTCGTGCTTCAATTATGACACGATTGAAGGTTTCTAATACCTTTGGAAAGTATAAATATCTCGTATGAGAAGAGAGCTGTTTGATAAATTCAGCGTAGTCTGGTGATCCAACAAGGGTATAGTCCAAATTCTTTTCAACGCAATACGACACACAAGCTTGTGTGTTTTTTGTAGGATTCTTACTATTGACAATTGCGAAATCATTCTTCTTCTCGTTATCTATATTCTTTTCAATAATTGCTAGTTGTTGATCTGTCCAGAGATTCATTCCAAGGCTTATTATATTATTAATCTTAAGATTCTTTTGAATAACCTCTTTGTGTAATTTTGACTGTGCAAAAATAGCTTTTGCATTTGTATAAAACATACGATTAATAATTTGATTTGGAGGAGCGATAAAATCTTTGAAAATAGAAGGATCTCTAGAGCGTAAATATTTATGATCATGCTCCATAATAGAGTATGTTCCGGGATATTTTATTAATTCCTGTTTTACATCTTCTCTAAGATTGCAAAAGTTAGAAACTAAAAATTTAAACCCACACTGACGATAAAGTTTAATATGTTTATCTATTACTGTGTGGGAATTTAGTTTTATAACCTTTGTATCATCTTCAGACAACATTGAAACAAGCACATCGTCGCATATTTCACCGCCGCCGGCGATTTGGTGAACAAAAAAATCAGATATAAAAACTATCTTTTTCATTAATCAAATTCTAATACTATATCGTCTATACTTTTTTCAGATGTATCAATATTTAATGCTTTGCAAATAGATTCAACCATTAATGCATTTTGTTTTTCTTCTGAAAACGTTTCGTGCAGTACTTTAGCGTGATCGGAAAATCTTTGAAGCACTGTGGCTGAATTTTCTGAGGTTAAATCTGAATAACATTCTCGCATTTTTTGTTTTGCAGAGTGTTCGCGACTATTTGCCCACATTGATTCTTTAATAATTACACCTTCCCAAACAACGCTATCTGGCACCTGATGAAGATCATATTCTACACTGTAAAATTCTGACTTTCCTGTGTTTTTGTTGACTAGAAAATCTAATTGTCCAGACCACCCAGGAACAACAATAGGCATGCCTGAATATGCTGCTTCAAAAAGCGGCAGGCCGAAACCTTCTCCATGAGTAAAACTAACAAAAGCTTTAATCTTCGGATGTTCAAATAGTGAGTGTATCTCTTTATCATCCAAGTCTCCATGGAGAAGATAAACTTTACACTTTCTATTTGGATAATTTGCAGTAAAATTCTTTAGATCGTGAAATAACTTTTCTCTATCCATTAAACAATTCTTAGCTATATTTGACTTTAAAACAAGGCCCACTTCTTCATCGTGAAATTCTTCAATAAACCATTTTATTGTATTTGGTAAATTTTTACGAGGCCCAAACTGAGCCATTGAGAGAAAGTTAAAATCATATTCTAGTTCTAGAGGTAGTTGAGTGCATGCTCCAAAATCCTTAACAGGATAATTTACAGCATCAATCTCAGTCTCTAGCCTGACTTCAAATTCTTGATCTGAGTTTTGGGAGCCGGCTATATAAACGGTATTTTCATAAATCTTTTTAGAATGATTTGAAACAACCACAATTCTATCCATCTCGTTTCCTTTGTGAATCCATTGATGTGCAACCTTAGTTGTCTCCATTCCGGCTGTAAATCCTATATTAACTGGCGCCAAAATTTCCCATTCATTGGGGATTGTAACTTGAAAACTTGCATCAAATTTTCCGCCTTGCTGGGCATATGCTATTGTCTTCTCAATTGCTTGATCAATCCACCTTCTTTCTTCGTCTTCTTCGCTGATCCATGATGTTTGTCCCCACTGAAGAGGCTGAATATAAACATCAAAAAGATCCGGACGCGATCGGATGGCTCGCATTGCAAATCTGGACTGTTCTCCATATCCAGAGCGAGTCAATAACGGTCCTTTAAAAAATAACTTTGTTGTCATGCCACCTCCAATAAATGCCAACGTTTATAAACCTTTCTATTCTCCCAAGAACTATGCTTTTCAACAATTGAGTCCATCTTTTCAACCCAACTTTTATTAAATTTTGCAAAACTATAGTTTTGTTGTACATGTTTTTGCCCCAAGTCTGACATTTGTTTATATGCCTTTGGTCTGATATTAAGGGCCTTTTTAAGGGTTTTATGAAAGTCTTTCTGTGATATTCTATCTTCATAAATATAAGGGACTTGCAAGGATCCAATCACTGCTGAACTGGCTGGCTGGATACCCCATCCAAACCAATTATCTCCATCTGTCACCTGTTCTTGTAATCCGCCCGTCATTGTTACAATAATGGGCGTGCCACAAGATAATGATTCTAGAGTGGCTAATCCAAACCCTTCAGCATCAGATATATTAATTGTAAAGTCTGCGGCATTATACATTCCTGCCAACTGCCTACTGTCAATCTTATCGGTTGAAAGCAAAACCTGCCCATCATTAACACCAAGATGATTTATAATATGAGGTAGATCCTGTCCATGAGGATCCCTGGCGTCTGTGTGCATCAAAAGCGTTGCTTTGTCGTGTCCTACTTCGTCAAGAAATTCCTTAAACCACCAAATTAAAGTACCGCTCTGCTTGCGGCGGGCGTTTCTATTGTTCCAAAAGAAAATCGTTTTATTTGGATTCTTCAAGTTTATACTAGAGCCAACCTGAAGTTTTTCTCTTATTTCTTGGCAATGTTGCTTTTCTTGTTCTGTGATAAATTTCTTAAACACATTATCATCTACAGCATGTGGCAGATAGCAAGATGAAACTTCTGGCACCACATCTTTAACGATATCATGAGTAACCTTCGAAATGCACACTACCTCATCAGTTGAACGATAGAACGAACCATTATATACTGGGGCAGGCCAGTTATCCCAAACATGATAATATACCATCGGAATATGCGATCGAACTTCATTTTCAATCTCCCACAGCCAGCCATAAAATCTTGGATCTGTCATAAACCAAAGAACGTCTGGTTTTTCTTTTTGTAGGATAGAGCGGATAATTTCATGATTTCCGTATCCATCGACCGGAAATATTCTCCAGTCTTCACCCCACGGATCAACTTTCTGTGGTCTATAGTCTTTATGTTTCATTGCTCCGCCTAAGCAAATAAAGCTATATTGGCCGGTATTTAATAATGCTTCAATAAAATACCTTGTTTGTGTGCCAACGCCTGAAGGCGATAGCGGATGGTCGGATAAGACCAAAATCTTCTTTTTTTCTGTCATTTATTCCTCATGGACATTCTTTTGTGTGTCTAAACGTACATCGCTCACACGAGAGTCTATTTTTAATGTAACGTTTATTTTTAATATTGTACAATGCTTTGTGCAATAATTTAAGAGCGTTTTCAGTTTTTCTTGGGCCGCTCGTCACTCTAAATAGTTCTACTCTGTTTTTCTTTGCTGTTCTTTTAAGAAGAGCAAAGTGGGTTTCAATATTTTTAGGATCTACATTCATCTTTTGCGCAAAAAAGTGTTTATAAAGCGTAAGTTGGTACGTTGTCATCTTTTCGCTTCGGCGACGAGAGTCCCATCCCCAGCCGCAAGTCTTCCAATCAAAAATATGAACTTTTCCATCTGGTGTCGATACAATCGCGTCAATAAAACCTTTGAACTTATAATCATCTTCACCATCGATAGGCTCATAAAGCTGCAATTCTACTGCTTCGACGTTATATTCTCCGAAGTATTCTTTGACCGCTTCTTCAATTTCTGGAAGTATAGCTTTCCCTTGTCCCACCATATCAGCAACGAGTCGATCATCCACATCCACATCGTCGTCCAGTGAAGCAATACAATCAGAGAAGCTACTAACAAAAAATCCTTCATCGTCAATCTCTTCCTTTAATAGTTTCTTCTCGCAAACAGCATGAATAGCTGTTCCAAATGCTGTAAAAGCATTTCCTTTGAACCCTTTTAGCTTGTCAATGCGCGTAAGTTTATGATAAAACGCGCAAGTATTCCAATCTTTGAGTTCTGAATATGATATATGTGGCAAAATCCCTCCAGATTTATATTATATTATAACCACTTTTTTATTAGTTGTCAAGTTCTTCTGGATCTTGTAATAAAAATATTTTTTTATATAACTCAGGGCTTACTTTTTGAAAAAAGTCATGGGTTTCTGGATGTAGATAAAATTCCGTGAAGCCTGTAGCAAAGTATTCTTTTAATGATGTTGCGGCGTAAGGAGTTAAGAATAAGCCCATCATAATTCCAGACAATTTATCATATCCTATTTTTTGATATAAAAACATATCAAATTCTTTATCATACTCTGAATCCAAAAAAGACGATAAAGGCGCCTTGACACCTTTTTTCCACAACAAATCATGAAGATGCTTTCTCTTTCTTAGAAATTCTTGTTCAATTTTTTTATCACCATAAATAAAATATCCATGCGACTCTTCTAGAGAGTGTGAAATTTCATGAATTAGATCATCATACATATCCATAAAGTCATCTTGAATATTTGAAACAAACAAGGTACCGCCATCATAAAAAGCATTTATGCCGCGCTCATCAAATTCATCAAACCAGCCAATTATAATCATCTCAACTTCAGATAAAAGATGTGAAGGCATTGTAGATTCTAATTTAGAGACCAGCTCTTCAATATCAAGATCTGGATTTTTCAGCGGATCCTTAAAAAATACATGAATCCCTGTTGATGTATAAAAATTAGTCTGTTGTTCCAGAAGCATCTTCTGTTTCTGGTGTATGTAATCTCGTAGCGTCATTTAATCCTAATTGATATCCCCGAAGAAAGTTTTCTTCCGCAAATGCATATACAAACTCTGGAAAATCAGTAGCAAGAACTTCTGCTATCATATTAACAGTAACTTCTTCATTGTCTAATTTTGTTCCAACATATTCTACAAGATAATTCTTAAGTTCTGAATCAGGCTGCACCGGCATTGCCAACATTGGATTTGTGTGTATCTCTCGTTCTGTGGTTATTTTTTGTTCTGACATATAAATTTCTCCTTTAAACTATATCATAAATTATAAGACTTTTGAAGCAAGTGTGGCTAACTCGCTTCTTTCGCCTTTCTTAAAAGTTACATGGCCGGCTATTGGATGCTGCTTAAAGCTTTCAATTGCATGTGCTAGACCATTTGATGTTTCATTAACATAAATATTATCAATCTGTTCAATATCTCCTGTTAATATAATTTTTGTACCATCTCCGATACGCGTAATAATAGTTTTAATCTCATGTTTTGTTAAATTTTGAGCTTCATCAATCACAACAAACGCATTTGCAATTGAGCGGCCTCGAATATAAGTAAGGGCTTCAATTTCAATCTTTCCTTTCTCCATATACATTTCTAAAGATGTACGATCCCCCATAAGAAATTTAAGATTATCTTGAATAGGCATTAACCAGGGAAGCATTTTTTCTTGCATGGTTCCCGGTAGAAAGCCAATATCTTTTCCAAGTGGCTGCACGGGTCGCGAGACAATAAGTCGTGAATAATGATTGTGTTCTTGTCTCATTCCAATTGTTTGTTGTAGGCCTGCAGCAATTGCCATTAAAGTTTTGCCGCTGCCCGCTCTTCCAATCAGAGAAACAATCTTAACATCAGGATTCATCAGCAAGTCCATAGCAAACGCCTGCTCCTTGTTTCTTGAATTGATTTTCCAGTCAGGGAGCTTGTCATGTATAATTTTTTTCAATGGTATATGATGGCTTTTAAAGCGTGCTAGGGCTGTTTTCTTGTCATTAGCATTGGACACCATCATAATAAATTGATTTGGATACCATAGTGTTTGCACTTCGTCCTCTTCAATGAGTATATCTTCTCCCTCATAAAATCGATCGATTATCTGATCATCCACCAAGTGCTCAATAAAGCCGCTGTAAAGTTGGTCGGATGATTCTGCGGCTCTTTCGGTAATATAATCTTCTGCTATCATACCAATGGAATCACAGATGACACGCATATTAATATCACGCGATACAACTATCATCTTTCGATTTGGCTGTTCTTGTTGGACCGCTTTACCAGTTGCAAGAATCGCATGATCAGGAATTCTAATGTCCAAATCGGGAGGAAAAATAGATCCAGATAAACAAGTATAAGACATTACCTTGACGAGGCCTTTTCCTTTACCAAGCCTGACGCCCTTTTGCAAATCGCCCGCTATTCTTAGTTCATCGAGAGTTCTGATTATTCTTCTAGCATTTGCACCAGCAGAATCCTGGCGTTTTTTATGTTTATCTATTTCTTCAAGCACTTTAAGAGGAATGAAAATATCGTTATTGCCAAATTCAAAGATAGAGTTGGCATCCGTTAAATAAACGCTTGTATCTAAAAGATAATTCTTTTTAGCCATTTGATTTAATTAGTTTGATTATATTTGTTTCATATACAAATGTTTCCATCAGATCGGGAAACTTAAATGGTATTTGCCATTCTCTTCTAAGCATATCTGCTTCTTTACGTTTTGTCAAGCGGGCCTTCCATATTATATAGGCCGGATCAAAAGAAGTCTCGCGTTTTATTTTTTGTATTAACTTAACATGAAATGGCGGAATAGCCGGTCCAGCTTCCGATTTTACTAATACTATATCGCCCTCTTTATATTTCATTTTAAATGGAGCGAGTGACTGGGTTCGAACCAGCGACAGCCACGTTGGCAACGTGGGGCTCTACCACTGAGCTACACTCGCATGGAGCCACTTATAGGAGTCGAACCTACGACCTGCTGATTACAAATCAGCTGCTCTGCCAACTGAGCTAAAGTGGCAAACCCGGTTTTTTGTCGCGAACTAGGATGACCGGAAACCCCTGCCTACGTAAGGATCGGCAGCCACCTATCGTTATTAAACCGACGATACAGCGATTTTACTGAACAGTAACTGTGCCAAATTTTGTAGGAACAGAAATTGTCCAAGCATCAATATGCGGCCGTTCGTTAATTAGTTCTGCGACGGGAATTTGTATTTCGGCTGTGAGCGTACAAAATCCTCGCTTATAATCATATTTTTTAACAGACTTATCAATAAAGTCCAATTCGTAAAAATTATCACGAATTGTTTCGCTAATATAGTCCGAAAATGAAAAGCTGCCTCGTTCATAATCTAAAAGATAGTCGTTATGGCGAAGTTCTCCTATAATATTGGTACCAAACGGCGTAGTAGCATTAATACCGGGAGTTGTAATAAGTTCGCTAAATTGTTGAACTACATTTGTTTCAGAAAGAGCAGTTTCTACTTCGTCTTCATTCATAAGAAATACATCGGCGCCTTCGCTATACGTAAGTGTAGCTATAGCATCGGACTCAAGATGCAAGCTTTGTAATTTTTCTATAAATGACATTTTATTTATTGCTTCTGCAGGGATTCGAAAACAACCTTCATGTCGCTTGTGATCCTATCGCGGAAAGTTTCAATTTCATACTTTAAAGAATTGATTTCATCTACCAGTTGGCTGACTCTTGAGCGAAGCTTAGAGAGTTCCTGTGATTGCTGACTTACCTTTTCTTTTAGTTGTTTTGTTGTTCTTGTTTCAGTTGATGTGGGTGACATTTTTTTCTCCTTTTTAAACGTACACAAATCTTTCAATTTTTTAAACATTTCTCGATCCAAACTACGGTGTATTGATTCCTAGTTGGAGGTGAAATATTATTTGTTGTATTTTCAGTAATATCCATAGGAATAAGGCAAGACTTCAAAATTCTTATTGCTATTTTAGTACCACCGCTAATCCATGGTACCGTTTGCGCTTCACAATTTTCCTTTATTAAGACTTTTTCATGTGAAGGGTACCAAAAATTATTATGTCCGATTTCGGACGTATAGCATATTGTATTTTTTTCGATTTTCATATTTTTCCTGGCTTATGGTCTATAATATAACTGATTTATAAATATATGTCAAGGATTATCTATCAGAATGTTTTGCTCTTGCTCTAATGGGGGCCGACTCGAAAGTTCTAGAATTTTTTACTAAATCTGATGAGCTGGCCATCTTTTTATCTCCTCCAACACCCCATAATAATTTAATTTCCATTTCATTACAAACATCAACTTCGGGAGTATTAGTTCTTCCTCGATCGCCTCCATTCGCAAAAAAGTCTGGCTTAATGCGTCGGATTGCTTCACATACAGTACCATCGGTATCATCTACCGAGTCTACTAAAATCACGCCTTTAATTGCGTTAAGGATCTCGGCGCGCTGAGCAAAAGTCATGAATACAAAGCCTTTCTTACGAAATAGCCAATCATCTGAATTTGCTACAACTACAACTTCTCCAAAATTAGCTGCGTCCCTAATCATCCGAATATGACCAGCGTGAACAGGATCAAAGCCTCCAGATACCATTACTGTTGGTTTCTTTGATTTTTCATCACTATGTCTTTTATCATTTTTATCATACATTTTATTATGAACTGGCATTTCTATTTTCCTTTCTTTAAATCCGGGAAGTACCTCTTTACTTTAAATTGTGAGCCTCCAGGGCCACACCGACGAACTTTTACTTCCAAAAGTCCTGTATCATCATTATCTAACATTACACAGCGCAATTCGTTTGCATCTGCATATCTGTCGAAAATTCTAACCTTTTGCCATTTTTTTGGTGTTTTTTCCATTACTTCTTGCTCTTCTTCTTATTTCCACGTTTCTTTGAACCGACTTTTCGGCGGCGCCGAAATTTTCGCATTGGTGCTTTTCTACTCATTTATTCTCCTTATAACTCTTTTGAGTAATTAAAATTTACAAAATCATCATCATAAAAATCACAGACTATCTTATAAGTTTCTTTGTTTTTATAATATTCTTGATATGGTTTTCTTTTCTTTTTTCTCTTGTTTAAGTGAGGTAGTTCAATATCAGTACTTTGTCCTATAAAAGTTTCTACAAAGTGTTGAAATCCTTGTTCTATGGTTTCAAATTTATATCTATAGTGCAAAACTTCTTCGGATGATCGAACAAATAGTGTTTGACATTGCCACATCAATGCGTGTCTGGCAGCTATAGCATCAGGATCTAATCGATTAATTTCATCTGCAGTCTCAAGAAAATAAAAATAATTATATGGAGTTATTAACGGCAAAAATTCATTAACAAAATTATCAAAGGTGTCAAAAATTTCAGGAAGCTTAACTTTCTCGATTTCAACAACATAATGATAAGCAGAAACCAATCTATCAAAAGGATTTCTAACAAAATATACTAAAGGTAAATTTTTGTTAATATCAAATTTGGTACCCAATTCATCTTCGCCACTTGTTATGATCTCGTTTATAGTAAGATGACTGCCCGTTTCTCCAATAATATTTTTTACTGATGTCCCTCCGGTTTTTGGTATATGAATAAAAATAAATTCTTTTTTTAAGTCATTGCCAACCTTTATTAAACTCATTTATTCTCCCGGTATAACAAAAGGTGATGGTATAACACTCTCTTTCTGTTCGCAGTCACACCCAAACACAGAAACTGAATCCATACGATTGCCATTGGAACTACATGATGTCTCACATTGTTTAATAACCTCTTCGTCTACTTGACAAGAGTTCACAAACACAATTATAATCACCGTCGCACAGATGTAAAGTATTCCCTTAGCAATAAATGATAAATCTAATGACGCTAAGGGATCTGGAGGCTCTGGCGGTCTTCTATTTGATCTGTCGTAGTCTGATGTATCGCCCAGTGGCCTCGTCGTAGATGAGTCGTTGTTTGGATATCTCGTCAATTACGTGCTCTCTAAAAATATTATTAATAGGCTCTTCGCTCAACTCAGCTTCTCTTTCAGCCTTGTAGTCTCTTTGTGCCTGATCCAATAAACATTGTACCTTATGATTGAGTTCTTGTGTTCTATATTTTTCGTTTTTTCTAAACTGAATGAAACTATAAGTAAAATATCCGAAGATACACAAATTCATCAATAAAATAATTCCAAAAATTTCCATACTGCGCCCTCCTATGCAGCGGTATCTAATCCGGTATCACCGGTGTCTCCTCCTTCGTCAGGAAAATAACGATACCCCACTTCCACTAAATCATTCCCACCCGGGATGACCGTAAAGTAAATAGTATTATCTGTAGAAGAGTAATACCAATCGTAAT